>JAABUQ010001028.1_pt1 | contig 62772 bp, 33 predicted proteins | sample 5560001 | NCBI WGS metagenome assembly JAABUQ01 (sample SAMN10711888, study PRJNA513371) | rock metagenome | isolation source: Antarctica rocks | place: Antarctica: Victoria Land, Finger Mt nord | collected 2015-12-18
TTTTTGGGGTGGGGGGGGAGGGGGTGAGAGAGGCGGGGAGTGGGCTTTATAGGGATTTGGGGGCGTTGATGCCTGCGCGTGTGGGAGGGGACACGTTGGTCAAGAGGGGACAGGAGGAGAGGGTTTGGATATGGCTGCGCGATTCGTGTTTGAATGGGAGGATTGGCGGCTGCCTGATTGGGCGGGCTTGTGTGCTCCACAGTGCGCGGTGTGAGCTGCGTGAAGATGGGATACAGTAGGTTGAGTTTGTGGTGTTCTATTCGTATTGAACAGCCCTGTATTTAAAGACCGAGAAAGAAATCTTGCAAACGCAGTACTCGAGGCTCACGAACCGATGTGAGGTAAGTAGTGGGGGATGAAGCGACTCCTAAGTCGAGGGAATGCCGAATCAGGCATCCACCTCCATAAGCGCTTCATCATCAATCTCATCATCCCCATACTCATCATATCCATTAGCACCATTTTGTCCTGCGCTCGCCATTCCATCACCATCCATCTTCCCATTCTGCAATTCCCTAATATTTTCCGTCTGCATCTGCTCCACATGCCTCTCCAAATCCGTCAGACTCCACGTCGATATCCCCTCCTGATCGCGCCCACCAAAGGGCTGCGCCATAGTCCTCAGGAACTTCTTGGCGCTTGCGGTCGCCATATCGGTACTCAAGCTTGTATCGCTATCCAGCAAAGCCTGGTTGATCCATTTCGGCAACTGCGTACGTTTCTTCTGGAATCGCCTATCTGCCAGTACCATGACCCCGTAGTCGTCTTTCCCGCGTAGCACACGCCCTAGGCATTGTGCGGCGTGGCGCATGGCGTCGAAGGAGAGAAAGTCGTTTTCGCGAATGCGGTATGTTTCTCGCAAGAATTCGAGACGCGCTTTTAAGATACGCGACTCGGTATACTGGAATGGAACGCCAATACAGAGCACAGTTCGCCCATAGTGGTGATCGAAATCGATACCTTCACTGACTTTCCCACGAGCGACGCACAGGAGTATAGCCCCCCGACCGTTGCAGCAGGCTGTGCGATAGGTTTCGAGAGCGAGGGAAGTTTCCTGCGAATCGGGGGTTTCGACAAGGATGAGTTTGTACTTCCAGATTTCGTCTAGGGTGCCCATCCCTTGCCACATGCTGATGATGGATTCCATGTAGAGATACGACGGGAAGAAGACAACGATGCCATCAGGAGTGATCTTAGAGAATTCCATGAGCAAGCTCCCGTAGTTGCGGACCACACCTGGTTCGTTCCGAATCTGAAAGCCGGAGGATATAGGCGATTGGTCCGAGCCTCGGGTTACTATCATTGGGAGGAAGGAGCGTCGGGCGAGGGTCATGCTGTAGGACTCTTGCACGACGGTCGTGAAGCCGAGCATCTTTGGATACATTTCTAAAGGGGAGATGGTTCCGGATGTGATGATGACGGAGGAGAAGCGGTCGAAAACGGGCTTGATGGCAATGGCAGCGTCGAGGCAAGTGAAGTGGAGGATCGGGTTTGGAACGGTGGCGGTGTCAGATTCGTATGGTTCGAGGATGAGGAGGAAGCCTTTGTCGTATGTTGCGGCTAAAGTGGCGAAGGTGGCTACTTCTTGGAGAGGCTGATAGTCTTCGATGTTTGTGAGCTCGAGGGTGCGAACGAGCGAAGTTAGACGTTCAGCGCAGAATCTACTTTACTTGAGAGAGCGCCCTGTATATTGAGGGCTGAAGCTTACCTTAACGGTTTCTTCTCGATGAACGTCAAGTCTTTGAGATGTTGTAGAAAGGAGGGGGGCGTCTCTGATATAACGTGCAACACTTTCATCCGTGTCTGTCACTCGACTATCAGCATCTCAATGCACTAAGCTGTCCTGGAAAGGAAAGTTGCTTACTTTCAAGTATTCTACAAACCGCTTCAAAAATGCTATAAAATGCTCTGCTCTCCGTATATTACCGGGCACCGCTTCCTGAAGCAAGTCGTCGGGCAGCGCTGGAAATGTTCAGCATCATGGCTCAAAATAATGTAGAGAGGAAATGGGTACCAGGATTAGCCATGAAAGCGCCTTCATCTCGGGCTTCGTCTGCATCTCGAAGGCCTTCTACCAGCTTTGAGTACTCATTCTGAAGTTTCTCAGCATCTGAAGACCTCATCTCTGTGATTCTGCGTTCGAGGTTATTTGCACCTCGCGTAGCTTTCCGTAACGAGTCCTCGGTGAGATCTATGCTCAAAGATTCTATACAGACATTGTCGATGTTATGTGCTTCATCAAAAACCACGATGCAGTCTTTCGAAAGTTCTTTGCTCACTCGCTCTGCAATCTTGGGGTCCAGGAGGTAGTGATATGAGTATATTATGACATTGCAGAAAGGCATCTGAAATAGTCAGGGTTCCTGTCTTAATGAGGTAGGATAACTCTCCCTACCATACGTCTCACGGAAAAATAGGGACACTGCTTGTGTTGTTCACCGTACTTTAGCATACCGTCCAGCGTAAACACACCTGGCGGTACAAGGTTGTGTGGTTCAAGTAGATCAAGATTCTGTTAGATTTAGCACAGCAACTTCGCTGAAGTCATCCTCATCTTACATCGTGGTAGATGCAGAGATCAACATCTTCACCCCTTTCCTTCTTCTCCTTGACGAAGCCTGCGGTCAAACTTCTACACCTCGCATCGACTATAGCACCACTCTTTTCTCGCTTAACGGACGGGTGCAAACACAAGTTCTTACGACTTGTCAAGCCGAGACCTCGAAAATCTTCCTCGTAACCTAGTTGGTCTGACCGATATTTCATCAAGGCTTTCAGTTCTGCCAAGGCTTTTTCAATCTCGGACATCGTACCTGCATGCATGTTAGACTATGCCTGAAGAGTCCGTACCCAGAGACTGCATACGAGAACAGTAGATTAGCTTTCGGTGTTCTGGATAATATTGCTGGTACGCTACGATCAGGGATAAGAGCGAGACGGTCTTCCCTGTTCCTGAGGGCATTTCGAGTACACAGTGCCCCCCTTCGTCCAGAGTCCCTACTATTTTTAGCGACAATCTCAAAAGATAGAGGCGCATATCCTTTACGTTTGAGATCGCACATGTATCTGCCGCCATGATAGGGTCAGCAGATCTTCTCTGGGCTAGAAGCAGTCAGACGGTCATACGCATATTGTTCTAGGCGGAGTGTGAGCACTCAGTCGTTTTTGTATTCTGGCATCAAGTCCTTACCTGGGTATATCCTTGGATACGGGAAAAGGACGGGGAGATCTCTGAGAAGCCATCAGCATTCTCTCTACGTCTTTCCGGTGCTCTTACTCAATGTTGAACTTCATCTTGAGTATGCTCGAAGAAGAACGAGATGCTTCTCAGCATATATTAGCCCTCAGATGCAGCATTCAGATTGAATGAATCATCAGTCGATGAAATTAATATTACGGTATTATAACGGAAGGCTTTTTGGATGCAATCCAGAATAGGTTGGTCAGCATCGCCGTCCTTCAACTTTCGCTCATCCACCACGCAAGCCGTCCACCCTCAGCTTAATTGTGAAGGGCGAGTGCCAAAAGAAGGTCGAGTAACCGTTTGACTCGCGCAGAACAGGTCCTTTGCTGGGTGTATTTCAGATCGCGACTTGAAATATTGGCGCGTTTAGTGCAGAACACTAAGATAAGATACTAGAAGGAATATTTGCCTTCAATCTCATTCCCAGACTTATAACTTCCAAGGTTCCAATTATACCATTTGCTTCTCTTCCGTTGGCCGTTTGCGCAGGAAAGCCGGTATTGGGGTGCTCCTTCTGTTACGCACCTTGCCTTTGATCCTCTTCGCCACTTGAGACGGCTTCCAAGCAGACGCTCCCTGCTATGAGTAAAAAGGTCTTCAAATCCCAAGCATCCTCCAGTAAGGCTGTGTCTGGAGCGTTTGGAGGAGCTCAAAATGGAACAGGCTTCGGACCTAGTATTTCGTCATTCGGAGGCGTTGCTGTCTCACCCTTGTCGTACATCTACACTCCACCAGATCTGAGTGGAATTTCGGACCCGAATGTTGTGGTCGCCTTGAAGAATCTGCAAAAGAAAGATGGTACCACAAAATCGAAGGCTTTGGAGGACCTACAGGCGTATATCGTATCAGTTGTGGAGAACAAGGGTGCTTTGGAAGAGTCCCTACTGGAGGCTTGGGTTAGTCTCGATGGCAAGGCTTAAGATCTTGATAGTAATATATACGTTTTTTCCAGATCAAAATATACCCTCGCACCTCCATAGATAGCTCTCGCCGAGTCCGCCAAATGGCCCATACGCTTCAAGGGCAAATTTCTGCCTCATGTGGTAAGAGAATGGCGAAGCACATGCCTGGTGTTGTCGGCTCATGGCTGGCTGGGATCTACGACAATGACAAGTCAGTCAGCCGAGCTGCTCAGGATTCATTCAAGCAGGCCTTTCCTACAGAAGAAAAGTTCCGAAACATCTGGCGCGCGTACCCTTCGGTCATTGTAGAGTACGCTAAAGATGTCGTCGTCAAGGAAACGATGTACACCCTGAGTGATGAGAGGACCACCAGCCCGGACGATGCCTCTGCAAAATATTCAAGAACTGTTGGTGCAGTTATAACGATGGTGACCAATCTACTGGGTATCAAATTGTATGAGAGCTGGTGGGATTTCTGCTGATTGGCCCTTTCTAGACAAAATACCGCAAATAGAGCTAGAAAAGACCCAGCCCGCTTTGAACGCCCTCTTAAACGAAGAAAGGCTTTGGAAGCTTGCGGCGCACGAAGACGCTTTCGTTCGTCGAGCGATATACAGGTTACTCATCAATGTACTCATCAAGTCTAGCGTCACTCTTGATCCATCCATCATTAGTGCAAGAGTATTAACGGCAGGCCTGCATTGTAGCCAGATGGGATCTGCATACGACTATGCCAAAGCCATTGCTCTTCTTTCTGCGAAACAGCCAACCGTCTGGACAGAGAATTATGCAGGGTCAGGTAAGAAGTCTGCAAAGAGCCGGTTGTGCCATTTTCTACGGAAAGGATCTCAAGGCGGTCCTGCTGATTTTTGGTCATGCATTTCGGATCTCCTACCTTTTTTACCCGAGGACATACTTCGGGATGAATCCGACACAGATTCCAGCGAGAAATCTGACGAGAGCCCGCGGGTGTACTCACAATTACTCGAAGCAATCCACGAGGGCGTTGTCGTCAAAGATGAGCCACGTATCAATTCTAGCGGATCTTGGAGTACCTATATCACTGCAGCCAGGCTTATTTGCTCCCGTTTACATGGTCCTGGTGATAGGCATTCATTCCTGATGTCGTCTGTCCTCCCACTTGTTGATCAGTATCTGAAACCCTCATTGCACCAGACTCGCTGGCATGTCACTGGTCCTCAACGTCGGGACGTTATCACGAAGGCAAGCTCCCTCTTGTTCCATGAAGATTCAAATCTCTTCATGGAGGAGATGCGAGTGTTTTCCGCAAGATTTATCGCAGACCTCAAAACATCCCTTCCCGAGCAATCGAAAGACTATTTAAAGTCCCAAGATTCTGTATCTACCGAAGCAAGCCGGTGGTATGATTTACAAGCTGCTCTTCTCGAAGAGAGTGGTATAGATGGGACGCGTCAAGTTTTTACGGAGACTATTACGTCCGAGATCAAGTCGGCGGTATCGACTTTGAATGCTAGGAACGGAAAGCCTTACGGTGCTGCAGCTGCTTTGGAGACCTCAATGAGAGCACTGCCCAAGCTTGTTTCGACTAACAGTGAAATAAAGAATATGATCACTGGATTTGCAGACAACGATATTCCCAATCTAATTCTATCGCCCTCCACTAAGTATTTGGTCAGCATTCTAAACATCCTTGATAACACCCAGGATTCCCACGTGGACTATACAAGATGCGCAAGAGAACTATCTGAAGCGCCCAACTCCCCGCTGAAGTCGACTGCACTACAAGCCTTATTATCATCCTCCGGCCTCGCTCACACTCCAGCTCTAGCGGATGCTACAATGAAGTTTCTTCGCCATGCGATCGAGCAAGATGATGTAACCAGTTGGGACAGTGTATTGGCCTCAGTCAGTAATTTCCACGCACCACGAGATCTTTTAGATAGCATCTTTTCGAGAATGACCGAGAGTCTATCAGTAGATACTGAGAGATGTGCTGTGCTTCATGGACTGGAACTTACATCGAAGCGGAACCTGAAAGTCCTAAGAGAGTTTGCCACATCTAAGGTAGGTTCGAAGTTGCTTTCAAGCCTGCTTTTTCTGAGTGAAGCTGAAGATGGGGATGTTTCACAACAAGCAAAAGTGTTGAATAACGCATTAGAAGGAGCGCTGAGAAGTAGTGGCGACGCAAATCAAGCCATTGAATCCATGTTGGCGATTATCAGAATTGGTCTCGACGAGGCGGGAGAGTCATCGCTATCGTAAGTCTTGATCCCAGATGTTAGTACAGCTGGCTGAAATAGAAATACAGCATAGGTGTCCTCGTCAACCAAGCACAAAAAGTTTTGCACCAAGCAGGAAGTGCCGCTACGCCTTCTACAATCGCAGGTCTTTTGCCCAGCCCTTCCCAGTGGACTACAGCTCTCACACCATTTCTTTCGCAAGCCCCTAATCCATCTATCGCCATCACCACCTCGTTTGGCGGGGCGCTTGAATTCGTTTCCAAATCGACACCGGCACAAGCAGTTCCTCTTGACACGGAGGGGTTTTCATCTCTGTTCCGCATGGTTCAATATGCTACCAAATTAATCCAGACCACAGACATCTTTGCAAAAGCGACTGAGGAGCAGAAGGTGATTTTAATAAGGAACCTATCACTGTTTCTGCAGCTTGCTGGCGACAATCTCAGCGTACTGGGTTCCACGCCGGTTTGGAGTGTCTCTAAACCAGACCTAGAGTCCGATATTGTCGATTTCATTGCCGAGGCCCAGTCGTTATGGGCATCTTGGTTGCGGGAAATACACTACCCTGAGCTCATCACCAACGTGCAAGGCCAATTGCTCGAAGACTCTTCCGGGCTCTCCGCTGTTGCTTATTATTGCGGAAGAGCATGTTCTGCCATGAAGGCTGAAGACATTGAGTTGCACGGCCACTTGCCGCGTCATGAAATCTCGGCTCTGAAAAGTCTACAGAAGTCACCCGATATCTTCATGTCTATGGCCGTCCTGACCTCTATCATGGAAGGTAAAGAGACTATGCGGCTTTGCAATGAGCTCATTGCCGACCTGACTGGGCACGTCTTCAACAAAGACCCGTCTACAGGCCAGCACAAGCTGATACTTCTCAATGCCATCTTGCAGAGATTAGATGATTTGCTGGATGAGATCCCTCAGCAACGCCTCATTTTCTTCGTGAAGCACATCATTAGTGAACTTGCACAAGCCACAATTCTAATCCAAACTGAGATGATGAAAGTATTGCACTTCTTCCTTTCTCCTGTGAAAGACATCTACGGATCCTTTTGGGCAGACCTCTTTGTCTTACTCCAACAGATCTGGACAGCACCCATCACCGACGAGGCCCTTCCTAGCCTACATTCCTCGCTTCGTCTACTTTCACTACTTAGGAAGCAGCACATGCAAGAGGGAAACGACGACTTGCTCGATACTTGGACTGAAAATAAGGGGCCGGTCGCTAAGGGACTCGTGGCGTTGATGGGTAAAGCCCAAGGTGAGCTGGCCTTGCTAAAGGGGATGCGTCCATGCTGAAAAATGTATTAGCTCTACCAGACGAGTCCCATCAGCCTCGACGTATTGTCAACGAGCTCCTAGGTAGACAGCTGAAAGGCCTCACCGAAGATGCCACAGCCGATGAGGGAGTTTTGTACCCTGTTCTTGCCTCCGAGTCTGCTGCCCTTCAGCAAGCGTCATACGAGCTTTTGCATGAGTATATTCCTTCAAAGCAAGAAGAATTGTCTTTGGAGAAAGCCTTGAACAAGGACTACATTGGTACCCTCCCCGAGGAATTGCTTTCTCTGATTCTCGCAGCCCCTGCAATGAATGTCATCGCAGGTTCCGACTTTCACCGAAATATGCCTTCATCTCTCCGCAGCTATCTCTTGAGCTGGAAACTTATCTTCGACCATTGGACGAATGCAAGCTACGCTCTACAAGCGGACTATGCCACAAGCTTGAAAGAAGGCACTTACATCCAGGACCTCCTGGACCTAACTTTCAAAATCCTCATCAGCTCCCGCGCCAAACCCGTCGACGCAGCCAAGTTCTCAATCGAATCCTACAATCCCAACACCGAGCCCCCCGAAAAAGAGACTCAGTGGCTCCTGATCCACCTCTACTACCTCACCCTCCGGCATCTCCCGACCCTCGCCAAGACCTGGTGGCGAGACTCCACCTCCCGCCAAACCAACATCGCCGTCGAAGCGTGGACAACCAAATACATCTCCCCCCTCATCACCGAGCTTGAACTCTCAACAATCAAAGAATGGGCTCCCAGCCAAGCCACAGCCGACGCACCCCTCACAGTCAAAGTTTCCTTCGGCACCAGAGAAATCACAGCGTCTATCCCCGTCGATGAGCAGACAATGTCCATCGCTATCCGCCTTCCCCCCTCCTATCCCCTCTCCCGGGCCGAAGTAGAAGGCATCCACCGCGTCGGCGTGCCCGAGAACAAATGGGCCAGCTGGATCCGCAACGCGCAAGGTCAAATCACCACCACCACAACCACAGCAGGCGAAGGCAACGCACTGATCGACTGCCTCTTGGCGTGGCGGAAAAACGTGACGGCTGCTATGAAGGGGCAGACAGAGTGTGCGATATGCTATAGTGTTGTGGCGGCGGATCGGAGTCTGCCGAGCAAGAAGTGTCCGACATGCAAGAACAATTTCCATGCGGCGTGTTTGTTTCGGTGGTTCAAGAGTAGTAATTCAAGTAGTTGTCCGTTGTGTCGGAATACTTTTGCTTATAGCTAAGGGGGGTTAAATTGGGTGTAGCGAGAAAAGAGAGGGAGAAAGCTGGACAGTGAAGTAGGGCGCATCGAAACGTTGATAGCATTGCTACGTTAATGACTTCCGAGCCTCATGATCCAGCAAATGGTATCGAGTACCATTTCCATCCCAGCGCCATGTCACACCTCCCCCACGCAATCTCAAGAGCCCCCAACCCTACTCCCCATCCCCCATCCCCACCTCCAGCCGATTCATAACATCAAAACACCCCGTCCCAACCTTCGACACCCCCCCAACCACAAGCCTCGCGCTCGGATTGACCAAATCATCCCATTCACCCTCCAACACCGCATCCTTGACAAACTGCAGTGTAGTCTCGAAACTCATCTTCGCAAACGGGCTCACCGCATCTTTCATCCCCGTGCGATTGAACGCCCTGAAATCCCCTCCTTTGGTCATGAAATCGGCAATCAGGTTCAAATGCCGCAGATCGACCGTGATGCTGTGGCCTTTGAAGACGGCGTCCATTTCTCGGACGATGGTCGCGCGGCAGGCTTCGATGCCGTAGACGCACCGCATGGCCCAGATGTCGTTGGTGAAGATGCGGTGCGGGTTTATGATGTCCTGGTAGTCGTGCATGGCCTGCAGGTTGACGCCTTGGGTCAGTACGGCGGGCGCTTTTACCATTTCGTTGGTGGCTGGATCGCGGGATTCGAGTTTGGTGTAAGTGCAGGCGCCGAGGGAGGGGATGGATTGGATGATGGCGGCATGGCAGGCGGCTTCGACGAGGGGGAGGAGCAGGAGTTTGGCCGTTGCGACGTCGTACTCGAAGCGGATTTCGCACCATTGGGCGGCTTCGGCGTCGAAGGTGAATTTGCTTACTGAGGGGGATTGGGCTTTGATGCGGGCTTCGCGGTCTTTGGCGGTGGCTTTGCGGAGGGCTTCTTCATCGTCCGAGACGTCTTCGTTTTCGTCATCGTCGCCTTCCTCGTCTGAGAGCTCTCCTGCTTCTAGCCTCACTTGCCGCTCGGCTTCTTTTATGATGGCTGCTTCTTCGTCGTCTGGCTCGTCATATCCAACGTCTTCATTTCGATTCTGTCTCTGCTTATTGTTCGTCGCATCTTCATCGTCGCCATCGTCTTCGTCGTCCTCGCCGCCTTCGTACTCAGCTTCCGGTTTGCCATGGTGTTCCGCAACCACGCCGGATGATTTGCCCACTTCAGGCTGTGCAGCGCTCTCTTTGAGCAGCTTTGCGTCCCCCTTCCTAGTGAGCTCTTTCTTGATGGCCTTTGCCAGCTGCGGCACAAAGCGAAGCTCAATGGTTCGCAAGACATCGCCAACATTAATGGCGTATGTACTGCAGTATTCGTCTGCAGGGAAGAGGTCAAGGCGGACTTTGTAGATTTTTGCTTTGGCATAGCCAACGCCGGGACCGATACTTTCACTGACACGGACTTCTTCAATGACTTCGGCAAGTGAGAGCTTTGTTATACCCTTAGCAAATCTCTCGCGGGCTTCTTCGGTAAGCTCCGGAATCAGATGCAAAGTCATTGCGGGTGTCGAAATCTTCTTGCTGGCAGTCATGACGATTTCCCGGAGTCGAGGAATACCCGCAGTGACGTTTCTTGCGGCGTGACCAGCCAGATGGAAGGTATTCAAGGTCATCTGTGTGGAAGGTTCACCGATGGATTGCCCGGCTACAACGCCAACAGCTTCTCCTGGCTCCATTGTTGATTTTAGGTACTTCGCATCAAGCATGGCCATGAAAGTTTTCTTCGATAACACAGCCTGTGGAGCTTTTTGTTTGTCTTTGAGGAGTCTCTCAGGATTTTGGTCGCAGTACTACGATTATAATTAGTCTTCCATTGGCTGGCTTTCTCATTAGGCGATTCGATTGGGCTTACCGCTTTCACTGCCGAAGCAAAGGACTCGGATGTACTCCCAAGGGCGCTCCCAGGATTGAACAGAGCTAGGGCGGGATCCATACAATCCAATTGGCCGGTTTTCTTATATTTTCTTGAAGCCATCTTATTGTGCTCCGTAGCACCGGTGTCCATCCCCATCAAGATATTGTACTCTGCCAATAGATTCAGCTGAGCCAGAAAAGATAGGTGGTTCTCAGCCAGAAAGCGAAAATTGGTGAGATATTTCTGCTTTGTCACGTCCAACCCATCTTCTCCATACAAGAATTGAACCATGCTGCCATCGGAATCCCTGACAGAGCTGTCGTACTCAGATTTTATGCCCTCCATGCCCTTAATAAGACATCGTTGCAGGTATCCCGAACGTGATGTTTTGACAGCTGTGTCTATCAAGCCTTCTCGACCAGCCATTGCATGGAAGTAGTATTCTTGTGGTTTGATTCCAGTCAAGAATCGATCCGTAATGTATCCACCAGCTCTGACATTAGTCTCAAAGGCTTTGAATGAGGGTAGTGTTTTACCGCTGACCATCACTGGAACTCGCCTTCCCTCGAGAACTTGTTGTCCAAGATTACAGGAGATGAGGTTTGCATTGACAGCGGACCCTTTTGCTCCAGATGTAGTCATCGCCTGCATCTGATTCCAAGGGAACGGTTTCACAAGACCAAGTGGCAAGCACACGGAGGTGATGTCTGTTGAGAGTTGTGAAGTTCGACTGCTGTACACATTATCCAGTCCTGCTTGCTTCTGATCATCTCTTTGGACGTCTTCTAAGCGACGGCGGAGCTCAGCATCATTGCTTTGTTGTGTTTCATCCAGAGTGACATATTTTGAGGCTACCTCCAAACCGATCGTATCTGCCTGTTTCAGTTCCTCAAGGCGAGCTTTGTCTCCTTCCGGTGTCAGAATTAAATCATCCATGCCACATGTGAAGGCTCGCATGTGTAGAAACTTCGTCAAAAGACGTCCCATTATACTCAGGAGTTTACCTGCAACTTTGGGTCCATACGTCTCGTATACAGAGTGAACGAATCCGCCGCCCGTGGGCCCCAGATGTGCTTTATCAAGTATGCCACAAAGCAGTTCTCCATCTTGGATGATCACCATCCCTTCTTCCGAACCCTCACCCCACCGATCAGATACAGTTTGTGATTTACCTTGCATCGTCAAGCCGGGGTGCGAGTCTGGTCTAATGTTCTTCAGAACTGTGGTTATCACCTGCTTTCCAGTCCATAGAGCTCGAGGCTTCACCATTGCAGGAGGAATAGTCTGTATCCTATCCGCATTAATCTGCAGCTCTTTCTCCGGTCTTAAACAGCTGCACAAAAGCTGATGATAATCCTCTCGATCAAAGAAAGTGTCTCGGTTTGTCAGCCAGACACCTACCGAGATGTGATCCTGAATGAGACCACGAAGCGGTTTCCCTGATGTAGCTACAAGATATTGATTATCTGTATTTGCGATTTCTAAGGCTTCTGCTCGACCGGCTTCGGTCTGTGGGAAATGCATATTCATCTCATCGCCATCGAAGTCCGCATTATAAGTATTGCAATTCGCATAGTGCAATCGGATGGTCTTTTCTCCAGGAAGTATCCTGCAGCGATGAGCCATTATCGAGGGCTTATGAAGAGTTGGTTGGCGGTTCATGAGTACCATATCGCCGTTGTTGAGGTGTCTGTGGACCTTCTTGTTTCGAGCCCCATTCACGTTTGTACTCGAGGGTGCAAGGAGTTGATTTGCAAGTGCCTGTCGCTCTTCAAAATTCTTTGTCCGAAGATTGATGACTTGGCCACTCTCATTCTCGATAGCAGAAGCACCTGGCCATTTCTCGACACCGTTGAGAACCGCCTGTTTCAGATCGTAAAAGTTTTGGTGGTTGACAGGTTCTGGGTACGTCAATTTTCTGGCAAAGACAGGAGGTACTCCGACTTCGTTGGTCTCAATGTTTGGATCGGGAGATATGACACTCCTAGCGGCAAAATTGACTCTTTTCCCCATCATGTTCTGCCGAAACAGACCTTCCTTCTTTTCCAGGACTTGTTTGACCCCATCGATTTTCAATCTTGCAGCGGGCCCTTGAAGGGGGCTGCGATCGCTGTCAATCATGGAATTTACAGCGATCTGCAGATTGACCCAAACGTTCTGAAAGTCCCTGAAGTCACGTTGTCGGGAGGTAGAGTCTGGCGCAGTCCCAAGCATCTCCTTTCTTATCAGATTCAAGGTTTCGCATTGTTGGAGGATGTTCTTGTATAATGTATTGGACTGCGCTTCCGCAATCTCACCCTCTCCAGTCTTGGTTTCGGGTCGGTATTTGTTGGGTGGAACAAGGATTGTTCTCAAGAAAAACATATCAGGGGTGACTAATTTCCCCATCTTGCTCTTATGGTGATTGTACACGAGCTCCATCATTTCAGGTTCCTTGTGGAAAAGTTCCGAAATAGTGGCATAGACCTCTTCAGTAGTAACATACTCATCCGGTCCGCGCTCTACGGTACTCGATTTGCTTTTCTTCGACGCAGTTGACCCTTTCATGACACTATTTGACGCCATCTCATTCTCAATCTCTAACATCTCAATATCTTCGCCATCTTCCTCGGAGACGAGATCATCGGAGTCCACAACAATTCCTTCATCTATCTCTTGACCCTCCTGCTTCTGCCTAGCAAGATTCTTTCGAGCTTTGACGGCTCTTATAAGCGGATTGACAGCTTTGAAACCAGCTTGGATCATTTGGGCTTTGTCAGTCTTGGTCAAAGATTTTCGAAAGATCTTTGAGAATTTGTCGTGTCGCCAACCGGGTGAGATTCTGCGACACATAAGCCAGAGACCAGCGATTAATGGAAATCAAGTACCCCTTGCAAGTCCCGCATTTCCGGATCTTTGGAGCATCGGCGAAGAATTCCTTGGCGATGGCTCGCCTCGACTCGGAAATAGATTCAATGTTCTGCCTTGAAGAGCCACCTTCATTCTGCTTGATAGCTTTCTTGATCGCTCTTCTTACGAAAGTCTCTCGTCTCTCCTCCAGCAAATCTTCATCTTCTGGCTCTGTGTTATCCTCTCCGATCTTGTCCTCGCCATCCACCTGCGTTTCGACTCCATTGACCTTTGCTCCCTTCCCCTGTGGTATGTAGTCCTCCAAACCCTTGACCTCCTTAAGCAACCCATGTTGTATTAGTCGGAACTTGCAGCGAAATGTGTGAGCATCCTTCTTGTTAAGTTTCAAGTGGCCGCAGTAGGCGCATCTGGCTCGTAATAAGAGGAGAAGCTGGGGTAGAAACGTAAGATGGCACACAGGAACGGGCAATTCGATATGGCCAATATGTCCAGGACAGCTATAGGTATTGAGGTGACATGTTGAGCATCTGGATCACAATATTTAATCATGATAACAACCCTCAAGTTGGATCGAGCGCATACCGATTGTCGCTCCAAGCTCCTAAAGCAGCGTCATATAATCCACCAGGTACGGGGTGAAGAAGCGAATCAAAGGTAGTAGGATTCTGGATTCTTTTCACTGAGAGGGTTCTTATGTCTCCTGGAGTAAGGAAGCCAAAGTCTACACTTTGGATTCTGGAAGGGAGTGGCTGTGAGATATTCATGGCTGACTACATGATCCATATCATCGAGTAAATTGTTCAGCGCCAGCTCACGTGGAGGGTTGATTGCTTAACTCTCTTAGAGCTCTCATGTACAAAAAGATTCCCAAAAAAGTTATTGTGGAGGTCTCGGATACTCGGGGACAATTCGGAATGAAGTCCGAGAGTTGAAACTCTAATCCTCCCGCATTCTGGATTTATCAAACATTACACTTCACGTCCATCTCGAAATCTACCGATTTATCATGCAGCGAGGACAATTGGATCGCCTACTGACAGAGTGAGTGACACCTTGCATGGTATACTATCGTTGAACTAGACAGGACCATGGCAGATTCTCTGTCGAACGGTCTCAAGCGTCCATATCCAAAGGATGATTCACTGCAAGATGAGGGCGTCCAGAAAAGGGCCAGGTCCAATAATGGCTCTCCAGCTCCTCAAAACAATGGCGTCTCCGATATCAAGCCTGACACGAGTAAGCTCATCGCAGATGCAAGAGCGCGAGCGGCAGCGGTTGCAGAGCGGTTGAAAGGATCCAAGGCTGGCCTCAATGGCGTCTCTCCCACACTCCACCCTTCTTCCCCCGGACCCACAGCCTCCTCGGGTCGACCTATGTCAAAGGTGGAAGAGATGAGGGCCAGAGTGGCCGCACTTACAGGCAAAAACACTGTTTCGTCTACACCAACCTACCAGGCTCCTGCCTACGATGATGGACTATCAAGAGGAAGAGGAGGTCTCAGTGCTGCTCTTCATCCATCTCTTATGGAATCGAAGGAGCCCTCGTCTCAGAAAGGCCAACAAGGCGCGCAGTCCAAGTTCTCTGGCTCCAGAGTAAATCAATCTTCAAAGACTGGCAAAGGAAAGAAGCAGCTCAATCTCGAAGCCCCGAATCTCGAAGACACACGCCAGAATCCATACTTTGATTCCCGTTTCGGTGCTCAGACAGCCACATTGAAGACGAGAAATCCGAAGCAATTGATCTTCAATCAGAAGGGCAAATACATTCAGCAAGCCACTTCTATCCGAAGACTAAACGCCTTAGAAGAGATGAAGAAGAGGATTCAAGCTAGCGCTAAGCGTGTCGGTCTTGATGAAGACCCGTCAGAGAAGAATTTCCTGATTACAGACGTACCCGACGTCGAGTGGTGGGACGAAGGGCTTCTGCCATCCAAATCATACTCTGATCTCGACAAAAGCCCTCCCAACGGTCCCAGCATCGATACAGAAGACTCAATCATCACCGCATTCGTACAACATCCAGTCCAAATTCTCGACCCAGCGTCTCGGAACCCTGTTGCTCCAAAGCCCATGTACCTCACTAAGAAAGAGCAGCAAAAAGTTCGTAGGCAAAGGCGAATGGCCGACTTGAAAGAGACACAAGCGAAAATTAGGCTAGGTCTTCAAGAGCCGCCTCCTGACAAAGTCAAGCTCGGCAACTTAATGCGAGTCCTTGGCGAAGAAGCGGTCAAAGATCCCACCGCAGTCGAAGCCCGTGTAAATCGTCAAATCGCCGAGCGCGCCGCCGAACATGCCCAGCAGAATGTAGACCGTGCCCTCACAAAAGAAGAGAAACACGAAAAGCTCTCACGACAACAAGTCGAAGATGCAGCCAAGGGAATCTACATGTCAGTGTACAAGATCAACTCGTTAGCCAATGGGAGACATAGATTCAAAGTCTCGAAGAATGCCGAGCAGCAAAATTTGACTGGCGTTTGCTGCATTTCACCCCACTTTGCTTTATGTATTGTGGAAGGAGGAAGCCACTCGATAGCTGCTTTCAGAAAGCTGCTCATCAATCGGATCGACTGGACCGAAAACTCTCCTGCCCCTGTTAGGGAGGGCAACAAAGCCGCGCAAGCCGCGTGGTTGGAGGCGCAGGACGAAGAGGGCAACTTGAAAGATTTGAGCGCGAATCGGTGCGAGGTTGTTTTCGAAGGACAGGTGGCGAACAGGGTGTTTAGAAAATGGGTGGGTGTGCGTGTTGTGGAAAGTGACAAGGAGGCTACTGATGTAGTTGGGAGGGGTGGCTGTGAGAGCTTTTGGGCATTGGCGAAAAGTGTGCCCTAAGGAGACATCAATTGGGAACAGAGTAATCACCACCATGAAGCTCAAAGTCAAGTTTCTCACTTCTTGTGGGAGATTTATTGTCGACTGCAGAACGTTTGGTCCAATTCACAATTCCAACTACGATTAGAAGGACACCGACCCGTCTTCTTCGTCTTTTACTGGGTAACATCATTTTAGCCAGTGCCATCCTTGATGATTAGGCCGGAAATTTACTATCGTTCCGAAAGCACTCGTTCATGTCATTCTACTGAAGAAAGCGCTCCTTGTTGATGCTTCAGCCGATTATGTGTTGAAACAAATCCATACCTCAATTTTTCGCAACCTCTACCTGGCTGCTCCCCACGTGATTGCTTATTTCCTGTTTTGTTCGCCATGATAATTGCTGAGTTCTAATTCGCCTTGCCGAGTCATTATGGTCCTGTCCAATCTGTCCATAAAGGAACCTATATGAAAGTCGGGACTCACTGGAGAAGACAATATCCAAGGTGGCGAGAACAAAGACTAACAGTGCGGACAATACTAAGAGAATGCTATCATCAGCATTCCAATGTTCACATCCCACTCTTACTCTATACAAAAACTGCCGTTTCCCCCACCTTCTCAAATATCATCCCCCATCTCAATCACTCTAAATCGTTCCAACGTTACCATCCCCTGTCAGATTTTTCAAATCCTTCAAACCCACCAACATGAAGCTCCCCCTCTCCCCTCTCCCTCTCCTCCTCCAGATCTCCCTGGCCACCGCCACCCCCAGCACCCTCACCCCACGAGAAAAAAACCAAGGTCAAACCACCGACCTAACAATCTCCATGTTCGAGGACGCCATGTGCCGATCCAGCGTCAAAAAACCCATGGTATGGGAGAAAGTCGTCTACCGAATCCTCTACTCTTTCAACGCGTCGAAGGCGTACCAATTAAGCCGGCCTCTGCACTGCGATGAGCAGATTGATTTTAATACTGATGGGGCGGATACGTGGGTTGCGTCTGGGTTTTGTGATAACTTGCATGGGAGTTCGACGAAGTGTCTTGGGTTTCATCTTGATTCTGGTGAGTTCTTTTCTTGTTTGTGTTGGGTTTTGGGATCAGTGGCTGACGAGGTTTCACAGTCCAGACTTTTCAGCTCTGGGAGCATTGAGGAATGAGCTTGCTCGCGAGCGTCGAGGTGGAGGAGTCTCAGTTCTTGTTGTATTACTGGGCGGTCAAAGTGTATTTGACTTTTTTTCGTATTTAGCCATCTCTGTGATAGATCGAATGTTTCTTGGCTTACGGAGCATCATGTTTGGAGCTGACATAGGTTGATAGCAGCGTGAAACATTCCTAGACCCTCTGCAGAGTGTGGATCATGGGTTTGGTATCCAGATCCTCTTTTGAATTTTGAATTTCTCCATGTTTCAAGTCGTTAGTTTCCAATCCTTTTTGGTCTTTAAAGACATAATCTCAGAGTCATTCGCTGTGTTCAGCATCGGAGACCTTGGATAGTATAACTAGAAGAAGTGGAATTATTCAACCAAAACATTGAAACAACTACAACATCATCCTTCAAACCCATTCAAACATCCGCCGAAAGAAGAAAAATCACCGCCTCAGTCCCTTAGCTTCTCAATACATCCACAACCTAAAACACTCAGCTAAACCCCCAAGTCAGCTACATCCACAACAACACCACACAGCCAGGAAGGAGAAAGACTCACCAGGCGGACTCCCCGTATTAGCAAGCGGGATGCACCCCCCGGGGGGCCCACTCTTATCATCCACCGCCTTCCCAAACCCATTATGGCAATCCCCGAACAAGATGAACGTCTCACAATTCAGCGAGCTGAAATCGAGCTGTTCCCCGCACGCCAGCGCGCGTGTCAACTTGTAGGAGGCGACGGCAGGGAGCACCTGCATTGGCTGAGAGTAGTTTACTGCGGCGACGAAGTTGGGAGTGCTCTGGCAGAGGCCGTCGGAGAAAAGGGTGATGGTCAGGTTGGAGGCTTGGGCTACTTTGGATTCGGCGGAGGCGTTGGCGGTGAGGAGGAGGAGGAGGGTGGGGAGGAGTGGGTTCATTGTTATGGCTTTTGGGTAGAGGTTGATAGTTTTGGGCAGTGAAGTGAAGGTGAATGCTAATGTGTGGACGAAATTGGGTGCTTTTGAACGAGACGAAATGATTGCCTGTATACTATGTTGTTCCTTTTTCTTTGTTCTGGCCGTTAGCTTGAGTCGATTTCGCTTTCCATACATCAATAGACCCTTGCTCTCTTTGTCAGCGATTCGACAGCAGTACAGAAAGTGAATGGAAGCAACGTTCATTGCGCCTTGTCGGAGAATTCGGAGAAGGTCTTTTGAAGCTCGTGCTGAACAGTGAGCAGCGTTCTGACATCCATACATACCCTTGGGATGTAGCCTTTTTTACCCTGGCGGCTTGGGAGATCCTTGACATTCTGTTCACTAAGATATCTACGCAATGAAAGCTTAAGAGTCCCCCCCCTTATTCTCAAGTTGAACCGATAAGGCCGTCTTCGCAGCTTCCCCACTGCTTCTCATACAGCGATCGCGGACAAAGAAAACGTTAGATATTCCGAAAACAAGGGCAACTCTAAACGGCGGCCAGAATAACGACCGTGAAACCTTGAAATTATCGGAAACAGAAGATAGGAGAGTGTTCCATGGCGGATGTAGCGACTATGTCAATGCAGAGTATATTTGCAAACTAGGCGAGGCGGAAGGGGCCCAGAGGGGGAATCGAAGTATGAGGCATTTTGACGGTGGCTTAGGGTGATATCTGGATGTTTTAGGGGATAGGTGGTGGGAGGCCGCGGTGACGCAATTTGATCGGGGCGTGGGGGATGGAGAGTCATTTAGTCTTGAGGATTGGAAGGGGGAGGTAGCAAGGAAAATTGATGACGGAGCGAAGAGTGGCTTCCCACCTGTATCTGTTGCGGCCATTGAGTGTGTGTAGATCGGGGAGAAGCGCAGAGCTGCATATTCACCCACAGTTCCCTTGGGCCTGTTCAGCCGGTTGCTGCATGGCTTTGCTGGAACGTTGATGTCAGCTTTTTCCTAAAACGATGATGGCCAAAGCCGTCATCTTCGTTTCGTGCGTTGACTGCAGTGACTAGCACCAGCATCAGCATCAGCAGTCAATCCTCTTCAGCGTGAACCAGTGAGATATTTCTAACGCCTGATGAGAACGATCTTCATTAAAGGCTATTCGACCTAGTCAACGTCGGCTGCCTTCTCTTCGTTCTCTTTCTCGTCCTCTACCTCTCCCTCGTCGTCCTCAACGTCAGATGTCTCCTCCCCTTTCTCTTTTAATCTTTTCTTATAATCATTGCTCTTCTGCTCTAGATCAGACATCACTATTAGCATATCATCAAGTTCTGCTTGTGCTATCTTGCGCGCTGCCTCTTTCACCTCAGCATCCCTCGCTAATTTGGTGGCTTTAACTTCAGCATCGTTCGCCTTATCCTCGGCCCGCTTGAGACGGGCCTCCAGCGCATGTGTCTTTTGGCTGTATTCTTCATGAGCATTTGCCAAATCCAAGGCATGTTCTTTGGAGCTTTTCTCAAGTGAAGCCCTAAGACGTGTCAAAGTTGCATTCAAGTCAGCAACCTCGGCTTCGTTCCTCGTTCGAACCCTTTCTGCCGCTGTGTCAGTTTCCATCCTCGACTTCTGCATAGCAGCATCATGGGTCCTCCGGGTTTCTGCCCGAGTGCGTTCGTGGTCTTGCCCCTGTCTTCGCATATCTTCTTCATGATTGCGCTGGAGGGCGTCGTTGATGTTTTTGATTCTGCGCAGTTCCATGGTAGCAGATTCTTTGGCTTTCCGGTGGTCAGCCTGCTCTTGACCAAGCTTTCTTTCAAGCGTCAAGATATCAGACTCGAGCTTTTGGATGTGTTGTGTGGAAGATTCCAATTGGGCCTTCAGTGAATCCACGAGTTCGCGAGAGATACCTTTCTGCACACCATTGGCAACAACAGGCACTTCAATGCCAGGTGCGCGGTCAATGACCCGCATGGCCCTGCTGAAGTTGTCTTTTAAGAAGTCTATAAATGTTCTGTCAAAGTAGACTTCAGGCAGAGCGCCCGGCAGTCTGGCGTCAGAGCCCTGATGCAAAACTTCGTAGTCGCGCACCATTGTATGCTCTCGTAGCTTTGTGATTTTGTCAACGTATTGCTCCCGACCTAATCGTGTCGTCAGAATTTGATGCAGTGTGGCTCGCGGTATCGGTGAGTCCTTGGTGGAAAATTCGTAGACAATTCCCAATAGCAGAGCACATAGGCCAGACACTAGTATCCGAGACGGATCATTGCGTGTAATCAATTGCACAATGCTTTGGACGTTACTACCCTCTCCCAGAAAATCATTTACGGCGTCGTGATCCTCGTATAACCAGCTGCACAAGACCATAAGATATCCAATGGATATTCTCTCATCCTCGCCCTTCTGCTCCCCAGCAATGAGGTTCGCGGAGAGGGCCTGGATGCAGGTAACGACCTCTTCTCCATTCTCAGCGTTACCTTCCGAGACTTTCATCGCAAGTACTTTAGTGTCAAAGTCTTCGTATAAAAGATGAAAGAGAATGACCGCAGCAATCCAGTGCCTGTAAGGATCTGACCCTCGCCCAGAGTCAGAATTCTCGACCAGTATAGAAATGATGTTATCAGCCTCTTCTCTTTCGGACACATGGCCTTCAACTGCTCTATTCAAGAAGTGCATCTTTATTGGTCCATGGCCGCAAAAATAGGCCTTTAGACACTCGCACGCAGAAAGCCGCACGTCAAACGCGTAGATGGAGGATGGCGCCAGGGCAAGGTCAAGTAGACCAGAAATCACGTTCACAGTCTGAGGAGGCGGTTCCGTCTGAGTATGACCGTTGACTTGTGGAACCTCCATCGGTCGAGGAGAGAGAACCTCTGTTCGTGCAAACCCTTCTTGAAGAGCAGCATTCGATCTTATTAAATCGGCAGCTGTTGCGAGGGCCTATCTTATTGTCAGACCGGCTCCCAATATGAAAGTGAATCGTTTTTCGAATTACCTCTGCTCTAATCAGGACATCAAATGATTCACGAAAAGCAATGTCAAGGACTTGAGTCAATACTCCACTTTGCCAAAAAGAAGTCTGGTTCGCTTGGGTCCCCAAACTTCCTTTGACAAGGAACAGGCGAAGCACAGCGAGAAGCCCCCATACATTTTTGTCTCGCTGAGGTCTAGCCCATTCAGCAACGCCGTCCGGCAGGTCTTGTTCGCGGATAGCCTCGCTCAGGATGCCTGCTAGTTTCTTGACCCATCCTGTCTCTCGGAAGTATGATTGGTTGGAAAGGTTGAGGCGCAGGAGGTTTGCTAGCAGTGAAAGGCAATCCTGGATAGTGATACCCCCGTGTGTTAGGGAGCCCTCCGCATCGATGATGCCAAAAACTCGATCAAAAGCGTTTTCGAAAGCTACCAATTTTTGGAGATCTGGGGAGGAGGAGGTAAGGGCTGTGAGGAGTAGAAGTCCCTCTGTAATATCATCAGCCTTGACCCAATTACAATCATTCCCTCTCGGGACTCACCACTTCTCACAGCTTCTCGCTTGTCTTCAAGTACTGCTACCAGTCTCGATACACCCAGAGGAGCTGTATATACGCATTCTTGTGTTCGTTCGGGACGAGCGGTTGAAATAGCGGAGATCAATTGTAGCGAGTACAGGCGCGAGAAGAAGTCAGGAGCATTTAGAAGATCCAAAAGAGCAGTGATATTCTCCTGTCGCTACTCCGCTAACTTAGCAGGTATTCAGATGGAGGAGAGCAGTAGCCCATGGGCACTCACTTGGGTAAATTCGTCCGCCAGCCAAAGGGCGATGTCATCCGAAGCTTCAGGCTGCGTCAACTTAGCATGAGGATTATTCCGTCGCAGGGAGCGCGTACGCTAGATTCGTCAGGGCTAAACAGCATCAACAAGGTCTCAAGTATGACTTTTGTGGTGTCCACATCCTCCACGTCTTTGTTTAAGCAACTTATGAGGTTTCTAAGAGCCCCCGAGGCAACAGAAGCTGGGTAGACCTTGGCGAAGCTCCTAAGTCCTAGAATGGCGGCTCTCCGATCTTCCAACAACGTGGCACTCTGGAGGCGTCCGCTGAGGGTACTGATGGTAGTGGTCGCATTCTGCTTTGCTGGGGCCTGCGACTCGAGTAGGTTTCGTAACATGATCTTATATCAAGCGCATCATTCGTCGCAATTGTCGCGTAGGCCAATGAGGCATCTTGCCATTGACCAGAATAAGTATTACACTCAACAGGAGAAATATTCGAGTGAGCTTTTAATCCATGATCGGGTTTTCATGAGCGCGCTGTAAGCTGTTGAAGTTGCCATGTTTCCACTTCTTTCGTAGCTTTCATGTCAGCCCTATGATGCTCCGCAAGAACCCTCGACCGCCCGGCGGGATCTAAGACTCCTGCACTTGTTCTTAATCAACCCCAACTACAGCAAACTCACATATTCGTGACTCGACTCGTTGAAACGGAGCGCAGGATTCACGGGGACGTACTGCACCCTCCCCCTCACACTCTTAAGTGGGCTCTGGCACACGCGAAAAACAGCATTCTCATGCAGCCTTGTTCTTGTCTTTCCTCACTATTTTTCTAGTCACGAGATCCTTTACCAAGACTCTATGTGCTATGGAAGGAGTGTCTACACATATATAACACCGTCCCGCTAATGCTACACGCCGTCCTCCGCCCAGCAACTTGAATACGACACTGTCAAGTGACAGAATTACATCTAAGGCTCAGCTACCCTTGGTGCGGCAAACCGTGCTCCTGACGAGCACCCACCTTCAAAATGGGTGTCCCAGCCCTCTTTCGTTGGCTGTCACAGAAATACCCAAAGATTGTTTCACAGGTCATAGAAGAAAAGCCGGAGAAAGTGGATGGACAGGAGGTACCAGTGGACATATCGAAACCGAATCCAAATGGCGAAGAATTCGACAATCTCTATCTAGATATGAATGGGATCGTCCATCCGTGTTCCCATCCTGAGGATCGCCCCCCACCCGCTACAGAGGAAGAAATGATGTTGGCGATCTTCGCATACACCGATCGAGTATTCAATATGGTCCGACCAAGAAAATTGCTATTGATTGCCGTTGGTATGTTGAAGAACGTGAGGTTGTTGGATATGGACTTGTACCACCCCTCAGTGACTGGCTACCTCGTCTGATGAGATGCTTAAGTCGTGAAGGGGGGTTACAGTCCTTTACCCTATAAATATGATGGGCGCAGACACAGGCTAACATATTTCTCTCTGCAGATGGCGTAGCACCTCGAGCGAAAATGAACCAACAGCGCTCAAGGCGTTTCAGATCGGCTCAAGAAGCCAAAGAGAAGGATGAAGATAAAGAGGAATTCTTGAAGATGCTCAAGTCTCAAAACGGTGGGGTGGTCGATGAAAGTGCGACCGAGATGGCCAGTAAAAAGACTTGGGATAGCAATGCGATTACGCCTGGCACCCCCTTCATGGATATTTTGGCTGCAAGCCTAAGGTACTGGTGTGCTTACAAGATCAACACTGATCCGGCGTGGGAGAAGGTAAGTTCACAAGGACTGTTGAAGAAGCATCCAGCTAACATTCGCAGGTCAAAATCATCATTTCCGATGCTACTGTGCCTGGAGAGGGGGAGCATAAGATAATGGAATTCATTCGATCCCAACGATCTTCTCCACAGCACGACCCTAACACCCGACATGTCATCTACGGCCTCGTTCGTATTTCTAACATCCATTCAAAAGGGGCATTCTGACCGTGAAATAGGATGCTGACTTGATCATGCTTGGTTTGGCAACTCACGAACCACATTTCCGTGTGCTACGAGAGGATGTCTTTTTCCAAGAGTCAAAAGGCCGTACTTGCCACATCTGTGGACAGAAGGGCCATATAGCAGAAGCTTGCAAAGGTGAAGCGAAGCCAAAGGAAGGCGACTTCGGCGAAAAAGATAAATCTTTGGCTGACAAACCCTTCATATGGCTCCATGTTTCCGTACTCCGTGAATACCTCGAAGCAGAAATGCATGTTCCTCAGCAGCCATTTAACTTCGACCTGGAGAGAGCATTGGATGACTGGGTGTTCATGTGCTTTTTTGTTGGAAATGATTTCCTGCCGCATCTTCCAAGTCTTGACATCAGAGAAAATGGTATCGATACTCTTATAGCCATTTGGCGGGACAACATCCCAGTGATGGGAGGGTATCTTACAAAGGATGGCCATGTCGATCCAGAAAGCGCTCAATTCATCTTAGACGGTTTGGCCAAGCAAGAGGATACTATCTTCCGTCGAAGACGTCAGACAGAGGAGCGAAGGGATGCGAATGCCAAGAGGAGGAAGGCGGATGAGGAAAGCCGAAAGTCCAATGGCCAATTGGAGACTGGCGCCGGACGTGGAGGACGCCGTGGGTCGCCGGACTACAGTTCTCCCATCAATGGTGCAGGGCGAGGCAAAGCAGTGAATCCCAAGGTAGCTCCTCCGGATATGCCATTGTTCGTTCCTGGTAGCCGCAATCCCACCAAAGAAGAAAGGGCCGTGACCCATGAGATGGTGGTCAATCGCGGTGCAGTCTACAAAGCCAACATCGCCAACAAGAGTGCAGCAGCCGTCTTGAAAAGCCAATTACTCGGTGGTGGCCAGGCCAGTGAATCCTCTACATGCTCGCCAGATAACAGCAAGGAAAGGGCAGATTGCAACGAGGCAAGCGAAGTATTGGATAACGCACCCAATACCCCAATGTCTGCGTCCAAGAAACGGAAGGCCGAGATGATTGAAGAAGACGAATCAGGTACACCAGGCCGTGATAGTCCTGACGTCTCAAAGAAAGCAAAGACGGATCCCGATGAGCCTCCACCAGACAATGTTCGCTTGTGGGAGGAAGGTTATTCAGATCGATATTACGAACAAAAATTTAAAGTTGATCCGGCGGATATCGCTTTTCGCAACAGAGTCGCCAAGGACTACGTTGAAGGTCTTGCGTGGGTATTACTTTACTATTTCCAAGGATGCCCGTCCTGGACTTGGTACTACCCGCATCACTACGCACCTTTCGCTGCAGATTTTGTGGATCTTGACAAACTGAATATCAAATTCCAGAAAGGTACACCCTTTAAACCATTTGAGCAGCTGATGGGCGTCTTGCCTGCGGCCTCTAATCATGCCATACCGGAGGTTTTCAGAACTCTCATGAGTGACTCTGACAGCGATATCATCGACTTCTATCCAGAAGACTTCCCTCTTGACCTAAATGGAAAAAAATTCGCGTGGCAAGGTGTCGCCTTGTTGCCCTGGATCGACGAGAAGAGATTGTTGGATGCTATGGCGACGAAATACCCACTTCTGTCTCTAGAAGACGCAGCACGAAACGAGAGGGGTCAGGATGTCCTCATCGTCTCGGATCGCCACCCAATGTATGAGGAGATCGCAACAAACTTCTATTCGAAGCGCCAGGGTTCACCAAAGTACACGCTCAATCCTGCCATCAGTGATGGACTAGCCGGTAAGGTGGAAAAGAACGAGGACTACATTCCTCAGAGTTCTTTGACGTTTCCTCTAGAAAATGGAATGCCATCCCTGGAAGAAGACCACAGCATTAGGTAAGTCAGTCTTATCGAACTTGCATGTCCCCGCTAACAGTACTCAGCGTTCACTACCAGATGCCTCATTCCGTCCATGTCCACAAGTCCATGCTACTCAGGGGTGTTACTATTCCTCCACCCACGCTTGATCGTGCAGATATTGAAGCGACAAAGAGCGCTGCCCGGAATTCTGGGCGTTCTCACGGTGGGGCGCCATTGCGTGGAGGTCGCGGAAACGGTCGTGGTCGAGGTGGAAACATCAATTACGCCAACAATAATCGTACAAATCCTTTTGCTGCCCACATCAATCCTAGTTTTGTACCGCCGCCAAATTTTCATGGTCAAGGTCCACCGCCTCCTCCAGGCCAATTCCAGAGCTACAGTCCTCAGCCTCCGGGAGGAAATGGGTACTACAACGGACCGCCGCCACCCCAAGCCGGCTACTACAACGGCCAAGGACCGCCGCCCGCTCATGGCCGCCCTCCAGGGCCTCTCCCAATACCGCAGGGCGGGTACTACAATAGTGCTCCGCAAAATGGGTATGGACAAAACGGCAACTATTATCAACTTCAACAGGGTGGTCGGTATCATGGAGGGAGGTAGCTTATGTAATTAGCTTATGCTTCCGGCTTTACTATAATCCTACATGGTAATTGAGGAGACCACTACTACGAGAGTGAAATTGTGAGACGTGCAGTAAGAGTGACCAAAATCTGATTGACGTTCAGTGGAGAGTGAACCGGCTGTCATACGTAACAATACATGAAGCTAGCCACTAGCTTCGTTTTCAGAAAAGTCCAAATTGTTTTACGTTCAAGTAAGCTGCATATTATAGGCGGCGCGGGCCCAATCGGGCTTAGCGTAGATTACATAGCCTGTTATGGCAAGTAACACTTCTAGCCTACTAGGTAGATCGATAGTGAATACAACTACGCTACACTGATTGGCTTGTTTGCTTGCTACTGGTCTGATGGCTTGACAGCGGTGAGGTATCTGATATTCATCTTAGGGCATAAACAGTTATTGTGTGAAACCACATTTAATGGGAAAAGGCCCAAGTCTAATGACCGGTAGCGAGGCGAGCCACGTATTCAAGATGAGTTCCTTGCCCGACCCTAGCGAGAGGTAGAGGGATCCAAAGTGACTCGCAAAAGTATGGAAGATGTGAGAGTGGGGAGTGCCCAAGAGCCCACACGGGTCTCTATACTGGGCAAAGAAAATATCATTATTGACTATGACATCTGGGGAACATACATTGTGCATGATCTCCTCAGCAATGTCTCTTCATCTACATACGTCCTCATCACAGACTCCAATTTGCATAACGTCTACGTCACCTCATTCCAAAAAATCTTCAAAGATGTAGCTTCGAGCAGAGGAATGGACACGCGTCTACTAACATATCAGATACCTCCAGGAGAGACTTCCAAATCTAGGGCAATGAAGGCTGAAGTGGAGGATTGGATGTTGTCGAAAGAGAGAGACCCTCCATGCGATACCAAGACTGTCATTATTGCACTTGGAGGTGGTGTCATAGGCGACTCGATAGGCTTTGTGGCAGCGACTTTCAAGAGAGGTATCAGATTTGTTCAAGTGCCGACGTCGTTGTTGGCAATGGTGGACTCTTCGATTGGTGGCAAGACTGCCATTGATACACCCACTGGCAAGAATCTCATTGGTGCTTTCTGGCAGCCGTCGAAGATTTACATCGATCTGCAATTCCTTAACAGCCTACCGACCCGCGAATTCATAAATGGTATGGCGGAGGTCATCAAAGTATGTGGCCCGCGACCAAACGCAAGGAAAAGCGATCATTGCTAATGGCTGGCTAGACTGCTGCAATCTGGGATGAGAAAGCTTTTGAGCAATTGGAATCGAATGCTGGCAGACTCTTAGAGGCTATCAAACAACCACCGGAGATGGGCAATGCAAGACTCTCGAACGTGAGGCAAATTCTTAAAGAAGCTGTACTTAGTTCTGTCCGTGTAAAGGCTCACGTCGTCTCTGCGGACGAAAGAGAAGGTGGCCTGAGAAATCTGCTAAACTTTGGCCATTCGATTGGTCATGCTATCGAAGGCATCCTGACACCCCAGATTCTTCATGGAGAGTGCGTGGCTGTAGGTATGCATTTGGAAGCCATTCTTGCACGCTTTCTTGGAGTGCTCGATGGTGGCGCCGTGGCCCGTCTCACAAAATGTTTGTCCATATATGGGCTGCCAACTTCTTTGAAGGACTCAACACTTAGACAGCGCTCTGCAGATAAGCATTGCTCGGTTGAACAAATTCTATCTATCATGGGTGTGGACAAAAAGAATGATGGTAAGAAGAAGCGGATCGTTCTCCTCGCAGGAATTGGCCGTACCCACGAGCGGCAGGCAAGCGTCGTTGCCGATCAAGATATACGAGTGGTTCTCTCTTCAGGTATCCAGCTTTCAATATCCATTCCTGAGGCTTTGGAAGTCTCCTGTATGCCACCAGGTTCGAAAAGCATTTCGAACAGAGCCTTGGTCTTAGCAGCGCTAGGCAAGGGGACATGCCGTATCCAGAATTTACTGCATTCTGACGATACTCAAGTCATGATGGACGCCTTGGTCAAGTTGCAGGGAGCCTCATTTGCCTGGGAGGATGATGGTCGGATCTTAGCAGTAACAGGAAACGGTGGCGTGCTTCAAGCTAGCGAGAACGATCTCTACATCGGCAACGCTGGTACAGCGTCCAGGTTTTTGACGAGCGTTGCCACGCTTGCCAAGCCTTCGTCTCAAGACTGGTCTATACTGACAGGAAATAAGCGGATGCAAGAGCGACCCATCGGTGATCTAGTCAATGCTCTGAGAGCAAATGGTGCTGGAATTGAATATGTCAAAAAGTCCCATGACTCGCACTACGTCAAGAAGACGATCATGAAGAAAGAAGACGAGAGCTTACCGTTGAAAATCAAAGCTACTGGTGGCATGAAAGGCGGTATCATCAGTCTTGCAGCGAATGAATCATCCCAATATGTTTCATCTATACTACTCTGTGCACCGTATGCGCGGGAACCGGTCACTCTACGGATGCTTGGGGGTGTCCCAATCTCGCAACCATACATTGACATGACGATAGCAATGATGAGATCTTTTGGCATCCAAGTTAGCGGAGATATTAAGGAGAAGTATACGTACTACATTCCTCGGGCACGTTACAAAAACCCCAAGGAATACATGGTTGAGAGCGACGCAAGTTCGGCTACTTATCCGTTAGCGATCGCTGCAATTACTGGAACAACCTGCACCGTGCCGAATATTGGCTCTGGATCCTTGCAAGGCGATGCGGAGTTTGCTATTCGAATACTAAAGCCGATGGGATGTACGGTGAATCAAACAGAACATTCAAGTACGGTCTCTGGGCCTCCGATTGGTAATCTGATACCGATTGAACAGGTGGACATGACGACAATGACAGATGCCTTTCTGACAGCCTCCGTTCTGGCTGCAGTGGCTCAAGGTGGTAAAATGGGCTCAACGACCTCTCGAATTGTCGGTATTGGGAACCAGCAGAAGAAGGAGAGTGAGCGTATAAAAGCTATGAAGGACCAATTGGCTAAATTTGGCGTCAAGTGCCGCCTCTATCCAGGCGGCGATCAGACTCCTGACGGGATTGAGATTGACGGTGTCGACTATCGTCAGTTACTGGAGCCTCAAGATGGAGTACATTGCTACGACGATCATCGAGTGGCGATGAGCTTCAGCGTTCTGGCAGCGGTAGCTCCCAAAGGTACCCTGATCCGCGAAAGGGAATGCGTGGGCAAAACATGGCCTGGGTGGTGGGACGCGTTACGGCAACTTTTCGGTGTTCAGATGAAGGGCGTGGACTTGGAGCAGCCAAGGATGCAGACAGCTGATACTGGACACAAGTCGGTCTTTCTCATTGGCATGAGAGGAGCAGGCAAGACCACTACCGGACAGTGGGCAGCAGACAAGCTGCGCTGGCCATTTGTGGATTTGGACTCGCAATTGGAAAGCGAAATGGGCCACACGATCCCCGAAATTATCAAGGATTCCGGATGGGGAGAGTTCAGGCGCCAAGAGTCAGCCATGCTAAGGAAAATGCTCAAAGAAAAATCCACGGGCTACGTCTTCGCCTGTGGAGGTGGCATTGTGGAGAGTCCAGAAGCTAGAAGCTTGCTGATTGACTACCACGAACAAGGCGGTCTGGTAATTCTTGTCCAACGCAACATTGAAGACGTGATGGCCTTTCTACAAATCGACAAGTCAAGACCCGCTTATATGGACGACCCTCGGTCAGTCTGGGAGCGGCGCAAAGGTTGGTATATCGAATGTAGCAATTATCAGCATTATAGCCAGAACGCGCCGATAGAGTCGCTTCAAAAGGCCTCGGTGGGCTTCGAACGGTTCCTATGCAACGTCATGGGAGGACGTGATTTTCTGCATGATATTACAGCAAAGGATCAATCATTTTTCGTCTCGCTGACTGTGCCTGACATTGCTCGAGCACTGCACTTGCTGTCACGCGTGGTTGTTGGCTCGGACGCAGTCGAGCTCAGAGTGGATCTCTTGGAAGACAAAGGCGGTACTAAAAATCTCCCGTCCTCTGAGTTTGTGGCAAACCAGCTATCAATACTGCGTGGATCGACAACATTACCTTTGATATTCACTGTTCGGACTCAACTTCAGGGAGGCAGATTCCCTGACCAGGCTTATGATGAGGCCCTCGCTCTTTATAGATTGGCATTACGGATGGGAACGGACTTCTTGGACCTCGAGATTTCCTTCCCTGATGACCTACTCTGCGCTGTCTCCAAAGCGAGAGGACATTCAAAGATCATAGCTTCTCACCACGACCCGAAGAGAACCCTAACATGGAGCAATAATTCATGGGTGCCTTACTACAACAAGGCACTGATGTATGGGAACATTGTCAAGCTTGTTGGTGTTGCCAACGATCAAGAAGACAATCTGGCGCTTCTTAAATTCAAGACATGGGCAAAGACCGAGAGCCAGATCCCTCTTATTGCAATCAACGTGGGAGCCGATGGCCAGCTCAGCAGAATCCAGAACGGTTTCCTGACGCCTGTGTCTCATCCCGCCTTGCCTTTTAAAGCAGCACCCGGTCAGCTTTCAGCGGCCGAGATTCGGACAGCACTTGCTTTACACGGAGTTATTAAGTCTAAACACTTTTACCTCTTCGGCAAACCCATCACGCAATCCAGGTCGCCTGCAATTCACAACAAGCTATTTAAAGCCACGGGTCTACCTCATAGATACGGTCTATTCGAGACAGACAAAGCGGAAGACCTAGAAAAGATCCTGCGTTCCAGTGAATTTGGGGGTGCATCTGTGACTATACCTCTGAAGTTGGACGTCATACCTTACCTTGACGACATCTCTGAGGATGCTAAAATTATTGGCGCAGTCAATACCATCACTGTTGATACCTCACGCTCCTTACCCAAAAGCGCCGGTTACCTCACAGGCAGCAACACCGACTGGAAAGGCATGCGTCTCGTCCTCGAAAATGCCGGCGCTCACCCTGGTGCTGGGCATCAGCCCGGTCTTATCATTGGAGGCGGTGGCACTTCTCGAGCCGCTATATACACTCTCCACGCCATGGGCTATTCACCTCTGTACATCCTCGGTCGATCAACTGCGAAGCTGCAAGATCTAGCGCGGAGTTTCCCCGAAGACTACAATATCCGTATCATCACACCATTCGACGACGGGAGGGATTTTCAACCGCCAAGCGTGGCCATCAGCACCATCCCAGCTGACAAACCCATCGATCCGGCAATGCAAGAACGTCTGTCTCTCATATTCCAACATCCAACCAACCAAGTGAAGCGCTGCTTCCTCGAAATGGCGTATAAACCCTCCATCACACCCTTGATGACTCTCGCCCAGGAATCGGGGTGGGTGACTATAGCAGGACTGGAAGTGCTGGTGGGGCAGGGTGTGTATCAATTTGAAGCTTGGACAGGGATTGAACCTTTGTATTCCATGGCTAGGGTAAGCTGACTCCGCGACTTCCTGTTTGTTGAGTTTTGTGCTGATGAAGCCAGTCTGCTGCCTTGAACGGAGAGGATACTAAGACCGAGAGCTACACTTAGAGATTGTGTTTCGTGTAGGGATGAAGATGGGTGGAAGGGATATTCATACAAGAAATGAATGACAAGATAAATATCAAAAGTTTCATGCGTTGGTAGTCACATAGATTTTCGCGCTCATTCGTCATCGTAGTGTCAACCAGCTCGTGAACCTGTGAAGTTTTACCCCTCTCCACTACCCATCATAAAGTGGAGCTGAGGTGAATCACCTTGCTCTTAGGGGACCACGACAGACATACGGCATGAGCTCTCTGCACGAGTGCTCATTCCAGACAGATCTCGTCAGGACCTACGGCTGGAGGCAAGTTCTATGGCAATCAGACCCCTGGTCACTGAACATGCGCTTGTGAAAAAGGGTTGAAAGCTATGACAGTGTTCGGAGGTGGGGAGTATGAGGACTGCTATTTATTTTGACATGCTTCCCATGCCTCCGGTGAGCCTGGAGTAGCTCTCGCTGGGCTCCGCTGGTTTATTTGAATCCTGTTCTGCGTGGGGTTGTGGTGTGAGGCTTCACAATGACGCCACTGTATTGATACCTGGCTTTGTAGTCATTGATTGTAAGGTTCTTTCTACTAGAGTCCGTATTTCGTCTTTCGCCAGGACTTTGAACCTCTGTAAGTAGTATGCGTACGTGAAGTGTTTTTCTGCGTAACACGTTCCCACGATCACTGTAGTCACTGTACTGTGTCCCTAGGCATGGCATGCCCCTAAATACTAAACTGCCTGCCGAGGGCCCACGCTATAACCGTCGGTCCCCGGGGGGCTAGGCCCAGACCTATTGAGGCGAGTAATGCAAGTAATGAATCATGATCTTATACAACGACTTTACGCCATGCAGCCACAGAGATGGAGGGTCTTGTCACCCATCGCCAGGACGCCGCGAGCGACTACGGCTCCGACTTCACACCTGATGAAGAGGATATATTGAACGCGCTGTTGAAGCAGCCCCCAGATCAACTTCCAGATTTGGACAATCCCAATCAGGATACGGACCTCCTACTCAAAGACATTGAGGAAGATGAGGGTCCTCGAGGCGCGAGGCTTCCTCGCAGGGTGGAACGTAAGCACTGGACGTGCTATTCTCTCAAGAACATCTCTCCGACAGATAAGGAGAAGCACGTTAGAATCGAGGTCCATGACGACGAGGGCAATCTCCCCACAAAGGGTAGAAAAACGCGTCGATCTAGTTGGCAGTACTGACTGACCCTCAAGCGTATAGTCGAGAGCAAGGAAAGTCGCGCTGAAAGAAAGCGCTCGGCATCCATTGAAGCCCCAATCGACCCAGTTCCGGAAACGCCAGACCTGAGATCCCCACTCGAGCGCTTTCGTACGAAGCCAAAGAAGACGCTATCGGTGACGGATCTCGTCTCCCCGTCTTGGTGCGAACTACAGTATTGGTACGTGCTTACGAAACATGGAAAGAAGAGACGAACCCCGGCCATGAAGCAAGGCTCCGTTGTGCATAAAACGCTGGAGGATCAGGTACATCAGACTGTGGCCGTGGAAATCCAGACCAAAGAGGATGCTTGGGGGTTACGGATATGGAACGTTATCCAAGGCCTTAAGACGCTACGCGAAACGGGCATGACTAGGGAACTCGAGATTTGGGGTGTTATTGATGGGCTGGTCGTTAATGGGATCATCGATGAAGTGTCCTTTACCTGCCCAGATCGCGAGCTCGAAGAAGCAGAGGGAAAATCCAAGGGGAAGGCCACAAACGTCGATGCGAACCAAGCAACGATTACGGATTTCTTGGGCACCAATAGAACAATCGAAAACAATCGTGTGGGTATGCTTAGCGGTCTACTATCGAGTCCGCAGAAACGATCAAAAATATATCTCACAGATGTCAAGACCCGCGGCGTCAGATCTTTGCCCAAAGCCGCTTCTTTTCGTCCAACGCTTATGCAGCTAATGCTTTACCACCGCCTGTTCTCGGATCTCGCGACAGGCAAAGTAGACAAGGACGTCATCTTTGACCGTTATGGGCTTGAAGCTGATAGATCTTTCACCGATAGCTTCATAGCGCAAATTGGGGGCCTCAACGAGGGCTTCTATGATGCAGTACCGGAAGGAGACTCTTCACAAGAGTCCCAGGACTTCCCTGACTCAACCCAAGACTCCATGACCACCCTCCTCTCTCACAACTCCCTCCGCTCGCTATGGGGCCTCATGATCGACCAATTCACGAGCACCGTGCCTGCCGGCGAAAAGAGCATTGGCAATGTCTTGAAGGTAGAATATCGCTCTCAAACAGACGGAGAGATCCTCGGGGTCAAAACGTTCCTGCACGATGAAGAAACGATAGGGACGTATCTCGCGGGCGAGATGGGTTGGTGGAAAGGAGAAAGAGCGGCTCAAGGAGTATGCGTCGAGGAGGCTTACAAATGTGGATATTGCGAGTTCGCGGAAGATTGCTCGTGGCGTAAGAACAAGATTGAGGAAGCCAAGGAGAAGATGCGGGCCCGGACGAGGTCTGCCGTATGAAAAAAATGAAAAGGATAAGTGGCGGACTAATCAAGTCGTTCACCGCTTGCCGCAGCAATGGCGACACTGTGCCTAAAGATGGCGCCTGAAGATGGCATTAATTTTGATCTCCAAGGCCTCACGGGTATGGTCTCACTGCTTTATTTTGCTTTCAACACTATCTCACACGTCCTGAGATAACGGATACTATACGTCAGGGCTCCCTCTGCTATGGAATCGGGAATTCTCCTTATTGGTTCCTAAGTCTTGGTCAAAGGCCGTTCTAACACTGTTGGAAAGACGTTTTAATATCACCTCACACATGGTAACGATTTGTGCCAGCCCTTAGAGGAACCTTTTAGGAGCGTTGAGAAATTGATTGCGAAAACAGCCAACCGCGTAGTATTCGTCAAGCGGCACTCCAATCACCTGGTACAAGCCTCGTCGCTTCGAAGAAAAATTGCGCCTGTTTCTCTTTTTCTAGGGTAGAAGCCTGCGATTTGACAAGCTTTAGAGGCGACTTAAACTCTTGCATGCCGCAAATCACCGTACTCGAAATCTCTCTAACAGAATCACCACAGCTGAGCAATTATCACCTGTCCATCAGCATGCTCTTCCGACTCATAAACAACCGTGGATTTGCATTCGCTCTTGCTACTGCCGGTATTCTAGCTGTAGCAGCAGCACCTCCTCCGTCGACTTTATCTTCTTCTCTGAATATACCTTCTTCACTGAACTCATCGCTTTCGTATAATGAGTTCCACTGCACCCAATATCTCGATTGGACGCTCCCCAGCTTTCACGCTCACGATTGCCACGATGCTATAGGACTCTTGATAAATCAAATAGTGACGCCAGACAGACGCAAATTCTGGGAATTTGTCGACCGTGACGCCAAACCCAAATATCCGGAGCAATGGACAACTCAACGAACTCCGCTAAGATGGCGCGTCTCAACTTGTGTAGTTGCCGTTGTCATGCTGGACCTTTTCGGACCAGGCCAGCTGCCAGGAGGTGACCCGTTGCACGTTACGACGAATGACGTGAGCAATTTCGTTGAAATTGCCGCAAAAGCCCACCAAATCTTGGACGGATGTGCGATACATCAAGGGCTTGCGGGCTGGACTCCGGCAGGTGAGTCAAATTTATTTCCTTGTGGGCTTGATGTCTAATCGCTCTTCCCAATCCACCCTTGTCTATTAGGAGCTGATGCATGAACTATACTGATGCATCGAATTCAAGGCAGGCAGCTGGGCATCGGGGTTTTCTTGTGGGCTCGTTCGAGTGAGGTCGACCGGTTTGTTCCTCCATCGTATCCTCCATTTCTTCCGGGTCCTCCGTTCCTCTCAAATGGCTCCATATCGCCGTGTTGACAGCCCAAAGCCGGATCAGCATCCGGCCTTACACAATGAATGTGTGGCCAAGTGAGCTCAACTGGAATCATATAAGCTAGGCATCTTGGCGAAGAGCGGGAAGGGGGTCTCTCTTTCAAAGGTAGCGAACGATCTTGCCTAATCATAATTTCTGTTCAATAAAACTCTAAAAACCAGGTTTCTCAAAAGGATTTTCTTATACAAATTGTACTTCAAATGGGAGTTCATGTGAATCTCTCTATGGAGAAAGAAGCTGTTCAGAGCCTCCTTTTCTACTTTCATAACTCCAAATTTTGAGGTCGCTACATCCCGAGAGTATTTCTAACACTGCCACACTTCGCTCTCAGAAAATAAAGATGCGCATGTCTCACCGTTCGACGCGCCTCCAGGCGATCTTTTGTCGCAGACTCAGCTCCCAGCGTCGCGGCAGAAGCTCATGCCCTAGGTAATTGCCTGGTGGGCTTCCTACAAGGCTGTGGGTTCCAGATCTCCAGGCTGGAAGCTCGAGAGCGAGACTGCAAAAGGTTTCCATAATAATGACTTTGTGTGATTATGATACGCTGTATACACATGGGCCTCTCCCATTGAGCGTGACGGTCAAGAACCCCTTGGACGTCATGCTTGAGTCTCACTGACCTGCTTTAGTCGTCGGGTTGGCAAGGCGCAGTGCGGATCCATGAGGCTCGCGCCTCTCTTACACCATAGTTTCAAAATTCAAGCTTCCGAGTCTCTTATGGACATTTTCAGAGTCACGGGTTGTATCGCAGCCTCGATGGGTACTACACTATTCGTTGTTCGCGTCTTGAAAGATATCGAGGGAGGTGGCAAAGATGGCGGCTTGCTCTTGGACGGAGTCAGCTCGTTCGGGGTCTTGCACGAAGGTCTTGTCAGCGTCTGTGCCTACCGCCGAGGAGCTTTCTAAGCTATTCTGGGGCTTCGTCTAGATTAATCAGTTACCTCATCCCACAATCAGTCCTAACTTTAATGCTAATGCCCAATACAAAAAAGCGAGAACCATAAATCGCATCTTGCTTATCCTCTGCCTGAAGATAGGTATAGATGAAAGTTAGCGGACCGCTCTTCGGAGTCTTGGCATTTTTCGGTGCAGTCTTGAGAAAATGAAGGACTGACGACGAACTAAAGAACGACCACTAGCATTTCCATCTTTGTCAGGTCAAATATTCCCTATGTGAAGACAATACACAAGTTCTGTCTATAGTCCTCTAAGCCTCACACTTCCTTGCCTTAATCTCTTGAGTCAGGGAGCAGAGAAGGTGGCAGAGCACTTGGAGCCAACGTTGACCAAACGCGATGGTTTTGAGGCGGGGTTGTTGTTGAGGTGAGCTTCGAGGGAGATGGAATGAATCAATTTGAGATGCTTTGAAAGCAATACATCACTTGACGACAAAGCATTCTCGTGAACACTCAAACGAAGCAAGTAATCATAGGGCAAAAGTGCCAAGAGTTGACTTGGCCTACTCGCTGCCTTCAAATGTACAATTAATGAACTGCCATGCAGATGAGGCGATTTATTCGGTCTGGCTCAATGGGACCTCTCGCTCTGCTCTCGTCCTTGTTACCTCCTAGTTCACCTCCGTCTCTAGCAACATGGCTCAGCCCAGCTCAAGGCTTCATTAGTGGTACCACATGCAGCACAGTAGCTTCTTCGATGCACCTTGTCCTATCCGTGACGGAATCAGTTGTCGAGTCTTGCCTCAGTTACTCAGACTCTATATACTAATACCCTTTGGGGTTAGCCGCTGCTAACTACGTATATAATAATTATAAAATCTGAGTTCAAGAACGTATAATTTTTTTAAATATAATTTAATTTTAATAATAAATTTTTAAATTCTCCTGTTTAATTTTTTTAACTTTAAAATTTACCTTTTATAAAATTATAATAATAATAATCTAATTTATATAATAAGATATATATTTTTATTTAATAAACTTAGAATCTCGAAATTCTTATTAAAAGAAAAATTAAAATAATTTTAAAATTTTTTTATTAATAAAGTCTAAAATCCAATCCTTCTTTAATAATAATAAGAATATTAAAAAGCTTTATTATATCTTTTAATATTTATTTTAATATAAAAGATTTTCTGATAAAGAAAAATATATAATAATATATATTTAATATTAAAATTTTAAAATAAAAATAAGAATTTATAAAAGGAATTACCCGGGGTATAAAATTTCAACTTTTCTTTTATATTTAAATAACTTTTTTTTAGCTTAATAAAATTAATTAATTAAGATATTATTTAAATATACTCAAAAAGGAGAATAATATTTATATAATAAATATAAAAATATTAAAATATAAATAAAAAAATAAAAAAGGGAAAGTTTAAGCTTTTAAATATAAAATTTTAATTTTTCTTTTATATTAAAATAATTTTTTTTAGCTTAATAAAATTAGTCAATTAAGACACCGTTTGAACACGCTTGAAAAGGAGAATAATCTTTATATAAAAAATATATAAATATTATATAATAGAAATTAAAATATAAAAATATAAAAATAAAGAAAAGATTAAATTATACTTAAGAAAATTATATATTCTTAAACTTAAATTTTATAATTATTGTATATATAGTCAGTAGCAGCTAACCCCGAAGGGTATTAGTATATAGAGTCTAAATAACTGAAACAAATCGAGTCTCGAAATCAACATCTACTTAGGTAATCAGAAAGAGGCGCTAGCAACAGGCCGAGACAGCGGGCCGATGCATGAGTTATACGTCATTAACGGGCCGCTGCAGCAGAGACTTATGGGATCGCCTTAGGGCCACCCCAAGATAGGTTTCCAAGAGGAAGAAAACCCAGCCGTAACCAAGGACGAGTTGTTCTTCTAGCCTATATAATAGATCGGAGAATGCGAACTTGCTTAAACGTAATTAAGTTATATATTTAATTATAACCAGAATAGATTTTCAAAAGATTTTAGTTATATTATTATTGAAGATTAATAAATAAATATACTATTTTAAATCTTTAATATAAATTATTATAATATTTTGCCTAGCCTTGCTAAAGGGATCTTAATTAATAATATACTTTTCGAAAATATATTTAAATATATTTATATTTTCAATAACTAATTATATTTTGATAACAGAAGTCAGTTTAAAAGTTAAATTAAAGGTTTAATTAAAATTACTTTTATTATTATTAAAACAATATTAATTACTTTAGAACTTTAATAATTCTTAATAAATATATTTATTATTATAAAATCCGAATATATATCGATTCGGAGAACTTAAAAAGGAAATATTAATTATAATTAATAATAACTTTAGCAAGTTTTGAATATAAATATAAAATTATTCGAAAATATAAAATTAAAAAAGAAAGCTTTATAAGAAGAAAAATATAAAAATTAAATTTTAAAAATCAAATAAGTAATTATAAATATTGTTAATTAAATATTTATAATATTATATATTTTTATTTATTCAGTTTATATCGCCTTTTATGAATATTTAAGAGTTTAATATTATACTTTTATAATATATATAATATATTTTAATATAAGCTCGGACGTTCTCCCGGTCCGCCTAAGGTATATTAATTGTATTATTCTTGTTTAAGTTAAATACTAAATATTGTAATATTATATTAGTATTAGCAATTCGAAAATTAAACAAGTAAATATCAATTATACAAAGTAATAGCAGTAGGAAAGTTAATAAAGGAGTTAAATTAAATAATATTAAAATTATTATAATTAGACGGCCTAATCTAAATTAATTTATTATAAATAATATTAATATTTAAAGCTCCTATTTACTTTCAAATTATTAGGCAATATTAAGAAGCTATAATATATTCGAATTAGGTAAGGTTTTAACTATAATAATTAATATAATACGATTTAATACAGTTAAATAACGCGGTTATATTATATAATTAATAAATTAATATTAACTTGCTTATATATACTATATTACCGCTAGCTCAGAGAATACCAAAGTAGTTATATTAACTAATTATATATAATATATATTATTTTAAAAATAGCGAATAATTTAAATATACAATTGCTCAAATTGTATATAAACTATATATATTTATATTTGAAATTAATAAGATAAAATAATTTAAATTATCTATTTCCTCCCGAGATCCTTACAAATTATTAAAGGTTGTTTTAAAGTAAAATAAATACTTTAATAAGGGTTCTGAAGTCCTTAGGTATTATAAATAGATTATTTTATTTACTAACCTGGAAAATGCTACTTATAAAAATAATAATTAAATATCGATTATAACCTTTCTTAAATAGTAAATAACAAAGAAATAAATATTATTATTATTAGCCCGAATACTCGTTTATAAACAATACGTTTATTGTTATTAGTTATTTAATATTAATAATAATATTTTATCTTATTAAATATAATATTTACGCTTTGGTAATAATAGCTACGGCTAAATTAATATACAATTAGAAAAGGCTATATTTCGAAAATAATCTTTTTCTTTATAATAATAATCTTTTTCTTTTATTATTTTATATATTAATACTTTTAATATATTAAAATTCTTTCTAGTTTCCTGCTCTTTTTCTTTTTATTATTAACGAAATTTATAAGAAATATTAGCGTTTTGTTTACGTTTTTTATTAATAACTCTTAATATAGTTTATATATTAATAAGTATTTAAATAATATCCTACGTTATATTAAATATTATTATTTAATATTAGCTTTATATTATTAAGCTTAAAGAACGTCCTTTAAAGATATTCGAATCAAAAGTAGTTTATAAGAATATCAATATATAATTAAATAATAGAAACAGGTTAAATAAAAATAATTAAGGTTAATTAGTAAAGTTTATAAATAATATATTTATAAATTTAATATAATTAGTTTATTTATAAGAAGAATAATATATATTAATATTATTACTTAAAGAAGCTAAATATAAAAATATAATATTATTATTATAATATTTATAATTTGGCTCCTAATAATAAAGAGCCTTAAAAAATATATAATAAAATATATAATAAAATATATAATAAAATAAAAACGATTTTGCTGAAGTTAAAGTAAGAATATTAAATTTTATAAGATATAAAATATTTATAATTATAATTAAAAAAGACTTCGATATTTTACCTCTTTTTATAAAATCTTTATTATTTATAAAATTAAAGAAATAAAGAATTTTAATAAAATATAATTCTTATTAATTTAATACGTTTAAAATAAGATAAAATAATAGAATAATATTTAATCTTAATTATAGTTATTAGAAAGTATAATTAAACGTTAAAATAAGAAAGATTTTCTTAATAAAAAATAATAATTATATTTAAAGGTTAATAAAGTTTATATAATTATTATAATATAATAAACTTAATAATTATGATATTTTTAAAAGTTTATATAATTTTTAAACTTTATTCTGAAAATGATATACCTTTTAAGCTTTAAAAAATTTATTTAAAGTAATTTATTATTAATAATTAAAAATATTATTCTTTTATATAAAAAATTACAAATTAATAAATCTCATAATAGAATTAAATATATATTAAAAGTCCTTATTTTCGAGCTTAAATAATAAATAATAACAAAATATTATAAAATAATTAAACTAGTTAAATTTAATATATAAGTTATTTTATAAAAATAAAAATAAAAAAATATTTATTATAAGCTTCAGGAACCTAATTTATATAAAATTATATAGATTAAAAAATAAAAGTTTATATAAATAGCCTTTCCCAGATTTAAGGATTATAAATATATTATAATTACTATTTATATTATATATTTCTTTATTTTAAATATATTAACTATTAATTTTATATATTTAAATAATATTTTTTATTTAATCTCGGAGCAAGATAATAGGAAATATAAATAAATTTAAAGCGAAGAATATAGATTTTAAATTATATATAAATCTTATTATACCTTATAACTATTTATATTTCTTAAACTTTATAAAGGAGAAGCTTTAATAATTAAGTCCGAAATAGCTAGCCCTTAGAAAGCCAACGTTCTAGACTACTTAAAAGGGAAGAGATTATATACCTACTATCGAAGGATTATTACTTATTATTAACGCTTAGTTTGCAAGCCGAGGACTAAGTAGTCGGCTTCCCTGTATTATAGTCCTGGGCCAATCGGCATTTGGTATAAAAGATCGGCTCTTTCAAGGAGTAGATAAAGTATCCGAGAACGAAGAGAGAAAAACTTTGCACCGTGGACAATTACTTTACTGAGCTTTGCAAGCCGCTTATTCCCTTGTTTGAAAGGAGCTGCACGAAGCGGTGTTTCCTGGAGGCAGTAATAGGTTCACTGAACACCGAGAGCTATCGAAAGAATACTCGAGAATGCAAGGAATAGATTACACAGATGATTCACACCAAGGCTTACCGGCATAAGCACTCGGCTCCTTAGAGGTGCCCGAATGGAAGGACGTTGGCGAGGAAGTAGCATATGAGGTCGAGAGAATGTGGCGCAAAGACTTCGGCAGCGACTGGCGTGACAACATCCAACAGCAATGAGCTTATCCAAGTGCCTTGTCGCCGGGTGGGGACTGATGACAAGAGGGAGACAGGGCGCAGGAAAGACACTGGTCGTTTGGGGGTGACCGGTCGTTGGGGGGGGACTGGTGCTTGGATACGGTAGCAAACTTCAAAGAGCCATAGATTAGTACAGGCTCCCTGGGAGCCTTCTTGGGCACCAGCGATTGGATCGGGTCCCCGAATATCGAATTGGATTCCAGCTGACGTATAGACGGGGACCACATTGGGCTTCCTATTGCGTACTCTCCTTCGGCTTGCACCCTTTTGGCGTACCCTCCTTTGGCGTACGCTTCTGTAGCTTACGCCCATTCGTCAGCGGCTCCTCAAGATATTGACAAGAGCTACAGATCTCCCTGGACAAATTAACTATACTCGCTCTATCTCAATTAGTGCCGTAGTATCTACCTCCAATAATGTTCGAGATGATTTGCAAGAACTTGTGAGAGGTTATGTGAACGAAAGCGTTAGCTTACTAGAGGTTGAGTATCAACGGTGAGCGAGCTCATAGGATTAGGAATTCTTTTACTGCTTTGAGTACCCTCATAGGTGGATCTGAACTTAGGTAGATTGAATTAGGGTTAAATGAGAGGATTGACAGAAACGCGCCAGTTGCTTGCGACTGAGTTGCAGTGCACGTGGAAGGGAGAATGGCGTACTCTTTTAGTGATTAGTCTCCTCATGAGCTACAGGTTTTGGAGTAATAACCGCAATTTTCCAACATTCTATTGAGAATGAGGGATGGACCTAGGAGGTATGGAATGGACCTCGAGAAAAGAGAGACCCTTGGCTGATGAGGCCTGGGCCATACAATTGGGGACAGACCATGATTAAGGGACAGGCCTTGACTGGGGGATGGACCTTGGAAGTGGGGAATAGGCCATAAATTTTGGGATGGACCTAGGTAGTAGAGGGGTAGACCTTGAAATGCAGGACCAGCCCATGGATAAGAATCCTGTCGAAGTCCATTCTGTAGATCTATAGAGATTATCGTTACTGCTTCTGCAACCCAATCCAGAGTCTCTAATTTACAGCGGAAAACTAGCGCTACTGGGAGCAGAAGCAGGTAGTAGCAATAGCGAAAGCAAAGAAGCGATAGATAGGACTACGAAGTTGGGCCAAAGGAATTGAAGACGAGAAAGAAGGTGAGAGCGCATTTGACCCTGAAAAAGATGGCTGCTTATCCTGTAAGCAGAAAGCGTTTCATGCAGAAATGAAACGCCCTACAAGCTTTGGCTTACTGTGCTCACCCCCGCTGCTCAGCTCCCAGCGTGCTAGTCCTAAAGAAGATGAACCAGTGTTTTGAGGTCAACAAAGTGGCGCACCAGGGGGTGACATAAGTCTGTTCCGCCATAGGGCTGAAAACTCAATCACCCAAATCCCCATGTTCAAAACATCAATAATTCAACACTTATGGCTATCCCCCCCCCCCCAGAACCCTCAAGGACCTCCAGGAGCATCTAGACGACCTGGACAGGAGTATACAACACCTTAAAAAAAGCCGCTTCTTTGGATTAGTGGATAGGAGGGGGAAAAAACCAATCAATAAGATTTGCAGTGAAGAAAACATCTCTACTAGTCTAGGGCGATAATGGATAAGACAACGAACTAGATATGGCTCTCCAGCTTATAGACGGACTAGAAAAGACCGTCCAGGACGTCCTCGAAAGCTTTCAAGCTCTCCTATAAATAGAATACTCTCTCCAAGCAATCTCGTACGGAATCAACATTACGAATGCCAAATCGATCAGCATAATTTCCCTGTCGTACCTCGTACTCTCCTCCGAAACCTCTATATACGTCGACGGAAGGCCAAGCTCTATAAGAGAGCTAAAGTCAAGGAGGTCAGCCCCAAAAATCGTCGAGAAAGAATGAAATACGCAGAAAGATATAAAAAAGAGACGGTATACATATTCTGGTCCTACATCTATTTCACCGACAAAGCTCATATCGATCCTGGGGCACGTCTACGAGAGCATATTCTCCCAGAGCAGAGTACTCGTCTAGAGCCAGAAAACGTACAATCTATACCAGATTTCCAGGGCGTACAGCTCTATATCGCTGCGAGCATTTCGTACTGACATAAAAGCCCTCTTTTCTTCTATAATGACGAAAACGACGCTCCGTCAATCAAGCTCCCTAAGCCTCCTAAGCCTCGTAAAACGATATACGAGACAAAAGAACAGTTTGACGAAAGGACTGCTTTATGGAAAGCCTCTCTACCGCACGACGTTGACGTAAAGCCGAAAGGAAACAGTATGACTCAGAAGTACTATACTGAAAAGCTTCTTCCTGAGTATATCAATATTATCTCGAGACTCCGTATCGATGAGGACTGGTGGATACTCCTTCAGGAAGACGGAGACCTTTCCCATAGTACTTAGACTGATCATAATATCGCTGCTGCCCTCCGGAGGACTAATTGGATCCCCAATCTCGTACATCTAGCCCAGAGCCCTGATCTGAATCCTATGGAAGCAGTTTGGAACATTCTTAAGCAGAGAGTTCGGAAGAGGGAGTACAATTCGATCAGGGAGCTTAAACACGTCCTTTTGGAGGAATGGGATCGTATTACTATGCAGGAGATTAGGGCTAAAATAGACGAGATGCCTTGGAGATGTAGTGAGGTCGTCAGAACGAAAGGACAAGGCATTAAATCTTTACTATGGTAGATAAATAGCTGGTTGGTAGTAGTGTTGTTTGAAAACACCAAAAAAAGGAGTAGTGCCAAGACCGGAACAGACTTTTGTCACCCCCTAGTGGCGCTTGAGGCTCGGCTTAGTCATTCGATTCGCTTCATGCTCGTGACGTACACATTGCCGCTGATCGTGTCCAAAGACTCCGCATTTCATCCATCCAACTTCACAAAGGGACCCAAGGGAAACAGGTTAGACTCTGTCGTTTGGCAGGGTTAACGATGGAGGCCCCGGTCTGGCGGCTGGAGCCTCTAATCAAGCTGATTGTGTACTTCGATACGCACATCTCAGATCTCGATAGCAGGGATAAGAGAAAGACGCGAGGTTTTCCGAGGCGGCGCTCTAATTAGCTACCCTGGGAGGCCCCCAGAAGATTTTAAGCCTCCCTCACCCTAGCGCAGCAGCGGCACCTTATATTCTCGACGACGATATTCGTACGCAGCTCTTAAACAACCGTTTGCTTTATCTCGGTTCCCTCTCGTCACTGCCAGCGGCATACTTTTGCTCTCCCCTCGGCCTCGTTCCGAAGCAATTGGGAGGCTGGAGGCGGATCCACGATCTCTCATTCCCTCCAGGGCGTTCAGTGAACGATTGTAGGTAGGTAGCGCCGGAGCGGCTTGAGGAAGGGTGGTTGCGAGTCGCAGGTTGAGGCGCTCTGCTTCAGCGCGGAGCTCGATGTGATAACGAAGGAAGGCAATCTTCCTCTTCTCGTCCGCAAGAGCAGTCTCTTGATCAAGAGTAAAAACGATAGGTGGTTGGCCGACGGAGGGCGGAAGCGGGATAGCAAGCTGCGATAGCTGTTCCTGCGGCAGGGGGGAAGAGTTATGCTCAGGAGAAGCATCCTCCTGAGGGGTAAGCGAAGTAGATCCCTCTTGACGAACAGTGTCGCTGATAATAGACGAATTGGAACGGGCAAGCCGAAGAGCCTGATCAGGGACAAGCGAATAGCGAGCAGGAGGCCTTCTCACGCGAAGAGGGCGAGCAGAAGAAGGAGGCTCCTGAGACATAGCGAAGAATTAATAAATACGACAGCAAGCTCGTATTATCTGGAAAAGTGAAAGCGATTGGCAATTGCGATGCCGCAGCGAATGCAATGATGACAGCGATTAGGGGCTTGCTGCCGCCCCTGCACTAACCCCCAGTCAAGCTGGTGCGATCAGTCAACCCGCTTTTCGCTGCTTCATCATTACCTTCAATCCGCTTCAGTGTACGGCTGTTGATCTCAATAAGGCTGTTTAGAATGGAGCCTTTGTGACGCATTCATGCATGACTCCTATCTGCATGTATGGCGCATTCATGCAGGGCTCCTTCCAGCATGCATGGAAGCTTCCAGAGCAGCTTCTTTGTGCTCCGCATCTCTTTGTTATGCTCATGTATATTAGAATAGATCTCCTAGCTAGACTTTCTAATAGTATCAAGCGTCCTGAACACCAAAACGCAACAAAGGCCCACATCAACCATCGTCGCCATCACTAGTGCGAGATACTCACACAGCCATGCAGAACTGAAATGGCCACCCTCGATTCCCTAAAGCGGGCCCTGAGGCAGAAAGCCGGGGCAACGGCGTCGTCCTCGAAGCAGCCGTTGTCCGATACACAGTACAGCGCCGGCTTCGATATCTTAGTGCGGGGCTCAGGATGGATGACGTACCAAGACTTCATTATCCCTCAACTATCTCAGCTGCTAGCCCCTCTCTTCAACTCGCGTATCCATATCTCGGCACTAGAGATCGGACCCGGCCCGAAGAGCCTATTTGGATATCTCCCCGGCCATCTGAGAGGGAGAGTCAGGAGATACAATGCATTCGAGCCTAACGGCTTGTTTGCCACAAGGTTGGAAAAATGGCTTTGCTCTACCTCCGAGACGGAGTCCCCGCTGCCCTGTCTGGAGAGCCCGCCCGACATCCATCGAATTCCATTCGTTCTGGAGGACAACATAGGGAGCGCTACCGGTACCGGTACGAGCGATGACGACGAAAAATACGACATCATCCTATTCTGCCACAGCATGTACGGCATGAAGCCCAAACACAGGTTCATCGAACGGGCGCTGGAAATGCTTGTTGAGCGGCCACAAGGCGGAATGGTGGCGGTTTTCCATCGCGACGGGGCCCTGCACCTCGACGGCTTGGTGTGCCATCGAACGGCTTCTTTCCCTACCGGAGTCGTTCGCGTGGCAAATGACAATGAGGTACTAGACTGTTTTGCTCCTTTCGTCGCGGGATTTGGCATGCAGGATGTGGATGTGGACAAGGCTATCCGAGTCGAGTGGCGTCAGGTGTGCCGCGCTTTGGGCCGTCGTGAGGAAGCCCACCCAGACCATCTCTTGTTCAGCTCGCCCAACGTCATGGCGGCCTTTACCCAACATGCGACCACGTTGCCGGAGCTGACGGGGCAGGTGCCATTGGTGAGGGGGTACCAGACGGTTAAAAACCGGGAGGCTCGCCTCCACCGCCCCGCCGCGATTATTAGGCCGACAGAGGTCCGACACGTCCAGCAGTGCGTTCGATGGGCTCTGAAGCACGGAGTCGGCCTGACCGTCGTCGGCGGGGGTCATAGCGGCCACTGTCTCTGGCCCAACGTTGTCTCGGTCGACATGGGCGCCTTTGACCAAGTAAATATTCTCACGACGGGGGAGGATGGAGGAGATTCCGGTTCCGATTCCAGTTTCTTGATCGTCGCCGAGGCCGGCTGCAAGACGGGGGATATCGTCCGCAAGACCATGGCGACGGGCGTGACAGTACCCCTGGGGGCTCGGCCAAGCGTAGGTGCGGGGCTGTGGCTACAAGGTGGCATCGGGCACCTGGCTAGGTTGCACGGGCTCGCATGCGACGCCATTGTCGGTGCCGTTGTGGTCAGCGTCGACTCTGGCCAGGTCCTCTGCGTCGGCCGTGTACCAAGCCCACACCGGCCGGCCGGTGTCGTTCGCCCGGAAAACGAACCGGGTCTGTTATGGGCGATGAAAGGCGCCGGGACCAACTTTGGCATTGTGGTCAGCGTGACTTTCAAGGCTTATGCGGCTCCAACCTACTTGACTCGAAACTGGGTGGTCCCGCTAAGTGACAACCTCGAGGCGCGGCTCAGACTCAGCGACTTTGATAAACTCGTCGCCAGGAAGCTCCCCCGGAATTGTTCTGCAGACGCGTATCTGTACTGGCACGCCGGCCAGCTGCATCTTGGCGTGACTATGTTCGAATCTTCCACGACTAGAGGCGCCTTTGCGACACCCACGCCCACGCCCACGCCCGTAGGTGCAATTTGGGACGATTTCAAGGCCGTGGACGGCGTCGGTTTGTTCGAGGCCGACATGTACGTGTCCGGGATGCACGGCGGGCACGGCGGCGGCAAAACCTCCTCGTTCAAGCGATGTTTATTCTTGAAAGGCATCGGAGAAGCGAACGTCGTCGACCGCTTGGTAGCGGCCGTTGAGACTCGTCCCTCGCCACTCAGCTATCTCCACCTGCTGCAAGGTGGCGGAGCGGTCGGCGACGTTGCGGCCGATGCCACTGCTTTCGGCTGTCGAGACTGGGACTTTGCCTGCGTGATAACCGGTGTCTGGGCCCGCGACCAAGATGGCACAGAAGCCGCACGATCTGCCGTGCGGTGGGTTTACAACATCGCCGGGGACTTGTTGTCCTTGAGTAGCGGAGCATACGGCGCCGACCTTGGGCCGGACCCCCGGGACGCCGCGCTGGCGGCCAAGGCTTTTGGGCCGAACCGGCCGCGTCTGGCCCGTCTCAAACACAGCTTGGACCGGCGTAACGTACTGGCTTTCGCCTGCCCGCTCCTGAAAGCGCCCATGGAACCGAAGCTTATCATTCTTGTCACGGGCGAAAGCTGCGCCGGCAAGGACTATTGTGCCGACGTCTGGGTCTCCGTATTCATCAGATGCACCCAGAAGAGCCTCAGGGCGCGTGCAGTCAGCATTAGCGATGCGACCAAGCGCGAATACGCTGCGGCTACCGATGCCAACCTGAGCCGCCTGCTTTGGGACCGTGCCTACAAGGAGCATCACCGGTCAGCGTTGACCGCATTTTTCCAGGGACAAGTGCGGCAACGACCTCGGCTGCCAGAGGAGCATTTTATGAATGTGGTGTACGGCGCCGTAGATGTGGACGTGCTGCTAATCACTGGGATGAGAGACGAGGCGCCCGTTGCAGCCTTGTCGCATTTGGTGCCCGACAGCAGGCTACTCGAGGTTCACGTCCAGGCCAGTGAACAGACGCGGCAGATTCGCCGAGGGTGCGACGGCGGTGACGACGATGATGACGACAACAAGGAGAGCAACAATAGCAGATCATATTTGACGGCCTTGGACTACCGCCCCAGTCTCATCTTCGACAATGACACGACCGGAAACGAGGCGGCAAAAAGGTTTGCCGAACATTGCCTGCTTCCCTTCTTCCACGAGGACCTGCAGCGACTGGCCAATATGGTGCGCCCGGTACCTGACTTCCCACGCCCGGGCGTCGAGTTCCGCCACGTGCTCGGCATCTCCCAGCAGCCGGGTGGGCTGGCCCTGTGCACGTCTCTGCTGCAAACCCACTTCACCGGTGACTGGGCCAAAGTCGATGCGGTGGCGTGTTGCGAGGTCGGCGGCTTTGTCTTTGCGTCGGCGTTGGCCTCGCGGGTCGATGTGCCCTTGGTGCTGATTCGCGAAGCTGGCAAGCTCCCCCCACCCACCGTTTCTGTTATCAAGCCCCCGTCGCATATTTCGTCTTTGGCATCCAAAAATTCGAAAGAGAAGCGGATAGAGATGGAGCGGGATGTGGTCCCCAGGGGCGCGTCAGTGGTGGTGGTGGACGATGTGCTTTCCGCGGGGGAGACGCTTTGTGCGGTGCTACAGCTATTAGATGAAGCTGGCATCGGCGCCGAGGATGTCAGCATCATGGCCGTGGCCGAGTTCCCGGTTCACCGTGGCCGGGAACTGTTGCGCCAACGTGGGTTTGGCAGAATCAATATTCAAAGCCTTTTGGTCTTTGGCGGTGCTTAGGAAAGGAAGGAAAGGATCTTGGAATCTTGGATTTTTGGTAGGGATACCTTGTGATTCGGGCAACTTGGAACTTCTGCCCTATCGTTTCATATGCAAATTATCAATTTCGCTGTCACGACCAGGGTCGAGGAGTAGGCCGCCAAGGGCCGCTTTATCAAAACCTCTTAATATTTTGTATACCAACCACGGGCTCTAACGTAAGTCATGGCGTAACACGGGGAATGGCGTAACGCGGGGAGGTACCCTTTTATATGTAAGGGTACTTATATACTAAACTCCATAACTCATATAATAGGAGTCGTAGAGCTTATTGTTACGAATACACACGTAACTAAGGGACCTTAGGCTCAGGGGCTGTTGCAGCCGCAGGAGAACCCTTGGGAGGACGTTTCTTATATGCATGAAGTTCCTGAATTTTTTCCGAGGGCCCGCGTATTTCCGAAGACCTTGTAAGTTACCTACCGAAATATAGAGCTAACGCCCTTCCTAGCTTTTGTTGGGGAATGGCTGGGGCAGTCTCTCCAGCAGTATTAAGCCAAATCAGGTCCAGGGTATTGCAATCCTGGATCATTATTAGCCAGGCTGTTTACCGAATAATAAAGGCTATATTTAAGGTATATTAGCTTTATTAAATACTTTATTATTTATAAGGTTTAGATTGATTAATTAAATATATAAATAAATTTATATCTTTAAATAATTAAAATAATTAAAATTTCTTATAATTAATAAGTTATAAAAACTTAGTTAATATTTATATATTTATATAAGAAAAAAAAATTTAGTTTTTAATTTATAAATATTATTATTTTATTTATTTTTATATTAAATTATAAAAATAATATATATAAAAAATTATTATTTTAGTATTAGAAAGAAAACAAAACAAGAATAATTGATTAGATTTATAATAATAATAATTGAATTGATAATTGATATAGGATCCGTTAAGATCTTAAATTTATATAATATTAATATTAAATTAATTAAATTAAGATTAGGATTTTATTTATTTTAAATCCCTTTAATAATTCCCCTGTTAAGAAAGGTTTATATATCCTTGAGGATCCGTATAACATAATATTATTAAAGTAATAAAGGGTAAATTTATCTATTGGAATATTACGGATATCAGAAGTATTATCAATATAAATTCTGAATCTATAGAGAAAAAAAGCGGAAATATTTATTATAATAAATTATAATAAAAGGAATTATAATTGGGATTATATTATTAGTATAAATATTAAATTTAAGATAAAAAGAAAGCAAAAATATATAAAAATAATAATAAATTATAATAAAAGGAAATATAATTAAGATTATTTTATTATTATTAAATATTAAATTTAAAGTAAAAAGAAAGTAAAAATATATTATATTAATATCGAATAAATATTAAATTTATATTTAATAAAGTTGATTATAAACTAGTCTTTAATATATTATAATTAAAGAGAATTTTAATTAAATCTAAAAAATATAAATTCAGAAAATATAATTTAATAAGCTTAATTAAATTTAAACTCTTTATTATTATTATAGATTTTAATACCCTTATAAATAAACAACACTGGCTAATAAAAGACCTTTTAATTTTAATAATATTTATTAAGCGAAACTTATTAAAAGATATATAAAGATATTTGTTAAAGTATTTTGAATTGAATATTTTATAATATAATTTATAATTTTAAATTATATTTATTATAATTAATATATAAAATTAATTGAAATTTATAAAAATTTTCTAAATTTTGCTAAACTTTTAATATATATAAGATAAATTAAAATATAAAAATAAATTAAAAATCTTACTAAACAAACTTTATATATATAATATATTAAAATTTATATAAATCTCGAAAATATTTAAATTATAAATTAAATTATAAATTTTAATAATAAAGATTCAAGAAACTTTTTAAATTTATATATAAATTCTAATAAAATATATATAGAAATTGAAATTTATAATCTTAATAATATAAATAAGCCTCTTATTAAGGATTTATATATCCTATTTAGCGATTTATTTTATTACTTTGATTCGAAAAGGGATACGGGTTTTCGTTTATCCAATTGCTATAACTAAAAGGTACTAAATATAATATACCTTAAATCTTAAAAGAATTTTATATTTTAAAATTTAAATAAGATTATATATTAAAGTCTAAATAAAAAGAAGTATTTAGATCTAAATAAGGTTTGGAAAATCTATTTAATATAGCTTTAAATTATTACTATAAATTGGAAAGAAGAGAAATAAATTTTATAAAATTTTAAAATTTAATAAATAATTATTTATATTTCTTCTTTAATAAATAATTATTTATATTTCTTCTTTAATATATTATATAGGAAAGTTAAATTAATATTATTCTTTAAATTAATAATTATAAAACTTCTTTTCTTAAGATTTTAATTAAGTTAAGTTAATATAATACCCTATTTCTTTTTAATAATAATATTTATTAATTTAAATATTTTTTAAATATTTTTCCTTTTTTCGAATTTATTATTTAAATTTTTTATTTCTTTTAAAATCCCTTCCAAAGTTATAACTAATATATTTACTAAAGTTTTTATTTAAATATAAATCTTAAATATTTTGGAATTTGAATAGAAAAGAAATTAAATTATAAAGAATTGGATTTCTAAAGCTTAATAATCTTTTTAATCGTAAATATAACCCAAAAAGTAAACTCTTTTATAATTATAAATTTTATAATTTTAGAAATATTAAAAGTTCTTAATTTAATATTATATATATAATCCTATAAGGATTATATAGGAACTTTTATAATTAAAATATTAATTTCTTTTTAACTTTAAATAATAAAATATATTAAGCTTTATTTCTATAATATTTCTATTAATATTATAATATTTTATTTTAATAGTTCTTAAACTTATATTTGTTATATATTATGTTATATTAAATCCTAAACTTATTATTTTAAATTATAAATTTTTATTTATTAAATTCTATTTTTAAAATTTTAATTTATAATTAACTTTTTTTCCAATTCTAAATTGTTATTATTATTAATAATTTAGTCCTTAAAAGCCTTTGAATATTCTTAAATATTTATTTATAACTTTTTATAATTTTTTTATAATAAAGACGAAATTTATAATATATAAGTTTAACTATTTTATTATATATTTATTAAAGGTAAATTAGAATAAAGGATTTAAAAATTATTAGGCTTAAAATACTTATAATTTTTAAAGAATCTTTAAAGATAATATTAAAAATATAATTATTATTATTTATTTAAGCGAAGTCTTTGATTATAATATAATAATTAATATTTTTTATTTTTTTAATTATTATTTGAATATTATTTAGTAATCCCTTTGTTCTTATTATTTAATTAATATTAAATATTACTTTATAATATTATTTCAGATTATTATTATCTTTTATATTTATTTTTGTTATTTATTTATAATATTTAAAATCTTTTTTAAAACCCTTCTTATTAAAAATAAATAAAAATATATTTTATCGATTAAAGCTTAAGATTTTATTGTTTTTCGTAATATATATAATTTAAATATTATTTAAAAAATAACTTATAAAAGGAATTTATTAAATAATTTATTTTAAATTTATAAATAAATAAAATATTATTATTAGAATATTTACGAATTTAAGAAATTTTTTTTTTTAAATTATTATTATTTTTAGCTCAAATCTTTATAAATATTCCGAGCCTTATTGCCTTTAATATAATATTAATTTAAATTTTAAATTAAATATATTAAATAGAATATATAAAAATAATCTTAAAATAAATAATATATATAAAAGATGTAAATTATAAATTATAGAAAGGTAATAAAATAAGGTTTGAAAAATATTATTATTAATAAATATAACTTAGCGTTTATTAATTTTAGAAAATTAATAAATAGATTTTCGGAATTCGAAAATTATATTTTGTTTTATATTTAATTTAATATTACTATTTTAATTATTAATAAGCTTTATTATCAAATATTTACTTACTTTTCTATAAAAGTTTATATTTTTATTAATTTCTTATTTTATATTTTTTAAAGTAATTTTAAATTAGCTTTTTTATATTATATAAATTTCCTTTTTTATATTATAAATTATATATAAGACTTTAATCTTTCTATTTTATTAAATATTAAAATTAAGAAATTTAATTTTATTATTTTTTTTAATATATAAATCAAATAAGGTTTTAATCTTATAATTATTTTATTATTAATATTGTTCTTTTAATTCCAATATTAATCCCTCTCTAGTTAATTAAGGTTTTATATAAAAATTCGGTTCTTTTAATATTAACTTTAATATAAAAATAAATATTATTAAATAAATATTTTATCTATTAGGCAATTTTGATTAATAAATATAATTTCTGATCTTCTTTAAAATTCGGAAAGGACCTATTTTCTAATTTAAAAGCTTAAAACTTTCGAGATTTAAAAAATAATACTCTGAATAAAATTTAATAAAAGCAAAACTTTTTTCTTTTAATTATATAAATTAATATTTTATATTATAAATAGATTTTATATTTATATTTACAAAAGCAAAGGTATTAATTGCTTTTTGCTTATATTATATTTTTTAAGCTATTAAAGCTATATTAGCTTATATACCGCTTATAATTATAAAAAAATTATTATTTAATTTAATTTCATAAACAATTTTGTTTGGAGATTTACTAGTAAAAAAGTTAATTAAATTATTCAAAATAAATTTCAATATATTTAGGAATATATTCTAGGGCTTTTCGGAGTAATTTATATAATAAAAATATAAAATAATCTCGATTATTTAATTTGTCTTCTTTAACTACTCGTTAGCTTAGGAATAATAAGCTATTATTATTAAATAATTAATTCTTAATTCTTTGAAAATAGTTTTTTAAAATTAAAATATAAACTTTGGATCTTTATCCGAGATAATTATTTAAGGAGTTCCCTAATTCGTTATAATATTTAAAAGAGTTTTTATTTAATCTTTTATAATTTAAATATCCCTCTTAAGAGTAATAATAACTTTCTTCGAAAATTTATTTATAATTATAAAAATATAATTAAAATTATTTAAATTCGGCAAAGTTAAAATAAAATTAATTATAATTATATAAAATATATAAAGTAAGGTTATAATTAATTTTAACTTTTTATATAAATAATATTACTTAATTTAATTAAATTAGTAATTTAAATAATATCAAATATAATATTTAAAATACTTCAAAAGATTATATATATAATAATTAAATATTACCTTTTTATATATCTTATAGAAGCCTATATAATTATATTTATTATATATTAAATAAAAAATATTTTATATTTAGGATTCAGAAATATAAAATTTTTCCTATTAATTTATTATATTTATAAAATAAATTAAATTTTTTCTTATAATAAATCTTCCTATTTCTTTGATTCTAATAGAACTTTTTATTAAATTATTTAAATCTTTATAAAGATTATAAATCTCAAGTTCTGAATTTACAATATTAAGATTTTAATTCTTTAAAATATTTATATTTTAATTTAATAAAACTAAAATCCTTATTTACTTCTTATTATATTTATAACTTTTTTTAAAAAAGTATTTGAATTTAAAACTAATCTCGATTAAAGATAAATAATAAATTAATATATTATTAAGAACTCTTTCTATTTCTTTATTTCGAAATAGTTTATATTTTTATATAAGTTTTAATAAAATATTTAATATTATATTCTTTTTCCTTTCTTTTTAATAAACTTTTAAATTAAATTATAAAATATATTAAAAAACCCGGATTAATTTTAAATTTAATTTATTAATAAAAGTTGAAAATAATATTATTTAATTAATTATATTAATTATAAATAAATAATTTATATAAATAATAATTTTAAATATTTAAAATAATATATAATAAATCTTTTTTAAAATTTAAATTAGTTTTATTATTTTTAATTCTATTAATTAATATTTTATTTTAATTATATTAAAAAGTTTAAAAATATATATAATTAATTTAATATTAATATAAAAATATTAATAATCTTTAAGATCTCCTTTAATATAATAAATTATTATATTTATTTCTTATTATTTAAATAAATTTAGATTAATATATAATTACCGATTCAGATTATAATATATAAAATAAAATTTTAAAATTAATATATTTTAGAATAAATTAAATAATTTTAGCTTTACCTTTATTAAATTATAAATAACCTTTTTTATAAAAGCTTTTTATATATATTTACCTTTAATTAGGGATTTCTTTATAAACTTTATTTTCTTCTTTTAAAATAATTTTATAATTTATATAGACTATTTAATATTATTTCTTAATTAATTTGCTTTTTTTATATATAATTCTAAAGATTTTATAAAATTAGGGAATTTGAATTATTTAATAGTTTCTATTCTCTCTTTTATAATAATAAGGCCGAATATATTTACTTTTTAATATAAAAAGGTTATAAATAAATATTTTAAATAAATTTTCTTGGATTTTAAAATAATTTTGAAATTAAAGAAAATATTAAAAATAATTTCAAAATACTTAAAATAATCCTCGAATAATTTAAAGAAAATTATAATATTATTAATATAATAATAAGCAAATTAATAATATATCTTAAGGAATTTATTTATTTTCCTTTATATTTTATTAGAATTATATTATAATTCTCTACCCTTCGATATAAAATTATAATAAATTTATAATAATCCTCTTTTCTAATAAAAAAAAAGGTAAAACTAGCTATTATAATCTATTATTATAAAATAGGAATATTTTTGAAAAACTAAAATAATATCCTTTTAAAAAAGCAATAAATAATTATTTATAATTATTATTTTATTAAGGCTATAAATATCGATAACGATTCTGCTTTTTTTCTAAAGAATCTTTTCTAATTTAATATAGATTATTTTTTATATAATAAATATTAAAAAAGCGAATAAAGTTGCTTTTTTAAATTAGAATATCTTTCCTTAATTATATATTTTACTAAATTTCTTATTTATTAAAATTTTTATATTTATTTTTAAAAGGTAGATCTTGTTCCTTAATCTAGCTTCCGAAGATTATTAATTTATAATAAATAGAATTATTAATTATTTAAATTTTAGCAAATCGATTATATCCCCTATATCTTTTTAGATCTTTAGAAATTTATTAATAACTATTTTTATTAAAGTTATTTGCTCTTAATTATTATAAATTGTTATTTTATTTTTATATTTTATTTCGAAAGTAAAATTAATAATTAATTTAATAAAAAAGGATTTATTCTCTCGAAAATAAAAATAAATATTAAAAGAATATTAAATAAATTGGGATTTCGTTATAAATAAATAATTTTTGATATTAATAAAATAGCTCTTTTTAGTATTATATTCGAATATAATTCTGATTTATTAGTTTTTTCTGATAATTATAATATTATTTTTTTTATTTTATATTATAATAAAATTAATTTTTATATTTATAAAATATATATAAGCTCCTTTAATTTATAATTTAAATATAAAATCTTATTTTAATAATCCTTTTTTACTTTTTAAAATAATATTAATTTATATAATAATAAATAAAAATATTATTTGCTTCTTATCTACCTAAACTATTCGCTATATTTTAATATTATTTTTAATTATTACTTAAATAAAGATTTTAATATTTTTATAAAAATCAAAAATAATCTTAATATTAAAAATATTAATTGTATATTATTTAAGTTCTAAAATATTTATATTAATAAGAATATTAGCTTTTAAATTATTAATAATATAAAAAGTCTTTATAAATTTGATAATTATATTTCTCTTTTATAAAGTTTTTCCTTTAATAAAGAAAGATATAAAAACGAAATTTAAAATAATATACTAATTATTATTTATATTTCTAAATATAATTTAGTTTTTATAACTTTAAATCTCGAAATTTAAATAATATTATTTTAAGAAAAATTAATTTTTAAAATTTATATTTTAATTTATATTTATATAAATAGGTTCTTTTAACCCTTTGAAACTAAAAGTATATTATATAATTAAATAATATTATATATAAAAAGATATTTTATTTTATAATATAAACAGAATTATAAAAATAATTAAATAAAGCAAATCTTATTCGAATTTATTTTTTAATTTTTTTAATAATTTTGAAATTATTAAATCTAATTTTGGATCCGGATTTTAAATCTTTTTATTTTATATTTATTTCTTATAATATATCTTTAAATAAATATATAAACAATTATTAAATATAAAATTCTTATTATATTTTTAATATATAACCTCTTTATTTAAAATCTTATTAAATAAAATATAATAAAATATAATAAAGAAATTAATATTAATCTTTTTTCCTTTTATAATTTGATCTTTATTTTCTAGAATATTTTAAAAATTCTTATTATTCTTTTTATAAAAATTATTAAATTCTTAAAAAGTATTCTTAAATAAATAATCTTAAATATTGAAATATATTACTTTATTATAATAAACTTTTTATAAATAATTATCAAATTATATTTTATTATAATAAGCTTATTAAAATATTTAATTCTTTAATTAAAAATTCTTATTCGGCCCGGATCCTTAATATTTATTATATTTTCGAAACTTATTATTACTTTAATTATATTTAATATTTAATTAATATTTATTATTATTTAAATATTTCTTATTAGCAAATTTCTAATTATTATATACTTAGTTTCTATAATAGTTATATAAATACTGATTTAGTTACGTATTTACGGCGGTAATTAATAAAGGTTATTTCAAGGTTTTTATCTTTTTTCTTTACTTTTATAAAATATTATTTGATTAAAATAGTCTAAGTAAAGCCGGATTTATAAAAAAAAAAAAGGTTTAAATAAAGTTAAGTTTAAAATTACTAATCCGGATTTATATAAGTATTTAAGCCTAATAATAGGGGGTAAAAAGAATAAAGAATTATTATATAATTTAAATTAATAAGTTTAAACTTATAGAAACAAGTTTCGAAAGTTCGAAGTCTTATAAATAAAAATCGTTTAAAAGGCTTTTATTATTAATAAAATTAATATTTATTTTATTTTAAAGAAAGATTCTTATTTTATTCCTTTTAATAGTTCCGATTTTATTATTATTTATAATCTCGATTTTAATTACGATCTTTTCGAATTTCTTTTATATTATTTTCCTAATTTAATATTATTCGGTTTTATATTTTTTTATATATATTTAGTTCTTTAATAAAGCTTTTTAATATAATTTAAATTATAAATAAAATTACCGTTTTTTATAATTCTATATTTAAATAGTTCTAAGCTTATATATATTAAATATATTTATTATTTATATTTATTTAATTCGTATATTTCGTAATATTCTAAATATAAAAAGCCAAATCTTATTAAATATTTATATTTATTATTATAAAAAGTTTGCTATTTAACTTAATTAATATTAAAAATATTAAGATTTTAAAATATTCTTATAATTATATTAAAGTATAATTTAATTTATTTTCTAATTATATTAAAATATTCTTTTTATTTTAAGATAAGGTATTTAATTATTATATTAATATAAATCCTTTAAAATATATCGAAAAGTTATTTTTTATTAAGGTTTTTCCTTTTATTTGTTTAAGGTCTTATACCTTTTAATAAAAGGTATAAACCTTATAATAAATAATCTCTTTATTTCCAAATATAATATTTCCTATTTTATAAGATTTTTTAAGATTTAAATAGAAGAAACTCAACTTAAAAGTATTGAACTTCTTGGATCTTCTTTTTATTAAGGTTTTATTTTCCTTAATAAGGTTTATAAAACTTAATAATCCGATAGGTCCCGGAGGCCTTTAAAGAAAATATTATAAAAATTAATTTATAATATAATTAAAAGCTTTTTCTATAGTTCTTATAATTTAATTTAAAATATTAAATTATAAATTTAATTTAAAGAATCCTAATTCTTATTATTAAATTTAATTATTATTTATTTTTTAAGATTTTTTTTTCGGAATTTATTATATTTATAATAATTTTATTTAATTAAATAACCCTAATCCTAATTATTTTGTTATATAAATTAATATTAAATCTGAATCTTAAAAGGATAATAATAAAAATAGGAATATTATTAATAATATTTTAAATTTCCCCTTTCAAGAAAAAATATATATAAATTCTAAATCCAGAATTCTCCTTAACAAAGTTATTAAATTAATAGAATTAGGTTATAAAATTATTACTTCGGATTTTACTTTTTCTTCTTTTAATCTTATATTAATTAATTTTAATACCGAGATTATTAATAAGTTTTTCTATATTTCTATTTAATTAACGTATTAGTTTAAAAATAGAAAATCTAAAATCCCTTTTCTGAATTTAATTATTATTATCTTAATTAAATTTAAGGTTCCTCCTTTATTATTTTATAATAAAAAATATATTATTAATATTTTAAATATTAATTTAAAATCCGATAAATCGGTTATTATCGAAAAGCTTTAAAAACGACCTTTTCGAATATATAATTTAGCCCTTTTAAAGACTTCCTTTAAAGGTTTATAGTTTTTAATAATAAAATCAATTATAAACTTAAAATAAATTATAAAATAAATATAATAAATCTCTAATTTCTTATCCCTAAAAGCCCGAAATTCGAAAGCAAATATTAATATAAATAATTTAAATAATAGTTTTTCGAGCTTAGGAATTAATTGCTAAATTATTATAAAAATTTTATATATTTAATAAAAAAAGAAAATTATAAATCCTAAATAGTTTCTTAATAAATTAATTATATTAGAAGTATTAATATTATATAAGCTAAGAATCTACTTAAATATTAATATAAACTAATATCTGCCTAAGGCTAGACTAATTTGGTAATTATTAAACCTTTTATTATTATTATTTATTAAAAAGAAAATAAAACAAAAATAATTGACTAAATTTATAATAATAATAATTGAATTAATAATCGATATAGGATCCGTTAAAATCCTAAATCTATATAATATTAATATTAAGCTAACTAGATTGGGATTAGAATTTTATTTACCCCAAATCCCTCCAACATTTAGAAAAGATTTTTAATTATTATAATTAAGCCTTTAAAATATAAATTATTCTTATTAAAAGAAATTCTAATTAATTATTAATAAAAATAAAAATATTAAAAATATTAATATAATTTATTTTTAATAAATAAGAAAGTTTATATTTTTTAATAATTTTAATATATAAATTATATATTAAAGATTTTTCTAATAATAAAAAAAATATTATAAAAATATAAAGTTTTTAAAGAAGAAATTCTAAAAAAAGAATTATTATATTATATATATAATTATTTAATATTTAATTAATATAAATTTTATTATTTTTAAAAATATTAGCAAATATATTAACTATTTATATTATTAGAATAATTATTTAATAATAATAATTTAAATTAGAAATATTATTAATAGAAATATTATTTTTAAAGAGATTATTAAAGTAATATTTATTTATTAATAAATAATAAAGCTAAAAAAGCTTTTTGAAAACTTTAAAAATAAGGAATCTTAAAAAATAATAATAATAATAATAATAATAATAAAAAAAGAAATAATTAAAATATTAAATTAAAATACTTTATTATAAAGGATTTTATATAAAGGAAAAATATTATTATTTAAATAATAACCTTTATCTTAATTAATAAAAGCTAAAAATAAGAAACTTTTCCTTAAAGATAATAAAAAGAAAACGAAATAAGTTTTAAGAATATATAACTTTAAAACGATTATTAATTTTAAAAAATATTAATAATATAATCAATATTTAAAGTATTGAAAAAATTAAATATTTATTTAAATTTAAAAGTTAAGATTTATATTTATTTTAAATATTAATATTTTATTTCCTATTATATATATAATTATTTTATTAATAAAATTAATAATATTATTATAACAATAAAAAAGAAAATTTTTATTATTATAATAATTAATAATAATAAAGAAATTAAGCTAATAAATATATATTATATTTTAAATAATTAATATAATATTATTTTAATAGTAAAGTTAACTAAAAAAGAATATAATATATTATTTAAAAGAAAATTTTTCAATATTAAAAATAAAATAAAGAAAATATTATTTTTAAATTAAAAAATAACTAATTGTAAGGATCGCTACCGTTCAGCCACCGGGCCAAAACGATAACTACAAAGGTATTAAGCTCTTGCCCTACTTCTCTTATTAGGTACTATAGCCTTATGGTAATAATTATTTTATTCCCTAATTTCCTTTAAAATATTAAAAATATATTAAGAATATTAAAACAAAGAATATTTTAGCTTTATAAAAGCTTTAATATATATATTTTAAATATATTAAAATAATAAAATTAAAAATATAATATTATTAAAATAGCAATATAAAACTTATATTATAAGAAAATAATTTTATATTTTTAATTATAAATTAATAAGGAATAAATAAATAATATTTTTAAATAAATAATAATTTATAAATATTATT
>JAABUQ010001030.1_pt1 | contig 62715 bp, 50 predicted proteins | sample 5560001 | NCBI WGS metagenome assembly JAABUQ01 (sample SAMN10711888, study PRJNA513371) | rock metagenome | isolation source: Antarctica rocks | place: Antarctica: Victoria Land, Finger Mt nord | collected 2015-12-18
TAGGTCCAGGAGCTCTTGGGAAGGGGGACCACGAGGGATGCTCGGGGAACGTTCCATGGTCTGGGCGGCCGTGGTGGCCGCGCTGACGCTTGTCGTAGGCTGCGCGCCCGGCGGCGCCGGCCAGGCGCCCGATACGGGGCAGAGGGTGAAGCTGGTCTACTTCAACGCCCGCGGCGCCGAGGCCGCGGAGCGCAAGCTGATCGAGCGCTACCAGCACGATCACCCGAACGTGGAGATCGAGTACCAGGCGAGCACGTCGATGCAGGCGCCGAGCGACACGGACTCGATCGCCAACCTGATCTTCAACGTGCAGGCCGGCACGGCTATCGACGTCTCGAAGGTCGAGGTCACGCGCACACCGCTGGCGCTGATGCCCGTGCACGCGGCGCTCGATCTGTCAACCCTTGGCGGCCAGGCGGTGACCGACCGGCTGGCGCAGCTGCTGAACAACAACCTGGCCCAGATCAAGGGCGGCATCTGGGCCCTACCGTACGAGTACGACCCCTTCGGCCACGTCTACAACGCCGACCTGTTCAAGCAAGCGGGCCTGGACCCCGACCGGCCGCCGAAGACGTGGGACGAGCTGCGGGCCGAGGCGCGCGCCATCAAGGGCGCCTTCCCGGACACCTGGCCCATCTGCCATCCGATCAACAACCTGTCCAAGATCCAGCCGTACGTCTGGGGGGCTGGCGGCACGTTCTTCGACCGCGACGTGCTGCCGACGAAGGCCGACTTCCTCAACCCGGGCATGCGCGCCACCTACGGCTTCGTCCGCGAGTGGGCGCAGAACGGCTGGATCAACACCGAAGAGGTCAACGGCCAGCGAGCTGTGCAGTGGATGGTCTCGCACCAGTGCGCGGGTATCGACTACAGCACCAACCTAGCGATGCAGCTGCGCGCCAACGACCCGGACACGGACTGGCGCTCCACGCCAATCGTGTCGATGGACGCCGGCCACCAGCCCGTCAACTTCGCCGGCGGCAGCGCGCTCATCCTGCCAGCCACCAGCAAGCATCCGCACGAGGCGCTCGACTTCATCATGTGGCTGACCGACGTCCAGGGCCAGCGCCTCAAGTGGGGGCTGGACAAGGATCTCGGGCTGTCCAAGGAGGACCTGGCCGATCAGGCAACGCCGGCCAACCGCGCCGTCGCCACCGACCCGGCACTCAACGAGGACCCAACGTGGAAGGGTGTGCTGAACCCCGTCCCGCCCCGCACACCTGGCCTGTCGCCGGTCTACTCCCAGGTCTACCAGGTCCTGGCCGACATGCAGGAGCGGACAATCCGCACCGACAACGACCTGGACGCGGAGCTGGCAGCGGCCCAGGCGAAAGCCCAGCAGCTTCTGGACGACAACGTCGCCAAGCAGCCCGACCTGTACCAACCTTAACGTCAACGTCAACGTCAACGTCAACGTCGGAGGACCCCGCGTCATGGCGCATACCACACTCGCCGTCCCGCGCGCGGCGCCGCTCGCACAGCGCGGCGACATCTGGACCGGCTTGAAACGGGGCCGGGCCGCCTACCTGCTGCTGCTCCCGTTCCTGCTCCACTTCCTGGTCGTCGTCGCCTACCCGTTCCTGTACTCCGTCTACCTCAGCTTTTTCGACGCCACCCTCGGCCGGGCGCCCGCCTTCGTCGGGCTGCAGAACTTCGTCCGACTGGCCCAGGACCCGCAGTTCCGGCACGCGCTCGGCAACACCGCCTACTTCACGCTCTTCGCCGTGATCGGCGAGACAGTCGTCTCGCTGATCGTGGCCTTCATGATGAACGAGCCCCTGCGTGGCCGGCTCGTCCTGCGCACCGCTTTCTTCCTGCCCGTCGTCACCTCGTGGGTCATCGTGGCCATCATGTGGTCGATGCTGTTCGCCCGCGAGGGGCTGGTCAACGGCGCCCTCCGGGCCATCGGCTTGCCGACGCAGCCCTTCCTGGCGAGCCCGTCCCAGGCGATGTGGATCATCATCGCCCTGAGCATCTGGAAGAACGTGGGCTACTTCATGGTCATCTTCATCGCCGCATTGCAGGGGGTATCTCACGACCTGTACGAGGCGGCGGCGCTCGACGGCGCCAATCGGCTGCGGCAGATGTGGCACGTCGCCATCCCCAGCCTGCGGCCGGTCCTGTACTTCGTGGTCAGCATCTCCATGATCAACTCGGCCCAGCTGTTCACCCAGCCGTTCATCATGACCAACGGCGGCCCGCTCGACTCGACCCTATCAGTCGTGCAGCTGCTGTACCGCAAGTCGTTCGCCGACCTCGAGTTCGGCTACGGCTCGGCGATGGGCACCGCCCTGCTCGTGATCCTCGTCGTCCTGTCGCTGATCAACCGCCGGGTCAACGACTGGCTCACCCGCTGATTAGCCTATTGGCTTAAGTGCGCACAGGAGACCGCCATGCACGCCACCGCCCGCCGCAGCGGCGCTACTACGACAGCCGTCACCACGTCCGGCGCTCGTGCCTCGGTACGCGGAGCGGTCGGCCGGCCGCTCGTGTACCTCGTTCTCGTGCTGCTCGCGTTCCTGGCCGCGTTCCCCTTCTACTGGATCCTCGTCGGCTCGCTGATGAAGCCGGTCGAGCTGTTCGCCCGCATCCCGCACGTCTGGCCCACCGCGCCGTCGTTGGGCGCCTACGGTCGCATCTTCGAGCTCGTGCCGCTGGCCCGCTACTTCTTCAACAGCATCCTCGTCGGCGCCATCACAGTGGTCGTGGCGGTCCTGGTCTCGAGCGCGGCCGGCTACTGCTTCGCCCAGCTGCAGTTCCCGGGCCGGGCGATCCTGTTCGGGCTGACGCTGGCGACGCTCATGGTGCCCTTCCAGTCGCGCATCGTGCCCCTGTTCGTCATGTTCACCGGCTGGGGGCTGAACAACACCTACGCCGGCATCATCATCCCGGGCCTGGCCAGCGCGTTTGGGGTCTTCATGATGACGCAGTTCTTCCAGTCGCTCCCGCCCGAGATGCGCGAAGCGGCGCTGATCGACGGCGCATCAGAGGCACGGATCTTCCTCCAGGTGTTCCTGCCCGTCGCGCGACCGGGAGTCGCCACCCTGGCCCTGTTTACCTTCATGCAGAGCTGGGACCAGCTGCTCTGGCCCATGATCATCGCCCCCAAGCCAGACATGCGCACGCTTCAGGTTGGGCTGGCGTTCATCAACCAGACGGCGCTGACTTGGAACAACACGATGGCAGCGATCGTGCTGTCGGTCATCCCGATGGTTCTGGCGTTCATCGTCGCGCAGAACCAATTTATCGAAGGCATCAGCGCGGGCGCTGTCAAAGAGTAGCGCCAGCGCGCAGCGCGCATCGCGCATAAGCAGGAGGCAGCATGGCAGGCACCCGCATCTGTTTCGTGGGCGGCGGCAGCTACAACTGGATGCCGAAGCTGCTCGGCGATCTCGCCCTGACCGGCGACCTCGCCGGCACTGTCGTTCTCCACGACGTCAACCCCGTCGCCCTGGACGAGATCCAGCGCTACGGGCGCAAGGTTATGGCCGGCGCCGGCGCCGATCTCCGCATCGAGACGACCACCGAGCTGGAACGGGGCCTGGACGGAGCCGACTTCGTGGTGGTCACCATCACGACGGGTGGCCTGGACGCCATGGCGCTCGACCTCAGCATCCCGCTGCGCTACGGCATCTACCAGTCGGTCGGCGACACGGTAGGTCCCGGTGGCCTGTCGCGCGCCCTGCGCAATGTGCCGGTGATGGTGGGCATGGCACGCGCTATGGAGCGTCTGTGCCCGAATGCCTGGCTACTGAACCTGACCAACCCGATGACCGTGCTGACCCGCGTCGTCGCCATGACGACGCGCCTCAAAGTTGTCGGCCTGTGTCACGAGCTGTTCGGCGTGCGCGACGGGCTGATGCGTATGTTCGATGCCAGTGTCGACGACTTCGAGATGCGGGTGGCGGGCATCAATCACCTGATCTGGCTACTGAGCTTCACCATCCGGGGGCAGGACGGGCTGCGGATGGTGCGCCAGTTCGTGGCCGATGGCCGTCCGCTGCCGCTGCCGCCCAGCCGCGGCGCGTGGCACGAGCCGTTCGTCGACCGCTGGCAGCTGAAGCTGGCGCTGATGGACGTCTACAGCGCGCTGCCGGCTGCCGGCGACCGGCATCTGGCAGAGTTCTTCCCGTACTTCCTGACCGACGCGACCCACCAGGGCGCCGACTTCGGGGTGGGACTGACGACCATCGAGCACCGCCGCCAGATGGTGGCGCAGGCGCGTGACGGGGTCCAGGCGGCCATCACCGGCGAGCTGTCGCCGCCGCAGCGATCACCCGAGGCTACCGCCGACATCATCGCGGCGGTCGCCACCGGCCGCTCGGTGCGGACGATCGTCAACCTGCCGAACACCGGCCAGGTGGACCAGCTGCCCCGCGACGCGGTGGTCGAGACGCTGGCCGAGATCGGCTCGGCCGGCGCGCAGCCGCTGACGGTCGGACCAGTGCCGCCCGGTGTGCTCGGCACGCTCCAGCCGCACGTCACCAACCAGGAGCTGATCGCCGTGGCCGCGCTCGAAGGCGACCGCCGCCTGGCGCTCCAGGCGCTGGTGAACGACCCGCTCGTGGCCAACCTGGCGACCGCCCGGGCGCTGCTCGACGACCTGCTAGCGGCCCACGCCAGCCACCTGCCCCAGTTCGCCAAGCGCGTGGCCGTCGCCGCCTGACGGAGCTTCAGCCAGAGGCGCGGGCCGACGCGCCGCACGCTGGCTGCATCCTGGCTACTGACGATCGACCGCTAACTGTCCCGTCAGCCACGTTCATTGGGATCGGAAAGGAAAGGAGCGACCGAGGTTGAGCGGATACTCGGGCAGCGCTCAGTCCGAGATTGGGTACACATCAGAAGACGCACATAGGGGAGCTGGGAGGGACAATAGCATGACGCAACAGGATGAGCAGACGGACCACGTCGCGGATGGGGCTCCATCCTCAGTGATGCAACGGGCCAACGGGACCCAACCAGAGATTGAGCAACGGCCGACGCCTCCCACGCCACCGGAGACGGAGAAAACGATTCAGCCTGGTGGGGCAATTGCTGCGGCTGCTCCGAAGGTACAGCAACCGGCCACCTCCGATTCTGATGCAGGCAAAGTGGTCATGGAGCTACCGGTTGACAGCCACACACCCACGGCCGCGGTCATCGTGACCGGCGGCTCGTCCAGCTCGGGGCTCCCGACGGACATCGAGCAGCGCGTGAACAACGTGCGCACGAAGCTCGCGGCGGCCTCGCTCGATCAACCCGGCCAGGTGGAGCTGGCTCGTCTGGCCCATGTGCTCGACGACATCCTTGCGCAAAAGATGTATCGGCTGGTGGGCGACGTCGAGCTGGCAGCGGCCCTCCTGACAGCGAAACAGGTCGGCGGCGCGGCTGCGATCCGAAAAAACCTGGAATCGGGGCTCGGCCGCCTGACGCCAATTGGTATCCTGCGCCGGAACTCCGCACCAACAAACGTCGTGCTGGGTATGATCACGCTCCTCATTGGAGCGGCAGCTTTGCTGACGTTTCTCGTCCTCCCGAACGTGAAGCCGGGCACGACTATCGCGGACATGGACCCGACTCTCCTCATCCTGGTTACGGTGGCCGGCGCCCTTGGCAGCATCGTCAGCATGATGTATCGGATCGATCAGTTTAGGGACGGCTCCTCCTCAACCTCTATCCTGTTTTTCTTCACCGGTCTGTTCAAGCCGATCATCGGTATTGGATCAGCGCTCTTCGTATACGCGATCCTCGCCGCGAAGCTCCTGGCTTTTGTGCAGCCTGATGCTAGAACCCAGTCGTACTTCTACGCGGCGCTCGCATTCGTCGCCGGCTTTGCCGAGCACCTCGCACCCGACCTCATCGACAAGGCAAGCCACGCACTTGAAGCGAGCACGATGGGCGGCAGTCCTCAAGGGTCGGACAGAGCAGCCGCGGTCGTCACCAAGTAGGCCGTCAGGGTCAGGGGTCTGGAACACCGGGCACGGCTTCTTCTGACGGGTCGCCAGTCCACGTTCGACACGGATCGGGATACACTGGCTGCGAAAGGGGGACGCGAGATGGACTCGCCCGTGTGGTCGCGTCGTCGGTTCTTGAGCGTCAGCAGCGTGATCGTCGCGGCCGGGCTGCAGGCTTGCGGTAGCGGTGGCGGTGGCGGGGCGAGCGCGCCCGGCCAGGCCGCGGGGTCGAACCAGACGTCCGCGCCGACTGCCACCAGCGCGGTCGCCGCGAGCAGCGCCCAGGGCAACGGCGCCGGGCGCTCCACCCAGCTCAAATACTGGAGCCAGCTCCAGCCCGAGACGCAGCGCTGGAAGGACAACCAGGCCGTCATCGACGCCTTCATGGACGCCAACCCGAGTATCAACGTCACCACCGAGCACCCGGCGTTCGCCGACTTCGACACCAAGCTGGTCACCGCCGCGCGTGCCGGCACGCCGCCCGACATGTCGGAGGTAGCGGATTCCTTTCCCCAGCTGGCCAAGGGCGGCTACCTCGTCCAGCTCGACCCGTTCGTCCAGGACGTCAAGCTGGACCTCAAGGACTACTACGAGGGCAAGCTCCAGACCTGCTACGTCGACAACAAGCTGTGGGCGCTGCCGATCACGGCGGATTGTCGCGGCCTGTGGTGGAACATGAAGATCCTCAAGGACGCCGGCGTCGAGCAGCCGCCGCAGACCTGGGACGACCTTCTCGACGTGGCCAAAAAAGTCACCAGGAACGGCGTCTATGGCTGGGGCGTCCAGGGCGGCAACCAGGGCTTCATGATCTGCGAGCAGTTCTCGGCTTTCTTCATTCAGAATGACGGCAAGATCATCAGCGACGATCAGACGAAGGCTCTGACTGACCAGCCCGAGTGGATCACGGGCGCGACCTACTGGCAGGAGCTGACGACGAAGTACAAGGTCACCCAGCCAAGCGCCTCGACGGACGATCAGAATGCCATGTACGCGCTGTTCGCCCAGGGCAAGATCGCGATGTTCCCGGGCGGCCCCTGGGCGCGGCCGGAGATCCAGCGGAACAACCCGCAGCTCACGTTCGGGCAGGACTTCTCCGTGTCAATGGTGCCGTATCCAAAAGACAAGCACCCCGGCACCTGCCAGGGCGGCTGGCTGCACTCGATCTGGACCGCGAGCAAGGTCCAGGACGCGGCGAAGAAACTCCTCGCCCACTACCATACGCCTGAGAGTATCGCCCTGGAAGCTGCCAGCTCGATGCCGACGCGGCGGGCGGCGACCAACTTCAAGCCGTTCAACGATCCCTGGTACAAGCCGTACTGGGATACCATGCCGTTTGCCAAGGCGCCCGTGCCCACCATGGCCGCCGGGACCGAAATCTCGACCTCGCTGTACAAGCTCCTCCAGTCGATGCTCCTTGGCCAGCAGACGGCTGAGCAGGCCGGCCAGACATTCGCCAAGGACGTCAACGAGCGGATCCTGCCGCGGTACGTGGCGGCGGATTCCCCCTCCGGAAGCGGATGCGGCTGTCCAGCGGTGTGAGCGCGTTCCCGTCCGCCGCCCCGCGCGGCCGACGGCTCACCTACCGCAACGTCTATCCGTACCTGCTGGTCGCGCCGGCCCTGTCCGTCTTTGCGCTCGTGCTCGTCTACCCCTTCGTCGACGGCGTCCGCATCTCTTTCTTCCAGGACACGCTGATGTCTCAGGCGCGTCCCTTCGTCGGATTTGCGAACTACCGCGCGATCTTCCAGATCCCGCAATTCGGAACGGTGCTCGGTATCTCGCTCACCTGGGCGCTCGGCTCGGTCGTAGGCGAGGCTCTGCTGGGCATCGCAATCGCGCTGCTGCTCAACCGCTCATTCCGGTTCCGCGGCGTCTTCCGCGCCCTGCTGCTGGTCCCCTGGGTGATGCCGGCGGTCGTGACGGGCGTCATCTGGCGCTGGCTGTACCACTCCGAGTTCGGCGTGGTGAATGTTCTGCTCGGACCGCTCGGCCTCTTCCCCGAGAACGAGAATTGGCTCGGCGATCCGAGCACCGCCCTGTGGGCGGTCATGGTCGCGAACGTCTGGCGCGGCTTCCCGTTCTGGATGACCATGATCCTCGCCGGCTTGCAGGCCATCGATCCGGGGCTTTACGAGGCGGCGCGTATCGACGGGGCGGGTAACTGGCAGCTGCTCAGACACATCACGCTGCCCCATTTGCGCATCGTCCTGACGATCACCTCGATCCTTTCCTTCGTTGGCAACTTCAACAATTTCACCCTGGTCTATGCTCTCACCGAGGGCGGACCGATCGACGCGACCAAAATACTGCCGATCTTCATCTGGGAGACTGCCTTCAAGTTCACGCGCTTCGGCGAAGCCGCCGCGATGGGGACGTTCTTCGCAGCGTTGATGGCGATCGCCATCCTCATCTATGCGCGGGCCTTGCGGCTCCGGAGTCGCGAGACGTGAGCGCCGTCGCGCAGCGGCGCGTTGGCGATTGGCTGCTCAACGGAACCCTGGTGGCATTCACGGCCATCGTCCTGTTCCCGTTCTATTGGCTGCTGGCATCGTCAGTGAAGACCCAGGACCAGCTGCTGCGCGCCCCGCCTCTGTGGGTGCCGACCGCGCCCACCCTTGACAACTTCGAGCGGCTCATGCGCGGCTCGTTCCCGGCCTGGTTCCAGAACAGCGTGGTCGTCGCGTCGGCGACCACGCTGGTGGCATTGACGTTCGCCACCCTGGCCGCCTACAGCTTCTCGCGGTTCCCGTTCCCGGGTAGCCACGTGCTGTCGACAATGTTCCTGTTCGTACAGCTTTTCCCAGTCGCGGTGCTCGTGATTCCGCTGTTCATCCTGTGGACCAACCTCAAGCTGACCGACACCTACTGGTCGCTGATCATCACGTACCTGGTGTTCGGGCTACCGGTAGCGACGTGGCTGCTGATCGGTTTCTTCAACGCCGTCCCGGCGGAGCTCGAAGAGGCGGCGATGATCGACGGCTCATCGCGCCTCGGAGCGTTGTGGCGCGTCACGTTGCCGCTGGCGGTACCGGGCCTGGCCGCCACGGCGATCTACATCTTCCTGCTTGCCTGGAACGAGTTCTTCTTCGCGCTGACATTCATAAACTCGACGGAGATGCGCACAATCCCGGTCGGGCTGAGCTCGTTTTTCGGGGAGCACTCGGTGGACTGGGGCCTGGTGATGGCCGGGTCGGTCGTGGCGTCGCTGCCAGTCGTCGTCCTGTTTGGCCTGCTGTCGCGCTACTTCGTCCAGGGGCTCACCGCCGGCGCCGTCAAGGGCTGAGGCTGCGTCTCTGACGTGGTCCCTGATCCCGGATCAATGATCAATGAGCGGGCGGCGGCGCCACGCACGCACGCCCGGAGGACATCTCCGGGGCGTCATTCTGGGACCCCCGAGTCGCCGCTCGGGCTGACCGTGCCGCCGCTGATGCCAATCGGGACCCCATCCGCCCGCCAGCAGGCCGCCCCGTGGAGCCAGCCGTCGCGGTCGACCAGCACCCCATTCATGCCGCCCGCTACCTTGTCGACCAGGGTGACCCGGTGCCCCAGCGCTTCGAGCGCAGCCGCCAGGCCCCTGACGTCGGCGAAGCCGCGCTCGACCTCGAGGTCGACGCCCTCGGTCCAGACGCACGGCGCCTCGACCGCCTCCTGCAGTGTCATCCCGTGGTCGATCACGTTCAGTAGCGCCTGCGCGACGGCGCCGAAGATGCGCTTGCCACCCGGCGTCCCGAGCGCCAGGAACGGCTGGCCATCACGGAGCACGATAGTTGGCGCCATGCTGGACAGGATGCGCTGGCCGCCGGCTATCGAGTTCGGGTTGCCCGGGACGGGGTCCATCAAGCTCATGTGGTTGTCCAGCAGCATCCCCGTGCCCGGCGTCGTGACCTTCGAGCCAAAGGCCTTCTGGAGCGTCTGCGTCGCGCTGACGATCGTGCCGTCGGCGTCGACGACTGTGCAGTGGGTGGTGTTGCCTCCCTCGCCGCCCATGAAGCGCGCCACCTGGGCCAGCTCGCCGGCGGCATGGTCGCGCGCCCGCGCCAGGTCGATGTCGGCGCGCCGCTGGTCGGCGTATTCTCGCGAGGTGAGCTGCGCCACCGGCACGGGCACGCGGTCAGGGTCCGCCATGTAGCGGCGCCGGTCGGCGAACGCGATCTTGTGCGCCTCGGCCAGCAGGTGGATAGAGGCCGGCGTCCCGAAGCCCAGCTCGTCCCGACCCAGCGGGAAGGCTTCGAGCAGGTTGAGCATCTGGGCGATGTGCGTCCCGCCCGAGGACGGCGGCGCCGTCGACACGATCTCGTGCCCGCGGTACCAGCTCCGTACCGGCGCCCGCTCGTAGACGCGGTACTCCGCCAGGTCGTCAAGAGTGATGAGCCCGCCGTTGGCCCGTAGATCAGCCACGATCGCCCGCGCCAGCGCGCCGTCGTACATCGTCCGGGCACCCTCCGCCGCGATCTGGCGCAGCGTGCGGGCGTAGTCGCGCCGAACGATGGCCTGGCCGACGACGGGCACCGTCCCGCCGGGAAGGAACACGGCGGCCGTCGCCGGGAAGCGCGCGAGCGCTTCCGCCGAGGAGTCGATGAGCTGGACCAGGTACGCGCTGGCGGCGAAGCCACCATCGGCGAAGCGGATGGCCGGCTCCAGCAGCTGCGCCATCGGCAGCCGCCCGTACCACTCGACCGCGTGGGCCCAGCCCTTGAGTGCGCCGGGCGTGGCGACGGCGCGGTAGCCGACATCGTTGGCGCCGTCGACCGTCTCGTAGTCCAGGCTACCGACGATGGGGGCGTACATGTCCGGCGTCGCGGCGGCCGGCACCGTGGCGTAGTTGTCGATGAAGACGATCTCGCCGCTGCGGCCGTCGCGGATCAGGAAGAACCCGGCGCCAAACGGCGACACCATCATCGGCTCGACGACCGAGAGCGCGAAGAGCGTGGCCACCGCGGCGTCGACGGCGTTGCCGCCACGGGTCAGCGCCTCGATCCCGGCCGCCGACGCCAGCGGATGGTTGGCAGCAACGACCCCCTGCGAGGCGACCACCTCGCGCTTGACGGTCGGCCACGGGGTTCGCTGACGCGTCAACCCTTCACCGCCCCCGCGGACAGGCCGGCAACGATGTAGCGCTGCGCGGCGAAGTACAGGATCAGCAGCGGCGCGCTCATGAGGACGCCGCCCGCCATGATCATGCCCCAGAGGTACACGTCGCCAAAGATCAGCTTGGTGAGCCCGGGCGCTAGCGTGAACCTGTCCTGGTCGCTCAGCAGCGTGAACGCATACAGGTACTCGTTCCACGCCAGCGTGAACGAGTAGATGCACGCGACGGCAACCCCTGGCGTCGCCAGCGGCAACACGACTCTGGTCATGCTCTGCCAGCGCGTTGCGCCGTCCACCTGAGCGGCGTCCTCCAGCTCGCGCGGGATGCTCAGGAAGTACGCCTTCAGCAGCCAGATGCTGAACGGGATGGAGAACGTGAGGTACACGGCGACCAGCGCGGGCAGCTCGTTCAAGAGGTGCAGGCTGTTCAGGACGATGAAGATGGGAATGAACAGGAGCGTCGAAGGGAAGAGGTAGACGAAGAACGCCGCGCTCGACAGCCAGCCCCGCCCAGGGTAGCGCAAGCGCGACAGGCTGTAGGCGGCCAGCGTCGCGATGGACACCGACAGCACCGTGCTCGACACCGAGACGATGGCTGTATTCACCATCCACGTCAGGTACGGATACTTGTCGAAGAGATCGGTAAAAGCCTTGAGCGACAGGTCCGTCGAGAACAGCGTCGGCGTGCGGCTGAAGCTCAGCGTCGGCGGGTGGAGCGCCGTGATCGTCATGAAGTAGACCGGGAACAGCGCGTTGATCAGGACGAAGGCGAGCAGCGCCACGCCGAAACCCCTGACAAGCAGCCGCTGCGCCCGGTGCAGGAGAACACTCCGGTCGACGGCGGCGCGCGTGCCGGTCCTCGCGGCCATCGGCCTGGTCGTCATGCGAGCTCCTCCCGGCGGCTGATGAAGCGATTGAGCAGGACGATCAGCAAGACGAGGATCGGCAGCATGAGGACCGAGACGGCGACGCCCTTGCCGAGCTCGAGGCCGGGGATGGCGATCCTGTAGGTGAGCGTGGCGAGGACGTTGGTCGCGTTGCCTGGGCCGCCTTGCGTGAGGATCCAGATGATGCTGAAGTCGTTGAAGGTCAGGATCGCGGAGAAGAGGGTGGTCACCGCCACCACTGGCAGAATGCCGGGCCGGGTCACCTGCCAGAACCGCTGCCACATGCCGGCGCCATCCATCTTGGCGGCGTCGTACAGCTCTTGCGGCACCGTTTGAAGGCCGGCCAGGATCGTGATGACGAAGAACGGGAAGCCGCGCCAGACGTTGACAGCGATCACCGCCGGCATGGCCACGTCCGGGTCGGACAGCCACAGAATGGGGTGGTCGACCAGGCCCGTCTGGGTGGCGAGGTAGCTCAACACGCCGGACACGTCGTTGTACATCCACTTCCAGACGAGTACGGACACCAGCGTCGGCATGGCGTACGGCAGCATGACGATCGAGCGCCAGAGTCCTCTGAGAGGCAGGGTCTCGTTGAGAATGAGCGCGACGAGCGTTCCGATGACGAGCTTCGAGCCGATGGAGCCGCCGGTGAAGACGAAGGTGTTCTTCACTGCCTGCCAGAACGTGGCGTCGTTCAGCAGCGCGGCGTAATTCTGGAGACCAATCCAGGGCGCGTCCTCGGCGCCGAGCAGCTTCTTGTGGAAGCTGAGCCAGAGCGCGCGGACGAACGGCAGGCCAACCAGGACGACGATCAGAACGGTGGCGGGCAAGAGCAGCGTGTAGCCGAAGCGCGCCTCACCCGGTATGAGGACGCGGCGCGACCGCCGCGCCGCGGCAACGATGTCCATCGCGGCCCCTACAGGTGTGGCCATAGTCGCTCCTCAGCAGACCCGGAAAGCGGCGGATGCCGCCTAAGCAGGTGGCTTTAAGACTAAGTCTTGCTTGTTTCTGATCATCTGAGCTCCACCTGCTTAGGCATTGCCTTTGCTCGCGCTACGCGCTTAGCGGCGGTCACCTGACAGCTACTTCTTGAATTTTGCCTTCGCCTGGTCCGCCGCGTCGGCGAGGATCTTGACGCCCTCCTCCACCGACTTCCCCTGGACGACGATGGCCTGCAGCATGTCCCGCGGCGCGGAGATCGCCAGGTCGTCCAGGATCGGCGTGAGGCCAGTATCCGCGGTGGCGGGCAGCGTCCACGGCACGATGTTCTCGGCAACCTCTTTGTTCCATTGGTCCTGGGTGAAGAACGGCAGCGCCAGGTACTGCTTCAGGATGGGGAACCAGTACGATCCCGCCTTCTCCAGCTGGGTTGGGTACCGGTCAGGCGACATGATCTTGCGGGCGATCTGCTTGCACTCGTCGATCGCCTGGCCCTTCGGATTGATCACCAGGGCCGCGCTGCCCGCGGTCTGGACGAAGGAGCCAGGTTTCACCTGGGAAGGGAACGCCTGCAGGAATGTCTTGGACAGCAGGTCCGGGTTGTCCTTGCGCATGGCCAGGACGATGCTGCCGGGATTGGAGACGCCGGCCACCTGTCCTGACAGCCACGCCTCGTTGTTGCCCGAGGCCTGCTGCTGCACGACGCCCGGCGGCATCATCTTGTTCTTGAACAGGTCCGTGTACGCCTTGATACCGGCGATGTTCTGCGGCGTGTTGATGGTCGCGTTGCCGTCCTTGTCGAAGAGCCGCCCACCGAAGGCCCACATGAACTGGAGCGAGTTGCCCGCCCAGTCCGCCTCCGTCATCTGGCCGTCGTAGGCGTAGAAGCCCTTGTCCGGCTTGTTCACCTTCTGGAAGGCGTCCATCATGTCCTCCCACTTGGTGAACGGGAGCTTTGCACCCACCTCGTCGAACTTGTCCTTGCGCAGGTGGAGGAACCAAGGCTCGTTGTTCATCGGGATGGCGATGCGCTTGCCGGCCGCGGTCTTGGAGCTGCCGTCCGCCAGGTCGATCCAGCCGCCGCCAGTCTTGCCGATCTCCTCATACAGGGCCTGCACGTCGAGAGCGTAGCCGTTCTGGTCCCACAGCGCCGGAGCGTACGTGTAGGTGATGTCTGGCACGGCGCCCGACTCCATGGCCACGACTTCCTTCTGGGGGTGCTCGTCGTTGCTGAAGAGCTGGACCTTGACGTCGAAGCCGCCCTCCTGGGCCGCCAGCTTCACGGATTCCGTGAGATAGTCGTTGGACTCGGGCAGGAACTGCTGGCGGCCCCAGAAGAGCACCTGCTTCCTCTGGCCGCCCGTGGTGGCGGGCGCGGCTGTCGGAGCGGCGCCGCTGGTCTGCGCGGCAGCGGCTCCGGCGGGTGCAGTGGCGCCGGCCGCGCCCGTGCCACTGGGCTGCCCGGGGCTGGAGCACGCGTCCAGCAGGGACAGCCCGGCCAGGCTGACGACGCCGGAGGCGGCCGCCTTCAAGAATTGGCGACGCGACGTGGACGCAGACATACATCCTCCCCTCTTCTTGGACCGCCCGGCGGTTTGCTCGCACCGCCACCATACGGTCGCCGGCCAGGCAGGTCAAGCGCCCACCAGGCGAAGGGTGTGCCCGGAAGTCGTCCCGAAGAAGGCGGGCAGCCGCCACTGCGTTCAATGATCACCCCGTCCGTCGCCCAGCCCGGCCAAATGTCGGGCACACCCCCAGGCGAAGGGTCTAGACGGGGACGGACTCTACCGCGGCGACGATCTGGCGGGCGAAGGCGGCTGCGGAGAAGCTCTCGTAGGCGGCGGAGCGCAGGTACGCTTTCCCGGCTTCCAGGTACCGCTCGGCCGTGGACCTCGGCATGGCGCGCAGGAAGGCGTCGAGGCTCGCGTAGCTGGCGAAGCGGCGGGCGTCGACGAAGGCCTCCGGGGGAACGTAGCGGTCGACGTCCGGCGCGCCGTCGTAGACCGGGATGCAGCCAGCCCGCAGGGCGTCGAACAGCTTCTCCGAGACGTAGCCGGGGAAGCGGGCGTTCTCGAAGGTCAGGGCGAAGCGGTAGCCTGCCAGCGTCGCCAGCTTGTCGCGGGCCGGGCCACGGTAGGCGGCGAGCGCGGCCGCGTGTTGGGCCAGACCGACGGCGGGGTGGCGACGCTGCCAGCCCTCGCCATACAGATCAAAGTCCGGGCGACGGGCGAAAAATAGGATCGCCCGCAGTCGCTCGCTGTACAGCTCGGCCCGAATCGGCGGGTAGCGGTAGCCGGCCAGCAGCCGTTTGAACGACAGCTCGCGCGGCCGGTCGAATACTCGCGCCATGGCGCGGACGATGGCCTTGTTGCTGTTCACCATCACGAGATAGCCGGGGCGATCCAGCCAGGGTCGCGCCGCGCCCGGCCCGGCCACCGGAGCGAGCGGGTAGCGCAGCTCGTGGAAGGCGCAGCCGGGCGCGAGGCGGGCGCGGGCGCCGGCGAAGACGAGGGCGTGCGGGAAGCGGCGACTGGTCGTGGGCAGCGTCTTGTAGAAGGACCAGGCGATCACGGGCGGCTCGAGCGTGGTCAGCAGCGCCGGCCGCGCCCCCTGGGCCAGCAGCGCCTGGGCGGCCGGCGGCCAGTCGTAGGCGATCACGCGCACGGAGCGCGGGTCTCCACCCCCGCCCTGGCGCGCCACCTGGTCGGCGGTGACTAGCGTCAGTCCATGCTCCCGGGCGCGCTGCCGCACCGCCACCCAGGGGAGGGCCACCGGGTGCAGCGACTCGCGCATCGCGGCGATGGCGACCGGGTCGAAGACGCGGTCCGCCTGAAACTCGTCGTTGCGGATGGCGAGCGCGACCAGGCGCGCGGCCGACGTCACGTCCCGAGGAGGATGCGGTGGAGCGGGCCAGGCGGCCAGGCGGGGGCCGGCGCCTGGGGCTTCAGCGGCAACGCCTCTCCGCCGACCACGAGCGGGCCGGGCAGGCGGACGAGACGGCCGTTCTCCTGGCGCAGCACGATGACGTTGCCCGCGGCTAGCGGCTCCTGGTGCTCGTCCCAGGTGGCCCCCGGCACGAGCCAGCGCCAGCCCGCGCCGGCGCGCTCGACGCGCTCGGTCCAGCCGGGTGCCAGCGTGAACAGCCGCGGCGGCCGCTGCCAGTCGGCCGGGAAGCGGAAGAGCAGGGGCAAGACGAGCGGATCGGCCCACGAGCTGGCGCCAATGAAAGGAGTCGTGGGGGGGTCGTCCGTCTCGAACACGAGCACAGTGCCGTCCTGGAGGTCCGAGCAGCAGGCGGCGACCTGCGACCAGAGCTCCTTCTGCATGTCCCAGGCGCGGACGAAGTCGCGCTGGATAGTCATCTGGTAACCGACGAGCAGGGCGAGGTAGAGAGCCAGCAGGGCGCTTGGGACGTGGACCCTCCACCCCCGGCCAAGCGACAGTACAGTCGAGGCGACCGCGGCGAAGATGGTGGCGCCGCCCACTGTCGCGGCCAGGTGCACGCTGGTGCTCCGCCCGACGACCGCCGTGGGCGGGTAGTGCGTAAAGGCCAGCGCGTAGGCCAGGACCAGCAGCACCACGCCACTGCCCAGGAGCTGCAGCCTTGCCGAGACGACCTGGCGCGGCGGCTCGCCAGCTGACCGGGGCCGTGGCGAAGCGAGCCGGCGCAGAACGAGAAACAGGCTCGCGGCCGAGAGCAGGGCCAGCGCGGTGATCTCAGGGCCCCAAGTCGGGACCGCCTTGAGCGGGCCGTAGAAGAACAGCAGCAGCGCCCGGGTCGGGCCGAGCACCATCGACCCGACGATCCTGGGCACGAGCTCCACCACGCCGGCCGTGGCGCCGACTGCACGGCTCTCGCCGACCAGCACCCGGACCAGCACCCCCAGCGCCAGGATGCCGACCAGCGTCGCCGCGTGCCTGGCAAGCTGCCTCGGGGTCGTCCGCGACCAGGGCGCGGCCAGCAGCGGGATGCCGAAGAACACCACGAAGGGCGACTCGTACGACAGCAGCGAGCCGATGATGAGCACGTACGGCGCCAGGCGTCGGCCATCCAGGTAGGTGATGCTCGCCAGCAGCAGGAAGGTGAGCGACGGCTGGAGCTGGAACGCGTGCGTGAGCAGCATCTTCGTGGTATCGGCCGGGAACAGCAGGAAGCCCAGCGCCCCCAGAAGCGCCACGCTATACGGCTGGCGGCGCCGCAGCAGGGCGAAGAACAGCGTTGCGTTGAGCGCCACGACCAGGAAGCCGAGGGCGTAGATGCCCGGCAGGCCGCCGAGCTTGTCGCCGACGAACGACAGCAGGTCGGGCAGGAAAAAGCCGATCGGCCGGCCCTGCGTCCAGCGCTGGAAGACGCGGAGCCGTTCGCCCAGGTACGCCGGGCTCTGCCCCATCGCCTGGGCGATGAAGAAGTAGTCGTCCTCGTACAGCCCGAACTGCAGGACGTGGAGGAACTCGGCGACCGCCGCCACCAGCGCCAGCAGGACGCCGGTCCGGAGAGTCTCCGCCGACACCCGGCGCGTCCCTGGGGCGGCGCTGGCTTGGTCCGCCGGCGCCGCGGCGGGTCGGCTGGCGGTGGCGCTCACCGCCTCGATGGGCGGGCGACCACGCAGACGTTCCACGTCGACTCGTCAGGCTCGCGGTCGAGCCGTGGGAAGGCGCCCAGGCGCACGAGCTCGAGGCCCGTCTGCTCCAGCAGCAGCTCGATCTCGAGCGGGAAGAAGAAACGCATCGTGTGGCGCTCGCGGGTCTCCGCCACGACGCGCTGCTGCTCCAGCCGCCACACATGGTACTCGACCTGGCAGGCGTGGTAGCGCGCGTCCAACGACCCGGCGGCGACGCGCAGCACCTGCCCGTCCGGCACCGGGAGCAGCTTCACCCGCTGGCTTGGGCGCTCGACCAGAACAGCCGGGCCGTACCAGACGTCGAACACCAGGAGCCCGCCATCCTGGAGGTGGCGCCGCGCCGTCGCCAGGGCGGCGAGCACGTCCCGGTTGCCGAGCTGATAGCCGAGCACCGCGAACATCATGAGAACGCTGTCGAAGCGGCGCCCCAGGTCCAGCTCGCGCAGGTCGCCCGCCTGGAACGCGACGCCAGCCACAGGCGCCCCGCGCTGGCGCGCCTCGGCGAGCATGGCCTCTGACCGGTCGACGCCGACGACCTCGTACCCCCGCTGGGCCAGCGGGACGGCGTGGCCGCCTGTACCGCAGCCAAGGTCGAGGATCGTGCGCACCGGCCGCTCGCCGTAGGTGGCGAAGACGTCCTCGACCACGTCGCACTCCTGGCCGTAGTCCTTGTCCTGGTAGAGCGCGTCGTAGATGCCGGCGTAGGTGGACCCGAACGTGTCGGTCATGCCAGCACCTGCCGGACCGCGGCGCAGACCTGCTCCAGCTGCTCCTCGGTGAGCGCCAGGCCCGAGGGCAGGTACAGCCCCTGCCGCCCCAGACGCTCGGCCACCGGGTAGCGCTCGCCGTCGAACAGGCCGCGATTCCGCAACACGGGCTGCTCGTGCATGCCCAGGAAGAACGGCCGCGTGTCGACACCCAGCTCCTGGAGCCGCGCGGCGCACTGGCGGGCGTCCATGCCAACCGCGTCGTCGAGGACGAGGCCGTACATCCAGTAGACGCTCCGGGCCCAGGGCTCCTCCACCGGCAGCTGGAGGCCGGCGATGCCCGCGAGACGGCTGGTGTACGCGCCGCCGAGCCAGCGCTTGCGAGCCACTATCTGGTCCATGCGCTCGATCTGCGCTACGCCGAGCGCGGCCTGCATATTGGTGAGGCGGTAGTTGTAGCCAAGCTCCTCGTGGTAGAAGCGCCGCTCTGGCACGAAGCCCAGGTTGCGCAGCCGCCTGGCGCGCTCGGCGAGGTCGCGGTCGTCGGTCAGCAGCATGCCGCCTTCGCCGGTGGTGACGAGCTTGTTGGCGTAGAAGCTGAAGCAGCTCACCGTGCCGAGCCCGCCGCAGCGGCGCCACTTCGGCTCGCCATCGCGCCAGCCACGCCCGTACTCGGCCCCGTGTGCCTCGGCGGCATCCTCGATCACGGCCAGGCCGTGCCGCGCGGCCAGGTCGACGATCGGGTCCATGTCGGCGGGGTGGCCGTAGATGTGGACCGGCATGATCGCCCGTGTCCGCGGGGTGATGCGCGCGGCCACCTGGTCCACGTCCAGCGTCCAGGTGCGCGGATCGCTGTCCACCAGGACTGGCACAGCTCCGGCCAGGACCACGGGCAGGGCGCAGGAGATGATCGTGAACGTCGGCATGATGACCTCGTCGCCCGGCTGCAGGTTGAGCAGCGCGACCGCGACCTGGAGAGCCACCGTGCCGTTGGCCAGGGCGACGCCGTACCGCTGCCCGCAGTAGGCGGCCCAGCCGTCTTCGAACTGCTGGATGAAGCGCCCGGCCGAGGACACCCAGCCGCTGCGCACGCACTCGGCGACGTAGTCGACCTCCCGCTGCCCGAGGCTCGGCTCGTTGACGGGGATCATCAGAAGCGCTCTTTCTCGGCCACGCCCGGGTACGGCCCCTGCTTGACCTCGAGCAGCACCGTGTCCTCGAGCACGCGGAAGCCGTGCCCGCCGGCCACCGCGACCAGCACGTCGCCCCGGCGCAGCTCGCGCGTGGCCACCAGCTGGCGGTCGTCCGTGTAGACGTCGACCGCACAGCGGCCCTCCTGCACCAGCAGCACCTCCATGCTGCCGACGATGTGCCGCTCCACCGGCAGGTGCACGTGGCGGGCGATCTCCTGGCCTGCCTGGTAGACGACCTGGCCAACCTGGAGCGTCAGCTCGGGCGGCGTGACGAAGGTCGTGCGCTCCGGCCGGCGCTCCGCCCGAAGCACCAGCGCCATGAGCTGGCCGTCGTGGCTGATCCGCTCGATCTCCATGTCCCTCCCCATCCCCATCCCTGTCAGGGTCCCGCCTCCTGGTGCCGCAGCGCGTCGATCCTGTCGAGGACCCGGGCAAAACTTTGCGCGAAGTCGAGGCGCTCGTCGAAGAAGCGGCACGCTTCCCGGCTGTACCCCTCGCGGCCCAGCTCAATCGCCGCGAGCGCCGCCGCGATGCCGCTGGCGCCGGCCACCGCCACGCCGCAGCGCTCGCGTCCGACCAGGTCGCCCAGGGATGACGCCGTGTTCACGATGACGGGCACGCCGGCGCGCAGCGCGTAGGCCACCTTGCCCGAGGACAGCCCAATGGCTCGCACATTCTGCCCAGTCAGTGCCGACTCATCGGTCGACAGGTAGAACGCCAGCGCCGCGTCCGCGCCGTCGACCAGGTCGTCGTACTCCTGCCGCGGCACGGGCTTCAGCGAGAAGAACACCCGTCCCGGCGCGGCCCGCGCCTGCAGCTGGCGCACGTAGGCCGAGCTCTCAACGTCCGCGTCGTACCGCGTGTGCACGACGAGCACCCACGCCGCCGGCCAGGTCGGCACCGAGTCCACGATCCCCTGGATACCCGTCCAGCCGCCCAGGCTGCCCGCGTGCAGGGCGACGCGCTGGTCGGCCCGCAGCCCCAGCCGCTCGTGCCAGTACCCGGTGCGCCGACGGCGGGCCGGCCCAAGAGGTGCGTTGGGCACCAGGACCAGCCGCTCGCGGGCGACCCCGTTGTCCTCGGCCAGCAGCGCCGCCCGCTCCTCGTCCTGGACGATCACGAAACAGGCGCGCCGGCTCAGCTCCCGCTCCCGCGTCTTCGTCCGCCGCTCGGCCTCGGTCCTGAGCTCAGCCGACGGCAGCAGCTCGAGCGAGTAGTAGGCGACCGGCGCCGTGCCCGCGGCCAGGTCGTCCGCCAGAAACAGGCCGTCGGGGTCCACGCCGATGTAGCACAGCGTCGAGCCACGGTCCGTCGTCGCCACCAGCCGCCGCGCGCGGGCCGCGGCGCGGACGGCGGCGGCGCGACCCACCACGCGTCGGACGGCCTGATAGCCGTGGACCAGCGGGGTGCGCACCGCCCGACCGAGCCGGCCAGAGCGGCGCAGCGCCTGGCGCAGCGCGCCAGGCGGCGGCGCGACCACCGCCTCGGCGCCAAGCGAGTGGAGGCGAATCTCCTGACTCGTGAACCGGGGCGGCGCGGCGTCGCCGCCGCTGCGCACGAACAGGTCCACGCCAAAGCCGTGCCGGTCGAGCAGCTCGGCGGCGTTGAACAGGCTCGGAACGGTGTCGAGCGTGGCGCGCGGGTACACGATGGCCACGCGGGGACGGTCAGTGGCGCCCAACGAGCCTCACGCGCGTCACACGGCGCCCGCCAGCGCCGGCGCCGTAGCGGCGCGTCCGGCCGTGGCGGCGGTGGCGGCCGTGGTGGCCGTGGCGGCCGTGGCGAAGGTGCGCTGACAGGCCGTCAGGCCCGAGCCGAGCTCGATGGCCACCCCGCAGTCGTTCAGCGCCAGCTCAGTACCGCCGACGACGGCCAGCACTTCGAGCTCGTTGAGCGCGCCCAGGTGGCCGATACGGAAGGCGCGCCCGTTCAGCTGGCCCAGACCCGTGCCGAGTGACAGGTCGTACCGCTCGCGGGCGTGCTGGAGCAGGAGGTTCGCGTCCGCGTCGTCGGGCACCCGGACCGCCGTGATCGTGTTGGAGTAGAAAGCGGGCTGCTCGCACACGAGCGGCAGCCCCCAGGCCCGCACGGCGGCGCGGACGCCGTCGGCGAGCCGCTGGTGCCTGGCGAAGACTGCCTCCAACCCCTCTTCGTCGACCAGCATCGTGAGCGCCTCACGGAGGCCGAACAGCATCAGCGTGGCGGGAGTGTAGGGGAAGAGGCCGATCCTGTTGTCGCGGAGGATGGGCGCCCAATCCCAGAAGTGACGCGGCGAGCCGCCCGTTTCGGCACTACGCAGCGCCCGCTGGCCGACGCACAGGATGCCGAGCCCGGGCGGCAGCATGAGCCCCTTCTGGCTCCCGCACAGCGCGACGTCGACGCGCCACCCGTCGAAGCGGAAGTCGATGCTGGCCAACGAGCTCACGGTGTCCACGATGAGCAATGCGTCGTGCCCGGCGGCGTCCAGCGCGGCGCGCACGGCGGCGACGTCGGAGGTGACGCCGGTGGACGTCTCGTTGTGGACCACCAGGACGGCGCGGTACGGGTCGGTCGGGCTGTCCGCCGCGAGGCGGGCCTGCAGCTCGTCGGCCGGCAGCTCCTGGCCCCAGCGCAGCGGCACCTCGTCGACGACGAAGCCGAACTTGCGGGCGACGTTGGCGAAGCCGGTGCAGAAGATCCCGTAGCTGAACACGAGGACGCGGTCGCCCGGTCTGAGGACGTTCACCAGCGCGGCTTCGGTAGCGCCGGTTCCCGAGGCGGGGTACAGGAGAGGCGCGCCCTCGGTCGTCTTGAAGACCGCCCGCAGCCCCTTGCGCACGGCCTGGGTGACCTCGGCGAACTCGGCGCCGCGGTGGTCGACGACCTGGCGGTCCATGGCTCGCAGGACACGGTCCGGGACGTTCGTCGGGCCCGGGATCTGGAGGAAGTGGCGTCCGGTCATGTGGTCCTCTTGTGCAGCAGTCGGTCGGTGCTCAGTGGTGTACCACACGCCGCGGCTCCGGACCGAAGCCTGAATTAAGATTTAGGTGCCGCAGTACCGCCCACGCCTGGCGCTCCGCCGCGGACAGATCGTACCGCTCGCGCACCAGCGCGTACGCGGGCTCCACCAGACGGGCACGCAGCTCGGGCCGCGTCGCCAGCGCCACGACGGCGTCCGCGAAGGTCTCCGCCGTATCCGCCAGCAGCAGGTGCCGCCCGTCGACCACGTCCAGGCCCTCCGCGCCCAGGGTCGTCGAGACCACCGGCGTCCGGCAGGCGAAGGCCTCGAGGATCTTGAACCGCGTCCCCGACTCCCAGCGCAGCGGCACGACAGTCGCCAGGCAGCCGCGGAAGTACGGCACGATCGACGCGACCTCGCCGACCACCGCGACCCGCCCGTGGCCGCGCTGGCGGAGCTCCGGCGCGGGGTCGCGGCCCACCAGGTACAGGCGCAGCTTGGGGACGCGGCGCCACACACGCGGCATGATCTCGTCCAGCAGCCACAACGCGGCGTCGACGTTGGCCGTCCCGCGCGACAGGGTGCCGGCGAAACAGATCGCCGGCGACTGGACCGCAGCCACCGTTGCGTCGTGCTCGTTTGCGTCGACGTACGCGTCGACGTCTATCGTGTTGGCGAGCAGCATGACCCTTTCGGGCGGCGTCCCGATGTCGCGGAAGTAGGCCGCGTCCACCTCCGACACGGCAGTCGTGACGTCGGCGATGCCCGCGCCCCAGCGCTCCTCGGCCTCTTTGGCCGCGCCCTCGGCCGCGAGAGCCGCCCGTCGCTCCGGGTCAGGCGCAAACGGGATTTCCCGTAGCAGGAACCTGGACCAGACGCTCTCCGTCTCGAGCACGATGGGCAGCCCGGTGCGCTCCTTCAGGCGCAGCAGCGGGTACGAGATGCCGCCGAAGCCGAGCCAGACCACGTCGATCTCGTCCTCGGCCACCCAGCGCAGAAGCTCGTCGAAGAAGGCTGGCGGCCCAGCGGACACCGGCGGCACTGCCGGCGGCGCTGCCCGGCGCGCCGCCAGCCGGTGGTAGACGGCACGCGCCAGGGGTCGGGCCGGCCCGACCACCCGACTGACGGCCCCGCGCCAGCCAGACGGCGCCGCCGGCAAAGGGTCGGGCCAGTAGACGCGCTGGCAGAACAGGCGCACGTGCTGGCGCGCCGCCGCCGGATCGGGCAGGTCCGGCGGCTGCCAGACGTACAGGCTCACGTCAGCGCAGCGGGCCAGCCCCCGCACCGTGTTGTACGTGCGCAGCCGTGGCCCGCCCCTGGGCGGGTAGCCGAACAGTGGCGTGACGTACAAGACCCGCGGCCGGCGCGGCGTCCCCGCCGGCATCTAGGCGAACGTCTCGCGCCAGGGGCGGAGCGCGCGGACGCCGTTCAGCGCGTGGCGCACCGATCCCCAGCGCCCAGTCACCGGCCGGGCCTCGCGGAACCTGACGCAACACTCCTGGGCCACGGCCGCCACGATAGCGCCGGCGGAGGCCGCGGGGACACCCGGGTAGCCGTAGCGCCTCGCCACCGAGCGGGTGGCGACCGCGACCAGCCAGGCCTGGCCGGGGGTGATGCGCCGCCGCCAGGTGCCGGCGCGATTCACGATGACCCCGCGCTCGATGTCCGCCTTCCATTCTTCGCGCTTGTTCACGTTGCGCGCGGCTTCGGAGCCGAACCCGTCCAGGAGCCGCGGCTCGAACCGCAGGCCGAGAAAGTGGCACAGCGCCCGTACCTCCCGCTCCGGTTCGGCGACCAGCCGCTCGTACACCAGCGTGTAGACGCGCCCGGGGTGGCTCGCAGCGTACCGCTCCGCCGCCGCGATCGTCGTCGACCACGTCTGCGCGTAGAAGGTCATCGACCTGGTGCGGGCGAATGGCGTTGCCAGCCACGACGCGGTCACGTCCAGCGGGCCGCGCACCACGTTCACGAACCCGGCATCGGGAAAGATCGCCCCCAGCTGCTCCAGGTGCAGTACGTGGAGCGGCGTCTTTTCGACCACCCTCAGCAGCCGCGCCGCCCGATCCTCGGCCGGCCGGAGCTGCTCGATCACCGCCAGGAAGAGCTGGAGCGGCGTCAGCGTGCCGGCGCGGGCCGCCTGGCCCAACCGTTCGACCAGGGTGTCAGGCAGCGTCATCTCGGCCGAGTACGCCAGCCGGCCCAGCGCCTGGCGCAGCTGTTGCGGCGTCAGGCGCGCGTCCACCGGGACGCGGAGGTCGGGCAGCACTTCGGAGAAGAAGTGCGTCTCAGGCAGCGAGAAGGCCGCGTCGCTGGCGCTCAGGATGCACTGGACAAGGGTCGTGCCCGAACGCGGGCACCCGACGACGAAGATCGGTCGCGCCAGCGTGCCGGTCACTCGAGACGCCAATCGGCCTCGACCAGCAGCGAGCCGTTGCCGTGGTGCGGCAGGTAGCCCGTGCCGTAGAAGTCGCGGCCCTCCACCGAGAAGCTGGCCGCCTGCTCGACCAGGTCCAGCTGGCGCTCGTTCGCGGAGCAGCCGACTGTCAGATGGTAGACGCCCGGGACGAGCGGCAGCCGCGGCAGGCGGCACACCCAGGTGCCCCTGGCCGGCGCCCGCTCGATCAGCCCCAGCTGGGCGCGCGTCTGCAGCTGGAACAGGGGCGACCCCAGCGTCTCGGAGACGATGATCGAGAAGCTCGGGTTGGGCAGCTCACCCGGCGCCTCGTAGTCGAGCTGGAATTCGAGCGGCTCGCCGGACGCCACGGTCGTGGTGGGCAGGCCGTCGGCCCCGACGAGGCGGAGCGCGCGCAGCGTGGGGCGCAGGCGCGAGTCGTAGCGTGGGATACCGGCGAGATTATTCCCCGCCCCCGCCCCCGCGGTGGCGACGTCGCGCCCGCGCAGGTAGATGCCGATGCACTCCGCTGGGCTGCCGTCCATCGTGATGCGGCCGCCGTCCACCACTATCGCCCGCCCGCACAGCTTCTCGATGGACGCCATGTTGTGGCTGACGAACAGCACCGTCCGGCCGCCGCGGGCCACGTCGCCGATCTTGCCGATGCACTTCTTCTGGAAGGCGGCGTCGCCAACGGCCAGCACCTCGTCGACCAGCAGGATCTCCGGATCGAGGTGGGCCGCGACGGCGAAGGCGAGGCGCAGGTACATGCCGCTGGAGTAGCGCTTGACGGGGGTGTCGACGAACTGTTCGATCTCGGCGAAGCTCAGGATCTCCTCGAAGGAGCGGCTCACGGCGGTCCGCTTCATCCCCAGGATGGCGCCGTTGAGGTAGATGTTCTCGCGCCCGGTCAGCTCCGGGTGGAAGCCAGTGCCGACTTCCAGCAGGCTGCCGACGCGGCCACGCAGCTCCACCCGGCCCTCGGTCGGCTCGGTGATGCGCGCCAGAATCTTGAGCAGGGTGCTCTTGCCCGCGCCGTTGCGGCCGATGAGGCCGACGACCTCGCCCGGCGCCACCTCGAGCGAGACGTCCTTGAGCGCCCAGATGGTGGGCGCCGCGTCGGCCGAGGCGCCGGCGCGGCGCAGGCTTCTGGCCGGCATGCTGGCGACGCGGGCCAGGCTGTCGCGGAGGCTGCCGTACTGCTCGCGCCGGCCGATGCGGTAGCGCTTGCCGAGCCCCGCGACGCGAATGGCACAGCGCGAGCTATCAGCCATCAGTTCTCAGCCATCAGCACGGGCTGGTCTGCTGGCTGTCGATAGCTCATCGCCTGCCGCTCCGTCCACTGATAGCTGACGGCTGATAGCTGACAGCTTAAGAAATCCCCTCTCCGCGAGCAGGGCCAGGATGCGGCGGGCGTTCTGCTCGGGCGTGTGGCTCACGGTATCCAGGACCACCTCCGCGTGCTCCGGCGCCTCGTACGGGTCGCTGATACCCGTCCAGCGGGCGATCTCGCCGCGCCGCGCCTTCGCGTACAGACCTTTGGCGTCGCGCCGCTCGCACTCGTCCAGCGGCGTGTCCACGAACACCTCGACGAACTGGTCGTCGCCCACCATGGCGCGGACCTCGTCGCGCGTGGCCCGGTACGGGCTGATGGCCGCGCACACCGCGACGCCGCCGTGGCGCACGATCTCCGCGGCGACGAAGCCTATGCGGCGGACGTTCGTGTCGCGGTCCTCCCGGCTGAAGCCGAGGCCCTTCGACAGGTGGGTCCTGACGACGTCGCCGTCGAGCACCGTCACCTGCCGCCCGTGCTCGAGCAGCAGCACTGTCAGCACCTCGGCCGTGGTCGACTTGCCCGCGCCGCTGAGCCCCGTGAGCCAGACACAGACGCCCTGGCGGTGGCGGGGCGGGTACGTCTCGGCGAGGATCTCGGCTACCTCCGGCCGAGTGAACCAGGCGGGCAGCGGCCGGCCGCGGTCCAGGAACTCGTCGCGCACGCGGGTGCCCGAGAGCGCCACCGTCAGGGCGTTGGGCGGCAGCTTGGAGACCTCCTCGTAGCGCTCCTCGGCCGGCAGGTAGACCAGCTCGGCGAAGGAGAGGACCTTCACGCCGATCTCGGGCTCGAACCGGGCGACGAGCTGCTGCGCGTCGTACCGGCCGTAGAACGGCTTGCCGGCGGAGTCGAGGCCCGGGCTGGCATGGTCGCGACCGACGACGAAGTGGCTCGCCCCGTAATTACGCCGGATGATGGCGTGCCACAGCGCCTCGCGCGGGCCCGCCATGCGCATCGCCAGCGGCAGGAGCGCCAGCACCACCCGCCGCGGGTCGTAGTAGTGGCTCGCCAGCGCGCGGTAGGTGCGGACCCGGGTGTAGTGGTCGACGTCACCGGGCTTCGTCATGCCGACCGATGGGTGCAGCAGCAGGGTGCCGTCTACCATGCCCGCCGCTCGCTTGGTCAGCTCCTCGTGGATCCGGTGCAGCGGGTTGCGGCTCTGGAACGCGACGACGTTGGCCCGCCCCGCCCGCCACAGACGACCCCGCGTTTCGACCGGGGTCAGCCGCAGGTCCCGAAAATCGACGTGGGCCGGCAGCTGAAGGACCCGCAGCCGGCCCGACAGGTTGACCGGGCCCCAGCGGCCCAGCTCGGCCACCAGCGGGTGCCGCGGATCGAGCGTGCCCAACACTTTCTGGGCCAACTCCTCCCGGTCCCACGGGTACGCGTCTTCGACCTCCATGACCCCCAGCAGCTCGTTCTTGCTGTCGCGCAGGGCGACCTCCCCGCCAACCACGAACCCGGCGTCGGCCGCCACGGGCAGCGTGATAGGGATCGGGAAGACCGCGCCCGAGGCCAACCGCATCTCGTCGAGCACCCGCCGCAGATCCCGGCTGCCCATGAAGCGGTCGAGCGGTGAGAACGCGCCGCAGGCGAGCAGCTCGAGGTCGCAGGTGGCGCGCTCGGACAGCTGGATGGACGGCAGTCGACCCGCGTGGTCCTTCAGCTCCGCGGCCGCCGCGGCCGGAACGACGAGGTCGACAAGCCGCCCCCCATACGGCGGGTTGAGATCGATCACTATCGCCTGGCGCCCACTATCTTCAACCTTTCAACCGGTAACCCGGCCTACTCGTTGCTCGCTCAACGAGCGACCACCGCGTCCCGTGTCGCCCACGGCCGTACCCGCACGGGGCTCAGGCGGGCCAGACAGCCGCCCGCGAACGTCATAGCCAGCGGCACGGCCGGCACGGTGAAGCGCTCGTCCACCGCGATGACCACGTGCAGCGTCGTCAGGAAAAATACCAGCGCCAGGAAGGCGAGGGCGAACACGCGCGTCTCCTGGCGGCGCAGCGCGCGCCCCGCTTGCCACAGCGCCAGCAGCAGCAGCACGAGCTGCACCGCCCACAGCCCGTAGCGCACCGCCGCCGACAGGGTGGCAGCATCGGCCTGGCGCACCGGCGTGCGGCCGATCCAGATCAGGACCGGGGCGACCACGAGGTGGTTGACGAGGTACTGGGGCAGGGTGAGCCTGACGTTGCCGGCTGCCAGAGCCAGCGTCTCCCCGAGAGGGCGGTCGTAGGGACCGCGCGCCTGCTCCATGTACCGCGCCGACAGGTCAGGGAGTGGCCCGACCCGTCCGGCCTGCTGGACGGCCTGGTCGCGGGGCACCGGAGACGTCTCGATGGCCTGGAGCTCCGCCCAGGTCGCGCTGTCGAAGACGCGGTACCAGGTCCCCTTGATGACCAGGTCCGAGATGGGACTCACGTTGTACAGCGCTGGCTGCCCCGTGGCGGCGCTGTAGCGCAGCGTCCAGGGCAGGATGGCCGCCACGATGATTGCCACGAATATGATCGCGCGTCCAAAGGCCCGCGGCCAGCCCGCGCTCGCCCGCGCGGTGAGCAGCACGACCAGGCCGAACACGGCGGCGAGAGCCAGGTACTCGGAGCGCACGTAGCCGGCGCCGGCCACCAGGACCCCGGCTACAATGAGCGAGCGCGTCCGCGCATCCCGCCCCCGGCCCCAGAGGCCGATGAGCCCTACGGCGCCCGTGAGCAGCGCCGCCGTGGCGAGCTCCGTCAACGCCTGCGAGGCGTAGTAGCCGAGCGACGGGTTGAGCGCCACCAGCGCCGCCGCCGGGGACGCGGCCGCGCCGCCAAACATGCTGCTGGCCAGCCGCGCCGCGACGACGACCAGTCCGGCGTAGAGCGCCCCCTGGACCACGGCGATGCCCAGGCGTGGGTCGCCGAGCAGCAGCTGGCCCACGGCGACCAGCGCTGGCTCGCCCGGCATGTAGTGGCCGGCGCCCTGCCATGAGCCGCCCAGGATGTCCTGGCCGAGGCGGATATAGGTGACCTGGTCGCCGTTGGCGCCGGCGCCGTTGTAGTTGCCGGGGTCGTCGCGCAGGTAGGCGTAAAACAGGAGCGTCTGGGCGAAGGCGACGACCGCGAACAGGGCGACGAGACAGGACCGTTTTCTCCTAGCCATCAGCCATCAGCTCGGAACAACGCACGCTAGCCGGCTACGTGCCCGGGTAGCGGGTGTACCGGAAGGCGCTCAGCGCCGCGCTGGCCAGGCAGTACAGCAGCAGCAACAGCCGGCCGCGGGTGAGCGTGAGCGTGCGCAGCGCGCCCAGCGCCGCCGCCAGCAGCACCGCCACCGGCAGCACCGCGTTCAGGTGGTACTGCGGGTGCGGCGGCGCCCAGCTCAGCGGCGGCAGCACGCTCATGGCGAACGCGGCGCCCAGGAGCGGCCACGCCTCGCGCGGCAGCCGCCGCACCGCGGCCCGGCTCGGCTCGAACAGCAGCAGGACCAGGGCCAGCAGCGGGATGACGCCCAGGAACGTCGACGGGTTGAGCCCGTAGAGCGTCCACAGGTTGACAGCGGCGCTCTGGACCGTCTTGTTCAGCGCCGTCGCCGGGTGCGACAGCACCATACCGAAGGCGCCGGCCCGTCGGTCCACGGGCGCGAAGTACCCCGAGCCGTCGCTGTCGCGGCAGTTCTCGGTCACGTTGGCCCGGCACGCGTCGCTCAGCCACCAGTCTGGCAGGCTGTCGAGGAAGGTGTGCGTCTGGTACTCCGAGTTCAGCGCCAGGTCGCCACCAGTGGCCACGTTGAGGGACAGCAGCGCCCCGACGGCGACCGCCGCCCCGACCATGTACAGGGCCGCCAGGCGAGCCACGCGGCCCCGCCACATAGCCAGCGCAATGAGCACCATGGCGCCCATGAAAGACAGGATCTCGAAGCGGCTCCATATGCCGAGCACGGCCGCGCCAACCACCCAGCCGACCGAGCCGACCCGCCACACGGGCGCGCTGCCCAACCGCACCGCCCACAGGAAGTGGGCGGCCAGCAGGAACGCTCCGGCGCTCCCCAGCACGACTGGCAGGTCGCGGTAGTGGTGGATCGAGTGGTTCAACGGCAGCAGCAGGAAGACGACGATGGCCAGGACCTGCTCGAACGGCCGATCGCGGAACAGCAGCCGCGCCACGACCCCGAAGGCCGCGAACTGGGCGGCGCTGGCCAGCAGGTAGAGGACGGCGATCACCTGGCCCTCGTTGCCGCCGGCCGCGACGAGCGGGATCCCGAGGATGGCCGGCAGCGGTGGCCTGACCGCCTGGTTCCAGTCGCCTCTGATCAGCCCCTGCGCCGCCCAGAAGACGAACGCGTTCATCCAGGGCCACGCGCCCTGGTGGACGAGCATGAGGCACCGGGTCAGCATCCAGAAGGCGAACGCGCCGACGTACGCGGCCCGGAGCCGACCGTCGCCGAACGTCGCGGAGGTCGCCACGGCGGCGCTCGGCGCCCCGGCGTGGCGCGGGCTTGAAGCAGAAGCGGACGCGGGCGCGGCGACCATCGCGGGCAGCACTCTAGACCGGCGCGCGTGTGGACCCTGCACGCGCCGGTCCTCCCGGCCGCTCGCCAGGACCCGCTGGTAGGCAGCCCGGTACAGGGGGATCACCGCCGTCGGCGCGTGCTCCGCCAGCAGCCGCTCGCGGGCCCGCTCCCCGAGCGCGCGCGCCGCGTCCGGGTTGGCCAGCGCCCAGCACACGCGGTCGGCCAGAGCGGCCACGTCGCGGAACGGCGCCAGCAGCCCCGAGACGCCGTCCTGCAGGATCTCGCCGTGGTAGTCGTAGTCGTAGGTGGCGATGGGCACGCCTGTCATCCCGGCTTCCACAAGGGTGTACCCCATGTGCGGCGCCACGACGACGTCGCTGCTGGCGACCAGCTCCGCCAGCTGTGCCAGCGGCAGGGCGCCCAGAAAGCGCAGCCCGGCGCCGACCCCGCGTCGCTCCGCCTCCTCGCCCATGCTCGCCATCAGCGCCCCCGTCCCGCAGCACGCCAGCTGGGCGGTCGGGAATTGCTGGCGCACCCGCGCCAGGCACTCGACCAGGTCGCCAGCGAACTTGTCCCTGTCCAGCCGACCCACGTGCACGAGCAACTGGCCAGGCCCGAGACCGTACCGCTGGCGGGCGCTGGGAGTCGGCCGCGCGGCGGCGTACGCCGTATCCGCCAGGACGCGGGTCGCGACCGCGCGCTCCGGCAGTGCGCCGTTGCGTACCGCGAAGTCGCGGTAGTAGCAGCGATCAGCCAGCACCAGCGCGGCCCTGGCCAGGACCACGCGCTCGACCCGCTTCTCGACCGCCCGCGACGGGAACACGGAGGGGAACGCCTGCTTCCCGAGCACTGTCCAGTCCCAGTCGAAATCACGGGTGATGATGACGCCGTAGGGGATGCCCAGGACGGCGCCCAGGATGGCGGCGTTCAACCCCTGCAGGTACGGGTTGGTCGCCGTGGCTACGGTCACCCCGTTCCGACTGGCGAACGGCAGCACCCACGCCAGAAACGCCAGCTCGCGCACGGCCGTCGCGGTGACGCGCCAGCGCCGCGCGGCGCGCGGCAGCGGCAGGTCGAAGTCGACGAGGTGGTGGCGCGCGGTCAGGTGGTGGACGCCACCGGCGCCAGCCGGAAAGTGGACGTTCCAGAGCTGCTCGAACAGGCCGCCGAAGTCGCTGCACTCGCGCTCCAGGAACAGGTTGACGCCGTTGCGCGGAAAGACCTGAGCGATCTGCCCGGTGCCCAGGTACATGATGCGGCGCCCGCGGCGACGGTCCAGGAGCCGCCGCGCCCGCGCCGCCACGGCCACCGGCAGCAGGAACACCGCGCCAGCGCCGAGCGCGAGCCCGGCGACGAGCAGGTCGAGTAGGCGGACTGGGCGGGACAAGCGGGACAAGAGAGGGGCGCGTGGGCTCCACGGCGGGGGCCGCGCGCCGCGTCCGCCGGATTGTAGGTCACCCTGATCCTGATCCTGATCAAACACCGGGCTGGCGGATCAGCCACGCGGTCCAGGCGGCCGCCGTGGCACGGGCCAGCGCTTCGGCGCGGCCGGCCAGCTCGACCAGCTCCCGCGGGTCCTGCATCGTGGAGCGGACGATGCGGGCCTTCAGCTCGAAGGTAACCGGACCGCGGTCACCGAGAACAGTCGACTCACCGGTGCGGGCCGTCGCCTCCCGCGGCACCGTGACCCAGACGCGGTCCGGCCCATCCGGGCCACCGGTGCGGAACTGCAGCGCGCCGCTCTGCGGGTCGCGGATGTCCATCTCGCGGGTCAGGAGCTCGGCCCACGCCGCCGCCCGCTGGATCCGGTAGAACACGATGACCTCCAGGCTCACGCTGACCTCGTCCCGGCCCGGCGGCGCGGGGGCGACGGCGCTGCCGATGCCGAAAGAGATGCGCGCGGCGTCGCGGACGCCGCTGGCGGTCACCTGCGTCCGGCCCGGCGGCGCGACGTCCGGGCTGTAGGGCACGGCGTCGTCGCGCAGCGGCAGGTACGGCGCCGCCTGGGCCATGCCCCGCCCCAGCTCGGCGGCCGGTGGCACCGCCCCAGCCTGGCTGAACGGACCCGCGTCCAGCCAGTCCAGCGCGGGGAGGGTTTGAAACTCCTGCGTGTACCGTTCACACCCCCGCAGCGCCAGCACCCCGAGGCCGATGGCGAGAAGCGCCAGGAGGCGCCAAGACGCCACGCGCGCAGCGTAGCAGGTTCCGCCCTCTTCTCTCGCTAGCCCCTGCCTCTATAGTTGCGGGCCAGTGGGCGCATGGACCCCTCCCCACACCCGCGCGCCGCAGGCCGCCCGCCAGGCGCTCGTGCTGCCGGTGCCAGCCGGGGTGCGCCTCTCGACTGGGGCCCGAGCGTTCCTGGTCTGCTACGGAGTGGCGGTCGTCCTGCTGTTCTTGAGCTCCCCCCGCCAATTCGAAGACGAGTCCGACAACCTTTTGGGCGCCTACCTCATCGTGCGCGGCGCCCGGCTCTACGCCGACTACTTCTCGTCGCACATGCCGTTCGTCTACTACCTGGCGGCCATCCCGGCCCTGTTCGGCGCCGCCCGGCTGGAGGAGTTCCGCCTCTTCAGCAACGCCGTCCTGGTCGCCGGCACGCTGGCCATCGTCGTCGGCTTGCGCCACCGGATCGCGCCGCCGGTTCTGTACACCTGGGCGACGATCACCGTCTTCGCCCACACCATCCAGTGGGGCGAGATGCTGCACGCCGGCACCATCGCCGGCTACGGCGTCGTCGCGGCGGCGCTCCTGTTCTACGCGGACCCAGCCTCGACCTTCCGCTCCCGCGACAAAGCCGGCCTGTCCCTGGCCATCTTCGTCGCCGTGCAGTCGTCGCTGCTCGCCCTCTACCCGCTGCTGCTGCTGGCCGCCTGTTACCTGGCGGCGCGGGTCGTGGCGGTGCGGCGGGGCGCATCGGCCCGGGCGCAGGCGCGCCAGGCGGCGTCGCTGCTCGCCGTCGTCCTGGCCCCGCACCTCGTGGTCCTGGCGTGGCTCTGGGCGATCGGCGCGCTCGGCTCGTTCGTGTATGACGCCTACGTCTTCAACCAGCTGTACTACGCGCGCTACGTGATGAACCCGAGCGCAGCGGGCATGGTCCACGACTGGGAAGCGCAGTACCGGACCTACCTGCGGCTCAATCTCGCTCGACCCCTGAGCGCCGACTTCTTCCTCATCGTGGCCAACCTCGGCGCTGCCTGGCTCACGCTCCGCACGCGCGGACCCGCCATGGCGCTGCTGTACTACGCCTTCATCGCGCTGACCCGCGTCCGCGCCGAGGGCGCTTACTACATGGCGTCCTACTTCAGCGCGGCGCTCTGTCTCAGCCACGCCGGCGGGACCGTGTTGCGCTGGGCGCGCTCGGCTCGTGGCCAGCCCTGGAGCCCCCCGGACGCCCTCCGGGTAGTCCCGTCGCTGCTGTTCCTCGGCCTGGCGGCCGTGTTCGCGGCGAACCTCGCCCGCTCGTACGACTTCGCGCACGCGCCGTACTACCGGTCGCCCTACGTGGCGATCGTCGACGCGCTCACCGCGCCCCAGGAGCGGCTGTTCGTCGCGCCGTACGACCCCTACCTCTTCCTCGCCACCGGCCGGCTGCCAGCGACGAAGTACCCTTTCTACTTTCCCTGGCAGGCGGCCGACCCCGCCACCGAGGCCGACCTGATCGCCGAGCTCCAGTCCAGTCGACCACCCGTCGTCGTCTTCCTGGGGGACGAGCCGGTCAACGGCCAGTACCTACCTCGCGAGTTTGGCCGCGGCGTCCTCGACTTCCTCCAGCGAGCGTACGCGCCCCTCGATCCGCAGGATCCCGTGCTGCGCGATCTGTGGGTGCGCGCCGATCGCGTCGACGCCGCCCGGCAGCGGCTGCATCCAACAGGCCTCCCGTGACCCGCGCGCTCCGGCGCTGGGAGGCTGGATCCGCGGTCCTGGTGGCGGCCCTCGGCCTGGCGCTGCTCGTCTGGCTCGTCCCGACAGCCCCGCTCACCGGGGACGGCGCGCACTACGTCGCCTTCGCCCGCAGCGGCCTCGAGAGCGGGGCGGCCTCGACCTGGCACGCCCGACGCGTGCTGGCTCCCTGGCTCGTCCACGCTCTGCCGCTCGACCCGCTGCCGGGGTTTCACCTGCTCACCATCGCGTCGCTGTTCGTGGCGACACTCCTGACCTGGGGCTCCACCCGAGCGCTCGGGGTGGCCGGCGGCCGGGCGCTGGCCAGCATTCCGCTCCTGCTGGGCACCTGGGCTGTCGCGCCCAACCTGCGCGAGTACGCGCTCGTCGACCCGCTGGCCTGGGCCCTCGTGGCCGGCCTCTGGCTCACCACCGTGCAGCGTCGCTGGTGGCTGGCGGCCCTGCTCGGCAGTGTCGGCGCGCTCGCCCGCGAGACTGTCGCCATCGCCGCGGTCGCGGCCGCCGCCGCCGCCTGGCCACCCGGCGCGGGCAGGCGCGGCGCTGCCCGCGCCGCTGCCGTTGCCGCGCCCTCGCTCGGGGTCGTCGCGGCGCTCATGCTGGCCGTGCCAGGAACAGGCATCGGCGACTACGCCACGTCGTGGTGGGCCAATGGTCTGACCTCCCTCGGCGCTGGCCGCGGGCTCTTCCTCCTGTTCGCCAGCTTCGGCGCGCTGTGGCTCCTGGCGCCCCGCGGCTACCGCTGCCTACCCGATCACGCGCGACGGGCGAGCCTGGTCTTCGGCCTGGCCGCCGTGGCCGCGCCGTTCGTCGGCTCGCCGGAGCGCATGGCGGAGGTCGTCTTCCCGGCGGTGGTGGCCGCCGCCGTCTTGGCCACCGCCGCCCAGCCGACCGCGTGGGTGTGGGCGATTGCCGTCGCCAACTGCCTGTTCGTGGCGCGCACGGGAGGCGACGCCCCCATCCCGAGGCTCGTCTCGGTCGGGGCGTTGGGCGTGGCCTGCATCCTGGCCCTCGCCGTCTACGTGCTGCCCAGAACGGCTATCTCGGGCCGGACTGTGTCCGCCAGCGGCACGCCTGCCGATTCTGGCACCGCCCGCCTGCTCTGATGCTCCAGGACCGCCATGACGCCCCAGGCCAGGAGAAGGCCGACGCCGGGGAAGCCGAGAAAGTCGTAAGCGCCAATGCCACGCCCGATCGGGTCGCCCGTGAAGTAGACGTTCGCCGCGTTGTGCGTGGCCGCCAGGAGGGCGTCGATAGGTATCAGACGCGCCATAACGGACATCGGCAGAAAAACGCCGATCAGAAAGGCTGACAGGGCGCTCGCCACCACCAGCGGCCGCGCCCAGGCCCGCGGGGCGCCGCACCGCCACAAGGCGATCCAGAGCGCGATGACCGGCAGCATGACCACCGTGTAGTCGTGGGCCGTGTGCGGCGAGACCAGCAGCATGGTGACGAAGGCCAGGCCCAGCTCGATGGCCCGCCGCCGCGGCGCCGCGGCGCTCCGACTCCGCCAGGCCGCCAGCAGCAGGTAGCCGACCAGGGCGAACGCCAGCGCGTAGCAGAGCGCGTTGAGAAACGGCTGCCACTCGGCTGCCAGCACGTACGTCTTGGTGTCGGGCTCCAGGCGGAAGCCAGCCGCCGCCTTGTAGATCAGCCCCCGCAGGGAGTTGTTCTCGTAGTGCGTGGACCAGGCCGCGACGGTGCCGCCGCCCGAGGAGAGCAGCCAGGCCGGGTAGCCGAAGCCCATGAGGGTCCCGTACAGGGCTTGCCCAACGCCCAGCAGTGCGCCCACCACGGCCAGGCCCAGCACGCCGGCGCGCCAGTCGCGGATGAGCAGGTACACCAGCAGGAGCGCTGGCAGGATCTTCGTCATCGCGGCCAGCGCCAGAGGCACCCCGGCGAGCCGGCGCCAGCGGGGGCTGGCGCTGGAGTTGGAGAAGAGCACGAACGCCGCGCTCAGGAACAGCAGCTGCCAGGCATCGACCATGCGCTGGGCGACGACGTACAGCAGGGGGACGAAGTTGAGCCAGAGCAGCGCCAGCACCAGCGCGGCGCGGCGGTGGCCGGCGAACAGGTGCCGCGCGATGAGGATGAACGCCGCCAGCGACGCGACCAGAGACACGACGAGCCCGTACGCCGCCAGGGGGTGGAGATCCGGGCCGAGCAGCCGCACCGCGGGGTCGTAGACGAGGAACGTGACGACGCCGTACTGGCGCACGTCGATGGCCGTGATCGGGTCGTTGTGGGCGAGGAGCCCGATGAGCGGCGGCAGCTCCTCGCTGAACCAGGCGGGGATGCCGTAGCCGAGGGCGGTGGCCAGGAAGCGCCCGAGGCTGAGGAGGACGCCCACCGCGAGCAGGAGGTCGAGCACGCCCGAGCGCCTGACCCGCTCCACCGCGCCCCAGGTCAGCGTCGGCACGGACACGGCGGCAGCCATCGGGAGAACGATTCTACAGCGCGCGTGAGCTCCCGCCGCTCCAGGGATCTGCGATGCCGCCCTGGTATGGTTAGCGCGCTGCGCCGTGGCCGAGTCCCGCCCGTTCGCCTCCCTGGGGAGGCCCAGCCCGCGCCAGCCCGGGGTCCAGCGGTGGGCGGCGCGCCTGGTGCTCCTGCTGCCCGTGCTCCTCGCTGTCGCCGCGGGCCTGCTGTTCGCCGCGTCGCTCCTGCCGACGAGCCTGCTCCAGTCGCGCCTGGGCGCCGGGCGCGCCGACGGCGGCGCTGGCGCCTTCACCGTGGCCCTGTTCCAGCACCTGGCGGAGCGGCTGCGCCTCGCGGGCGCGGTGCTCGCCGTCGCCGGCCTGGCGCTCGTGGCCGGCCGCGGCCAGGCGGTGGTGCTGGTTGGCGACGCTCTGGCCGCGGCGCCCCGTTTTCGGGCCGACCTGGCCCACGGCGCGCGGGCCGTGCGCGGGGAGAGCGCCACGCACCTGGTGGCGCTCGCGGCGATCGCCGTCGGCGCGGTCGCTCTGCGGCTGGCCTTTCTCGGACAGCCGATCAGGTACGACGAGGCGCTCACGTTCACCGAGTTCGCCTCCCGGCCGCTGTACTACGCCCTGTCCTACTACCCTGACCCGAACAACCAGCTGCTGCACACGCTCCTGGTGCACGTCGCCTGGTCCCTGTTCGGCGACGCGCCCTGGGCCATCCGCCTGCCGGCCTTCCTGGCCGGCATTCTGGTCGTCCCCGCCACGTACGTCGTGGCCCGGCTGCTGTACGGACGCGACGCCGCGCTCCTGGCCGCGGCGCTCGTGGCGGCGTCGTCCAGCCTTGTCGAGTACTCGACGAACGCGCGCGGCTACAGCCTGCTCACCCTCTGGTTCCTGGTAGCGCTGGCATTGGCCGCGTACGTGGCGGTCACCGGCAACCGCCTGGCCGCGGTGGCGCTGGCCGTCGCCGCCGCCCTCGGCTTCTACACCATCCCGACCATGCTCTACGCCTTCGCGGTGGTGCTGGTCTGGCTCGCCTGGGCGCTGCTACGTTCAAGTTTAAACCCAAGCCGAAGCCACGCGTCGGGGCGACCGCGGGCGGCGGCCGTCCTCACGCTCGCCGGCTTGCTCGGCGCGACCGCCCTGCTGACCTTCCTCCTGTACCTGCCCCCCATCATCGTCTCCGGGCCCGAGAACCTGCTGAGCAACCGCTTCGTCACACCACTCGACGCCACGTCGTTCGCCACGGACCTGCCCCGGTCATTGCGTTCGACCTGGGCCCTCTGGACCCGTGACCTACCGGCGCCGGTGGTGGTCCTGCTCGTCCTCGGCTTCGCCGGTGCGCTGGTCCGGCACCGGGCCCTGGGCTACGGCGGGATGCCCGTCGCGCTGGCCGCGCCCGTGGCGTGCCTGCCGCTCCTGCTCGTCCAGCGGGTAGTCCCGTTTGAGCGGGTCTGGCTGTTCCTGCTGCCCGTGTTCCTGACAACCGCGTCGGCCGGCCTGGTCGCGGCGGCCCGTCCCCTGCTCCGCCCCAGGCGCCCAAGCGGGTTGCTAGACGTGGTAGCCGTCGGCGTCGCCGCCACGCTCGGCGCCCTGGTGCTGGCCAACGGCTCCGTCCCGACGTCCGCGGAGACCGGCTCCTTCCCCGACGCCGAAGGAGTCACCCTTCTGCTGCGGGACCGCTTGCGGGGCAGCGACAGCGTGGTGACCACCGCGCCGGCCTCGCTGCCGCAGCTCCAGTACGAGTTCCGCCGCTACGGGATGGACCCGGCCGCCCTGGTGCGCGACCCGGCGAGCAGCGACCGCGTGTACCTGGTCACGGCACCGGCCGGGGACGTCGCGCCTCTGGCCGGCGCTGGCTGGGCGGCGCCGCGGCGGCTGGCCGCCTTCCGGTCCGCCACGGTCTACGAGGTCAGTCGCTCGTCCCCACCGTCTGGACGATGATCTCCCGCGCCGGCCGCGGTCCGTCGAGCTCGACCAGGAAGATGCGCTGCCAGGTGCCGAGGAGCAGCTCGCCGTCCGCGACGGGGACCGCCTCGCTGCTGCCCAGCAGGAGCTGGAGGCAGTGGGAGTGGCCGTTGGGGCTCTCGTCCTCGTGCATGTGGACGGTGCGCAGGCGGAAGTCGTTGTGGCGGTAATGTGCCGAGGCGGGGGCGCAGCGCTCCAGGAAAGCGCGGAGGTCTTCCAGGAGGAGCGGCTCGTCCTCCTGTATGCGGATCGCGGCCGTGGTGTGGCGCGAGAAGATCGTGACGGACCCGTCCCGGAGGCCAGCGGCGCGAACGACGTCCTCGACGCGGTCCGTAATGTCGAGGAACTGGATCGGCTGATGCGTCTCGAGCTTCAGCCGGCGCAGCGCCACACCAGTCCCCGGCGCCTTCAACACCTGCATCGGTTCTTTCAGTCCTTTCCGAACATACCATACCCCAGAATGCACAGACTGTGCCCGACTCCGGGTGGCTCTGCCTCGAATCTTACCCGCACCTAGAAAAGCGCCCCGCTTTTCAGTGCGCAATGCCCGACGCGCATAGGCGACGGGGCCCCGTGCGCCGTATCCTCCCCCGTGGCGGAGCTGCATAGAGCAGAGAAGCGAGAAGCGTGAAGCGTGAACCATGAGCGACCGCGATGAAGTACAGGTAGCCAGGTGGACAGCCATCAAGAGCCGCGTCGGCACCTGCCTCCGCGAGATGCGCCAGACCCACCCTCGGCCACCGCGCAGCCAGGCCAAGCTGGCCGGTGACCTCGAGGAGCTCGGCTACCACGTCACCCAGAGCATGGTGAGTCGCTACGAGCAGGGGCTGCTCGACGCGCCGCTCACGCTCGAGCGGATCGTCGGCTGGGCGCTGTGCTGCGAGGCGCTGTCCTCGACGGTGTTCCAGGACTTGCTGGCGCTGGCCGGCTACTACCTGCCCTGGGACGCCACCGACCTGGTCCAGTTCGACGACCTGCTGCGCACCTACCGCCAGCTCAGCCTGGTCGACCAGGTCGTCGTCCGCGGGCGCCTGCTGTGGCACGTCCTGGGCATCGACGAGCACGGGGGGCGGCTTGGTTAGCCTCGTCGCCCAGGCCGAGATGACGGCGGCCAGCCTGGCGCGCGTGCTCAGCCTGCACGCCTTCAGCGGTCGGCTGGGCACGCCCCGCTCCCGCGCCTCCGCCGCCCGCCGCCTGCTCGAGGAGCTGGGCATCCGCTGCGACGACACGGCCCGGCTGCACGACCTCAAGGGCTTCCTGATGTCCTCGCCCTACGGCATGGAGATCGTGGTCAACCGCGAGCTCTCCGACGAGGAGCGCCTGGAGGTGTACGCCCATCTCGTCGCGCACGCCCTGCTGGGCGACGACCACCCGACGCTGGCGCTGGCCGCCCGCTTCGAGTACGTCCCGGGCCGCGAGCCGTGCGAGCGGGCGCCGCACGAGATCCGCGAGGAGGTCGTGGCCGACGCGGTGGCCCGCGCCATCCTCGGCGGCCGGCTGGAGGCGGCCCCGCGGCTCGTCTACTGCCGCGACCTCGGGCCAGGGCGCGGGCCTTTCTCGCGCGCCGTCCTGCGCGGCCTGCACCGCGGCAGCCTCGCGCTCTACTGGCGCTCGCGCCGCTACCAGCGGCTGCGCTCGCTGCCCGTCGTGACGGCGCTGACCGAACGCGTGCACACCTTCCTCGGCAACGCCGCGTAGCCGTCTTTCCCCTGTTTCCCCCTTATTCTCCCGTGCCCTTCCTGGACCGCTTCCGACCCGGACACGGACACGGACACGGACACGGACAGGGGCAAAGTGCGCCGCCGGAGGGGCCGGCGATGGTGCCGGCCAGCCCCGAGATGCGCGAGCACTTCGGCATCGACCGGATGGCGCCGGCGCCGGACGTGCGGGCGTGGTTCGACGGTCTGTGGCGGCGGCAGCCGTTCACCGAGGAGGCCATCGCCTACTTCCGAACGCTCCGCCTCGAGATGGGCACCGTGGACGAGCCGCTCGGGGGCGGCTACTGGTTTGGCGATCGCGGCCTGGTCATGCTGCGCGGCGCCCAGGACGAGGCCGCCGTCCACGAGCTGGCGCACGCCTGGTGGGAGCGGGAGCGGTCGGCGCGCCAGGCGGCCCTGATGGACCTCCTGCGGCGGCTGGGCAACGAGGCGCCGGCCGCGGGTTTCGAGCGCGTCGCCGAGCTCGCCCGGGTGTACTGCCACGGCATCCCGACGCAGCTCGACCCGAGCTCGCCCACCGGCTTCTGGCGCGGCATGCTGGCCGAGGAGAACGACCACGAGACGTTCGCCGGCTTCTGCTCCGGCGTCATGGCCGACGCGGCCCAGATGCCGCCCGATCTGCGCCTCTTCTACCGCGGGCTGCTCAGAGCGGCCTGACCCACCACGACCAGCGCGGCGAACGCGGCCGCGCTCGCCAGCCCGATGCTGTCCCGCCAGCGCCAGCGCAGCACGTGCCGCACCGTGCGGCGCGTGCCGGCCCCGAAGGCGCGGGCTTCCATGGCCTCGCCCAGCTGCAGCCCGCGTCGCACGGTGCCCACCAGCACAGGCACCAGCAGGATCCGCCAGCCGGCCAGCTGGCGCCACGGGGGGCTGTCCACGCTCAGCCCGCGCAGCCGCGCCGAGTCCCGCACGCTGGCCAGGTCGGCGGTGGCGGTTGGGATGAAGCGGGCCCCCGCCACGAGGACGAACACGGCGGCGTACGGAACCCGCAGCGCCCGGAGACCGGCCACCAGCGCCTCGCCGTCGGCGATCGTGGCGAAGACGCTGCCGAGGCTGGCCACCACTACCAGGCGTAGGGCGGCCCGCGCCCCGGTTGGCCAGTCGCCCGCCAGCCCGTCGAGAACCATGACCACCAGCGCCAGTGGCAGCACCACCCGGACCAGGCGCAGCCACACGCTGGCGGCACGTCCGGCGAGCACGCCGGCGCCGGCCAGGCAGGCGGCCGCGACCAGCCCGACGTCGCCGCCGAGCAGCGCCGCCAGCACGCCGACGACCAGCCAGGTAAGCTGGGCGCGCGGGTCCAGCCCTTTCACCTGCTCACCCGCTCACCCGCTCACCCGCTCACCCGCAAAGGGCCACTGAGCGCGTAGCGCGAATAACAGGTGGAGCTCAGCTGATCAGAATGGAGCAAGGCTTATGACCACCTGCTTAGGTCGGCGCTGGTGCGGGCATGCACCGGCTGGCCCAGCCGCGTCAAGCGCAGCGCCGCGGCCGGCACGTCGGCCAGGGGCACACCGGCGGCCTCGACCCGCTCGGGCGACCAGGTGGCCAGGTCGACGTCCGCCTCCAGGCGCCCGTCGCGCAGGGCCAGCACGCGGTCGCAGCCATCGTTGACGAACTCGGGATCGTGGCTGATGGCCAGCACGGCGGCGCCCCCGGACGCGAGGTCGGCGACGATGCCGACGAGCGCTGCCCGCTGCCGCTCATCCTGCCCGAGCGTTGGCTCGTCGAGCACCAGGACTCGCGGCCGGCGGGCCAGGACCGCCGCCAGCGCCACGCGCCGCCGTTGCCCCTCGCTCAGCGCCAGCGGGTGGCGGTCGCGCAGCGGGCCCAGGTCCAGGCTGTCGAGGAGCGCCTCCACCCGGGCCGCCCTGTCAGAGGGCGCCAGATCCTGGAGCCCCAGGGCGAGCTCGTCGTCGACACGCTCGGCGAGGAGCTGGTGAACCGGATTCTGGAGCACCAGCCCGCCCACTCTGGCCAGGGCAGGGAAGGAGGTGCCGTCGGTCGGTAGACCGGCCAGGGTGACACGACCGCGCTCGGGCCGGAGCAGCCCGAGCGCCAGCCGCGCCAAGGTACTCTTGCCGGCGCCGCTTGGGCCGACCAGGGCCACGCGCTCGCCCGGCCATAGCCCGAACGACACGTCGGCGACCACCGCCGCGCCGGCCCCGTAGGCGAACCAGACGTGGTCGAAGATCAATGCCGCGTTCCCCCGTGGCCGCTCCCGCACCCCGAGATCACACGGCTGCGTGGCCGGTGTCGGGGCGCGGGGAAAGGGTCGGGCCAGCACCGCGTCGGCCAGCTCGTCTGGCGTGAGCGGCGCGGGCGGTGGCAGGCGGAGGCTGACAGCCGCTTGCGTCGCCCGCGGGACCGGCACGCCGGCGCCCGGCAAGCCAGGCTCGGCGAGCACCGCCCGCGGCGGCCCGTCGTGGGTCACCCGTCCGTCCACCAGGACCAGGATCCGCTCGACCAGCGGCGCCGCCAGCCCCAGGCGATGCTCGCTCAGCAGCACAGTCGTGCCGCGCTCCCTGTTCAAGCGCGCGATCAGCGCCAGCGCGGCCCGGGCCGACGCCGGGTCCAGGTGCGCCGTCGGCTCGTCGAGCAGCAGCAGGCGCGGCTGGAGCGCCAGCGCGCCGGCCAGAGCCACCCGCTGCTGCTGGCCCGCCGACAGCTCGCGCGTCCGCCGCCGCGCCAACCCGGCCAGGCCGACAGCGGCCAGGCTGTCGGCGACACGGCGGTCGATCTCCACCGCCGGCAGACCGAGGTTCTCCGGTCCAAACCCCACCTCCTCGTCGACGCGCTCGGCGACGAACCCCTCGACCGGGTTCTGGAACAACAGGCCGACACCGAGCGCCGCCATCTCGCGCGGCGGCACGCGTGTCGGATCGCGGTCAAGAACGCTGATGCTGCCGGCGAGCCGCCCACCGGAGAGCTGCGGCACCAGGCCGAGGAGGAGGCGCAAGAACGTCGACTTGCCACTGCCGCTTGGGCCACAGAGGAGGACGATCGCGCCGGCCGCGAGCGTCAGGTCGACGTCGGCGAGCGTCGGGTGGAGGTCCTGTGCGCCCGGGTACCAGAAGGAGACGCCGCGCAGCGCCGCGACCGGCCGCCCCTCAGGCGCGGTCGGGCTGGGCGTTGGGGGAGCCGCGGCGGGCAGGCGCAAGGCCGACCCCGGCGCGTCGCAGCGCCCGTAGCATGACGAGGCCGAGCAGCGAGCCGGGAATACTGCTGACGCCGAACGACACGATGACCGCCAGCGCTCCGGTCAGGCCCAGGTACGGCGCACTGGGGCGGGCGGCAATGAAACCCAGCAGCTGCACTGGCGCCGTCAGCGGCGCGATCAGCAGGTAGCCGCCAAAGCCCCCGATGAGGACCGTGCCGACCGGCTCGAGCAAGGCCATGAGGTCGGTGCGGCGCACGTAGTGGTAGCCGAGGCCGACGAGCAGCGCCCCGATCATCGAGCCCGGGAAGGCCAAAAACGTCCCCGTGCCCAGCGCGTTGCGCAGCAGACTGATGCCCAGCGCCGTGAGCACCGCGTACCAGGGTCCGAGCAGCACGCCGCTGAGGACGTTGATCATGTGCTGGAAAGGGAACACCTTGGCCGGACCCGCCGGGATTGAGACCACCGACAGCACGGTGCCCAGCGCCACGAACACGGCGCTCAGGGCCAGCCGCTGCGACGCCGGCAGATCGCCGCGCTCCCAGCGGCGGACCGGGTGGGACACGGCGCTCATCAGCGGTCGGCCCCGGCGGCCGGCTCGAAGAACGCGCGTGCCGCCGCTTCCGGGTCGGCGGCGCGCAGGATAGCGGCGCCGACGCAGACGCCGTCGGCGCCGGCGGCGTAGAGAGCGGCGGCGCGCGCCGCGGTGATCCCGCCGATCACGACCAGGGGCACGCGGGTGGCCGCGCGGACCGACCGCAGCAGCCCCTCGCCGGCGGCTGGTCCAGCGTTGCTCTTGGTCGTCGTGGTGAACATCGGCCCGGCCGAGACGTAGCTCGCCCCGTCGGCGGTCGCGAGCCGCGCCTCCTGGGCGCTGCCGACCGACACGCCGACGATAGCCTCGGCGCCGAGTAGGCGCCTGGCGTCCTTGGGGCCGAGGTCCTCCTCCCCCAGGTGGCCAACGTGGGCGCCGTCTGCCTCAGACGCCAGCGCGACGTCGACCCGGTCGTTGACGATGAACGGCACACCGCCGGCGCGGCAGACGCCGCCCACGGTCCGGGCCAGGTCCAGATATTCGAGGGTGGTGACCTCTTTGGCGCGCAGCTGCACGGCTGTCACGCCGCCACGGATGGCGGCGGCGACCGCCGACGGCAGCTCGTCCAGCGCCAGCAAGCCCGTGTCCGCGAGCAGATATACCCGAAGCGCGGCCGGCAACCCGCCGCCCGCCCAGTGTGCCATAGTCGAGCCCCCTACCTGACCCGGGAGTCCTGCGCCATCCCCCTGGAAGACGCCTGGCGTAAGCGTACTCAATGCGTCAAGCAGCCGGGGCCACAGCGTCCCGGGCCCGGACGCGCTCCGCGCGGCGGCCCGGCCGGCGGCGGCGAACAGCCGCACCGCCACCAGACACGCGGTGTAGCTGTCCGGCACCACCGCTCGGCACACGCCGACCAGCGCGCTGAGCACGTCGCCCGCGCCCACCAGGCCGGCCAGCGCCTTCGCGCCGCCGGCGAACGTCTCGACGCGGCGGCCGTCGCTCACCGCGTCGCTCGGCCCGGTCACGACGGCGACGCTGCCCAGCACCCGACTCGCCTCTTTGGCCAGCTGGGCCAGCTGGGCCACGTCGCCCGCCCCCGTCTCGTGGGCCGCCACCCCGCGCAAGACCCAGCCGCCTGCCGGCAGGTCGGCCAGGGCGGCGATCTCGGGCGGGTTGCCGCGCACGATGTCCGGCTGCACCGCCGCGTGCAGGTCGCGCGCCTGCCGCGTCCGCCACGGGGTGGCGCCGCAGCCGACGGGGTCCAGGACGACCGGCACCCCCGCGTCGCGGGCGCCCGCGCCCGCCGCGCTGGCGGCCAGCCACCGCGGCCCGCTGGGCGTGCCGAGGTTGAGCACGACAGCCTGCGCCTGCGCCGCCATATCGGCGGCCTCCTCGGGCGCGCTGGCCATCACCGGCAAGGCGCCGATGGCGGCGATGGCGTCGGCCACGCGACCCACCGTGACGTCGTTGGTGATGCAGTGGACCATCGGGCGGCGCGCCCGAATGGCGTCGAGGGCGGCGGCGACGGCGACGGCGACGTTGAGCGCACGGTCGGCGAGGGCGGCGGTCACGGCGTCTCCACCCGCAGGGGCCGCACGAGCGGCCAGTCGTGCGCCACAGGGCCGTGGCCGGCGCCCAGCGGCCGGGCGCGGCGGATCGCTTCGGCGACGTACACCTTGGCCGACCCGACAGCGGCCACGACGTCCTCGCCGCGCGCCAGCCCGGCGGCGATAGCGGCCGAGAACGTGCAGCCCGTGCCGTGGGTGCTCGTCGTGTGCTCGCGCCGGCTGCTGAAGGCGTGGAACTCGTGGCCGTCGAACAGCAGGTCGACCGCGTCGCCCGTGCGGTGGCCGCCCTTCATGACCACGGCGCGCGGCCCGAGCGCCCAGATCTGGCGCGCGGCCTCGCGGATAGCCTGGTCGTCGGCCAGCTCGTGCCCGACCAGCACCTCGGCCTCGGGGATGTTCGGCGTCACGACCGCGGCCAGCGGCAGGAGCGCGTCCTTCAGCGTGGCGACGGCCTCGGCGCGCAGCAGCCGAGCGCCGCTCTTGGTGGACACCATGACGGGGTCGACAACCAGGACCCCGCCGATGTCCCAGTGGTGGATCCGGTCGGCGACGGTCAGGATGATCTCGGCGGTGGACAGCATGCCCGTCTTCACGCCATCGACCCCGATGTCCTGGACCACCGCGTCGATCTGGGCGGCGACGACGTCGGCCGGGATGTCGTGCACGGCCTGGACGCCTACGGTGTTCTGCGCCGTGACCGCCGTGACGACGCTCGCGCCGTAGACGCCGAAGGCCTGGAAGGTCTTGAGGTCGGCCTGGATGCCGGCGCCGCCACCGGAGTCCGAGCCCGCGATGGTGAGGGCGACGGGCTGGCCCCAGCGCTGGTTGGCGCTGGGCGACGATGACACTAAAGCAAAAGATAAAGGTGTGGCCGCGCTGGTGCTCACGGGGGTTCCTCCGCCGGCATGATCCGGGTCAGGTTCAAACGGTCGGCACAGGTCGCGATGTGCCCTCTCAGCCCGGCACCTCCGGGCTCCCGCCGCGGACAGTATAGCCCGCTCTGCCCGCGGCCGAGGAGAGGTCGGCGGAGGCGCGGCGCCGGGCGAGCTACCATCTAGGCACCGGGCGGCCTGCCCGTGGAAGGACCGGGCAATGCAGAACAGCACCTACGTCAACGGCACGAGCACCGCGCAGAGCGGGTGGACCTGGGAGCGGGCGCTCAGCGGAGTGGTGCCGCCGATGATCTCACCGCTGACAGAGGCGGGGACCGTCGACGTGCCCGCCGTGGGCCGCGTGGTCGAGCACATCCTCGCGGGCGGCTGCTCGGGGATCTTCGTGGTCGGTGGCTGCGGGGAAGGGTCCTGGCTGTCGACGGCGCAGCGCGGCGCCATGATCCGCGCCACCGTCGAGGCGGCCGCCGGGCGGGCGCCGGTGCTGGCCGGCCTGATGCTGCCCGCCACGGCGCCCGTCCTGGACGCGGCCGAGCAGGCCGTCGACGCTGGCGCCGACGCCCTGGTCGTCGGCTCGCCCTACTACTTCTCGGCCGGCGCCGCCGGCCAGGTGCGCCACGTCCAGGCCGTGCTCGCCGCCAGCGACCGGCCAGTGCTCCTCTACGACATCCCCCAGTGCACCCACTCCGTGCTCGCCGTCGAGGCCGTCCAGACGCTGGCCGAGGAGCCGCGCGTCCTGGGCATCAAGGACTCGTCAGGCGACCTCGGCTACTTCCAGCAGCTGCTGGCGATCAAGACGCGGCGGCCCGACTTCCGCGTGCTCCAGGGCAACGAGCTGGTGATGGCGGCGAGTCTGCTGCTGGGGTGCGATGGGCTCATCCCTGGCTACAGCAACATCGCGCCACGGGTCTACGTCGCCATGCGCCAGGCGGCCGCCGCCGGCGACGTCGCCGCCTGCCGCGCCGCGCAGACGACGCTGGCCGACCTGAACGAGATTGGCTTGCAGGCCGGCATCCCGGCCATCAAGGCTGCCTGTGCGCTGCTCGGGATGTGCCAGGACACGCCGGCCGCGCCGTTCGCCCCACCCAGCGACGCCGAGCGCCAGGCCATCGAGGGCGTGCTGCGCCGCCACCACCTGCTCCCGGCCCCCGTCGCGGCGTAGATCAGGCGGTCCAGCTGGCCACGATGCCGCGATCGGCGCCGGTCGCGTCGACCGACACGAGCTCGAGCCGGCGCGAGTCGGGCGGCACGGGGACGTCCAGGCGGAGCGGCGCGAGCGGTGTCGCGGCGAGGCTGGCCAGGACCGTGCCGGCCCCGTCGCGCAGCCGCGCCTGGCCAGGTGCGAAGACGCCGAAGACCCCCTGAGCCCGCGACTGGTCAACGGTGAGCGGCTGTGACACGCAGCCCGCCGCGGTGACGGCGCGGATCGGTCCGGGACAGCGGCAGGCGCCCCACGTGATCGTCTCCCGCGCGCTGGCGCCGGGCGCGAGGGAGACCAGCGGGCCGAGCACCTCCATCTCGATGAAGAAGTCGCGCAGGTGCGGGGCCGAGAAGTCGACGCCACTGGCCACCCCCGGGCCGTGCGTCCACACCTCCACGCTCACGCCGCCATCCGGGTACTCCAGCCCCTCGTGGTAGGCGAACTGGTGGGCCAGCACCCAATCGCCGTCCGCGTCGGCGAACGCGACCCAGCCCGCCCGGTCGTCCGCCCCGATCTTGCCCAGCGCCGCCGCGTAGTCGACCACCAGCAGGCCCGGCTCGGCCAGGCTGAACTGCGGGCTGTCCTCGGGCCCGTAGAGCACCGAGTAGCCCTCTCCCGACACGGACACGGGCAGGTACATCCGGCAGCCGGGGCGAACGTCGTCCTGACCGGCCTCGTCCATCTGCCCGCACGCCAGCTGGGTCACGTCCCACAGGGACCAACGGACCGGCTGGTCGCTCACGTTGCGCATCTCGCGCGCCAGGCTGAGGCGGGCGGCCAGCGGGTCGAGCGTCACCTGGCGGGTGATCTGGAGCCCGCTGCGCGGGTCGGGCGGGCTCTGGACGACCACCCGCCCGGGCTCGCTGGCGGTGACGGTGAACCGGCCCGAGTCGAGGACAGGGTCCGGGGGGCCAGCCCACTGGTGCGGGCCGTCCCAGCCCTGCGGCGCGGGCCAGGTCTTGTTGCCGCCGTAGTTTTTCCAGCTGGCGATAGTGCCGTCGCCCTGGTTCTCCTCGGGGCTGAACAGCTTGCCGTGGAGGCGGCGATTGACGAACAGGAACGGGTGGTCGCCGAGCCAGAGCTGGAGGAGCCGGCCGCCGATGTCGGGGACGACGACGGCGCGCAGCGACGGGTTTGCCAGCTCGACGGCATCCCAGCCGAGGAAGGGCGTAAGCGGTAGGAGGGTCATGGACGGGCACCCAGAATTGGTAGCTCGGACCAGTGAACCGCTCGCGAGCGCCAGGCGTCAATCTAGCCAGCAGTGAGGATGTGGACGGAAGATGTACGGGGGCTACCGGACAGGCAGACAGGCGGGATAGGGTGTGCCACCTCGTGGGCTAGACTTGCGCCGGATGGCGCCGGGCCTCAACACTTCTAGCATCGTGACCAGCCCGGCGGAGCCTGCTGCGCTCGCGGCCACCGCCGGCGCGTCACCGGTCCAGCGGGTTCGCGGCACCAACGACTTCCTGCCACCGGACGACGCCCGGCTGCGCCATCTGGAGGCCGAGCTGCGGTCCGGATTCGACGCCTTCGGGTACCAGGGCATCCAGACGCCAGTTATCGAGCCGCTCGAGCTCTTCCTCCGCAAGTCGGGCGACGAGATCGTGGCCCGGATGTACGCCTTCTCGCACTGGAACCGCCGTCTGTGCCTGCGGCCCGAGCTCACCGCCAGCGTCATGCGAGCCTACGTCGCGGAGCTGCAGGGCCGCGGCCTGCCGCTCCGCCTCCACTACGGAGGCCCCAGCTTCCGCTACGAGCGCCCGTCGCGCGGCCGCTATCGGCAGTTCACGCAAGTCGGCGTCGAGCTGATCGGCGCCGCGGGACCAACGGCTGACGCCGAGGTGCTCCACCTGGCTCGTGCCGGACTGCAGCGGATTGGCATCGCGGGCTACCGCCTCGTCGTCGGCCACATCGGCGTGGTGCTCCAGATGCTCCAGCAGCTCGGCATGAGCGAGCATGCCCAGGGCCTTGTGCTCGACTACATGGAGCCCGTCGCGCGGGGGCGCCTCGACGTCGACGCGGCCGTCGCCCGGGTGGTGGAGCTGCTCGGCGGACCGACCAACGGCGTCACCACGCCTGCCGACGGCGGTCTGCCGCAGGGCTTCGCCGACCTGCCGGCGGACCAGGCCACGGCCATCTGGTCCGACATCCTCCGGCGCACCAGCCTGCCACTCGACGGAGGGACGCGGAAGCCGCAGCAGATCATCCAGCGCCTGCTGGCCAAAGCGCGCCGGCCAGACCCAACCGACCAGGTTCGCGCCGCCTTCGAGTTCGTTCTGCAGCTGCGGGCCGCCGCCGGGGCGCCGGAGCGGCTGAGCGAGCTGCGCGCCCTACTCGAGGCCAAAGGTCTGAGCACGGCGCCGTTGGACGACGTGGCCGCCGCCCTGGACCTCCTCGCCGCGTACGGACCGCCCGGCGCCGACGTGCAGTGGGAGATCGACTTCAGCCTTGCCCGCGGCCTCCGCTATTACACGGGACTGGTGTTCGAGGTGTACGTCGAGTCCGCGGAGAGCCCACTGCAGGTGTGCGGCGGCGGCCGGTACGACGACCTCATCAGAGCGCTCGGGGGTCGCGAGTCCGTGCCAGCGTGCGGCTTCTCGTACGGGCTCGAACGAGTGGGCCTCGCCCTGGCGTCCGCCGAGACGGCGGCAGCAGCGGCGCCGCGGGCGCTCGTCGCGCCAGTCGCCGCCGACGACTACCGCGAGTCACTACGGGTCGCCGAGGTGCTGCGCCAGGCCGGCTTCTGCGTCGAGCAAGATCTTCGGCACCGCGGCCCCAAGGCCGCTCTGCGCTACGCCGACCGCGCCGGGCTGGACGTCGTCGTGGTGCTCGGCAGCCAGGAGCGCGCCGACGACGTGGTCGTTCTACGCGACATGCGCTCCCGTCTGGAGCGCCGCGTGGCTCGGGGCGACCTCCTGGCCGTGGCGTCGGCGCTGCGCCCATGACGCTGCGCCTGGCGCTCCCCTCGAAAGGGATGGAAGAGGACACGCTCGCTTTCCTTCGGGGCGCGGGCCTGACAGTCGACCGGACCAACCCGCGCCAGTACCAGGCCCGCATGCGAGGGCTGCCCACCGGCCCCGTGGACATCGTGTTCCAGCGCGCCACGGACATCTTCAGCGAGGTGGACCAGGGCACCGTAGACCTCGGCATCACCGGCTACGACATCGTCGCGGAGCACCGCTCCGAAGACGACGACGTGGTCCTTGTCCACGGCGAGCTCGGCTACCAGCGCTGTGGGCTGGTGCTCGCCGTCCCGGAGAGCTGGGTGGACGTGACCTCCGTCTCGGACCTGGCAGATGTCGCCGCCGAGCTCCGCGGCATGGGTCGCGAGCTGCGCGTAGCCACCAAGTACACCAATGTGACGCGCCAGTTTTTCTACGACCGCGGGCTGACCCACTTCAGCCTTGTGGAGGCCAGCGGAGCGATCGAGGCAGCGCCGTCGCTCGACACCGCCGACATCATCTGCGATGTCACGTCCAGCGGCGTGACGCTGCGCGAAAATCGGCTCAAGACGATCGCCGGCGGCACGGTCCTCCAGTCCCAGGCCTGCCTGATTGGCAACCGGCGTAGCCTGCTGACGGACCCTGCGCGGCTCGAGAGCACGCGCTACATGATCGAGCTGATCGAGGCGGCGCTGCGCTCGCGCCAGCATGTCTCGCTCACGGCCAATATCACCGGCGACAGCGCAGACGCGGTCGCCCGTCTGGTGACGGCCTCGGGCGCCATCGCCGGGCTCCGCGGGCCGACGGTCGCGCCGGTTTACCCGAAGGAGCCGGGCGGGGGCTCCGAGAGCTGGTTCGCGCTCACGGTGGTCGTCAACGAGAGCCTGCTGCTGCCCGCGGTCGAGGTGTTACGTCGAGCTGGTGCCAGCGACATCTCGGCGATCCCGGTACGGTACGTCTTCGAGCGCCGATCGTGGACGTTCGAGGCGCTCCGCCGTCAGCTGGCTCGCTCCGCTCGCGGCCTGAGGCCACCGGAGGCAGGGGACGCGGACGGTACCGAGAGTGTCCATTTCCTGAGCTCTGACTCCCATAGCCCGGAGCGCGGCGAGCTACCATCCATCAGCTGATGCAGTGGAGCCCCATGTCGCCGCGGACGGCCTCGGTTCGCCGTGAGACACGCGAGAGTCGCGTGGACGTCGCCCTGAACCTTGACGGCACCGGTCGCGGCGACGTCGCCACCGGCATCGGCTTCCTGGACCACATGCTCGACAGCCTGGCGCGCCATGCGCGCTTCGACCTCACGCTGCGTGCCGAGGGCGACCTCCACGTGGACCAGCACCACACGGCGGAGGACGTGGGCATCACGCTGGGGCAGGCGCTGGACCGAGCCCTGGCCGACCGCAAGGCCATCCGTCGCTTCGGCGACGCCGCGGTGCCGCTCGACGAGGCGCTGGCGCAGGTCGCCGTGGACCTGGGTGGGCGCGGCTGGGCCAGCATCGATCTGCCCTTCAGGGGCACGATGATCGGCGGGCTGAGCGCCGAGATGATTCCACACTTCCTCCACTCGTTCGCCATGGACGGGCGGTTCAGCCTGCACGTGCGACTGCTGCGCGGCGACAACGACCACCACCGCGCGGAGGCGACGTTCAAGGCGTTGGCGCGGGCCCTGGACGACGCCACGCGGCCTGACCCCCGGATCGTCGGCCAGGTCCCGTCGACCAAGGGCGTCATTTAGGCCGCTACAGCAGGTCGCTCGCGGAGATGAGGAGCGCCGCCTGTTCGGGCGTAACGGATTGCGTCATCCGCGCTACCGACACCAGCTGCTGGTAGGCTTTCAGCTGGACCGCCTTCGCTTGTGGCAGGCCCAGCTGCTGGTCCCGTTCGGCGGCCCGGAGCACGCTGCAGAGCGCCGTCGCTTCCCCCGGATTCGTCACCAGCTGCTGCGAGAGGTCGCACAGGCTGGAGTAGGTGACGACGAACACGGTGGTGGTCACCGTGGCCGGCCGGTACCCGGCGTCGCCGGCGAAGCTGGCCACCACCGTCTGCTGTCCGCCCGGGCGGTCGACGGCGCTGATGTGGCACTCCGCGGCGCCCCCGGCGTCGCTAGTGCCGGTGCAGGCTTGCCCGCCACCAACCGTGAACGTGACCGCCCGGCCGGCCAGGGGGATGTCTCCGCCCGTCAGCACCGCCGACAGTCGGGCGGACCGCCCCTGCCCGATCAGGGTGTCACCGGTGTACGCCAGCGCCGTCCGGACGCGTGGCTGGAAGCTGCCGATTTTGTTGCCATCGGACTCTGTGAACCAGACGCTGCCGTCCGGCGCGATCGCTATTCCTTTCGGCGAGCTGCCGGGCGTCGGGATCGGGAGCTCGACCATCCTGCCGGTGGCGCTGAGACGGCCGATTTTGTTGCCATCGGTCTCCGTGAACCAGACGCTGCCGTTGGGTTTGGTCGTGATGCCGTTCGGCGCGCTGCCTGGCGTAGGAACCGGGTGCTGGGTCACGACGCCCTGCGGCGAGATCGCCCCAACCTGCGCCGGGTTGCGCTCGGTGAACCACACGTTGCCGTCTGATCCCGCGGCAATACCTTGCGGCGCCACGTGCGCCGCCGGATCAGATGCCGGGAGGGGAAAGGGCGTAACCACACCCGCTGGGGTGATCCGGAGAATCGCGTCCGACCCGTTTGAGCCGATCAACGTGGCCCAGACGTTGCCATCCGGGCCCACCGTAATGCCCACGGGGTTGTTGAAGCTGCCAATGGGGTACTCGGTGACCTCGCCCGCCGTGGTGATTCTGCCAATCCAGGTCTCAGGCGTGAACGCGCTCAGCTCGGTGAACCACAGAGCGCCGTCTGGCCCGGCGGTGATCCCCTGTGGACGTCGGAGCGGGCGTGGCAGCGCGTACTCGGCCAGGGACCCGTCCGGGGCAATCGCGCCGATGTTGCCGCCGCCGAACTCGGTGAACCACAGCCTGCCGTCCGGCCCGGCCACGATCTGCAGCGGATCGCTGCCCGGCGTCCGGATAGGGTATTCAGTAACCACGCCGGCCCGGGTGATCTTGCCGATCTGGTTGGCGCCGGGCTCGGTGAACCAGAGGCTGCCGTCCGGGCCCGCCGCGATCCCGGATGGGTTGGCAAGGGCGGTGGGGAGAGCAAACTCGGTGATCGCGGTGGGCGCGTCCGCCGCCTGCGCGACGGAGGCAGCCAGCCAGCCGGCGCTCGCCACCAGGCCGACAAGCACCGACCCCATGGCGGGGATGCCTGCCAGACGTACCCGGTCGATCGTCGGCGCCAGCCGACGGCTGAAGAAAGTCTGTCGCATGGTTGCGCACTCCCCCCTGCCTGGGCAACGCCAGGCCGCCGCTCAGATCCGGCCGATTTTGTTGCCGTCAAGCTGAGTGAACCAGATATGACCATCGGGGCCCAGGACGATGCCATTGGGTAGGCTGTTGGGCGTCGGGATCGGGAACTCCTGGACGTTGCCTTGCGGGTCGACGCGACCGATCTTGTGGCTGCCCACCTCAGTGAACCAGAAGCTCCCGTCCGGGCCTGCCGTGATGCCCCTGGGCGAGCTGCCGCGCGTGGGGAGCGCGTGCTGAGTGATGACACCCTGGGTCGTGATCTCACCGATCTGGTCCACGTCACGCTGCGTGAACCAGAGGGTGCCACCGGGTGCGGCGGTGATCCCTACGGGCCCGGCGTGTGCGGCCGGGTCGGGCACAGGGAGGCGAAACACGGTGATGGCACCAGCCGGCGTGATGCGCAGGATGGCGTCTGCGTCGTCAGACTCGATGACCGTGGCCCAGACGTTGCCGTCCGTCCCCGCCGTAATGCCCACGGGCCGGTTGAAGCTCCCGGTCGAGTGCTCGGTGACGGTGCCCGAGGTGGTGATTTTGGCGACGTACGTCTCCGGCCGCGAGCCATCGAGCTCGGTGAACCAGATGTTGCCGTCCGGACCGGCAGTGAGCTCTTGCGGGCGCCGGGAGGCTGTCGGCAACAGGTGTTCGACGACGTGGCCGCTGGGTGTTATGGCGCCGATTTTGCCGCTGTGGACTTCGGCGAACCAGAGGTTGCCGTCCGCCCCCGCCGCGATCCCGAGTGGCCCGCCACCAGAGCTGGGCAGGGGGTACTCGCTGACCGCGCCCCCCGGCGTGATCTTCCCGATCTGATTGGCGCCAAACTCCGTGAACCACAGGTTGCCATCGGGCCCGACGGTGATATGGGATGGGCTGCTATTGGGGGTTGGTAGAGGATACTCGGTGACGCCAATAGGAGCATTAACCTCAACCTCCGCGACCACAACCGGGGCAGCCAGCGGGAGGGCGCAGGCGACGACCATCGCCAGCGCCGCGGCACAGCGCACCGACCGACGTCCGACGACAGTTCTGGCGCTGACCGTCCTCCGGATCACAGGGGTCTGGCTCCTCAACTCGGTCTGTCTCCTCACACTCTCAGCCTCACTAACGTAGCATTCGCTTGGGGCCGAAGCAAGAGCGCCCGTTCGACTCTGGCGGCAGCTTGCGTTTGCGAGAATCTCAGCGCCCGCCAGCCGCCGTTGCAAATCGGTTGCGTTTCCCGAATTGGGCGCCGCCGCACCCTGCAGTGACTGTATGCTGGAAACACCGGCTGTTGGCCGGAATCACGAGCTGCAATGGAGAGGTCACTTCATGCGGGCGGTGGTCGTCCTCCGGGCGAACAGGCTTTTGCTGTCACTGGCGCTGTTGCTCTCGCTGCTGGTAGCAGCCGGGCTGGCGCATGGCGATCTTGGCAGCTCGGGAACAGCGCTCGCCGCTGGTAGCAACCCCATCGTCACTGAAAACCAGCAGGCCGGCTCGGCCAACTGGCAGCTCGGCCTCTCGGGGTTCCAGACGGCCGACGACGTCAACGGACAGATCAAAGGTTACGCCTCCGCCACCAGCGTCAATAAAGGGCAGGCGATCAACTTCTTCGTGACCGTCAACCCCGCCCAGACGTACGCCATAGACGTGTACCGGATGGGCTGGTACGGCGGGCTGGGAGGCCGGCTCATGCTGCACGCCGGCGGGCGTTCGGGTAGTCGCCAGGCGGCATGCCCAACTGACGCGACGACCGGCTTGACTGCCTGCGCCTGGTCGTCGAGCTACGCGCTCAACGTGCCGACGACCTGGACCACCGGCATCTACCTGGCGCTGCTGACAAATGCCCAGAACTACCAGAACTACATCGTCTTCGTGGTACGCGACGACGGGCGGGTGGCGCCGTTCATAGTCCAGCAGGGAGTCAACACCTACCAGGCCTACAACAACTATCCCGACAATCATCAGTCGGGGAAGAGTCTTTACACGTTCAACAGTTACGGAGCCAACACGGTCGCCGGCGACCCGCGCGCGGTCAAAGTCTCTTTCGACCGACCGTACGCGTTGGACGGCGGTGCCGGGCACTTCCTCGAGTGGGACCAGTACCTGGTCCACTGGCTCGAGCGGTCTGGCTACGATCTCGGCTACACGACCGACGTGGACACCCATACCAATGGTGGCCGGCTGCTCAACCCCAGGGCCGTCCTGATGACGGGGCACGGCGAGTACTGGACCAGGCCCATGTACGACGCCGTGCTCGCCGCCCGCGACGGCGGCGTCAGCCTGGCGTTCTTCGGGGCCAACGCCGATTACTGGCAGGTTCGATTAGAGTCCGCGGCCGGTGGTGCGGCCAACCGAGTGGTGGTCTGCTACCGCGACGCAACACTGGACCCGAACTCCGATCCGACCCTGAAGACAGTGAATTGGCGCAGCGCTCCGTTGAACCGCCCCGAGCAGCAGCTGATCGGGGTCCAGTACACCTCCCTGCTCAACTCGAACTATCCGTACGTCGTCAGCAACAGCTCGAGCTGGGTCTACTCGGGCACGGGCTTCAACAACGGCGACAGCGTGCCGGGGATTGTCGGCTACGAAGTGGACCGGAACTGGTCGCAGTACACGCAGCCGCCGACGTCCAGCCAGGGTGAAAGTCTGCTGTCGCAGTCGCCGGTGACCAACAGCGACGGATCCTCGGACGTCGCCAACGCGTCCGTCTACCAGGCGCCCAGCAATGCGTGGGTCTTTGCCACCGGCACGATGTCCTGGAGCTGGGCGCTGGATCGGGCGGGCTACGTCGACGCGCGCATCCAGCAGACGACGACGGATGTTTTGACGAGGTTCCTCAGCACGGGAGCGGCGACGCCGACACCCACCAGTGCGGCGACGGCGACACCGACTCGGACCCCGACCAACACGCCGGCTAGCACCGCCACCCCCACGCGCACGCCGGGCTCCACCAGCGGCTACCGGAGCGCGGTGCTCGCGGACAATCCGGCCGGCTACTGGCGCCTCGACGAGACCAGCGGCAACGCCGCCGACAGCTCCGGCCACGGCCACACCGGCACCTACAGCGCCAGCGGCGTCACGCGCGCGGTCGCCGGAGCGCCCATCGGCGACGCCGACCCGGCCGCCAAATTCGACGGCGCCAGCGGCCTGGTCGGCGTCAGCGGCGTGGGCGCGTTCAGCGCCACCGCGCCGTTCTCCGCCGAGTCCTGGGTCAATCCGAGCGTGTTCCCGGCCAATACGTGGGCCCGCATCCTGTCCCAGGAGGACTCGACCACCAACCAGCCGGGCTGGGCGCTCTATTTGGACGCCTCGGTCGGCACGCTCAGCGCTGCCCGGACAGACGCCACCACCTCCGACTGGGTCGGCGGCAGCACCGCCCTGCCGCTCAACCAGTGGAGCTACGTGGTGCTGACCTATGACGGCGCGACGCTGCGCCTGTACATCAATGGTCAGCTCAGCGACACCGCGCCGTCGTCCCGCAGCCTGCCCGCCAGCAGCGCGCCGCTGGAGATCGCGGCCAGCTACGGCGCCGGCCAGCTGCTCACCGGCGGCGTCGACGAGCCGGCCATCTACACCGCGGCCCTCACGGCGGCCCAGGTGTCCACCCACTACCAGGCCAGCAAGGGCACTACCGGAACGGCGACGCCCACACCGACCCCGACCACTGGCTACCGGAGGGCAGTGCTCGCGGACAATCCGGCCGGCTACTGGCGCCTCGACGAGACCAGCGGCAACGCCGCCGACAGCTCCGGCCACGGCCACACCGGCACCTACAGCGCCAGCGGCGTCACGCGCGCGGTCGCCGGAGCGCCCATCGGCGACGCCGACCCGGCCGCCAAATTCGACGGCGCCAGCGGCCTGGTCGGCGTCAGCGGCGTGGGCGCGTTCAGCGCCACCGCGCCGTTCTCCGCCGAGTCCTGGGTCAATCCGAGCGTGTTCCCGGCCAATACGTGGGCCCGCATCCTGTCCCAGGAGGACTCGACCACCAACCAGCCGGGCTGGGCGCTCTATTTGGACGCCTCGGTCGGCACGCTCAGCGCTGCCCGGACAGACGCCACCACCTCCGACTGGGTCGGCGGCAGCACCGCCCTGCCGCTCAACCAGTGGAGCTACGTGGTGCTGACCTATGACGGCGCGACGCTGCGCCTGTACATCAATGGTCAGCTCAGCGACACCGCGCCGTCGTCCCGCAGCCTGCCCGCCAGCAGCGCGCCGCTGGAGATCGCGGCCAGCTACGGCGCCGGCCAGCTGCTCACCGGCGGCGTCGACGAGCCGGCCATCTACACCGCGGCCCTCACGCCGGCCCAGGTGTCTACGCACTACCAGGCCAGCAAGGGCGGCTAAACCCGATGACGGTCGAGACCTTTCACCGTCGCGGACCCTTCACGCCCACCCACGCCCGTGCAGCCTCGCCAAGCCTGACGCTCCGTGCCGCCTTTGGCCTGGCGTTCCTCATCCACCTGGCCATTATCTGCATCGTCTTCCCGGTCTCCAAGCTCCTCGACAGCGATCTCCCGTACCACGTCGACTACGCATACTGGCTCTACAACTCGACGACCATAGACTCCTTCCTCAGGGACTCGTGGCAGATGTGGGGTTACAACCCTTATCTCAGCGCCGGCTACCCGGAAGGCGGCGTCGTTCACAATCTGGCCCATCATGGAGGCCGGGCCTGGGAGCTTGTCGCCCACGTCCTTGGCTCGATCTCCTTCCCCGCGGCCTTCAAGCTCTATCCCTTCCTGTGCATGATTCTGCCACCGCTCGTCGTGTGGTGGACATACAAGATGCTCAAGTTTTCGGATAGACACGCAGCCCTGGCGGGCATCGTCGCCATTGTCTACTGGTGGTCGTCGATACTCAGCGTCCTCTCCGTCGACAGGGGCAGCGTTAGTTCTCCCATCGCGGCCTTCGTTGCTCTACCACTTATCGTTTCGTTGGCTCTGTTTTGCCGTGGGCCGACCCTCCGCCGCGCAGCCACCCTATTGCTGACCGCAACAGTTGGCCTATGGCTTCATCCCTATACCGCCGCGATAGTCGCCATACCCATGGTAGTCATTTACGCTTATCACTTTACCCACCTGCCCCCTCGTCACCACCTGGCTCTAGCGGGAATTCTGGCGCTGACGGCGCTCTCGACCCTGCCCTGGACGAGCCAGCTCCTCACCGTCCGCTACAACGATCTCTCGCCAACGGTCTACCCATATGACCTGGCATCGCTCGGATGGCGGATTCTCCTACAGAACGTCCTAGGACTATCAGGCCCACTCTTCATCTCTCTGCCGGCCTGTTTTGGACTCAGGCGCTGGTACCGCGACGGGCACAAAGACCTGGCGCTGGCCTGGTTGGCAGGGCTCTCGTTCCTCATTTTCCTGACATACCTCGGCTCCACCATAGTCGTGCCCCACTTCTTGAACCTTCAGGACCTGGAAAACCTCGAGCCGGCCCGTTTCGAGGTGGTCTGTTACGTGATGCTGATTCTGCCGTGGGCCCACGGGCTCGCGGACACGGCTGCCTGGCTGAGGGGCGACCACAGCAGGAGTAGGATCGGGGACCTGGCCTCATGGCTGCGGAGAGGACGCGACAGGCCCGGGGCCGGAGAGCTGGCCGCGTGGCTCACGAGAGACCGCGGCCAGCCCGCTGCCAGAGTGGTGGTCATCGTGCTCCTGGCCGGCTCCTTTGTCCACAGCTCGTGGAGGTTTCTAGAACATACCGTCTACAACCCGGTGGTGTTGCAGCAGCGCGTCGTGGTCCCCATGTCGTCGACGGGAGACGCCTTTATTGCCTGGACGCAAAATAACACCACGAAGGGCGGGCGGATTCTTTTCGAGGACCGGATCAACTGGGAGGACGGCTACAATCTCGTCCCTGGACTGTTAGCCCTTCGCTCGGACCGAGAGTTCATCGGTGGCCCGTATTGGGACTTGTCCCAATCACATGCGATATTCTCAACCTACGTCGACGGATGGCTCTTCGGGCGCAGTATCGACACGTTCCCAGTGGCAGAGCTACGCGACTATCTGGATCTGTACAATATACAGTGGGTAGCCTGCGTCTCGGACATCTCGGTCACCTATCTTGACAGCCATCCCGAGACATTCCAGAGGACGACCACGATTGGTCCGATGAAGATCTACGCCGTGGCCAGGGCCGCGTCATTCTTTCAGCAAGGCACGGGTGACGTCGACGCTGGGTTCAATCGACTCTCTTTGAAGCAGATGCAGGTGGGCGAGCAGGTCGTCTTGCGCTACCACTGGCAGCCCTCCCTGAAGAGCAGCGATGGATCCCCTATTCGCGGAGTGCGACTGCTCGACGATCCGAACGAGTTCATTGCGCTCGTCCCGCGGAGCTCTGACCTGACGATCTACAACAGCTACACGCTCCCTGAGGGGCTGGGCCGCGGCGGCTGAGGGAGGACAGCGGACACAGGTTCGTACAGCGGTCCTGACCGGGCTGGGCCTTGCTGTCAGCGGTTTGGGGGTGCCGTAGGCGCTATGACGGGGCACCGCCACGCGCCAGGCGCCTCCGCCACCGGGCGTACTCCACGTTGCCCATGATGGTCAGGTAAGCGGCCAGGGCGCCAAGATAAGGCCGAAGATACGGTCGGTGGATGCCAGCGTTGGTTACATAGTCGCGGCTGAACTGCCTCCAGTTCGACTGGTTGGCCGTATTCGCCGACATCGTGATGGACGGGCCGAGCATGCGGGTGGTATGCCACCAGCCAGCCGGCACGAAGAGCGTCTCGCCGGGTTTGAGGACAAACCTAGTTGGGGTCGCTTTCGCGAACAGCGGGAATTTCAGCAGGTCCGCGTTCTCCACGTCGCCGACGTTCGACTTGTTGCGATGAACGCCGTCCCTGGGATACATGTACGGGGTCTGGTCGGGCGGATACACGACAAAGAGTTTGCTACCGTAAATCTGCGACAGAAAAGCATGGACGTGCAAGTTGTCGTAGTGCAGAAATGGAAACTCCGAGCCTTCTCCGCCGATGAATATCTCAATCGACGTTAGAGTCTTTTTTCGCGGGTGGAGTTTGCTTTCGAGCCAGTTAGGCTCGGTGCAGCTCGGCAGCGGACTGACATCTGGCATGAGCTCCGGTAGCCATTCTTCCAAAAGCTGATTGCGGAGATAAGGCGACGGGTTCGCACGGGTTGAGCCAATAACGAGGTCAATGAATTGCCCGAAGTTGTAGGTCTTGTCGCCGATGGTGATGTCGCGGGCACCGTAACGATTCTTGAACATCTCAGGCGTCCACGTACCGATCGCCGACCAGTGCTTGGTGGCGTCCGTGAGGATGACCGGCCTCCAGGCCATCAGGTAATCGCGCACGAACGCTTCATGGGGAAGGTTAGCTCGACGCTCGATCGGCGGGGCGCTGGAGGGGTCTTGTGGCTCCGTCATGTCATGCTCCTAACCGGTAGTTGGGCGTCAGCGTTCTGGAGGCAGCGCTCGAGGCGTTCGGCGAACCACCGAACCCAGGGCTCCCGCAGCATGACGTCGCCATCGCAGCCGTCAGGCCCTGACTGGGCATCAAACCCGCGGTCGCCGAAGGCCCCCCAATCCATGGGACGATCCCCCGAGCGCCGCCAATCGTCGCACGGCAAGAACAGGGTGATCCGACCCGGATAGCGGCGGAGCGGGTACTTGCGGACGGCCACCGCGGTCACGGCTTCGAGCTGGATGCGACGGGCGGTCGCGCTGTCACGGGGTACGCCGTGGTGGGGCGCTACCGCCCGGAGGAAAGCGCGAGCTTTGTCGCCCACGTAACGGGCTCGCTGGCGCGGGGGAAGAGCCGCGAGCCGCCGCCCGTGGTCGACTGCGCGTCGGAACAGATGGCGGAACAACGGATGAAAGGAGGTGGGGCACGCGCTGCCAAAGAGGGCGAGCAAAGCCACCTCCTGGCCCTGACGGCGCAGTTGCTGGGCAACCTCGAAAGCCTGGGTGCCTCCGGAGCAGTACCCGCCCAGAAGGTAAGGGCCCTCTGGCTGCGCTGCGCGCAGCTGATCCACGAAGTACGCGGCCAGATCTTCAATGCGGTCGAAAGGCTCGCGTCGCCCGTCCAGCCCGGGGGGCTGCAGCGCATAGAACGGTTGCTCGCGACCGAGATGCCGCGCCAGCGGGACGAAACAGAAAACGTCCCCATTGTGGCCCGGGACGCCGAAGAACGGTCGCCTGGAGCCTGCCGGTTGCAGGGCAACAACTGCCGACGGGGACACCGCCCACGCGGTCGCGGCGTGTAGGAAAGCCATGATCTCGGGCTTGCGCCTGGCAAGCTCCTGGCGCACCACAGGGTCCAGGGCTCCCTGAGGAGCGTTGCATCGCAGGCGGTCTCCCTCGGCCCACACCTTCATGTCCCTGGTCTGGAGCTGGGCCAGGAACTCCTGGGTGGTAGAGCCCTCCTGGAAGTCCCACGTCGTCGTCATAGCTCTATGTCCTCGCGGCCCTCTTCGCTGGCGACTGGCCGGGCGGCATTCGCGGCCCAGAGCAACGCTTCAAGCAGATGCGTGAGGCCGGCCACCGTGGGCGCCTCGAACAACGCGCGCAGGGGCACCTCGAC
>JAABUQ010001031.1_pt1 | contig 62697 bp, 52 predicted proteins | sample 5560001 | NCBI WGS metagenome assembly JAABUQ01 (sample SAMN10711888, study PRJNA513371) | rock metagenome | isolation source: Antarctica rocks | place: Antarctica: Victoria Land, Finger Mt nord | collected 2015-12-18
CGAAGGTCGCCTTCCTCGGCCGGGACGTCGCCCTGGCCGAGGACCTCGTGCGCCAGGATCGCGACATAAACCGCCTAAATCGCGACGTCTTTCGCATGGCCTTGAACATGGGCGACGACCCCGACGTGCGCGAGTGGGCCATGACCATGGTGCTCGTGGCCCGCGCGCTCGAGCGCATAGGCGACAACGCGGTGGACATCGGCGAGCAGGTCGCCTTCGTGGTCACCGGGCTGTTCCGCGAGTTCTCCAACGCGTCGCAGATAAGCACGGCGCAGCAGCCACCCCGCTGACCCTTCTCTCTCAGGACGCGTGATCGGCCGGCGGCGGCGGCCGCCCGTCGCCGCACGACCGGCACCTGCTGTGAACATGCTGTGACCAGGCGGGTCCGCGCGCGCGTGGGCACCGCCCGGGCGCCTACACTGCGGCGCAATGAGCGAACGCGCCCTCGTCGGCGAGGCGGGCCTATCCCACGGACAGTTTGATCCGTCCGGGGCGGCATCTCTGCGGATCGCGGTCATCGACCGGGACAGCGGCTTCATCCAGGTGCTCTCCAAGCGCCTGGACCGGCTGGGGTGGGAGCACCGCGTGCTCGCCAGCCCGGTGCCCAGCGACGCGGTCGTGGCCATGCGTCTCAGCGCCGTGGTCGTGGACCTCGCCGTCCTTGGCCCGCAGGCCTGGGAGTGGCTGGAGCGCCTGAGCACCGCCGTTCCCGAGCTCGGCATCGTGGTCTGCACCGGTCCGTCCTCGGTGGCCCAGCGGGTGCGCGGGTTGCGCCTCGGGGCCGATGACTGGATCACCAAGCCCTGCCACCCCGAGGAGGTCATCGCCCGCGTGCAGAGCGTGGTCCGTCGTCGCCGGCGCAGCGAGGCCCGTACGGAGACCGGTTCCGTCGTCGCCGGCGAGGTCGAGATCCGCTCCGATCAGTTCCAGGCCTTCGTGGGCGAGCGCAGCATCGATCTCACCCGCCGCGAGTTCGAGCTGATCGAGCTGCTCTCCGGAGCCGATGGGCGCGTGCTCGAGCGCGAGGAGATCTACTCGCGGCTGTGGGGCTACTCGATGGTGCGCGGGGACCGCTCGGTCGACGTGTTCGTGCGCAAGCTGCGCCAGAAGCTCGAGCGCGCCTCGCCCGGCTGGCGCTACATCCATACGCACTTCGGCATCGGCTACCGCTTTGCCGCCGAGCAGACCGACGCTGCCCACCCGGGCGCGGATGAGGTCTGCGACCTCCCGCCCGCCGGACACGTGTCAGGCTCGCCGCTGGTCGACCGCAACCGCGCGTCGGACAGGGTCGAGGCTGGGCTGCTGATCTGAGGCCCCTGGGCCCTCCTGAGAGGCTAGGCCTGGGCCTCCCCGGCGATCAGCCTCAGGTCACTGGGACGCAGCAGGCGGATGAGCTCGCCGCCCGGGCCGTGCGCTCGCACGACCGCCAGGCCACCCTTCTTGAGGTCGATGCGGGCGCCGGTCAGGTCCCCGACCGTACGCGACAGGTCGGGATCGTGGCCGACCAGCAGCAAGCGCGCGTCCGCGTCCTCCTCGGCCAGCAGATCCAAGGCGTCGGGCGCCGTCAACCCCCCGGCGAGCAGTGGGCGCTCCTGCACCGTTCCCGCCCACGCCGCCGCGGTCAGACGAGCGGTCTCGGCAGCGCGCAGCTTGGGGCTGGTGAGCACGCTGGCGAACTCGACGCGCAGCGCGCGCAGAGCACGCCCGGCCGCCACGGCCTCGTCGCGCCCGCGCTCGGTCAGGCGCCGGTCGAAGTCGGCTCGCGCTCCGTGGGGCTCGGCGTCGCCGTGTCGCAGTAACCAGAGCTGGCGCGCCATTGCGCGCGAACCGTAGCGATTGGCGACCAGACCAGGTCTGCGCCAGGCTGATCCTCGCTGAAAAAGGGGAGAGCGGCGTTCACCGCCTGGCCGCGGGAGGCACAGGGCGAGCGTGTAGCCTCGGGGAGTGTCATCGAGCCGCGCCCAGGCCACGGCCGAGACCGCCTCTCCCACCAGCGGCCAGCACCGCGAGGAACCCGGCGGCGCCGACGCGCCGAGCGGCCGTGGGTTGCGCGATCCATCGCTGTACTTCAACCGCGAGCTGTCCTGGCTGCACTTCAACGAGCGCGTGCTCGAGCTCGCCGAGGACGAGCGCGTGCCCCTGCTCGAGCGCGTGAAGTTCAGCGCTATCTATGCGACCAACCTCGATGAGTTCTTCATGGTCAGGGTTGCGGCTCTGCAGGACCAGATCGAAGCCGGCGTGGAGCAGCCCGGCACTGACGGATTGGACGCGTCCGAAACCATCGAACGCATACATGCGCGGGTGTCGGAGCTGGGGTCACGCCAGAGCGCCAACCTCAGACGCGCACTGCGTCCGGCGCTCGCCGAGCACGACATACGCATCCTCAGCTATGAGGAGCTCGACGAGCAGCAGCGCCGCCACCTCGCTGAGCGCTTTGAGAAGGTTGTCTTCCCCGCCCTCACGCCGCTGGCCGTGGCCCCGGGCCGGCCCTTTCCCTACATCTCCAACCTGTCGCTGAGCCTCGCCGTGCAGGTGCGTGATCCTGTGGCCGGCCAGACGGTGTTCGCACGCGTGAAGGTGCCCTCGGAGATCCTTCCCCGTCTGGTTTCGGTGAGCGAGGGCACCGTGTTCGTGACACTTGAGGATCTCATCGCGCACAACCTGGACTCGCTGTTTCCGGGCATGCAGATCGTGGACTGCGACGTGTTCCGCGTCACGCGCGACGCCGACCTGGAGTTCTCCGACGAGGCCGGCGACCTGCTGCAGGCGGTCGAGGACGAACTGCGCCGCCGTCGTTTCGGAGAGGTCGTACGCGTGGAGGTGGGCGCCACGATGTCGCGCGGCCTGCGTGACGAGCTCGTTGCCCTGCTCGGCGTGCGCGAGCGCGAGGTCTACGCGGTCGCCGGTCCGCTGGACCACGGGGCGCTGTGGCAGATCGTCAAGCTGCCTGGGCTGAGTGAGCTGCGCGAGCCGGCGTGGTCGCCGGTCACCGCCCCGCGCCTGCAGGCCGAGGGCGGGCCACCCGACGTGCTGGGAGCGATGCGCGAGGGCGACCTGCTCGTTCACCACCCGTATCACTCCTTCTCAACCTCCGTTGAGCGGTTCGTGGCCCAGGCGGTCGCCGACCCCAACGTGTTGGCGATCAAGCAGACCGTGTACCGCACCAGCGACGACTCGCCCCTCGTCCCAGCCCTCATCAACGCCACCGAGCACGGCAAGGAGGCGGTGGCGATGGTCGAGCTCAAGGCGCGCTTCGACGAGCGGATGAACATTCACTGGGCCAAGGCCATGGAGGAGGCCGGGGTGCACGTCGTCTACGGCCAGCCGGCGCTGAAGACCCACGCCAAGTGCGTACTGGTGGTTCGGCGCGAGGGGGATGGCGTGCGCAACTACGTGCACATCGGAACCGGCAACTACCACTCCGCGACGGCCCGCCTGTACACCGACTTCGGCCTGTTCACCACCGATGAGGCCCTCGGCGCCGACGTGGCCGACATGTTCAACTACCTCACCGGCTACGCCCGCCCCTTGCGCTACCGCAAGGTGCTGGTGGCACCCAACCACCTGCGCGACGGCATCCTGGAGGAGATCGAGCGCACCGTGTCCGCACACAGCCCCCAGCAGCCGGCGCGCATCGCCATGAAGATGAACTCGCTGGTCGACGAGCGCTGCATCCGCGCTCTGTATCGCGCTTCGCGCGCGGGCGTGCGGGTGGACCTCAACGTGCGCGGCATCTGCTGCCTGCGCCCGGGCGAGGAGGGGGTGTCCGAGAACATCCGCGTGGTCTCGGTGGTGGGGCGCTTCCTCGAGCATTCGCGTATCTACAGCTTCCAGCGTGCCCACGAGCACTCGGTGTGGCTTGCCTCGGCCGACCTCATGCCGCGCAACCTCGATCACCGCGTGGAGCTCGCGGCGCCGGTGGATGCGCCGGAGCTGCGCGCCGAGCTGCTGGACACCGTGGATCGAGCCTTCGCCGACAACCAGGGCTCGTGGGAGCTGCGGGCCGACGGCTCCTGGCACCGACGCAGCCCAGCCCCGGGCGAGCGTCCGCGCAGCCTGCAGCTCGAGCTGATGGAGCGATACTCAGAGCAGGCGAGCGACGAGCGCCATCCAGGGGCCAACCACCCGACCGAGGACCCTGAGCGATAGGACCTTGGCGCCCACAGGGAAGGGCGCGGCCGCTGACGACGTGCGCCAAACTGACGGCGATGACCCGCCCGAGGCCTGCGCGACTGCGTCCCACGGTGGGATTCCTGGTGCTGCTGGGCGCACTGCTGGCGGGATGTGGGGGCTCGGGGCCCTCCCCCGCCGGCGCGGTCATCGGTGGCGACGGTTCAGCCGCTGCGCCGTCCGGCAGGGTGGCTGCCGCCGCGACCCCGCTACTGACCGACTGGCCAGGCTTCGGGCTCGACCCGCAGCGCCACGGCGCGAGCGACCGACCCACCGGCATCACCGCCGCCAACGTTCTTCACCTGCGGCGCACGACGGTCGCTCTCCCGGGCACGGTCGACTCCTCGCCCATCTATGTGCACGCTGTCCAGGTTGGCGGTACCCGTCGCGACCTGATCGTGGCCACCACTTCCTACGGACGTACCGTGGCCATCGACGCGCGCAGCGCCAGGATCCTGTGGACGTTCACTCCGGCGCCGTCCCGGGGCCTCGTTGGCACCGCCCAGATCACCAACGCCTCGCCCGTGGCCGCGGGCGCCTGGGTATGGGCCGCCTCACCCGACGGACACGTACACAAGCTCGCGCTGACCGACGGCCGCGAGGCCGCCGGCTGGCCCGTCGCGGTCACCCGCGCGCCGCGCACCGAGAAAATCACCTCATCGCTCAACCTGGATGGTCGCTACCTGGTGGTGGCGACGGGCGGCTACGACGGCGACTACCCGCCCTATCAGGGTCACGTGCTGCTCCTGGACCGCAACCGAGGCCGGGTCGTGCGGTTCTTCTCGTCTCTGTGCGCGAACCGGCGCAGCCTCTTCGAGCCCGCCAGCTGTCCGGCCAGCGACTCGGCCATCTGGTCGCGGTCAGGCGTGGTGGTCGAGCCCGGTGGCCACCGCCTGCTCCTGGCCACCGGTAACGGACCCTATGACGGTCACACCAACCTGGGCGACAGCGTCATCGAGCTCACGGTGCCCGGCCTGTCGGTACGCCAGGTCTACACGCCGCGAAACCAGGCGCGGCTGAACTCAAGCGACACCGACCTGGGGTCGAGCTCTCCCGTGCTCCTGGGCTCTCACCTGACGGCGATCGCGGGCAAGGACGGGGTGATGCGGCTGCTGCGCCTTGAGCGCCTGGACGGTCGGTCCCCCCGGGGCCGGCGGACCACCGGCGGCGAGGTCCAGACGCTGCCCACCCCCGGCGGCGCAGGGCTGTTCACCGCGCCGGCCGTGTGGCAGCCAGGCGGGCGCACGCTGGTGTTCGTCGCAGACTTTCAGGGCACGGGCGCCTACGCGCTGAGCGGCGGGCGCCTACGCGCCCTGTGGCACAACGCCTCCGCGGGCACCAGCCCCGTGGTGGCCGGCGGGCTGCTCTACGTCTATGACCCCAACCGCGGCGGTCTGCGCGTGTACCTGGCCGCCTCGGGACGTCTGCTCGGCGTGCTGCCCTGCGGCCCGGGCCACTGGAACAGCCCGATCGTGGCCAACGGCCAGCTGGTGGTCCCTCAGGGTGACGCCAACGACCACTCCGCCACCGGCACGCTGAGCATCTTCTCGACCCGCTGAAGCTCCTCCTCTTCAGTCGAGGTCCTCCAGCAGCTTGAGCCACACCTCGCTTCGCGTCGGGAAGGCGGGAACCGCGTGCCACAGACGCTCGAGGGGCACCCGTCCGACGATGGCGACCGTCGCCGCGTGCAGCCATTCGTCCACGTCGACCCCGGTGAAGGTGGCTCCCACCAGCACCCGGCGCTCCTCGTCGACGATCAGGCGACTGGTGCCGACCGCGTTGCGGCCGTGGAAGCTGGCTCCCGCGGTCGCGCCCGATGGCTTGTCCAGTGCCCGCACCTGAAGGCCCTGCTCCCGGGCGCGCGCCAGGGTGAGACCCACGGCGGCGACCTGGGGCTCGGTGAACACCACCCGTGGAGAGGAGAGTCCGTCCTCCTGCACGCGTACGTCGCGCCCGCACATCACGTCGACGGCCACCCGCGCCTGATACTTGCCCATGTGGGTGAGCAGCACACGTGCGTTGACGTCGCCCACCGCGTACAGCCAGTCCTGACCCGGGACGCGCATGCGGTCATCCACCTCCACCCAACCGCCGCCCTTCAGCCCCACGGTCTCGAGCCCGATGTCCTGCGTGCGGGGGCTACGTCCCACCGCCACCATGAGCTCGTCACCGGCCACGGTGTCGCCGCCCTCCAGCTCGAGGACGCGGCGTCCGTCCTGCAGGCGGGCCGCCGCGGCCTTGGCTCCCAGGCGCAGGTCCACGCCCCGGGCGCGCAGGGACTCGGCGACCTCCTCGCCGGCGAACGGCTCCTCGTTGACCAGCAGGCGATCGACCGCCTCGACCAGGGTGACGCGCGCACCGAGGCTGCTCCACGCCTGGGCGAGCTCGACCCCGACCACGCCTCCTCCGAGGATCAGCAGCGAGGCGGGAACCTCCTTGGCCGTCGTGCCCTTGCGGTTATCCCATGCCCCTACGTCGGCCAGTCCCGGTATCGGCGGCATGGCCGCCCGGCTGCCGGTGGCCAGGAAGACCGCTCGTCGCGCGGTGAGCCGATCTGAGCCGACCCGCACGCGCCGCTCGCCGTCCAGCCGCCCGTAACCCCGGAACAGGCTGATGCCGCGCTTCTCGATCCAGGGAAGCTGCACGTCGTCGCTGAGGTCGTGGATCACCGCGTCGCGCCGGCGCAGCGCCGCCCCCACATCCAGGGACGCCGCCTCACCGGCGCCCGGGACTCGACGAGCCTCGTCCACCGCCACCGCGGGACGCAGCAGGGCCTTGGAGGGCATGCACGCCCAGAAGGAGCACTCGCCGCCCACCAGCTCGGACTCCACCAGGGCCACCTTCAGCCCGCGCTCCGCGCAGCGACCCGCGGCCACCACGCCGGCGGGACCGGCACCGAGGACGATCGCGTCGAAGCTGTGATCTGCCATGACCCCGCCGCTCAGACGCTCGCCAGCTGTTCGCTGCCGACGAACAGCTCGACCTCGATCAGGGCCGTGTACAGGAGCTTCATCTTCACTCCCTTGCCGCAGGACGGCCCTTCAAAACCCCTACTGCCAGCAGGGACCGAGAAGCGGAGCCCGAAAGAGAGCGCATGACCGAACCTCTGCCGCCCCACGCACTGCCGATCTCGCCTGCCGCCGCCAGCCTGCTGCACAAGCTGTCCTCACATCGCGTCGAGTTCGTGCTGGTGGGGCCCCTGGCCGCCGCCGTGCACGGCTGCCGGGCGAGCGGCGAAGAAGTCGCCATCGTGCCGGCACGCTTCTCGCGCAACATCGATCGGCTGGCCAAGGCTCTGCGCGCCGTCGGTGCCCAATGGCACGAATCTCCTGACGCTGCCACGCAGCCCGTCGATGTGACCGCCGAACGCCTGCAGACCCTGGGTCACTGGCCGCTGTCCACCGAGCTCGGCGATCTCGATGTCGATTTCGAGCCGCCCGCGACCGCCGGACATCTCGATCTCTTCGAGGGCGCACGCCGCTTCGCGCTGGCCCCCGGCCTGGGCGTGGAGGTTGCTGCTGCGGCGGACCTGCTGCGCATTGCCGAGCTGCGCGGCTCCCGCGCGGACGAGGCCGCGGCGGCCGCCTTGCGCGAGATCCTGGCCGAGCGCGCCGACCGCGTCCGGATGGCCGCGGCGGATCTCGCTGGCGGCTGAGACCGACCCGCAAAGAAACCCCGGTTGCCGCGAGACGGTGACCGCTCAACGGGTAGGAAGCGCACATGACCTCGTTGCGGGGAACCCTGCTGGTTGCCGCTCCCTGGCTCGAGGACCCCAACTTCGAGCGTACCGTGGTGCTCGTCAGCGAGCACGGCGACGACGGAGCCATGGGCGTCGTCCTGAACCGCCCCTCACCGGTCACGGTGGCCGAGGCTGCGCCGGCGCTCAGACCGGCGGTCGACGAGAATCACCAGATCTGGCTCGGCGGACCCGTGCAGCCCGCGGCCGTGGTCTTCCTGGCCGAGTTCTCAGAGCCCTCGCTCTCCGCCCTCATGGTCTTCGGGCGCGTCGGGTTTCCCTCCTCGGACGCGGCGATCGAGGATCTGGCCGACGCCACCGGACGGACCCGCGTGTTCGCGGGCTACGCAGGCTGGGGACCGGGGCAGCTGGAGGATGAGCTCGAGCGCGGCGACTGGATGATGGAGCCGGCGGTCCCCGACGATGTCTTCTGCTCGGAGCCCTTCGCCTTGTGGAGCGCGGTGCTGGAGCGCAAGGGGGGACGCTTTCGGCTCATCGCCAGCATGCCGCCGGACCCATCGCTCAACTAAAGAGACCGCTGGTCAGGTCGCGTCGTAACGGCCCCTAGGGCCCCTCGCCGCGTCCGGCGATGTCACGCTACCTGGGGCGCGCCAGCTCGGCGCGCATGAGGGCGAGCACACTGGAGCCGGTCGCCGCCTGAGTGGCACTGGACACCTGGGAGAAGTCGTCGCACCGGCGCTGCCAGCAGGGGTAGCGAAGGTCGACCAGGTCGACCGCCGGTATCCCCGCACGCGCAAACAGCGTGTGATCGTCGAGCACCTCCGGGACGGTGGCCGCAGAGAAGTAGCCCTGACGGCCCGCACGGCGCGCAGCCCGGCGAAGGCGGCCCCACAGGGCAGCATCGGACCCCGCCTCGCGCGCCAGCCGCTCGTGGCGCAGGGCCACGAAGTCCATGAGGATGAGCTCGCGCGTGCTCTTGGCGTGCGCATGCACGTAGGCGCGACTGCCGCGCAGGCCCTCGCTGAAGAAGTCGCTGAATCCCGGCGGCGCCTCCTCACCGTCGAACAGCACGAAGCGCATGGCTGGCTGCGCCGGGCGCGGACGGTCGCGGGCCAGGTCGCGAGCGATCTCGACCACCGCCGCGACCCCGGCCGCACCGTTGTTGGCGCCCTGGTAGCCGGGCAGCGGCGTCGTGTCGTAGTGGGCGCCGAGCACGATGGCGGGCTCGCGGCCGGGCAGTGAGCCGACGACGTTGCGCAGGCCGCCGGCCACCGGCTCGAAGCGCCCGCCCGGGAGCATGGTCCGCAGCAGATCGCCCGCTCGGCGCTCAGAGGCCGACCCGGCCGGGCGAGGACCAAAGGCGAGCTGCAGGCGCGTCAAGGCCAGTGCGCGCCGCTCATCGAAGGGGGCGCCGGCGCTCCGAGCGCCGGTCTTCTGCGCGCCGGCTCCTCCCCGAGCAGCGCCCAGCCCCGCGCCGGTCAGCAGCACGAGCGTGCTCACCAGAGCACCAATGCGACCGCGGCCCATGCATGGCAAGTTAGTAGAACAGCCGCGGCGGGCCAGGTTCGCCCGGACATGCTCGCCCCTCCCCTTTTTGGGTAGCTTCGCCCCGACCGTCTGCCCGCGTGGCTGCGCGGCGCCCGAACCCGAAGGCCGAGGAGGAGACGCTGTGCACAGGTTGAGGCTGGACTCCGACGAGACCCACGCGCCCACCTACGCGGGGCGCGCGTTCACCCATCCCATCCCCCGCTTCAAGCTGCCGCAGGACGGCATGGCCGCCGACGCCGCGTACCAGTTGGTGCGCGACGAGCTCAACCTCGACGGCAATCCGGTGCTCAACCTGGCCTCGTTCGTGACCAGCTGGATGGAGCCCCAGGCCGATCAGCTGGCCAGCGAGACCCTGGCCAAGAACCTCATCGACCAGGACGAGTACCCGCAGACCGAGGCCGTGCACGAGCGCGTGGTGACGATGCTCGGGCGGCTCTTCAACGCGCCGCACGACTGCCGGCCCGTGGGCACCGCGACCATCGGCTCCTCCGAGGCGATCATGCTGGCCCTGCTCGCCCACAAGCGCTCATGGCAGCGCCGGCGGGAGGCAGCCGGACAGCCGACCGACAGGCCCAACGTCGTCATCGGCGCCGACGTCCACACCTGCTGGGAGAAGTTCGCTCGCTACTTCGAGGTCGAGGCGCGCATAGCGCCCATGCAGGAGGACCGCTACACCCTGGATCCCGAGCAGGTGCGCCGCCATGTCGACGAGCGCACGATCGCGGTGGGGGGCCTGCTGGGCACCACCTTCACGGGTCAGATGGACGACCTCACGGCCATCAACGACGTGCTCGTCGAGCTGGCTGAGCAGCGTGGCTGGCACGTGCCGCTGCACATCGACGCGGCCAGCGGCGGCTTCATCATTCCCTTCTCCGAGCCGGACCTGCGGTGGGACTTCCGCCTCAGCCAGGTGCGCTCGATCAACGTGTCCAATCACAAGTTCGGCCTCGTGTACCCGGGCATGGGCACCGTGGTCTTTCGCGACGAGTCAGACCTCCCCCAGGAGCTGGTCTTTCACATCAACTACCTGGGCGGGGACATGCCCAACTACTCGTTGAACTTCTCGCGCCCGAGCAACTCGGTCGTGTTGCAGTACTTCAACCTGCTCCGCCTCGGCCGCTCGGGTTACACGCGGATCATCACCAACGTGCTGACCAATGCCCGCCGACTGGCCGCCGCGCTGGGCGACCACCAGCAGTTGCAGGTGATCAACGACGCGAGCCGGTTTCCCATCGTGGTGGTCCGCGCCCGCGATCAAGGCGTCGACCTCACCCAGCTCTCACACCTGCTGCGCCAGCGCGGCTGGATCGTGCCGGCCTACACGCTGCCCCCGGATGCCGAGCACATACAGGTGCTGCGCATGGTGGTCAAGGAGAACCTCTCACGCGACCTGGTCGACCTTCTGGCCCAGGACGTGGGCACCGCCCTGAAGGCCCTGGGCGGCGCTTCGCGCATGCACCCCCACCGGCCTCGCACGCGGCCGCACTGCTAGGGAGCGGGCGGCCTGCGAGGGGCGGCCTCGGGCTCGGCGGCGGCGGAGTCCGACCGCGCGACGGCTCCGGGTGGCGGCGCGCCGGCCGTCTCCGTGCCGCCCGGGCCATCGGCCGCCGCACGCCGGGGGCGTCGCCGGTTGAGACCCAGCACCAGGGCCACGATGAGCACGAGCACCACCAGCACGGCGGCGGCGATGTAGCGCAGGCGGTGGGCGGCGGGCTTCTTCTTGGTCTTGGCCTTGTCGACCTTCACGCGGGCGCCCTTGGCCTGCAGCTGGGCGGCCAGCTGGGGCTCGTTGTGCGACGGGTAGCTGACGAGCTCGCGGGCGCCGTCGGTGAGGACGATGTGGACCGTGTGAGCCTTCTTGTTGAAGCTCGCGCTGCGCACCTTGCCCGCGTCTATCTGACTCTGGAGCGCGGTCAGGCTGGCGGTCTTGGAGCGCAGGGCCAGGGCGGGAGCGCCGAACAGCGCCGGGACGGCGAGCAGGACGGCGATGAGCAGGGCCAAGGAGCGGCGCGCGTGCGGTGACATCGCGGGCAGACTAGCGAGATCGTCGCCGGTCGGCCTGCGCGCCCCGGCGGGCCGAATAAGGTCATACCCTGGGTGGATGCCTACCCGTGGCGCCGCCCTGCGCGGGACCTGCGCCAGCGCTGTGCTGGTGGTCGCGGTCCTCGCCCTGTCGGCGTGCGCGTCCGGTGGGCACCGTCCCGCGCGCGGCGCGACCTCCGCCGTCGCGGGCCCCGGCGCACGCGTGTTCTCGGCCGCCTGCGCCCACTGCCACACGCTCGGCACGCCGGCGCCGGCCACCAAGCAGGGTGGCGACCTGGTCGGCTACCGCATGACCCTGGCGCAGGTGGAGAGCTTCACCCGCGTGATGCCCGCGCGTCGTCCCCTGCGCGCCGGCGACCTGCGCGCCGTGTCCGAATACGTGCTCGCCGCTCAGCGGCGAGCCGCCCGCGCACTCCAGGCTGGGGCTCAGAGGCCCTGACCGCGAGGCGGTCGCCGTTGGCGTTACCCTGCCTGACGGTGGTGTGAGAGCGGGCCCTCGCCACGGGCGAGGCCCATCACCACCGTACGCTGCCGGCTAGCGGCAGTGACCATCGTGGCCCTCCCGGGCCCGCGACCCCACCGCACCTGACGTGAGCATCCGACAGCCGGCGTCGATCACCACAGCCCGCGCCTCCGCGCCGGCGGCCGTGGCGGCGCCCTGCGCGCAGGCCACGGTCACCCCGTGCGGCCCCAGCGAAGGGCACCGGTGGCGGTCTCCGCGCCTGAGCGCGCGCGAGCTGTTGCTGGCTTGCGCGGGAGCATTGGCGCTGGCCGTCATCACCAGCTGGCCCCTGGTCGCGCACCTGTCCGGACGTATCGCGCCCGACCTGGGCGATCCCCTGCGTACCGCCTGGCAGGTGGCCTGGGAGGGACACGCGCTGACTCACGCTCCGCTGCGCATCTTTCAGACCAACGCTTTCTGGCCGCATCCCGACAGCCTGGCCTTCTCGGACTCGCTGATCGGCTTCGCGCCGCTGGGCGTGCTCGGGAGCGGCGTGACCGCCGCCCTCGTGCGTTACAACCTGCTGTTCCTGCTCGCCTTCGCGCTTGCGCTGGTGAGCGTCTACCTGCTGGGGCGCGAGCTCGGCCTGCGCCCGGCCGCGGCTGCGGTGGCCGGTGCGGCCTTTGCCTACGCGCCGTTCCGGGCCGCGGAGGCGGGCCACCTGCATGTCATATCCAGCGGCGGCATCGCGCTGTCGTTGTTCTTGCTGCTGCGCGGCTATCGCCGAGGGCGCGGGCGCACCGTCCTGGCCGGCTGGCTGGTGGGTGCCTGGCAGCTGAGCCTGGGCTTCACGCTCGGGCTCCAGTTCTCCTACCTGTTGGCCGTGGTCGCCCTCGTGGCGCTGGTGCTGTGGCTGCGCGACGGCCGTACCCGGCTCTCTGAGCGGGTCATCGCGGCCAGCATCATCGGGGCGCTCCTGTTTGTCGCCGTGGGGGGCCTGGAGGCTCGACCGTATCTGAAGGCGGCGCGTGAGTACCCGAGCGCGAAGCGCACGATCGCCGAGGTCGAGCGCTACTCCGCCCCCCTGCAGGCCCTGCTCGCCACCCCACGGGAGAATCGGGTGTGGGGGTCTATCACCGGCCCGGTCCGCCGCGAGCTGCGCTCCCAGAACGAGAGCGTGCTCTTCCCGGGCCTGACCATCCTCGTGCTCGCGCTGGTGGGGCTGAGCGCGCCGGTGCTCCCGCGGGCTCTGCGCTGGGCCTTGCTGGCGGGCTCAGCGGCATGCGCGGTGCTGGCCTGCGGCCTGGGGCTCACGGGCGCGGGCTACCCCTACCGAATCCTGTTCGACCACCTGCCCGGCTGGGACGCCATCCGCACTCCGGGACGCATCATCACCATGACCTCCCTGGGGCTGGCGCTGCTCGCCGGCGCGGGCGCACACCGGCTGCTCGGCGCCACTGCTGCGGACCGATTGCGGGGCCGCCACCGATCAGAACCGGCCGGCAGCGCCCAGGAACCGGCCGAGGCCTCCTATCGCGCCAGCCGCAGACGCCCAACCGCTGTCCTGGGCGCCGTACTGGTCGCCCTCGTCGTGTTCGAAGGAGCGGGGCACCAGCCCCACCCGCACGTGCCCGCCGCCCCCACCGGGCTCGCCGCGCTGCCCGGTCCGCGGCTGGACCTGCCCACCGACTCCTCGCACGACCGCCTGTACCAGTTCTGGTCGGTGAACGGCTTTCCCACCATCGCCAACGGGGTGTCGACCTTTGACATCCCGGCCATGGACCTCCTGCGCGGCGCGCTGCAGGACTTTCCCGATCGGCCGGGCGTCGAGAAGCTGCGTCAGGTGGGCATTCGCACCGTCGTGCTGCACACCGATCCGGTGGCGCTGCCCATGCTGAACTACTCCATTCCCGAGCCCCCCGATCCGCGCGCCGCGGCCTCGAGGCCCATCGCCGGCCTGCCCCTCACGCGCAGACGCATGGGCTCAGAGGTCATCTACCAGATCACCCCGCTGCCTCGGTCCGGTCACCCGCAGCCCTCCGCAGGCTGACAGCGATGCGGGCCCGGCTCACACGCAGGAACCTCGCCCTGGCGGCGATCGTGCTCGTCGGGCTGAGCTACGCCACCATGATCGAGAGCTTCAGCTGGAACCAGACCTCCCACTACGACCTGATCCGCGCTCTGGACAGCGGTCAGACCACGATCGACCCCTACCAGGCCAATACGGGCGACAAGGCCAGCTACCGCGGTCACGTGTTCTCCGCGCGGGCCCCCGGGCTGGCCCTCGCCGCACTGCCGTTCTACGACGCCCTGAAGGCGGTGGGGGCCGAGCACTGGGCCATCACGCACCACGCCCAGCGCAACGACGACGCCGTCATCTGGCTCATCGGCCTGTGGGGCAATGTCCTACCCGGCCTGCTGCTGGTCGCACTGATCTGGCGCGTGGCCGAGCGCTTCGAGCCCGGTTACGGGATCGCGGCGGCGGTCATCGCCGGCCTGGGAACGATGCTGCTGCCGTTGTCCACGCTGCTCTTCTCCCACGTGTTCACCGCGTTCCTCGGCTTCGCCGCGTTCTGGCTGATGCTGCGCGAACGCGACGGACCGCCCAACCTCTTCCTGCTCGCCCTCGCTGGCCTCGCGGTGGGATACGCGATCTCCTCGGAGTACCCGCTCGCCTTCGTGGCGGTGGTGCTGGGCCTGTACATGCTCGCGCGAGGCGATGCACGCACGCCCGGCCCCCTGCTGGGCCGCTCGCTGGCCTACGCCGGTGGCGCGCTCCTGGGCGTCGTGCCCCTGCTGCTCTACAACCACTACGCCTTCGGATCCTGGACCCACCTGGCCTACTCCAATGTGCCCCGCCAGCACACGGGCTTCTTCGGGATCGGCCTGCCGCGTCCGGGGGTGCTGATCACCCTGCTCGCCGATTCACGCGGACTGCTCACCCTGTCCCCCGTGCTGGTCATGGGCGCCGCGGGCACCGTGCTCCTGTTTCGCCGCGGACGGCGCGCCGAGGCACTGACGATCGCCGCGATCTGCGCCTGCTACGTGATCTACAACTCGGGCTACTACCTGCCCTTCGGGGGCGGCTTCATGGCACCGCGCTTTCTCGCCACCATGGTTCCCTTCCTCGCGGCGCCGCTGGGCATCGCCATGCGGCGGTTCCCCGGCCCGACGGTGGCGCTGGCCGCCTGCTCGGTGACCGCCATGCTCATCGCCACCGCCACCCACCCGCTGATCGGCTATGAGACCGAGACGGTGGTCTGGCACCGTCTGCTGGGCGAGGGCAACTTCCAGCCCACGATCGCCACCGCCTACGGAGCCGGTCGCGGCTGGGGCGGCATCTGGCCCTTCGGGCTGGCGGCCTTGCTGGGGTTGACGCTCGCCGGCCTGGCCAGCGCACGCCTGCGACTGCACGGTCGGGCCCTGCTCGGCGGCCTGCTGGCCCTGGTTACGTGGGGGCTGCTCGCCGCGCTGGCCCCCACGGTGCTGGGCCTCGACCACCGCGGGCTGGTGGACATCATGAGGGCCGGCGACCTGACCGCTCTGCACAAGGGCTGGCCCGCCTACCCGCTCACCGGCCTGGTCCTGTTCGCGGTTGGGGGCGGGCTGCTGGGCCTGGGCGGCGCCCGGCTGCTGCGCCATCGGGCGGCTCACGCGCCTGAGCGCCCACAGCGCCCGGGGACGAGAATGGCCGCCGTCGGGATGAAATAGGCAGTCCCGACCCACCGCCACTGGGGTCAGTTTCGTTTGCGCGAGCGTCGTGAGCGGTACCCGTGCGAGGAGACGCACGCCGGCGCGCAACTCCCCCGATGACCGGCAGGCGGGAAAGGCTCCGACCATGGAGAAGCGAACGCTGGGCAGCGAGGGTCTGGAGGTCTCGGCCGAGGGCCTGGGCTGCATGGGCATGTCCGAGTTCTACGGAACCGCCGATGAGCAGGAGGCCATCGCCACCATCCACCGCGCGCTGGAGCTGGGGGTCACCTTCCTGGACACCGCGGACATGTACGGACCGTTCACCAACGAGCGGCTCGTTGGGCGCGCCATCGCCGAGCGCCGCGACGAGGTCGTGCTGGCCACCAAGTTCGGCAACGAGCGCCGCGAGGACGGAAGCTTCGTGGGAATCAACGGCAAGCCCGACTACGTGCGACGCGCGTGCGAGGCCTCGCTCGAGCGCCTCGGCGTCGAGCACATCGACCTCTACTACCAGCACCGCGTCGACCGCTCGGTGCCCATCGAGGAGACGGTCGGAGCCATGGCCGAGCTGGTCGCCGCGGGAAAGGTCCGCCATCTCGGCCTCTCGGAGGCCTCGCCCGAGACGGTGCGCCGAGCCCACGCCGTCCACCCGATCTCAGCTCTGCAGACCGAGTACTCGCTGTGGACACGCGACCCCGAGGATCGTCTCCTGCCCACCGTGCGTGAGCTGGGTATCGGCTTCGTCGCTTACAGCCCGCTCGGACGCGGCTTCCTGTCCGGACGCTACAAGCGGCCCGAGGACCTGGCCGAGGACGACTTCCGGCGCCACCACCCGCGCTTTCAGGGCGACAACTTCAAGCGCAACCTCGACCTGGTGGCGCGCGTGGAGGAGCTCGCCTCCGAACGCAGCGTGACGGCGGGACAACTCGCCCTGGCCTGGGTGCTGCACCAGGGCTCAGACATAGTTCCCATCCCGGGCACCAAGCGCCGTGCCTACCTAGAGGAGAACGTCGCGGCCGCGGGGGTGCGGCTCTCAGAGCAGGACCTCGCCCGCATCGACGAGGCGGCGCCGGTGGGGGCGGCGGCGGGCGACCGTTACGCCGACATGTCAAGCATCGACGCCTGAGCGCGCTGGCCCGGGCCCCGCTCACGAGGGTCGGCGTACGGCCGCAAGCCCGACGCCCTGGGCGCTCCCCCTAGCGGGGCACGATCGAGTAGGGGCTGGGGAAGGCGGGCAGAGCGGGATCGCCCAGGGCCCGCAGGCGCAGGGTCAGCGCCGACCACTGGCCCGACTGCATCTGCCATGTGGCAGAGGAGACGGGGACGGTCGCCGCCACTGCAGATGGAGCCGCCCTACCGGCGCGGGCGCCCGCGGCCACGGCCACGGCCGGCGCCTGGGGACGGAAGCCCACGTGAATGTGGTTGTAGTGGTCGGGCATGGAGAGGGTGTTGCTGGCCTCGGAGTAGGTCATCAGGCTGATGATCTGGTGGGGTACGAAGCTGCCCGAGAGGGCCAGCAGACGCCGGATGGTGACGTCGGTGATCGAGCCTGGGCCTTGATGACCGACGATGGGAATGCCGTTCACGGCGGCGATGTCAACCGCATCGCCGGTGGAGTGCTCGGAGACGTTGCCCGCGGTGGTGAGCGCACCGTGGCCACACTTCAGGGCGCTGACCGTGGGACGCAAGCCGGACTGGGCCAGGTACTCGAGCACACCGAGCACGCGGCGGTCGATCCGCCCTGCGGCGATGTCCTGGCGCCCGCAGGCATACACGTCGATGCGCGGATCGCTCAGTACCTCGCGCTCGAGCTGGCGCTGGGTCAGGAAGAAGAGCGCATCGCTGCCCCATGAGGCGAGGTCGCCCTGCGGTCCCGCGGGCGCACGATGAGACGACGTGGGCGCTGCCGGACTGGGGGCCGGCGTGCTGCTCGCACCCGTCGGGGGGATCACAGCCGCAGGCGCAGTGGCCGAGAGACGGGGTCGGGGATCCTGCGGGCGCAGGGTCTGGGCGCGCAGCTCCCAGCTGACCAGCAGCGGACGCGGGTCGATCCCGCCCGCGTCACCGGCGGGGCGAACGCCGAAGCGCAGCAGCCCGCCAGTCCCCTGGGCTCCCACCTGCCCGATCACCGCTCCGCTGTTGACGACCTGTCCCGAACGCAGCGGCGCCCAGCTCTGGCCCGGCGTCGGACGGTGCGCCGGTGCGCCGGTGCCCGGGGCCAGCGCGGCCGACACCAGGCGGCGTCCCAGCTGCTCAGGCCGCGCGGGGGCGTGCGGCTGGGGGTGGGGTGCCACCGGTCGCCCGACGTGGGCGAGGTGGCCGTAGCTGAACAGGTTGCCCTCGGCGTCGCGCAAGGTCACTGCCCCCGACGCGCCCGCTCCAGGGGCCGAGACGCGCACCACGCGAGCGTCGCGCACCGCCACCACCGGCGCACCGGCGCGGGTGGCCAGGGTCACGGGCGCCCAGGCCAGAGCCGGCTGAGCGACCCCTCGGCCGGGCGGCGGCGCTGCGGGCGCTGTGCCAGCGCCTGCCGCCCCGGCCGGGAGCGGGGAGCCGGGGGCAGGCGCTGGCGCGGGGACCGTGGGTAGCAGGTCCGAGGAGGGCGCAGAGACGTGGTGGACCGCGGGCGCGGCGGCCGTTGCTGCGCTGTGGGCGGTGTAGGCCCCGGACACGGGCGGCTCTCCCACACCCAGAGCCGTCAGCCCGTCGATCAAAGACTGCGGGTAGCTGGCAATCAGCTTGGCCCGCAGCAGCACGGAATCCACGTAGGCCTGGGAGTGGTTGTAGGAGAGGATCGCTGCGCTGAGGTTCTGCTGCGCGCCGGCCACCTTCAGGTATCGGGCCGCGGCGAACACCGCATCGGCGGCGTCGAAGGGGTCGGCGTGCCCGCTGCCGGTCGAGTCCTGGCCGTACTGCGCCCACGTCGCCGGCATGAACTGCATCCAGCCGACCGCCCCGGCGGTGGACACCGAGAGGTCACGCCCGTAGTTGGTCTCGACCTCGTTGATGGCCGCGAGGACCTGCCAGGGAATGCCGTACTGGTCGGCCGCGGCCTGGTAGATGCCAAGCAGGAACGGGGGGATGCGCAGGGACCCGAGGGCCGCCTGGGTCGCAGCGCCGAAGGCGGCGGGATCGCCAAGCGCGGCGTTCTGACCGGGCGCAAAGACCATCCCGGGCAGCGGCGCGATGGTGGCCGCGGCCGGCGCCGGCGCCGGCACGGGCAGCCCAGCGGGGCGACCCGGCGCCGCGGGCGGCGTCGAGCGACGGTGGCGCGGGTGCGGCCGCTTGGCGGGTCTGACCCGACGGCTTTTGAGGACCAGCTGTCCCATGGCCTGGCCGGCCGCCTGGTCCGGAGCGCCGGAGGCGTGGCTGGCCGCAGAGGGAGCGTGTGACGCGGCTGGGGGCGTGCGGGTCGCCGCGGCCGGCGCGTGTGTAACGGCCGGCGTGTGCGTGGCGGCCGGCGCGTGCGTGGCGGCCGGCGCGTGCGTGGCGGCCGGCGCGTGGGTGGCGGCCGGCGCGTGGGTGGCGGCGGGGGCGTGCGGCGCGGCATTGGGCGCGGCCTGACTCGGGCGCCGAGCGGGCGTGGATGCGCCCGGATGCGACCCCAAACGGGGCTGGGTCTGCGTCCCCGCGCGCGAAGGCGTGGGAGAGCCCTGGGGGGCCTTGCCCGCGGGGGCCGGGAGGCTTCCGTCAGCGACCGCAACCTCCGCCGGCGCGGCGCCCACGCTCACCAGGGCGCCGCTGAGCAGAGCCAACAGCGCCCGGCTGGGTGGTCCGGGTCTCATCGCGCGGTTGCGGGCGTCCTGAGGGTGATGGCGCGCCATGGGCGGTCCATCGGCCGCCAACCACAAGCCGTCTGCCGCGCGGCGGACTTCGTGCAGCTTCGTGTGGCCAAGGCGCTCATAGAGCGCTGGTGACCCGGCTGACCTCCTCCATGGAGGTCAGACCGGCGCGTACCTTGTGCACGCCGTCCTGGCGCAGACGGGTCATGCCTTGACTCACGGCCATCGCCGTGACCTCGTCCAGGCCACTGCGCTGCAGCACGAGCGCGCGGAGCTCAGCGGTCATGGGCATGACCTCGTAAAGACCCACTCGGCCGCGGTAACCCGACCTTCCGCAGCGCTGGCAGCCCACCGCATCGTGCACCTGGCCACCAAGCAGCCCGTGCTCGGCCAGCACCTCCTCGGGCATCTGCGTCGGCCGCTTGCAGTAGTCGCACAGCTGCCGCGCCAGACGCTGGGTGACGACGCAGTCGATGGCCGACGCGATCAAGAACGGCTCGACTCCCATGTCGTCAAGGCGCGTGAGCGCGCTCGGAGCGTCGCGCGTGTGCAGCGTGGAGAGCACCATGTGCCCGGTGAGCGCGGCCTGGACCGCGATCTGCGCGGTCTCCCGATCGCGCATCTCGCCGACCATGATCACGTCGGGGTCGGCTCGCAGCATGGAGCGCAGGCCGGTGACGAAGCTGATCCCCGCCTTGGTTCCCACCTGCATCTGCTTGACGCCCACGATCGGCGACTCCACCGGATCCTCGATGGTCAGGATGCTGCGATCACCGCTGTTCAGCAGGCCCAGCGCCGCGTAGAGAGTCGTGGTCTTGCCCGAGCCGGTGGGGCCCGTGACCAGCACCGCACCGCTCGAACGACCGATGGCAGTGGCGAACTTCTCGCGATCGGCGTCCTGCATGCCCAGCACGTCCAGGTCGCGCAGGACCACTCCGTGGTCGAGGATGCGCATCACGACCGCCTCTCCACCAACCAGGGGCAGGGTCACGACACGTAGGTCGACGCGGCGACCCTCCACCTTGACGGTGAGCCGCCCGTCCTGGGGCAGCCGTCGCTCAGAGATGTCCAGGCTGGCCATGATCTTGATGCGCGACACCATGCTGGCCGCCATCGTCCGCGCCACCGTGGTGGCAGGGCTGAGCACGCCGTCGATGCGAAAGGCGACGTACATGCCGTCGTCCTCCGGATTGAAATGGATGTCCGACGCGCCCTGCTCGACCGCTTGAGCGATGATCGAGTGCACGAGCTTGACCACCGGCGCCTGGGCGCCGTCATCGCTCATCGACAGCGTCGGCTCGGAGCCGAGCGGCGGCTCCTGCGGCTCCTCAGAGGCGCTCTCCACGGAGTCCTCGAGCCGGTTGCCGCGCGCGATGAGCGCGCGGATGTCGTCAGGGGAGGCCGCGGCCGGCCTGACGCGACGGCCGGTCATCATCGCGATGTCATCGACGGTGAGCACATTGGTGGGGTCGGCCATGGCCAAGAGCACGGTCTCGCGATCAAGCAGCCCCACCGGGACTGCCTGGTAGCGCTTGGCGGCCTCGGGAGAGAGGAGTGCCACCACCGTCATGTCGACCTCGAACTCCGTCAGGTCGACGTAGTCGACGCCGAAGCGCTCGGACAGCACACGCGCGAGCTGGTCCGCGCTGAGCAGGCCGCTGTCGACCATGAACTGACCCGTGCTGGTGCCCTGAGCACGGGCTGTGGTGACCGCCGCCTCAACCTCGTCGCGTGAGGCGAAGCCGAGGTCCACCACGACGTCGCCGATCAGCTTGCCCGAGCGCCCAGAACGGGAGGCCTCGCGGAGACCGGGCCGCGGCACCGCGACGGTGGACGGGACGGCGGAGCTCATGCCCCGTCCATCGGCAAGACCGGCCGGTCGCTTTACCGGCGGAGCTGCTACGGCCTGGCCGCAGGAGCGCGCCTACGCGCCGGCGGGAGGCGCCCCCCGTCCGCACGGGCTACCGGGGGAGGCGCCGTCTCCCCGCGGGCTACTCGCGGGAAGCGCGCCCTTGCTCACGGGCTCAGCGATCCTCGATGCGACGCTTGAGCTCGCCGGGTCGCGCATCGACGAACATCGCGCGAAGGTTGTCCTGCACCGGCCCGCGCACGAGCATGCCCAGCACGCGGCCGGGATCGCCGTCCAGGGTGTAGGTCGCGCGCGTGCGGCCCGAGCCCAGGTCCTCCAGCAGCCAGGCCCCGTCGAGCTTGCTCAGGTCACCCTGCTGCTGAGACCAGCTCAGGCGCGTCGGGGGGTCATAGCGAAAGCGCACCACCGTCTTGATGCGCCGCACCTTCGCGTCGGTCTCACTGCGCACCAGCGACGGGCGTCCGTGGTCGTCACGTTCGAGCACCACCATCTCATCCAGGCCTGCCTGCCACTCGGGAGTGGACTCGACATCGCGCACCTCATCCCACACCCGCTCCAGTGACGCGTCGATCTCGATGCTGGCCGAACCACTCAACCTTGCCATCTGAAGGCTCCTCGCTCGCTCAGGCGCAGCCTATTGGCCGGTCGCGGCGGCGCGTACTGGCGCCTACTGGCGCGTGTACTGGCGTGGTCGGCCTGCCAAGTACGTCCGCGTCCCGACGTATCCGTTAGTTAATCCCCGCGGTGGGCGGGTAGCGTGTCCACAACCATCGGGGGAGAGCCCGATGACGGGCGCGACAGGCTACAGTCGCTGCTCGCCCGCCCTACAAGGAGGAAACATGGGTATCGAAGATCTTGCCAGCTCCGAGTCAGCGCTCATTGCCGCTGCCACCGCGACCGTACTCTCACCGAGGGTACGCGAGACGCTGCGCCGGGGAGCGGTCTACGGCGTGGCCGGAGCCCTGAAGGCGGGCGATGTGGTGGCCGGTGCCGCGCGTGGAGCGGCCCGGGGCGTGCGCACCGAGCAGGTGGCCACCGGGGCTGCGGTGCAGAATAGGCCGCGCGCCTCCACGGCGTCGTCAGCGCGGGCGCGCACCAGCAGCGGCGCCCGCGCGCGCACCTCTGAGGCGCAGTCCTCGCCCGCGCGCCCGAGCGGTGCGCCGGCGACCCGGCGCACCGCCGCCAGCCCGCGACCGCGCACACCGCGCACCCCCGAGGGCGGCGCATGAGCACTGCCGACAGCGCCACCGGGAGGACAGCTCGGGACGAGCGCTCCTCCGAGCAACGTGCCGAGCAGCTGATGGAGCAGTGGACGCAGCGCGCCTCCCGCGCGGCCAGCCGGGCCATCGGTCGCGCGCGCGAGGAGGTTGAGGACATCGTGGCCGAGGCGCAGAGCGTTCGCCGGGGCGAGCGCCCCAGCGCCGACTGACGCACCCCAGTCGACCAGTCAGTCCCTCAGGTTCCGACGCATGAGCTCCTCCACGGCCGAGCTTCGCCCCCGCGTGCTCAGCGCCACCCCGGGGCGCCTGCGCGTGCACCTGAGCGGGTGGGGCGGCGAGGACGCGGAGGCACTCGCGCGTCGCATGGTCGCCATCCCCGGGGTCACGCAGGCGCAGGCACGCGCGAGCACTCATAACGCGCTCATCGGGTTCGACCGCACCTCGACCACCCTCGACGCGCTGCTCGACCGGCTGGGCGCCCTGCTGAGCGCATCCTCTGGGCCGCCAATGGACGCGCCGACCTCCACCGGCGGGCGCCGCGGTGAGCCCCCGGCCGGCCGCTCCGGCTCGCGCTCGGAGGCCGCCGAGCGCGAGTCGGAGGACGGCTCGCGGACGCGTCCGCTGGGCTCGATCAGCGGCGTCCTGCGCGAAGGCGCGGGGCGCTTCGGGCGCGCGCGCATCGCCGTGCGCGGGCTGGACCGCGATCCGCAGCTGTCGCGACGCGTGGTGGAGGCGCTCGAGCGTCGCCCTGAAGTCAAGCGAGTGGTGGTCAGCGCCGCCACCGGCCGCGTGCTGGTGGAGTTCTCCTCACGCGTCACCGATCTGCAAGACCTGCTCGCGCAGGTCTCCAGGCTCGAGCTGCCCGACCTTCCCGGCGACGACCGCCCGGGACATCCTCTGGACCCCGCACCGTTGCTGCAGAGTGGTTCGCGGCTGGCCGGCTCGCTCGCCGGGCTGGCGCTGCTGGGCGCTCGACAGCTGATGGGTGCTCCGAGCGCGCCCCTGAGCTCGTCGGCTCCGGCCACCGTCGCGGGCACCGTGGGCATTCTCGAGGGCATACCGCCCGTGCGCGACGGCCTACGCCAAGCGCTCGGCCGCGACCGTGCGCAACTACTGCTCAGTGGGACGGCGATCGTCTCGTTGACCCTCTCGGGCTCGCCCTTGGGCCTGGCCCTGACCGGAGCCGGAGCGCTGCGCCTGCTCACCGAGGTGCGCGCGCGCCGCACCAGCTGGCGCGACTACGAGCAGCGTCTGGGCGACGCCGCCGCCTCACACCCGGGCGCGGTCGTTCGCCTGGAGGCCGGGGAGCGCGTGCCCCTGCGCGCGCGCACCATCGAGGGCACGGCCACGGCCACCGGACGCGACGGTCTGCCCCACGCGCTGGTGGCCGGCGCTGACGTCCAGGCCGGCGCGCGGCTCTTATCGGGTCGGGTGGTGGCCGAGCTGGTCGGAGACCGTGCGTTCACCCCGCAGCCGCGCCCCGCAGCCCCGCGGCCGGATGTGCTGGAGCGCTATCTCGGGCTGGTCGGGCCGCTGTCGCTGGCCTACGCCGGTCTCAGCGTGGTCTTGCGCCGCTCTCTGCCCAGCGCCTTCACCGCGCTGCTGCTGGTCAATCCGCGGGCCGCTCTGATCGGATCCGAGGCCGCCGACACCGGCGCCTCGGCCCGGGTCCTGCGCGCGGGAGTCACCGTGGTGGGGACGCGACCGGAGCGGGTGCTGCGCTGCCCCGACGTCCTGCTCATAGACGGTCCTCGCACCCTGAGCGACGGCTTGGAGATGTCGCGCATCCTGCCCCTGGGCGGCGCAGATCGCGAGCAGGTGGCGGCGTGGGCGGCGGGCATAGCGGCGGCATCGGGGTCGCCCTGGGGCCCGGCGCTGCGCGGTCCCCACGCGATCGCGGCCGACGACGGCAACTTCGATGGCACCACCGCTTCGGCCACCGTGTCCGGTCAGCGCTATGCCCTGGTGGCGGCGGGCGAGACGTGGGCCGAGCACGCGGCGGTCAGGCGCACCAAGGACGCCGGGGAGGAGGCGCTCGTGCTCCTTGGCCCACAGCAGCACGATGAGCCGCTGGCCGTGATCGGGCTGCGCCCCAGGGTGGCCGCCGGCGCGTCCGAGCTCGTGCGTGCGTGTCGCGAGCACGGCTGTGAGATCACGGTGCTCGAGCGCGGTGACCGGCGGGCCTCGCGCGCGCTCGCCCGCCGTGTCGACGTGTCGCTGGTGGTGGAGGCCGACCTGGTGGAGCTCGTACGCGACCGCCAGCGGGGGGGCGACCGCGTGGCGCTGTTGTCTGACAGCGCGGCGGCGGCCGAGGCCTTCGAGGCGTGCGACCTGGCCATTGGGCTGACCTCCGGGCGCAGCGCACGCTTTTCCGCGCGAGCCGACCTCATGGCGCCCGACCTCTCCGCCGTGGCGGCGGTCATCGAAGCGGGCGCCCGCCGTGACGCCAGCTCCAACGCATCGGTCGGGCTGTCCTTGGGGGCAAACGTCCTCGGCGGGGCCTGGGGCCTGCAGGGCGCACCGGGCCTGGAGCGTGCCTCCTACGCCACCTACGCCGCGGCGCTCTCCGCCATCGGCGTGGGCTGGCAGCGCCTGCGCGGGGGCCGCCGCTCGCACTCCCTGGTGGCGCGCCTCACCGACCCGCGCCCCGAGCGCTGGGGTCGCCTGCGCGAGGAGGTCGTTCTTCAGGCGCTCGACAGCCGCACCGAAGGGTTGACCGGCGCAGAGGTGGCCCAGCGCCATGGACGCCCGCCCGCGTCCGCTCGTCGCAACCCGCTGCTCAGCGCGGTCAGCGAACAGCTGCAGTCACCGCTGACGGGGGTGCTGGCCGCCGGCGGCGCGCTGTCGCTGGTCCTCGGCGCGCCGGCGGACGTGGTGATGATCGGCGCGGTGATCGTGGCCAACGTGCTGGTCGGCTCCTGGCAGGAGCGCCAGGCCGGTCGCGCGGCGGAGGCGCTCGAGCAGATCGGGGCGATCACCGCCCGCGTGGTGCGCGACGGACAGACCGTCGAGGTCGCCGCCCACGAGGTGGTGACCGGCGACATCCTGCTGGTGGCCTCGGGCGACCGTGTGGTGGCCGACGCCCGACTCCTGGAGGCCGCGGCGCTCGAGGTCGACGAGGCGTCGCTCACCGGCGAGTCGTTGCCGGTGTCCAAGGGCCCGCACGCCGAGCCCCACGGCGCCCGTGTGGTGCTCGAGGGCAGTGACGTGACCGTGGGCAGCGGCCGCGCCGTGGTGGCGGCCGTGGGCGAGGGAACGCGGCTGGGGGCCACCGCCGCCGCACTGGCCATCGACGAGACCCGCGAGAGCCCGCTGGGTCAACGGCTGAATGACCTCTTCCGCCGGGGCCTGCCGCTGATCGTCGGCGCGGGCGCCCTGGTCACGCTGTCGGGGATCGCCTGGGGCGGCGCGCCCCTGGGCCAGCTCGCGTTGGGTGCGAGCATCGCCGTGGCCGCGGTGCCCGAGGGGCTCCCGCTGCTCGCGGGCGTCGCCTCGGCGGCCGTGGGGCGCCGGCTCGCGGGTCGCAACGCGCTGCTGCGCCGCCTCGCCGCGGTGGAGTCACTGGGGCGCGTCGACGTCGCCTGCGCAGACAAGACGGGCACCCTCACCCAGGGGCACCTGGCGGTCAGCCACGTCGACTCGCTCGATGCGATCGTTCGCCTGCCGGCCGGCATGGGCGACCGTCCGCGCCATGTGCTCGAGGTCGCCGCGCTGGCCAGCCCGCGTCCGGACGGCCCGCAGGCAAGTGCTCACCCCACCGACGGCGCCGTCCTGGACGCGGCGGCAAGCGCAGGCCTGAGCGAGCGGCTGACCGATGAACGCACCGCCGAGGCGCCCTTTGACCCGGCCCGCTCCTTCCACGCGACGGTGCTGTCCGGTGCCGTCTGCGTCAAGGGCGCCGCCGAGACGATCGTGCCCAGGTGCGTGGCCGTGCGCCGTGCCCGTGGCGACGAGCCGCTGGACGACCGCGCGCGCGACGTCCTGCTGCGCCGCGCCGAGGAGCTCGGCGGTCAGGGCCTGCGCGTGCTCATGGTGGCCGAGGGGCCGGCGCCCCGCAGCGCCGAGGACCCGCAGGACCTGATCGCGGTGGGCTTCTTGGGGATCAGCGATCCGCTGCGCGCAGGCGTGAAGGAGGCCGTGGCCCGTTGCAAGGCGGCGGGCGTACGCGTGGTCATGCTCACCGGCGATCACGCCGCCACGGCTCGGGCCATCGCCGCCGACGCGGGACTGGACGCCGACGACGACAGCGTGATCAGCGGCGATGAGCTCAGCGAGCTCGACAACGGCGAGCTGGACCGCCGCCTGGAGAGCGCCAGCGTCGTGGCCCGGATCACGCCGCTTGACAAGCTGCGCATCGTCGAGAGCATGCAGCGAAGCGGCCATACCGTGGCCATGACCGGCGACGGAGTCAACGACGCTCCCGCTCTGCGCCTGGCCGATGTGGGCGTGGCCATGGGCGCCGGGGGCACCGAGGTGGCGCGGCAGGCGGCCGACCTGGTGCTGGCCGACGACGACTTCGCGACGCTGGTCGAGGCGCTGGTGGAGGGCCGCGCCTTCTGGGAGAACCTGCGCCGCGCGCTGGGACTGCTGCTGGGAGGCAACCTGGGTGAGCTCGGCCTGATCGCCATCGCCAGTGTCCTGGGACGTACCTCGCCGCTCACCACCCGCCAGATCCTGGCCGTCAACCTGGTGACCGACGTGCTTCCGGCGGTGGCGGTGGCCGTGCAGCCACCCGAGCACCGCGACCTGTCGGTGCTGGCCCGTGAGCGTCCCGACGACTTCGACGCTCCGCTGCGACGCGACATTCTGCGCCGCGGCGCCGCCACTGCCCTGCCTGCCCTCGGCGCCTTTCTCGCCATGGGAGCCGGTGGGCCCGCGCAGACCGTTGCCTTTGCGAGCATCGTGGTCACCCAGCTGGCGCAGACGCTCGACGCCGGTCGCAGCGAGGGACGCGTGAGCCCCTCGGTCGCCGGCGCCATAGCCGGCTCTGGCGCCCTGCTGGCGGCGACGCTCACCGTGGCTCCCATGCGAGCCTTCCTGGGACTGGCGGCGCCCACACCGGCAGCGGCGGGACTGATCGTTCTCACCGCGCCCGCAGCCGTGCTCCTGAGCCGCGCGCTGCAGCGCGAGGGCCCCGGGGCCATGCGGCTGCTGCCCGCTGGCTGAAAACGAGCGTCAGCGCTCGAGCAGCACGCGAGGCGACGGCTCGTCAGTGGGGACCAATCCCCACACGATCAGCATCATGTGAAGCAGCGGTCGCTGCTTGTGGGTGCTCATGCCTACGAGGTTCGGCACGGCGGTCTGCGAGGCTGTTACGAGCCTGCAACCAAACTGTGAAATAGTCGTTATGCGGGGAAAATAGCTTCGGGGGGAGATGCCCGTGAGCCGTCGCTGCCGTGGCGGCCGCAGGCGGCTGGAGCCGGCCGAGCAGCGCGGTCACGCCGTCCGTCCCGAAAGCGCCGCAGCTTCGTCAGGTCGCGGCCGGGGACCCGCGCTGGAGCGTCATCTCGGTGGGCACGCCGCGGTCGCGCAGGATCGCATTGGCCTCTTGCAGGCTGTCCGCGTCGCGTACAGCGCGGGCCAGCGGGGCCGCGCACGAAAGCGCGCGGGCGGCGTCGAAGTACACGGTCAGCGCCGCTGCGGGAGAGAGCGAGAGCACGCGGCGTCCGTCGCGGATGGCCACCTCGCCGGCCTCCCCCGCGAAGGCACGCAGGGGCAGGGCGCTGGCCTCGGTGAGCACCGTCTGCGTGGCCGCGTGCAGGCAGCGGGCCACGCGCTCGGTCAGCCCGCGCGCTCCGGCCAGCGCCCCCGCGCGTCCCAGCGCGGCAAAGCGCCCGGACAGCTCGGCCTGCGTCAGCTCGCCGTCGCAGCCCGGCCCGAACACGCCGGCCAGTACCGCGTGACCCTCGTCCTGCAGACGCGCCGCGGCGGCGAGCATCACGGCGTCACACAGGGGACTGGCCAGGCCACGCTCATCTCCGACGGCTAGGACGTCCCCGCCGCAATCGATGAAGACCAGGAGATCGCAGCCCAGCTTGGTGGCCGCCACGATCAGCGACCGCGCGATGCGCGCCGGGCCGGGATGCGGGTCGATGAGCACCGTGGGGGAGCCGAGGAACTCCGCCATGCGCGACTCGGCGAAGCGCACCGGACCGGCGCTGGTCCGAGGGCCCGCCAGCAGGACTCCTTCGGCCAGCGGCGGTGCCTCGGTGATCTCCCCCGCCCGGCGGGGACCCGATCGTGGATCGATGGGCTGGCGCTCCCAGCTCATGCCACCGAGCACCGGCTCCGCTTGGTGGTAGAGGCGAGCGTGCTCAGCCGTGGCCAGGGCGCCGACCACGTCTCCGCCCCCACCGATGCCCAACACGAGCGGCCGGCGCGCCGAGCCGAGCAGCTCCTCGGCGTCGAGCGCGCCACCGACATCGGCCAAGCTCATGAGCTCAGGCTAGTGGCGACCAGCGGTTATCCTGCCCCACCGGCCAGGCCGGCCTGACCGTGATCGCGCTCTACTCAGCCACGCTCCTGCTCAGCGCCGGGCTGCTGTTCGTGGTCGAGCCCATGATGGGCAAGTCGCTGCTCCCCGCTCTGGGGGGTGCGCCGCAGGCGTGGATCACCACCCTGCTCTTCTTTCAGGTTGCGCTACTCGGCGGCTACGCCTACAGCCACGCCATCGCGCGCCGACTGGCGCCCGAGCGGGCCGCGGCGGTGCACCTCGCGGTGCTGGTGGGCGGTCTGGCCCTGCTTCCGCTCGGCCTGACGCCGTCACCCTCGGCGTTGACGAGCTCGCACCCGGTGCTCTGGGTGCTGGGGCGCCTGACGGCGACCGTGGGTCTCCCCTTCGTGGCCGTGGCCGCCACCGGTCCGCTGTTGCAGCGCCTGTTTGCGCACACCCGCTCACGCGCGGCCACCGACCCGTACTTCCTCTACGCCGCCAGCAATGTCGGCAGTCTCGTGGGACTGCTGGCCTACCCGCTCGTGCTCGAGCCCGTGCTCGAGCTGCGCGACCAGGGACGGGTGTGGTCATGGGCCTACGGCATCCTCGTGCTCAACGTGGGCGCGTGTGTCACCGCCCTGTGGCGAGCGATCGGCGCGGCGGGGGCCGGGGGCCCGTCCCACGGCGCGGAGCCCATCGCCGACGTGTCGCCGGCTCCCGATTGGCGGCGGCGGGCGCGCTGGGTCGCCCTGGCCTTCGTGCCCTCGAGCTTCCTGTTGGGCACCACGGCGTTCATCACGCGCGACCTCGTCCCGGTGCCGCTTCTGTGGGTGGCGCCGCTGGGGATCTACCTGCTCTCCTTCGTGATCGCCTTCGCCCGCCACGGGCATCCCGAGCGTCTGCTGAGCGTGACCCGCCTGGTCCTCCCGGGTGTCGTCATCGCGGTGGCCTACACGATGGCCATCGGCTCGCAGCGGCCGCTGTGGCTACTGCTGGCCCTGCACGGCATCGCCCTCGGCGTGGCGGCGCTCATGTGCCACGCCGCCCTGGCCCTCGACCGCCCACATCCGGGGCGTCTGACCGAGTTCTACCTGTGGCTGGCGCTCGGCGGCGCGCTCGGAGGCGTGTTCAACGCACTGGTGGCGCCCGTACTGTTCAGCTCGCTGACCGAGTACCCGCTGGCCATCGTGGCCGCCTGCCTGCTGCGCCCGCCCGCGCCGCGGGCGCGCCCCGGTGTCCTGGAGCTACTGGGCGCCGACGAGCGCGTGAGCCGGCTGATCGACGTGTCCCTGCCCGCGCTCTTCGGCCTGGGCGTCGCGGCGGCCCTGCGCCTGGAGCAGGTCGGGGGATCTCAGGGTCTTGACCGTCGCAGCCTGGTGATCGGCTTCGCGGCCGGGCTCAGCCTGAACTTCGCGCGCCGGCCGCGACGCTTCGCGCTGGCCGTGGCGGCGCTGTACCTGGCCAGTGCCCTGGCGGTGAGTGGCCCCGGGCACGTACTCGACCGCGAGCGCACCTTCTTTGGTGTCTATCGGGTGGACAGCGACGCACAGGGCTACCACCAGCTCTACGACGGGACCACCCTGCACGGCGTCGAGCTCATGGGCCGGCCCGGACACCCGGTACCCCTCAGCTATTACAACCCGTCCGGGCCGGTGGCGCAGGTCTTCGCCGCACTGCCCGACCGCCGGTTGGCGACACGAACCGCCGTCGTCGGCCTGGGCTCCGGGGCGATGGCGTGCTACGCCCGCGCCGATGAGCACTGGACGTTCTATGAGATCGACCCCGCGGTCGCGCAGATCGCGCGTGATCCCCGCTGGTTCACCTACCTGCGCGACTGCCCGGGACGTCATGACGTCGCGGTGGGCGATGCTCGTCGCTCGCTGGCCACCTCTTCCGAGCACTTCGGCGTGATCGCGCTCGATGCCTTTTCCTCCGACGCCATCCCCGTGCACCTGCTCACACGCGAGGCGCTGAAGGTCTATGTCGGCCACCTGGTCGGGCACGGCATCGTGCTCTTTCACATCTCCAACCGCTATGAGGACCTGCGTCCGCAACTGGGGGCCCTGGCCACCGAGAGCGGACTTGCCTGCCGCGTGCAGCACGCACGGGTGACCCCCGCGCAGGCCGCGCTGCGCTACGCCGAGTCCACGTGGGTGGCCATGGCCCGCGCGGCGAGCGATCTGGGCACGGTGGCCCGCGACCGGCGCTGGCTCGCGTGCCCGGTCGGTGGCCCGTCTGACGCCTGGAGCGATGGGCGTTCCAGCCTGCTCGCTCACCTCAAGCTGGGCTGACCACCGGGCCTGGGCGCGATCGCGCGCTCAGGTGGTGGCGAAGCGACCGAGGGTGGCCAGGGGGCGCACCCCGCCCAGGTCGCGGGCGAAGATGCGGTGGTAGGCCGCCTCCTCGCGTGAGCGCAGAGGGGGATCGACGCTGTCGCGCTCATCCTCGAACTCCTCTTCGCTCACCGTCTCGCTCACGCTGTCGCGTAGGACGGAGGCCATCCCGCTGCCGTCTCCGAACTGGGACTTCTCTCGCCACAGCAGCTCGGGAGGCAGCCATCCCTCGAAGGCCTCGCGCAGCAGTCGCTTCTCGGGCTGACCCGGACGCGCCAGCTTCCAGGCCGCGGGCAGCGCCAGGCCCAGCGCGATCAGGTCGAGCTCGAGGAAGGGCACGCGCGCCTCCAGGCCGTGGGCCATGGTGACGCGGTCGGCGCGCTGGAGGTTGAGGTTGTGCAAGCCCCCGATGGTGCGCACGAGCTCGGCGTGCAGCTCCTCCTCGCCCTCGAGCTCACGCAGGTACTCATAGCCGGCGAAGATCTCGTCGGCGCCCTCACCGGTGAGCACCACCTTGACGTGGCGCGCGGTCATCTCGGCCAACAGGTAGTTGGCCACCGCGCTGCGCACCAGCGAGGCGTCGTAGGACTCGATGGTGGACACCACGGTGGGGAGCACCTCGAGGGCTTCCTCGGCTGTGTAGATGCGCTCGCGGTGGTCGGTGGCCAGGTGGGCCGCGGCCTGGCGGGCCGCGAGCAGGTCGGGGGAGCCGTCCAGCCCGACCGCGAAGGTCTGCAGTCGCTCTCCGCGCCGGCGCAGGACATCGGCCGCGATCGCCGCCACCAGGGTCGAGTCAAGGCCCCCTGAGAGGAACACCCCGACGGGTACGTCGCCCATGAGCTGGCGCTCGACGGTCTCGCACAGGCGCTCGCGCACGCCGACCAGCACCTCCTCGGGAATGCGGCCGTCGGTCGGCGTGGCGGCGCCCAGGTGCGACATCGGCGGGACGGCGGAGGCAAAGCGCTGCAGACCCTCCTCGGGCGTCCAGTAGTGGCCGGGAGGAAAGGCCTCCACCAGCGGCTGCCAGGATGCGTCAAAGGCGCGCATCTCCGACGCGAAGCGCACGCCGTGCTCGCCGCGCGCCCAGTACAGGGGCTTGATGCCCACCGGGTCGCGCGCGGCGAGAAAGCTGCCGTCGGACCCGGCGATGAGAAACGCGTACATGCCGTGGAGCTTGCTCAGCGACCGCGGTCCCCGCTCCTGCACGAGGTGCAGAGCGACCTCGTTGTCAGAGCGCGTGAGCAGCCGCTGGTTGGCCAGGCCCATGCGCAGGCGCTCGTGGTTGTAGACCTCGCCGTTGCCCACCAGGAGCACGCTGCCGTCCGCGCTGGCCAGGGGCTGGTGGCCGCTCTCCAGGTCGACGATGGAGAGCCGGCGCTGGCCGATCCAGGCGTCGCCGACGGTGGCGCTGCCCTCGTCGTCGGGTCCGCGGTGGACGAGGCGGGCGAGCATGCGCGCGCCCTCCTCGGAGTCGACCTCTCCGTACTGTCCGGCGATCCCGCACATGGGCTCTTAGACCGTAGCCGCCAGAGCATCGATGTTGATGGCCGAGCCGTAGGCGTCGTCGCGGCGATCGCGCAGGTGGGATATGGGCCCGCGTGAGGCAGCGATCGCAGAGGCCACGTCGACCCGCGCGGTGGCCATTCCGGCTCGTCCGCTCGTCCGCGCCAGCACCCGCCCGTTCGGGTCGACCACCTTGGCGCGACCGAAGAAGCGCAGGCCACCCCGACGCCCCGTGTGATTGGCCGAGACCCACACGACCTGGTTCTCCATGGCGCGGGCGCGGTCCAGGAGATCGAACTGGCGCACCTGCAGGTCGCGGGCCACCACGCGCGCGGGATTGCGCCGCGACACCGGCCAGGCCGACATGCAGGCGATCACCTGGGCTCCGTCGCGGGCCAAGCGGCTGGCCGACTCACCGAAGATCTTGTCGTAGCAGATGAGCATGCCCAGGCGCCCGACCGGCGTATCGAAGGCCTGGAAGCGCTGCCCGGGGCTGTAGGCGCCGATCTCGCTGGGCGGCAGGTGCACCTTGCGATGGATGCTCAGCACGCCCGCGCCGTTCAGGCAGGCGGCGCTGTTGTACGGTCCGCCGGGCGCCTCCTCGGAGAAGCCGATGCACACGGTGGTGGGACCGGCCATCGCGCAGAGACGCTGAAGCTCGGGTCCGTCGGCGGCCACCGTGACCGGCGCAGCCACCGGACCACCCGGCGTGAGCTCGTCGGGGTAGCCGCCCAGCGCGCACTCGGGGAAGACGACCAGGCCCACCCCGCCGGCCCGGGCCCGCCCCAGCACGCGCCCGATCCAGGCAAAGGCCAGCTCGAGGTCATCGCCGACCGATCCCGCCACCGCGGCGATCCGCTGGCCTTCGAGTCGCTCGGTACGCCGGTTGCGCATAGCGACAATCCTGGGGCCGACACAGGGGCCCGAGTATGGCCATCCGTCTGAAGCGGCGCCCACGCTCCTTGGACAGCCGCCCCTCTTCCTGGCCACTCCGGGCGTCAGGAAGGAAACGCGCTCAGCTGCTCGACGAGCCGATCGAGCAGCGCGGCCTGCGCGGCGTTGATCCTGCGCGCCACCTCGCCCAGGTCGAACCACTCGGCCCTGTCCACCTCGGGAAACTCCACGACCTCGCCGGTGCGCGGGGGCCAGCGCATCGTGAAGGTGTTGCTGCGCAGGGTGCGCGGGTCGAAGTCGCCGCGCGCCGCCCAGGCGCGCACGACCTTTCCCCCGCGCTGGCGCACCGAGCCGAGGTCGAGGAGCTGGGAGGCGGCGAGCGGCACCCCGAGCTCCTCTTCGAACTCGCGCAGAGCGCAGGCGCGCGCATCGTCCCCGGGCTCGAGCTCGCCCTTGGGAATCGACCACGCGCCCTCGTAGCGGCGGGCCCACACGGGTCCTCCGGGATGCACGAGCAGCACCTGCAGCCCGCCGTCCTCGGAGTGGCGAAAGAGCAGGATCCCTGCGCTGTGGGCTGACCTGGCCACGATCGATCGGGTGCCCTCTCGTGCGTGCGGGACACGGGGTGTCCGCGACCGGCGCACCGGGGACATGTACCCCGATACCCTCGCACGCGTGACAGGCGGGGGCCGCTGGCGGGGGGACGGCGACGTGGACGGCGATCGCGCTCGTCGGCGTGACCCTGCCCAGCAGCGCCGGGGCCCTGACCGCCGGGGCGCCGACCCACGACTTCGAGCATCCGGCCTCGCAGGACACGAGCCAGCAATTCTCGCCGCCCGTCGCCCCGCCCGCGCGGGCGGCCAACGTCCAGCGCCAGGACACTCCCGCCGACCCGATCTACGACCAGTCCGAGCCCGACACGGTCAACTCGCCGAAGTCGACCAACCTCTACGCCGAGCGCTTTGACCTCTTCGGCTTCCCCTCCTCGCTGAGTGCGAACAGCGCCAAGTACGGGGACAGCCAGCAGGGCCATTCCGCCGGTCAGCCCATGGTCTCGGGCTACAACGCGGCCGGCGCGTGGAAGCTCGAGCGCGGCCGCAGTGACGTGACGGTGGCGATCCTGGACACCGGCATCCGCTGGAACGACCAGGGACTGCGCGACAAGATCCACCTCAACACCGGCGAGCTGCCTCTGCCTCAGAACGCCGACCGCAGCACGTGCACGGCGCCCGCCGGGGCGAACCCCTACGACTGCAACGGGGACGGCGTCGTCAACGTCGAGGACTACGCCCGGGATCTGCGCGTGACCGCGGTCATCGCCCAGGGCTATTCCGGCCGCGACGCCCCGACGCCGCCGACGCTGGTCACCGGTCAGGACCTCATCCACGCCTTCGGGGACTGCCAGATCGACCCCGGCACCCACCTGGCCGTGCCCGGCACCTGTGGCGCCGGCAAGCACTACGACAACGACCACAGCGGCTACGCCAACGACATCGCCGGCTGGAACTTCTTTGACAACACCAACGATCCCACCGACCGCTCGAGCTACTTCGCGGCCTCCAACCACGGGAGCGGGCGCGCGGGCGACGCCGCCGAGCAGGGCAACGACGGCGTGGGGTCGATCGGCGTCTGCCCCCACTGCCAGGTCATGCCCGTGCGCGTGTGGGACACCTTCGTCTCGGACGGCAACACCTTCGGCCTGGGCATCACCTACGCCACCGACCGCGGCGCCCAGGTCATCGAGGGCGCCGACGGCAACCTCTACCACTCCGCCTTCACCGAGCGCGCGTCCCAGTACGCCTACGATCACGGGGCGGTCCAGACCTACTCGGGCGACGACCTCAACACCGCCAACCACAACTACCCGGCCAACTACGGGCACGCGATGCTGATCCAGGGCACCGTCCCCGACACCGTCGGGCTGGGCCAGAACGCCCCGCCACCCAAGGGCACGCCGTCCCCACTGTCCACCGCCTTCAACGCCGCCCTGGCCACCGCCGGAGTGGGCACCAACGCCCCGCCGACCACCTACTTCCGCGGCGCCAACACCACGCAGTACGGCGGCAAGAGCTCGATCTCGATGGAGGGAGCCACCGGCTCGATCAACACGGGCGCGCCTCGGGGGGAGCCGGCCTGGTCATCAGCGCGGCCCTGGATCACCAGCCGCCGATCACCCTGCACCCCGACGAGACCAGGGAGATCCTCGAGCAGACCGCCGAGCGGGTGACCACTCCCAACGTCGGCGCCGGGGGCAAGCCGGATCCCGGAGCCGACCCCACCAAGCCTCCGAACGAGCAGTGGACGACCCACTTCGGCTGGGGGCGGGCCAACCTCGGTGCCGCGGTCGGCGCGGCCGCGAGCGGCAAGATCCCCCCCGAGGCGGCGATCGACTCACCCGACTGGTACGCGCCCCTCACCGGCCGCCAGGTGCAGATCACCGGCCTCGCCCGCGCGCGGTTCGCCGCGGGCGGCCAGTTTCACTGGAAGCTGCGCGTCGGGGCGGGACTGGCGCCCACCAGCTACACCACCGTGCGCGAGGGGAATTCCAGCACATCGGTCACCGACTTCGGCCCGATCGACCTGAACGTGGTGCGCGCACAGCTGGCGCAGACGATCACGCCCCTGGATCCCGGCGGCCCCCTCTTCGCCCCCGGCTCGAACCCCTTCGCCCAGCAGTTCACGTGCAGGTGGAGGTGACCAGCACGGACATCCCGACCATGGGCATCGACCGGCGCGTGCTGACCACCTTCGCCGACCCCACCCTGCGCTCGGGATATCCCAAGCGCCTGGGCACCGGGGGCGAGGCGCCCATCCGCTACGCCGACCTCAACGGCGACAACGTGCCCGAGCTCATCGTCCCCACCGAGGACGGCCAGGTGCACGCCTACGAGCCCGATGGCGCGGAGCTGAAGGGCTGGCCGGTGCACACCGGCATGCAGTCGGCGGCCGTCGGCCATACGGCGACCGGTGCCCTCGCGGCCCTGGGGGCTCCCAACGAGCCCCCGCGCGGGCCGGTGATCGCCGACCTGGACGCCAGCGGGCGCCCCGACGTGATCACCGCGGCGGGGACCCACATCTACGCCTGGCACGGCGACGGGACGCCGGTGGCGGGCTTCCCGGTGCAGTCTGACCTGAGCCTGTGCACGCCGGATAAGCAGAGCCAGCCGCTGCGCCACCCCAAGTGCGGCTTCCTGGCCACCCCGGCGCTGGCCCACCTGGAGGGCGGAAGTCGTCCGCCGGACATCGTCGCGCCCGCCCTGGACGGCCACCTGTACGCGTTCCACGGCGACGGGACGCGGGTGCCCGGCTTCCCGGTGGCGCTCGTGGACCCTTCCATCCCGGCGGCCCAGCAGATGGTGGCCGAGTCCATCAACGAGCCGGCGATCGCCGACCTCACGGGCAGTGGGCGCGACAACGTCGTGGTGTCCACCAACGAGGTCTACGGCGCCCCGGCCGCGGGTAGCGACGTGAGCTTCTCCGGAGCGCTGGGGGGGGCGGCCGGCGGCTCCACGCGAGTCTACGCGGTCAGGGCCGACGGCAACGCGAGCGGCCACCCCTTCCTCCCCGGCTGGCCCATCAAGCTGCCCGGGATCATCCAGAACGTGCTGCCCCTGATCGGACCGGGCCAGGATCCGGCCGTCGCGAAGATCAACGGGGTCACGCAGATCTTCGCCTCCGCCACCGGCGGATCGCTCGACTCCTACACCACCGATGGCAAGAAGGCGATTACCGTTCAGCAGAACGCCTACGGGGCGGGATCCAACGCGGTGGACAGGTCAGGCTCCCTGAACCTGTTCGAGTCCGCATCCTTGGGCGACCTCCTCGGCAAGGGGACGCCCGACGTGGTCAAGTACCACATCACGCTCAACCAGGCGGTCAACCTGCTGCTGGTGGGCCAGAACCAGCCCTACAACCACCTGATCGGCGCCTTCGACGCCGCGTCGGGAGCCCCGCTTCCCTCCTATCCCACGGTGACCGACGACTACCAGTTCCTGTCGAGCTCGAACATCGCCAAGGTCGATCCGGCCAGCCCGGTCAACCAGGTTCTGGCCGGCACCGGGCTGGGGCTGCTGCACGCCTACGACGGCGCCACCGGCCTCGACGCCCCGCAGTTCCCCAAGCAGACCGGGGGATGGCTGTTCGCGCCCGCGGCCCTGTCCGACGATGGACGCCTGGCCGACATCACGCGCGAGGGCTTTCTGTTCGAGTGGAGCAGCAAGGCGCCCAAGTGCCAACCCTCGCTGCAGTGGCCCTCCTTCCGCCACGACCCCCAGTCCAGTGGCAACCTCAACCACGACGGCACGCCCCCCGACGCGGTCGCCAAGCTGACCCTGACCGCACTGGGCGGCGGGCGCTACCAGCTGGGCTTCATCTCACCCGGCAACGACGGCCCCTGCGGCACGCCGCAGGCGTTCGTCTCCCGTGTCGACGGGCAGCTACGAGACCTGGGACTCAGATCGCCGCCGGCGGGCGGCACGCCCTTCAGCGCGCAGGTGACGCTGCCCTCCGGGGCGCACACGCTCAGCATCCAGGCCCAGGACGGTGCCGGCAACCTTGGCTACCCCGTGGCCGTGGCCCTACCTCAGGTGCCGGGGAGCATCCTCGGCTCCGGGGGGCCCGGTGCGTGTATCGCCGGTGGACGGCTTCGCTACCGCATCAACCCCGTGCCCCACGGGCGCGTGGTCAAGGTGCAGGTCTACGTCAACGGCCATCGCGTGCTCACGCGTCGAGCCCGGCGCATCACGCACGTGAGCTTCCGGCGGCCGTTGGCCGCGAGCTTCACGGTGAAGGTCGTGTCGATCAACAACCGTGGCGGTCGCGTGATCAGCAGGCGACACTACACGCGCTGCGGCGAGCTGAGCAAGAAGAGCCACGTCAAGCGCCACCACGGGCGTAACGCCCGCCACGGACGCTGAAAGCCCGACACCGGCGGGCCCGCCTCAGGTTTTCCCACGTCCCAGTACGGGAAACCCTCCTGGTAGTGGGAAGGATCGCGGTGCAACCCGAGTCCGTGCACGCGACGGGGGCGCGAGTCGTGATGGTGGGTAGCGGCCTTGAGGGCATGGCGGGCCGGGTGGGGAGCATCGGCTCCAGCACGGCGGCAACTCCCGCGGCCGGGGAGGCGCTGTCGGCCTTCGCCTCCCGCTGGTCCTGGGGCATGAGCCGCCTCGGTGGTTCCGTACGCGAGCTGGGCACGTGTGCTCACGCCGCCGCGAGCCTCTACGTCGAGACCGACCGTCAGAACATGCCGGCAGCGCGAGCGTGAAGTCCCCACCCTTCCTGGAAGGACTGCCTTGGCCCGAGGGCGACCCCGGTGGTCTGCGGTCCGCGGGCGGGGAGGCAGCCGCCGTCGCCGCAGAACTCGACGCTCAGCGCGCCCAGCTGACCGGACTCGCCGATCCGCTGGGATGGCAGGGCTGGGCTGAATCGTCCTTTGCCGCATCGGTGGCCGCCCACGGACTGAACCTCAGCTCGGCCGCGAATCATTTTGCCAACGCGGCGCAAGTGCTCATTCACCTCTCGGAGGTGCTGGAGCGCGCGCAGGAAACGATCACCAAGGCGGCGGTCAAGCTTCACGACGCACGGGAGGCCGCACGCAACGCGACCGCCGCCGCGGCCGCCGCCCACGGTCCCCACGCCCTCGGCGTCCACGCCGCCGCACAGCGGGCCGTCGACGAGGAGCAGCGGGTGTCCCGCTGGGCACACGGTGTGGCCAATGGCGCGCTCAACGAGGTGCAGACTGCCGACAAGGCCGCGGCGGGGGTGCTCCACGCAGCCGCGGCCGTCGCGGTCGGTCCGGGCGGTATGCCGGTCGCGCCCGGACAAGCCGGTGCCCCCGCCAGCCCGCTCGCTGCGCTGGGCTCCTACCTACAGGCAGTGAGCCATGGCCAGTCACCCTCTCACGCCCGCTGGCTCGGCCGCCCGGCCCTGCCGCTACCGCTGGGCCGTGAAGCTCACGTGGGCGCGCGCGCAAGCAACCCCGCGGAGCAGTGGGCGCAGGCCGGGCTTACCGCGCTGGCGCTCGATGGCTTGCGTGAGGGCATCGGTCGGCGCACCGAGCTGCTCACCGATGCGCAGCGAGTGGCGATGGCCAGGCGGCTCGGCGTGCCCCTCGATGAGGTGCCCACGCAGCGTCTCATTTCCACCGACGTTCTCCCAAAGTGGCTGCAGAGTGCGGCGGACAGCCCCGCGCTGCGAAGCGGGCTGCGGTACGGGCTGCCGGCGTTCGGGTTCGGGCTCGGCGGGGTCCTCGACTATGGGCAGGCGCGCGCAGAGGGACATAGCCCCGCCGGGTCGGCACGGCGGGCCACCGTCAACGCCGTCTCAGGCGCAGGAGGGGCGTGGGCGGGACGTGGCCTCTGTGGCATGGCCACGGCCGCAACCTCTGAGACCGGCGGATGGGGTGCCGCAACCTGTCCGATCCTCATTCCGGCCGGCGCCTGGGCCGGACACCAGATCGGAGAACACATCATCAACCCGGCAATCGACGAGGCCGGACACCTACTGCACGGCCTTGAGCACCACTTCCAGGACCATCCCAAGCCGACTCTCTGGGACGGACCGGCCAAGCCGCCGACCCCCCAGCCGGCCGCCGGAGGCGCGTTCGCATGACGGCGTCGCTTGCGACGTGGCAAGGCTCGGCGAGCGCATGGATCCTGTTCCTCGCCTGTCTCGTCGCCGCGCCTCTCCTGACCTGGGACGCCCATCGCTTCTGGCACGGGCGGCACCGTATCTGGGACGGTCCGTCCGAGATCTGGGATCCGGGCGGCCCCGCCTACTGGCACGGCTTCACCCGCAGCATTCCGCTGATCGCGGGGTACGTGTCTCTCTGCTTCCTTCCCGGGCTCTTCGGCGCCGCATTCTCGTCCTCGCCCCACGACGCGCTGTTCGCGGTTTGCTCGCTGGTAGCAGCCGCTACCTTCTTTGGCTTTCTTCCGCTCGTCCTCGGCGTCTTCTTCTTCAACCGGCCGAGGTGGTGCGTGCCGCCGCACCGCCGCGACGAGCCGGGCGCGCTAGCCGAGTTTCGCGCCCATCGCGGCACGCGACCGACCGCTCTCTGATGGCGACGCTCGACCCGCGCTCCCGGCGCGCCTATCTGGATGAGGCCGAGCTGGCCGCCGCCGTACTCCTGCTGGTCGCCCCCGAGGACCCCACGCTGGAGGGCGAGGATGCTCGGGAGGCCGTCGCTCGACTGGTGGACGCCGGCGGCGTTCGCGACGGCAAGCTCGAGGCATGGCTGGTCGAGCTCGTCGCGCCTATCGCCCGGCCCGAGCTGCGCGCGCTAGCCGAGAGCCACTCCGGCGGCCAACTCTGGGTAGTCGCCTCGGCATGGATGGCGGCTCCAGGCGGCACCCTCGGCACCCTCGCGGAAGGGAGCAAGAGTGAGCTCGCTCCCCTTGACCCGGCGCTCCTGCCCAGCGCTCTGGCCCGCGAGGTGGGGCTCGCGCCACGCTCCGTGCCGGGCAGCCGCGAGCCGTTGCTCGCCTGCATCTCAGACGTCGAGCAGGCTGAGCGCGAACGGGGACATGACCCGCTGGGGCGACTGATGGCGCAGCGCCGCTGCTCCTGGCGCGTCACGGTCACCAACGTCGTGGAGACCCGCTCGCTCGCGGTGGTCGATGGCGGCCCGCAGGGGTATTGGCTCTGCGAGCTCGCCGACGCGGAGCTCGAGCAGGTGCGGCTCGTTCCCGCCGCCTCCGACGAGGTCGCCAGCCGCCTGCTGGCCCTGTTTGCGCCGACGGTCGGTCACTCGGTAGTGACTGAGCTCACCGCTCGGGTTTCACGCTCACCGTAGCCCTCGTACCGTCCCGAACGAGGTCGCCCTCGGCCGCGTTGCCCAAGGCGTCCCTTCCCCGTCGCTTCCTAGGCGCGAGCGCGTCCGGGAGCGGCGGGACGCAGCGTGGCCGCGAGGCGGGCGATGAGCCCGGCAATCACCGACCCGATGATCAGGTAGACCAGGGCGGCCAGTCCCCAGTTGATCGCGATGGAGATCTTCGGGTCCTTGTTGGTGAAGATGTTCTTGAAGGGGCCCACCAGCGACTTGGCCGCGTCGTGGATGTCAGAGACGATCGAGTTGGCTGAGTTGGCGTCCAGGACGGTTAGCAGGATCCCCAGCACGATCAGCAGGACGACCACCCCGACGATCAGCCTGATCAAGCGTGAGACCAGCAGCACGAGGGCGGCCGCGCCGGCGCCCGCGGCGGCGCCTGCACCCCGGCCTGCCCCCCGCCGGCGGCCAAAGCGACCGCGGCGCGGCGGCTCGGATACCGGTTCCTGCTCACGGGTAGCCGCAGCCTCTCTGCCGGCACGTCCGCGCCGTCCGCCACCAGCCGGTTCCTGCTCTGCTCGAGTCTCTTCCGCCACGCTGCCTCCCCAGGCTCGCCATGCTCGGCTATCTAGCGTCCGAGGCGAGGCGAGTATACGCGTGGCGCGTCCCGGACACCCCCGGTGACCGCCCAGAGGTGCGAGCGGCCCCGTCGCCCCAGGTCCACCGATGGCTCAGCCATCGCTGGCGGGCTCGACGCCCGGCTCGGGGATGCCGGGCATGGCGTCGCGGCCGGAGGCAGTCTCGTCTGCGTCGGGATCGACGCCCAAGGGCTTGCCCTCGGGAGACTGCGGGTCGGGCAGACCACTCACCGGCTGGTCGTCGGGGATCGCGCCCGGGCGCGGCGTATTGGCCAGGGGAGCATCCTCACCGGCCCGGGAGGGGTTCTCGATGTCTTCACTCATGACCGGGCGATACCCGCCGTCGCCTCGGTCCACGCGCGTCAGAGCTGCACGGACACGCCGACACGCGCCCAGGCGTTGTTGATGTAGCCCTTGGGGTTCCACAGGTGCGCAGGATCCTCGGGCTGCGTGGCGGCGCCGCTGTCCCACGCGCGTGCCACGATCTGCTGCGTGTCCACCGGGACGTCGAGCTCGATGGTCCAACGCCTCCAGGCCCAGGCGCTCCGGTGGTCCAGCAGCTCGGCCTGCTTCCAGGTGCGACCTTGGTCTAGCGACACGTCGACGCGCTCGATGCGACGGTCATCGCCGGCGAGCGCATAGCCGGCGACCTGCGTGGGCCCGGCGGCGATCGTCGCGCCGTCATCTGGGATGAGGATCTCGCTGTTCAGCGCCACCGCGCCCAGGGCGATGCCGTCGCCTGGGCGCACCTGATCGAGGTCGGCGTCCTCGGGCAGGAGCCGGTAGGTGCTCGCCTGAAAGTAGCCGTCCGACGGCTGCGCCTGCGCGCTGACCTGGGTGAGCCACTTGACGCTGCGCGCCCCGATGTACCCGGGGACAATTGCCCGTACGGGCGCTCCGTGAGCGGCGGGCAGCGGGTTGCCGTTCATCTGCCAGGCCAGCAGGACTTCTGCGCCCAGCGCCTTGTGGCGCGGGATCGACCCCGCGAAGGGTTGCGGCGGATCGGCCTCTGGGGAGACGTCGGCCCCACCAGCGCGATGTGCGCCGCCCCCTCGCTAACCCCGCGGAGGTGAGCACGTCGCACAGGCGCACGCCCTGCCACGAGGCGTTGGCGGTCGCCGCCGGTCCCCACGGGGCCTCACCCGGAATCTCGCGCACCGCGACCAGGCCCTCGCGACGGTTGCCCGCACACTGCAGGGTGGCGTCGAGGGTGTGGTGCTCGAAGCGCTCGCGCAGGTCGTCGAGTGAGAGCTCGAGGTCGCGCTCCACGAGCCCGTCGACGCGCAGCCGCCAGCGCGCCGCGTCCACGACCGGTATCGGCCCGTGGCTGCGTACGTAGAAGCTGTCCAGTGGGGTGAGGTCGCTGTGAGCCAGCGCGCCTCTGGGAGGCTCCGCGTTGAACGGCTCTCGCTGGTGGACGATCATGTCCGCCCGCTTGGTGGACAGGTCCATCGTCGCCGCCTACCCAATCGGGCGGCGACCGACGCCGCCCTGTCGGTCTTCAGCCACCCCCCTGCGCCGCAGACCCCGCCACGCGCGGGACCCAAACCGGTGTCGGGCGTCAGCGCCCGTGGCGGACGTGACGCCTGTGGTGACGCTTGACGTGGCTCTTCTGCTTGGCCAGCTGGCCACAGGGCGCGTAGCGTCGCCTGCTGATCACGCGACCGCCACGGTTGTTGATCGACACGACCTTCACCGTGAAGCTCGCGGCCAACGGCCGCCGGAAGCTCACGTGCGTGATGCGCCGGGCTCGACGCGTGAGCACGCGATGGCCGTTGACGTAGACCTGCACCTTGACCACGCGCCCGTGGGGCACCGGGTTGATGCGGTAGCGCAGCCGTCCACCGGCGATACACGCACCGGGGCCCCCAGAGCCGAGGATCGTCCCCGGGGCGCCCGCGGTCGACGAGGCGCTCCCCCGCGGGAAGGCGTAGGTGTACACCCCGCGACCGTAGGTGGCCGCGACCAGCGTGTTGGGGTCGCCGGGCTTGAGCGCCAGATGGAAGACCGGCACGGTGGGTAGCCCTGAGCCCAGCGCCGAGTAGTGGCTGCCCTGCGTGTCGCTGGAGGCAAACACGCCGATGTCGGTGGCGATGATGAGCTGGCCGCCGCGCACGGTTACCCAGTCGGCGGGAATGTCGGGTAGGTCGCCCGAGATGTCGGTGAAGCTGGCGCCGGCGTCGGTCGACCTGAACACGTGGCCGGCACCGACCCGGCTGGTGTCGTCACCGACCGCGCCGGGAATCGCCCAGCGGCGTCCGTAGCCGGCCAGGGTCACGTAGACCGTGCTCGGGGAGGCCGGATCCATGGCCACCGCGGTGACGTAGCGCTTGGGCAGGCCCTTGGCCGCGGCTATGTGCCACCCGTTGCCGGTCAGGCGCTTCGGGGCCTGTGGCCCACCGACGTTGGTGGCGATGCCGCTGGCAAAGGGCGCGCTGGGGGTGACGGGCTGGGTGATCGTGTCGCAGTACCCGCAGTACCCGACGTAGGCACTGTCACCGTGCAGGTCCACCGCGGAGAGCTGGTTGTTGGGATTGTTGGGGTCGTCCGCGGTGGCGGTGGCCCCGGCAACACCGGCATGCTTCTGCGTGCCCAGGTCGAACACGGTCTGCCAGTCGGTCGGCGACGGGGTTCCCGGGTTGGCTCCGGTCGGGTTGTCCGCGCTGACGCTGGGCGGGGAGGTGGTGTTCGGCCCGGATTGCGTCTCCTTGACTTCGCGCCCCCCGATCATCAAGTGCTGCGCGTCGGTGGGATCCATCATGAAGGGCGTCGCGAACAGGGCGCTGGTCAGGTTGGGGTTGATGCTCGTCCAGTTCATGCCGCCGTCGACGGTCGTCGACACCCCGCCCCCGACGTACTCCTCATAGGCGGTGGTGCTGTGGGCGGGATCGACGGCCGAGAAGAAGCCGTCGCCTCCAAAGACCTCGAACTGCTTGCCGTCGGGTAGGATCTTCAGCTCCCCGTTGTCCTGCAGGCCGGCGTAGACCGTCCCGTCCTTGGCCATGGCGGCGTCGTAGGGCTGCAGGGTGTGGAAGCCGTCGTTGTTGCCCGCGCCCCAGGCGTTGTTGGAGAAGTCGTTGCCCTGGGCAACGTGCTGCAGGTAGGCACCGCCGTCGTTGCCGACGAGCAGGCTGACCCCACCCTGGCCGGGGAACGCGAGCGAGCCGTGCTGGTCGGGGTGGGTCGTGGTGGTGTTCGGCTTGAAGCTGTCCTTGCCGTGACCGGGCCCGCACTTGGGCAGGCCGTTAAGGACGAAGTCGCACGAGTTCCAGTAGCGCCCGATCACGTCGAACTTGGCCGGTGTGCTGCCGTCCAGTGGCACGGCGCCGGTTCCGCCGGTCGTGTTCTCCCACACCTCCTCGAGCCCGAAGAACATCCGTGTGGGCACGCCGGCCGGGGTGGCCTTCGTGGGGTCCGGCGTGATCCACTCGTTGTACCAGGCCTGTACCCCAGGCTGATAGCCCAGGCCAGCGCCCGCTGGCGCCAGCGCCGACGAGGGTTCAAGGGCCAAAGCGTTGCCCGTCGCCAGCTGCGTCCAGGTCTGTCCGAAGTCGGTGGAGACATAAACGCCGTTGACGACGCTGGATCCCGGCATGCCGATGGTGACGCTGTCGAGGCTGTCGGGCATGCCCCTGTTGAACTTGACTGCGTCCTGGACCAGCGCGTAGACGATCTGGTGATCCTGGGACGGACCGTTGGCTATCCCGAGGGCGACCCGGCCGACATCGGCCTGAACTCCCTGGGCGAAGGTACTGGTGCCGACCCTGTTAAAGCTCCCAGGGGCACCGGTTGTCGACGTGTACACGCCGTTGTTGGGCGACTGCTCCGCGCCGTCGGCGTTGGGCTTCTGGCCCGAGCGCCAGCCCACCACGGCGAGCACCGATCCGGCCTTGCTCGAGGACGTTTGGGGCGTCTGGTCGTTCTTGGCGCCCTGGACCACGACGTCGGTGACCATGTTGGCCAGGAAGCAGTCCTTGTAGGCCGGGTTGGTGTAGTCCAGCGAGTGGCCCGCGCACGTGCCGGTGGGCAGCTGGACGTTGACGAAGCTCTGGCCGTCGTCGGTGGAGCGCAGCAGGCCGTTGCCGGTGGCCGCGTAGACGATGTCCGAGTTGTTCGGGTCGACGGCGACGCGGAAGCCGAGCACCCCGTTGGGCACGCCTTGAGCGTGGGTCCAGTGGGCCCCGTCGTCGGTGGAGCGCCACACGCCGTCGCCGGAGAGCGAGTTTCCGCCGTAGGCGTTGTCGCCCGTGAGTGCGATCAGGGTGCCGCCCTGGGCTGGTGAGTACTTCACCGAGGCGACCACCTGGGTGGGCAGGCCCTCGCCGATCGAGCGCCACGTCTTGGCGTTGTCGTTCGACTCCCACACCCCGCCGTTGGAGACCGCGGCGTAGAGCGCGCCCGTGGCCGGGTTGCGGTCGAAGTCGCTGGTGCGCCCGCTGATGTTGACAAAGCCCTCCAGGGTGCTGCCGTTGCTCTGGTCGTAGCTCGTGTTGTTGGCCACCTCGGGGGTCGTGCCCAGCGGGGCCCAGACGCCGGTGGCGCCGGAGACGGGGCTCGAGTCGCGGGCCAGCGCGGCGCGCTGGGCGAGCGCGTGCGGGTAGGCACCCGAGGCGACCCTGCTCCCCGGCGCGACCGAGCGCGACGCCAGCTGGCTGTTGACCGCCAGTACGTCGCGGGCGCTCTCGGGGTGGCCCAGGCGCTGACATCCTGGGAACCGCGCGCCGGCCTTGGCGTCTGCGTCAGAGCTGTGCGCCGCGGAGGGGTGGGCGGTCTTGGCCGCCGCGGCGTCACCTTCGGGCACCAGTCCGAGCGGGCACGGTCCGTTGGCCAAGTGGCGCACGGGCCCGCGACCCGAGGCCACGGCCACCACCGCGACCGCGACCACCAGCAGGGCCGCAGCCGCGAGTAGGCGCAGGCGCGTGGCGATCAGGGGGCGGCGGGGCATGTGGTCTCCGAAGGGTGGCGGGCGAGGGAGGTTGTGTCAGTGAACAACGCTGACGAAAGGCGATTCTTGCGCACTTGTCCAGACAGTCACCCTCCGCACCACCGATTCATCGTCCGGCAGATCGCTACCGCGTGCGCTGTCGGCATCCTCGCGTCCTGTCTGGTCCCGGGAGACGGGCTGATCAGGCGCCGGGAAGGGGACTACTGCAAATAGGCCGTGCGAGACTCAGCGGCCTGTCGCTACGGGGCCCGGCGAGCCCGCGCGGCCGTGCTCGGGGGCCTGGCCCCCATCCGTCCGCAGCCGATACCCGGCGCCGCGCACGGTCTCGATGCAGTTGACGCCAAACGGCCGGTCGATTTTGTCGCGCAGGTAGCGGACGTAGACGTCGATGACGTTGGAGCGGTTCTCGTAGTCGTGGTCCCACGCGTGCTCGAGCAGCTCGAAGCGACTCAGGATGGCGCCCGGTCGGCGCATGAAGGTCTCCAGCAGGGCGAACTCCTTAGCCGACAGCGAGATCTCCGCGCGTCCGCGCCAGACCCGCCTGGCCGCCGGGTCCAGACAGAGGTTGCCGACCGCGAGCACCGCGGCCTTCTCGATCGGTCCGCGCCGCGCGAGGGCGCGCAGGCGGGCGAGCAGCTCGACGAACGAGAAGGGCTTGGTCAGGTAGTCGTCGGCCCCACCGTCGAGGCCCGCCACCAGGTCATCGATCCCGTCGCGAGCGGTGAGCATGAGCACTGGAGTCCATACACCGCGCTCGCGCAAGCCGCGGCAGGTCTGGAAGCCGTCGATGCCCGGGAGCATGACGTCCAGCACGATCGTGTCGTACTCGGTCGCCGCGGCCATCCACAGAGCGTCCTCCCCGCGCTGGGCGACATCGGCCGCGAGGCCATCCTCGCGCAGGCCCCGGCGTATGAGCCCGGCCATCTTGGGCTCGTCCTCGACGACCAGGACCCTCATCGTGAGAGATGTTGGCGCTGCCCGATGAGCGTCCGATGAGAGCGGCTCGGAGGTACTCCGTCGGGGGTGTCGAGCAGCGCAGCGGCGGACACCACGAGCCAGACGTCGGCTCCGCCCCCCGGAAGGTTGCGTGCGCCGCAGACCCCGCCGTGCGCTACGGCGATCGCCTGAACTATGGCCAGTCCCAGTCCTGAACCTTCCCCCGCTCGGCTCGAATCCGCGCGCGTGAAGCGCTCGAACGCCCGCGGGAGGAACTCGCGCGAGAAGCCGGGGCCGTCGTCACGAACGTGCAGCTCGACCACATCGCCGCGGGACTCCAGGCCGAGACGAATGGTCGGGCCACCATGGCGCAAAGCGTTTTCGACGAGGTTGCCCAGGGCCTGCTCCAGGCGCAGCGGATCCGCGAGCACGACCGAATCGGCCTGCACCTCGGTGATCAGGGTGATCTGGTAATCGCGGGCGCGACGCTCAAAGCGCTCGCGCACACCCTCCAGCACGGCGGCGGCGGAGATCTCGGTCGTCCTGACCGGTAGCCGACCCTGATCGAAGCGGGCGATGACCAGCAGGTCCTCGGCGAGCTGCGCCAGACGGTCGGTCTCATCGGCGGCCGAGCGCAGAGCGCCGTGGACGTCCTCGGGTCGGCGCCCCGGACGCAGGGCAAGCTCCAGCTCAGCCTTCAGGATGGTCAGTGGCGCGCGCAACTCGTGGCTGGCGTCCGAGACGAAGGTGCGCTCGCGCGCGAGCGCCGCCTCGAGGCGAGCCAACATCTCGTTGAGGGTGGTGCCCAACCGAGCCACCTCGTCGGCAGCTCGCGGGACGGGAAGGCGCTGGCCGGGCTCGCTGGCCGAGATCAGGGCGGCGCGCCGACGCATCGAGTCGACCGGCCGCAGCGCCGCGCCCGTGAGCCCGTAGGCGACGAGGGAGGCCAGAGCCAAGGCGACGGGTCCGCCGATGAGCAGGAGCGCACCGAGATCTCTCAGGGCGACGTCGCGATCCTGCAGCGAGGCACCCACGACAACGACGAGACGCTGATCCTGGGCGGTGACAGGAGTGGCCAGCAGTCGGGCCGAGTCGGGCAGACCTGCTGGATGGCGCTTGTCGAAGAAGCTCGTGGTCGCGAGGGCCCGGCGAACCTCGCGCGCCGACAGCAGCACGCGTGAGCGCAACTGGGGGGTTGCGTCGACCACACGCCCGCGGGCGTTGAGGATCTCGGCGAAGCTCTCTCCCCGTGCGGTCACGGAACGGCCCGGTGACTGGCCCAACCCCGAGTCCGATTGCCCAACCAGCGTCGTCACGTCCCCGGAGCGCGCCAGCAGGCCGCGGTTCAGCGCCGAGTTGAGCTCGTCAGCAAGGCGAAGGTAGAGAGACAACCCCGTGGCGCCGAGCACGACCGCCATGACCGCGGCGAAGGCGAGGGTGAGTCGCACCCGGATGGGAAGCCGCGTCATGGGTTCGAGAACGTACCTCGCATCCAGGGTCACCGACCGAGGATCACGGGCGCGTGTGGATCATCACTCTGTCGCATGAGATGAACATGAGCCCCCATCCCCGCTACTCGTCGGGGGACGGTGGTCAACGTCTGCCCAAGGCCGATCTGCCGTCTGGAGCCGCCCTCGCCCCCAGTGCGCTCACGGGGGGCTCATCTGCCTCTCACGCGGTCTGGTCACCGTGCTGGGCGTCCGCTTCCTCAAACGATAGGAGACAACATGTCCAAGCGGTTCACCAGCAGGTTCGTCGGTGCGGCGGCGGGAGCGGCGATCGCCGCCCTCGGCGTCGGCGCCGTCGCGATGGCGCAGTCCTCAGGCACGACGACCAAGGCTCCGAGCCCAACCGTCTCGGCTCCGGCACCGGTGCGCGCCGAGGCGCCTCAGAGCGCAAAGACGGACAAGGACAACATCCAGTCCGGCGATCAGACCACCCGGGACACGGCCGGATCGCGCGACGCTAGGGACACAGCGGCGGCGGGCGCTGCCTCGAGCCGGGAGACGAAGCCCGAGTCGAGCTCGGGAGCCGAGTCGAGCTCCGAGTCGGCCGCCAACTCCGACGGACCCGGCGGCCACGCCGACGCGCCAGGCGCCAACGTCGACCATCAGGCCCAGGGCCAGGAGTAGCCAACCTTCTCAGCTCAGGCTGAGAAGGCGCATCCAGAGACGGACGAAGATCCGCGTGCCAGAGGGTGGTCCCTGACCTTTGGGGACCACCCTCTCGGGCACCCTCTGTACTGCTGACGCGTCACGCGCTCGGCCGCTGCGCTGCCAGCGCGGGGACCCATTAGGATTCCGTGATGGCCACCTCGCATGCAAAGGGCGCACTCGCTCCCGCCGTGGGCGCACCGGCGCCCTCGCTCTCGCTTCCCACGCTCGCCGGCAGCGGCTTTCGCCTGGAGGACAGTCGTGGGCGGCCGGTGCTGTTGACGTTCCTGCGCCACGCCGGCTGACTGTTCTGCCGCACGCATCTCGTGAAGATGCTCCGCCAGCAGGAACGGATCGACGCCGTCGGCAGCGTGGTCGTGGTCGTACACGACTCCCGCGAGCGGGTGTGCGCGGGCTTCCTGAAGGGCCTTGACGTGCCCTACCCGGTGCTCGTCGACCCCGAGCTCGCCTCCTACCGGACGTGGGGCCTGGCCAACGCTTCGGCCGCCGGAACCTTTCTGTCACCGCGCGTCGCGCTGGGCTACGCCAAGCGCCTGCTTGTCGATCGCGAACGCCTGCCCCGGCCGGGCAGCGCGATGTTGGCGCTCGGCGGAGACTTCGTGGTGAACGCCGAGGGGCAGATCGCCTACTCCCATCCGCAGCAGAGCGTCGATGACCGTCCGCCGGTGGGCGTGCTGGTGCGCGAGCTCGAGCACGCCGCCAGCTCGGGAGGACCCACAGCGTCCTGAGCGCCTCCTCGATCGTCTGCTCGCGGGCGCCCGGAGCCTGCGCATCCACCGACCATCCCTGCCAGGATCACCACATGCACAGCAACCGGGCTCGGTGTCCACGTCCCCCGGCGCGCGGCGTGGCGGTGCTGGGAAGCATCGTCCTGGTGCTTGGGGCAGCGACCGTGGTGCCCGGAGGCGCCCGCGGCGCGACGGCGGCCCAACCTGATGCGCAGTGCACCTCGTCCTACGGTGGCGAGGCGCCAGTGCCCGGCGGACCGGTGCGCTTTGGCATCGACCCCGAGCTCGCGGGCGCCGCGGGACCGACCCAGCTGCCGGCCAAGCCCGAGGACCCGGCGCGCAAGTACGCGCTGTTGGCCGCGCTTCGTCCCCCGGGCCGCGAGCTAGTGGTGCGCGTCAACCGGCTGTTCTCGAGCGACGGGGAGGCAGGGGTGCGCCGCTTTCAGGGCATCGTCTCCTCGTACACGAGCCGCGGGTTTGCCGTGGAGGTGCAGGTGCGCTACCACCCCGCCCAGCAGGACGTGGGCAACATCCCCGGGTGGGTGGCCTACGTGCGCCACGTCGTCGACGTACTCGGCGCCGACCCGCGAGTGGTGGCCATGACGATCACCAACGAGGTCAATCTGACGGCCTCCTCCAACACCTCCGATGGCGCCTACCGTGGCGCGCGCGACGCGCTGATCGCCGGCATCGTGGGCGCTCAGGACGAGGCGCATCGGCGCGGCTACGACCAGCTGCGCTTCGGCTTCACCTACGCCTACCGTGGCGATCCCAGCAGCGACGCCGACTTCTGGAGCTACCTGGGCACCCACGGCGGTCCCGCCTTCCGGGCGGCGCTGGGCTGGGTGGGCCTGGACTTCTACCCCGGCTCGTTCTATCCGCCGGTGGTGGGTCCGGGCGACAGCTACCGGGCAGAGACAGCCAACGCGCTGGGGACGCTGCGCCGGTGCTACATGGTCAAGGGGCGACTGGGCCCGCAGGTTCCGCTGTGGGTCACCGAGAACGGCATCCCCACCACCTCGGCCCCCGCCTCGGCTCAGGCCCAGCTCGCCGCGCTAGGCGAGATCGTGGGAGCCGTGCACGACTATGGGAAGACCTATGGGGTCACCGACTACCGTTACTTCAACCTGCGCGACAACGACTCCAGCGGCGCCGACGGGCTGTTCTCCACCGACGGCCTGCTCTACGACGACTACACCCCCAAGCCGTCGTTTGGCGGGTACCGCGATCTCATAGGCGAGCTGGGGGCAGCGCCCGCGGTCGGGGCGCTCTCCCCCGGCGCTCGATCTGGCGCCGCGCCTGGCCCCCGCGGCGCATACGGGCCCTGCGCGAAGAAGCTCCGCGTGCACCTCGGTCCCGGCCGCCGCAACGGTCGGGCGCTGAGCGTCAGGATCTACGTCAACGGGCATCTGGTCGCGCGGGCGCACGCCGGGCGCCGGCGTCTGCGTACGGTCGTGCTGTCCGCGGTGCCGGGTCCGAGCTTCCACCTGCGGATCGTCTCGGTCACCGCTCGTGGCCTGAGGGTGACCACCACCCGGCCCTACCGCGGCTGCCTTGCGGGTCGACGCCACACCGTCGTGCGCCGGGTGCACGCACGGACGCCTCCGCGGCGCGCTCGGCGACGCTGATCGAGGAGCGTGCCTGTCGCCCATGTCCCTTGGCTCGAGCCCGGGCAGGCCGACCAGGGCACGTGTGGGCGCTATGCTTGCGCTAGCAAGTAAGGGCCCGCGTGGAGGAGGTACCGAGAGTGCAGCTGGAAGGCATCCATCACATCAGCGCGATCACCGGCGATGCCGCGCGCAACGTCGATTTCTATTCGCGCGTACTCGGGCTGCGCATGGTGGCCAAGACGGTCAACCAGGACGACCCGAGCGTCTACCACCTCTTCTACGGCGACGAGCAGGCTCACCCGGGCGCGGACCTCACCTTCTTTGAGTACCCGGGCGCCACCCCCGGGCGAGCGGGCGCCGGCATGGTCCACCGCATCGTGTGGCGGGTCGGCTCACCCGAGGCGCTGGACTTCTGGACCCAGCGTCTGGCGGCCAATCAGGTCAGCGCCGAGCGCTGCGACGCCTGCCTGCGCTTCGCTGACCCCGAAGGCCTCCATCACGAGCTCATGCTGAGCAGCGCTCCGGATCCCGCCCTCGTGGCCCAGCACCCCGAGATTCCCGCCGCGCTCGCCCTGCGCGGGTTCGAGGGCGTGCGCGCGTACAGCGCCGATCCGCCTGCCAGCGTGGCCCTGCTGGAGGGCCTGATGGGTGCCGAGGGGCGCGGACAGGACACCTGGGAGCTGCGCGGTGGGCGCCGCGGCGGATGGATCGCCCTCGATCCGGCGCCCGCGTCCGTCGCGCGCCAGAGCGCCGGCGTCGTCCATCACATCGCCTGGTCGACCACCGACGCCGAGCTGCCCGGCTGGATAGATACGGTCAGGCGAGCGGGCGTCCCCAGCAGCGGCTTCGTCGATCGGCACTATTTTCACTCGCTCTATTTCCGCGAGCCGGGCGGCGTGCTCTATGAGCTGGCCACCGAGGAGCCGGGCTTCACCGTCGACGGTCCCGTGCAGGGGCTGGGGCGCGAGCTCGTGCTGCCGCCCTTCCTCGAGCCCAGGCGCGCGCAGATCGAGGCGCGCCTCACCCCGCTCGGTGACCCGCGGGCCGCCCGCGCCGCCGCTGGTGGGCGAGCATGAGCGACCGGCCCACGCTCGGCGTCATCGTGGCCAGCACCCGGCCGGGCCGTGTCGGCCTGCCCGTGGCCCAGTGGCTTCAGGCGCGCGCGGTCGTCCACGGCGGCTTCGAGGAAGGCTCCTGGACCTGGCCGAGATCGACCTGCCGTTCATGGACGAGCCCAACCATCCGCGCCTGGGCCAGTACGTCCACGAGCACACCAAGCGCTGGAGCGCGACAGTCGACGGCACGGACGCCTTCGCGATCGTGACGCCCGAGTACAACTACGGCTTCAACGCCCCGCTGAAGAACGCCATCGACTTCCTGCACAACGAGTGGCTCTACAAGCCCGTCGGCCTGGTCTCCTACGGGGGTGTGGCCGCCGGCACCCGTGCCGCCCAGATGCTCAAGCAGGTGCTCAGCGCCCTACGGATGGTGCCTGTCGCCGAGGCGGTCTCCATTCCCTTCGTGGCCCAGTTCCTCGACGACGAGGGGGGCCTGACCGCCAACGAGGTCATGGACCAGGCGGCCGACGCGATGCTCGATGAGCTCCTACGGGTGCAGGACGCGCTGCTGGCGCTGCGCCCGGCCGTTCGCCCGGCGGCCTGAGCTAAGCCAGCGTCTATCTCGGTGGGCGCGTGCGAGCCAACTGAGAGATCGCGCAATGAAGAGGACTTCCACTTCAGCATCCCGTGCGCGTGCGCGGATCAGCAGCGCCAGCGCGACACGCGCCCGGGACTGTGGCTGGACGGCCTGGTCGTCGGCCTGGCCGTGGGAGCGCTGGCCGCGGCGCTGGTGCTCGAGCCGGTCTTGACCGACACCCAGGGCAACTTCGCCACCGTGACCACAAACCTGGCCTATCCGGTCATGGACCTGCTCCTGATCATCACGACCTCCTACGGCGCGGCGCTCATCCCCCCCGAGGCCGCCGAGGGCTCCGCCGCGCTGCAGTTGGCCGACCAGCGGCTGTACCTGCAGAAGCGAGGGCGCAGCGGCGATGTGCCGCGACAGCTGCGCGACGTGCTGCTTGCCGCCTCCTCCGGGCGCCACCCCGACCTCGGTGCCCATCAGCACGGCGTGGCCACGCTCGCAGGTGCCCGGGGCGGCGCCTGAAGATAACCGGTGAGGATCTCGATGTGCTCGTGCGCGCGGCCGAGCTACACGACATCGGCAAGATCGCGATCCCCGAGAAGATCCTTGACCGGCCTGGACCGCTTGACGAAGAGGAGTGGTCCTTCATGCGCAAGCACACGATCCTCGGCGAGCGGATCCTCGAGTCCGCCTCAGCCCCGCGCCCGGTGGCCGTGCTGGTGCGCTCCAGCCACTGGGCCGCGTGGGCGTCACGGCCGCCGTAGCGGCGTCCCGTGGTCATCGCCTCGTGGGCGCTGTGCGGCCGACAGTCGCCGTGCACGCGCGCGACGAACGGCGCCCGCTCGTCCGCGTTGGCCGCCAGCCACTCGAGGTCCAGGCCGTTGGAGAAGGACTTGCCGGTGGCGGTGGTGACCAGCGCGCGCCAGGGCCGCCGGGGCCTCGACCTCGTCGAGCAGCGTCCCGATCTCCTGAAGCGGTTCTCGTCGTCGCCGAGGCTGAGGATGAAGACATCGCCGTCACGGTCGAGCGCGGGCATGGGGATCCCGGCTGGCTCTCAGCGCCGCGGGCGCCGGGGCCTGTGGCCGAGCGCGCGGTGACGGACCAGCCGACTGCGGCAGGGGTGATAGGTGCGCCGGATCGTACGCAGGCCGTGGCGCGTGCGGATCACGACGCGCACGTGGGACACCTCGCGGGGACGCCCGGCCAGGCTGACCAGCATCGACGCGCGGCGCCCGGACAGCCGGGACTCCAGGCGACCATTGATGAACAGCGCCACGCGCCGCACGCCGGCCCGGCGCACGGCGCGCGAGAAGTGGATGAGAAGGTGGCGCCGACTCGAGCACACCTGCTGGGCGGAGCCAAGGGGGGCCGAGCCGAGGGAGACCGCCGCGTCCGCGCACACCACCGACCCGTAGGAGATGGTGGCGCTGAGGGGCAGGTCGCGCGAGGAGCTGCCGACCATTACGCGGTAGCAGCCCCTGGTCACGCTCCAGCGATGCTGGGTCACGTCCCAGTAGGAGAAGGCGCGAGCGTCGAGGGGGAAGCTCACGCGCGTGCTCTGTCCGCGGTCGAGCGTGAGCTTGGCAAAGACCTTGAGTTGCCTGGGCGGCTGAGGTAGCGACGGTGAGGGCGAGGGCAGGCCGAGGTAGAGCTCGGGCACGGCGAACCCCGTGCGCGCGCCGGTGTTGGCGACCGTCGCCGTCACGGTGGCCGCCGGACCGGCGAAGGAGGAGCCGGCCTGGATGTGCAGATCGCTGAAGCGATAGGTGCTGTAGGAGAGCCCGAAGCCGAACGGATAGGCGGGCGTGATGGCCCGAGCGTCATAGAAGCGATATCCGACGAAGACGCCCTCCTTGTAGGTCTCCTGGTCTGCGACCCCGGGATACTGCTGGGGGTCATGAGCGGTGGGGATGTCTGACTGCTGCTGGGGGAAGGTGACCGGCAGGCGGCCGCCTGGATCGACGTCGCCGAACAGGATGCGCGCGATCGCCGTGCCGCCGTCCTCGCCCGGATACCACGCCTCCAGGAGCGCGCCCACCTGATCGCGCCATGGCGTGAGCACCGGCGCGCCGGTCTGCAGCACCACCGCGGTGTGCGGGTTGGCGGCGGCCACCTGGCGAATGAGCCCGTCCTGATCGCCGATGCTGACCTGGGGGTTGGCGCCGTCGGCGATGTCGGGCAGCCCCACGCTGGGACAGCTCAGCGCCATGCACGCCTTATCGGTGCCCTCACTCTCGCTGTCGGCGGCCACCACCACCGCGACGTCGGAGCGACGGGCCAGGCTCGCGGCCCGCAGGGGGTCGCTGCCGTCGTCGTGGAGACGCGCGCACCCGCCGGGGCGCGGCGCATGATCCCCTGCAGCACCGTGGTGGTGAAGAAGGGCGAGACCTCTGAGGAGCCGCTGCCTCGGACGTAGCGGTTGGCGGGCGAGCCGATCACCGCGATCGACTTCACCCGGCTCGTGTCCAGGGGCAGCAGCGAGGCGTTCTTCAGCAGCGTGGCGCCCTGTTCCTCCACCCGGCTGGCCTGTAGGGCGTGCGCGCTCTGGTCGATCTGGGAGGTGTCACTGGTGTAGGCCGCGCGGTCGAAGAAGCCAAAGGCGAACAGGGTGCGCAGGATCTCGCGCACGCGCTCATCGAGCGTGGCGGCGCTCACCTGACTCGAGGCCAGCGCGGCGTCGACCTGCGGGGCGGAGTAGGAGTTGCCGACGCTGTCGTAGCTCAGCCCGCTGTTCAGGCTCGGAGCGGTGTCGTGGGCCGCGCCGGCGTCGGAGATGACAAAGCCGTCGAAGCCGAACTCGTCGCGCAGGTAGCGCGTGAGCAGGTCCGGGTTCTGACAGGCGTAGGTGCCGTTGACCTTGTTGTAGGCGCACATGACCGTCGCGCTGCGTCCCTGTCTGACGGCAGCCTCGAAAGCGGGGAAGTAGATCTCGTGCAATGTACGCTCGTCGACGTTGGCGTTCACGTCGAAGCGGCCACCGACGACCCCCGAGCCGGGGGGCACGCCGCCCTGGCCCTCCTGGTTGTTGGCCGCGAAGTGCTTGACGTTGGCCATCACTCCCTGGGCCTGCAGGCCGCGGATCCAACCGACGGCCATCTGCGCGGCGAGGTAGGGGTCCTCGCCGTAGGCCTCGTAGGTGCGCCCGCCCAGCGGCGTGCGCATGATGTTCACGGTGGGGCCGAAGTCCGCATCGAAGCCGCGGTGCTTGACCTCGTCGCCCACCACCGCGCCGTAGCGCAGGGCCAGCGCCGGGTCAAAGGAGGCGCTCAGGCTGATGGCGGCGGGCATCGCGGTGGCCCGCTGTGATCCCGCCCCGAGTCCGCCCGCACCCAGGGCGCCATCGGTTATCTGCAGGGCGGGCACGTCCAGCCGCGCGACCGAGCCGCCCGAGTCCAGGAGGGAGACCTTCTCGTCCTGATATAGCGCTCCGAGCAGCAGCTGCGCGCGCTGATCGGGCGACAGCGACGTGTCACACCACGGGTGGTTCCCGCAGCGTCCGACGGCGCGCGCGTCGCCGACGCCGACTCCGAGCAGAGCCAGCGCGAGGGCGAGGGCACAGGCCCAGGCAGCCGATCTGCAAGAGGATGGTCGCCTCGACGGCGACCGAGGTCGCGCGATGGCATTGCCGAGGTGGCGCTCACCCCTGCCCACGACGGTCACGTGCGCAACTGTAAAGACACGGCGAAGCGACGGCGTCGATCGGGCGCGGCCCGGCATTCACCCGCGTGTAGGCTGGGCGCCGTGCGCGCCCACCACGTGACCGTCGAGTACCACTTCACCAAGGCGCCCGAGAGGGTGTTCGCCTATCTGGCCGAGCACGAGCACCTCGGTGAGCTCTTCGGAGCGACCGTCACGCGTGTACGCGACGGGGACGGGGGCGAGCGCAACGGCGTGGGATCGCGTCGCCGCCTGCGGGTGGGCCCGTTGCCGCCCTTTGAGGAGACGGTGATCGAGTTCGTGCCCGCTCAGCGGATCGCCTACCGCATCACCAAGGGCAGCCCCTTGCGGGGACATCTGGGCACCATGAGCTTCGCGCCGACGTCGGGCGGGACGCACCTGGTCTATGACATCCGCCTCTCCTCCGTCGTTCCCGGCCTTGCCCGCCTCGTGCAGGTGATGCTCACGCGCTCGATCACCCGCGCCCTGCCCGCCGTCGAGCGCGGCGCCTGAGGCGACCAGCCCGCTGCTGCGCCCCCACGCGGGGGCGATGCAGCGGGTAGGCCAACTGCGCCGGGCGCGCCTTAGATGCCGAGCTCCTCGGAGGCCATCTGCGCCCCCTTGACCCGGTTGGTGATCTTCTGGAAGGCGATGTCGCGGGCGGCGTCGGGAGAGCCGTGCTTGGGCTTCTCGTCGAGGCTGAAGGGCGCGAAGCCGCAGTCGTCGGTGGCTCCCAGGCGCTCCTTGGGGATGTACTTGGCCGCGGTGAGCAGGGCGTCCCTGACCTGCTCGGGCGTCTCGATGGTGGGATCAAGGCCGTTGATCACGCCGATGAAGCACACCTGCGCGACGCCGTTTGCGTCCTCGCGGCTGTGCTCGCCGCAGAGCCTGTAGACCTTCTCCTTGTCCTTCTCGCTCGCGCACTGGATCAGGAAGTAGCCGGCGTTCATCTCGAACATGTGATCCAGGAGCTGCTCGTAGGGGACCTCGGCACTGTGCACGGAGTCGGTGTCGCCGCCGGGGCAGGTGTGGATGCCGATGTTCTTGCGCTCCTCGGCCGAGAAGCGGTCGAGCAGCCGGTTGTTGAGGTCGATGAACTCCTGCAGCATGTTCTTCCCGGTCCACGGGTTGCGGGAATCGTTCTTGTTGGCCAGGCGCCCCTCGGTGAAGTCGATCGACACGCGCACCGCGCCGGCATCGAAGCACTGGCGGATGTCCTTCTCGGCCTCGTCGATCGCGTCGCTCAGGAACTGCTCGCGGGGGTAGTCGGGGAGCTCGTCCTCCAGCGGATAGAGCAACATCATCATCGAGGGGGAGATCACCGCCTGCTTGACGGGCTTGGTGGCGATCGCCTTGTTCTTCTTCACGAACTCAGACGCGTAGGTCTTGTAGCGGAAAGGACCGCCGGTGAGGCGGGGCAGCTGACGGTGATGGCCGTCGTCGAAGATGGCGAAGTACTGCCCGTCCCCGGCGAGGTGATCGGCGATGCCGGTTCCGGCCAGGGTGTCGGCAAGGTTGTAGGTGGCGAAGCTCGACTCCCGCTGCTCGCCGTCGGTGACCATCGGCTGGCCGGTCTTCTCCATGCGCTCGATCGAATCCCGGGCGGCGTCGTCCTGCAGAGCCGCCAGGTCCTCGTGGGAGATCTTGCCCTCGTCGTACTCCTTGATGGCCTGCTGGAGCTTGATCGGGCGTGGAAGGGATCCGACGTTCTCGGTGGGTATCGGCATGCTCTCTCCTCGTTTGGGTCGGCGGGCGTTCTGTGGCGGCGCGGATGGACCTCCGTCGCGTCAAGCCCGCTCGTCGATCGTTGGTCTTGCGATCGGGGCCGAGCCGGCGTCCCGGCCCACGAATGTCCTCCCCGGGTTTGAACCATTTGATGCTATGTCAGCCGGGCGGTCCTCGCCAACGGGCCAAGCCGTCGCCGGGTCACCCGCTCCGGCGCGCGGTCACACGGCGGCGTGGCGCTCGGCGACCGTCTCCCAGTTGATGGTCTGAAACCAGGCGTCGATGTAGTCGGGACGCCGGTTCTGATAGCCCAGGTAGTAGGCGTGCTCCCAGACGTCGACGCCGAGCAGCGGAGTGTGTCCGTCGCTGACCGGGTTGTCCTGATTGGCGGTGGAGGTGATCGCCAGTCGCGAGCCGTCGTGGACGAGCCAGGCCCAGCCTGAGCCAAATCGATTGACGCCGGCCTCCTTGAGCTTGGCCTTGAACTCGTCGAAGGATCCAAAGGCGCTCGTGATCGCCTCGGCCAGGGCTCCGGTCGGCTCGCCACCGCCGCCCGGCTTCATGCTGGTCCAGAACAGGCTGTGGTTGTAGTGACCGCCCCCGTTGTTGCGCACCACCGTGCGCTTGTCGTCGGGCAGGTCGCCCAGCTTGCTCAGGACCTCGCGGATGTCCAGGGACTCCCACTGCGTGCCCGAGAGGGCGGCGTTGGCCTTGTCCACGTAGGCCTGGTGGTGCTTGTCGTGGTGCACGCGCATGGTCGCGTCGTCGATGTGCGGCTCGAGCGCGTCGTAGGCGTAGGGAAGGTCGGGCACCGTGTAGGCCATCAGATCTCCTCTTTAGTGTCTTGTCGGGTCGGTGCTGCGAGCAGAACTTACCCGCGCTAGCGCGCGCTGAGCACGCGCTCCAGGCGCCGGTCAAGCGCACCGGCGACCGCGTCGTGCACGGTGCCCGGCGGAAAGCGCTCGACGAGCGCCTGCAGGAAGCCCTCGACGACCAGGCGATGGGCATGCTTCTCCCGCAGGCCGTGGGAGCGCAGGTAGAAGAGCTGCTCGGCGTCGATCTGGGCGATCGCCGCCGCGTGCGTACAGCGCACGTCGTTGGCCAGGATCTCCAGGCCGGGGATCGCGTCGGCGTGGGCGCGCTTGGAGAGCAGCAGGTTGCGCGACTCCTGGAAGGCATCGGTCTGCTGAGCGCCCGGATCGACCTTGATCATTCCCCGCCACACCACGCTGGAGCGAGCGTCCAGGATGCCGCGGAAGGCCAGGTCGGAAGTGGTGTTGGCCGCGGCGTGCTCCTGCAGCGTGTCGAAGTCCAGATGCTGGCGCCCGTGGGTCGCGTAGGCGCCGGTGACGGTGGCGTGCGCGCCCGAGCCGGCGAGCTTGGTCTCCAGGAACACCTTCCCGTTGCTCGAGCCGAAGCCCAGCGTGATCCAGTCCAGCTGTCCGTCGCGCTCGACGATCGCCCGCTGAGCACCGAACACCCACGTCTTCTCACTGAGGTCCTGGATGTCGACGAAGCGCAGCGTCGCGTTGGGGCCCACGACGAGCTCGACCACGCCGTTGACCAGGCCCTCGGCCTCAGGATCGCTGGAGACGGTCTGCGCCCACACCTCGGCCTCGGCGCCCTCCTCGAGGACCACGAGCACGCGATGGTGCAGCGCGCTGGCGCCGTGCTCGTGCAGAGCGCTGAGCACGATCGGCGCCGCCACGGTGGTGTTGCGCGGCACGTAGACGAGGACGCCGTCACTCCAGTGCGCATCGTTGCGCGCGACGAACGGCGTGTGCGTGGGCACGGTCGTCCCGAGGTGGCGCTCGACGAGCTCGGGGTGGCGCTCGGCCGCGAGCCCGAGGGGGAGCACGAGCAGCCCGTCGCCCGCCGGCTCCTCGGCGCTCGGGCGCAGGGCGCCTTCGGGCGCCTCCAGGACATCGACCGCGCCGGCCGGATCGCCGGCCGGCGCGTTGGGGTAGGCCTCGAGGTCCAGCGCATCGATCGGCGTGAACTCCCAGCCTGCGGTTCCCCGAAACACCGGGACGGGCAGCTCGACCAGAGCCGCGGCGGCGCGCTCTCGGCGCGCGGTCAGCCACTGCGGCTCCGTGAACGTCGGGCTAGCCAATGGAGCCCTCCATCTGCAGCTCGATGAGCCGGTTCATCTCGATCGCATACTCCATGGGCAGCTCCTTGACGATCGGCTCGATGAACCCGTTGACGATCAGCTTGGAGGCGTCCTCCTCGCCGAGCCCGTGAGACATGAGGTAGAACAGCTGCTCCTCGCCCACCTTGGAGACCGTGGCCTCGTGACCGACGTCGACGTCGTCCTCGCCGATGCGGATCGTCGGATAGGTGTCCGAGCGAGAGTCCTCGTCGAGCAGCAGCGCGTCGCAGACCACCTTGGACTTTGCGCCGTGCGCACCCTTGGCCACCTCGAGCAGCCCGCGGTAGCTCGAGCGCCCGCCGTCCTTGGAGATCGACTTGGCGAAGATGTTCGAGGTCGTGTTCGGCGCCGCGTGGATGATCTTGCCTCCGGCGTCCTGATGCTGCCCGGCGCCGGCGAAGGCGATGGACAGGATCTCGCCGTGGGCACGCTCGCCGGTCAGGTACACCGACGGGTACTTCATGGTCAGCTTGGAGCCGAGATTGCAGTCCACCCACTCCACCGTCGCGTCGCGCTCGGCCTTGGCCCGCTTGGTCACCAGGTTGAAGACGTTCTGAGACCAGTTCTGCACCGTCGTGTAGCGAATGCGCGCCCCGGGCTTGGCGATCAGCTCGACCACCGCGGAGTGCAGCGAGTCCGATGAGTACGTGGGAGCCGTGCAACCCTCGACGTAGTGCACGTAGGAGCCTTCGTCGGCGATGATCAGCGTGCGCTCGAACTGGCCCATGTTCTCGGTATTGATCCGGAAGTAGGCCTGCAGGGGCATCTCGACGTGCACGCCAGGCGGGACATAGACGAACGAGCCACCTGACCACACGGCGCTGTTGAGCGCCGCGAGCTTGTTGTCGTTGGGCGGGATCAGCGTGGCGATGTACTCGCGCACGATGTCCTCGTGCTCGCGCAGCGCGGTGTCCATGTCCATGAAGATCACGCCCTGCTTGGCCAGGCTCTCGTTGACCTGGTGGTAGACGACCTCGGACTCATACTGCGCGCCGACGCCGGACAGGAACTTGCGCTCGGCCTCGGGGATGCCCAGGCGGTCAAAGGTCTTCTTGACGTCGTCGGGGACGTCGTCCCACGAGCGCGAGGCCT
>JAABUQ010001032.1_pt1 | contig 62695 bp, 22 predicted proteins | sample 5560001 | NCBI WGS metagenome assembly JAABUQ01 (sample SAMN10711888, study PRJNA513371) | rock metagenome | isolation source: Antarctica rocks | place: Antarctica: Victoria Land, Finger Mt nord | collected 2015-12-18
TGAGTCGTGACGATTTTTTGAAATCGAATCGCTCAAAGTAGTTTAGCGCGAAGCGCGCTAAACTACTTATAGTAATCGACTAAACTACTTTGAGCGATTCGATTCTTCGATTTTTTTTGAACTCGAGTCTTGGCATTTGCACGTGACATTTCCGGGTCAGCGCGACCAGTCTAGAAAAATCGTATAAAAAATCTTAAAAATTAATAAAATTCTTGATTAAGAATCTTTAAATTAAAGACACTTAAGTCGAGAAGATTTGTATCGAAATCAAGAAGTTGTCTTGTTATTAACAAAAAACATAATCTTTAAATTAAAAGAATCTTATTAAACATAACAAATTGCTTTATATCTTAAAGAATATAGTTGTTAAAAAAAAGTTGATTCGCAAGAATTATAACAACTCTTTGACGAAACATTTTAAAATCGAGAAAATTTTAAATCTACTTTAGAGAAAGTATTTCTAACTTGCTTGCGCAAAATAGATAAAAACGTATATTAAAACATATAATATTTGTTAACGTATTAAAGTTTCTTATTATAAGTTGTATAATAAGCTTCGATTTTTATTTGTTGCAAAGAAATTATAAAAGAAAATTATTATAAATTTCGTAATAAGCTTGTCGTCAAATAAGCGTTATAAAGTTGTGTATAACTTAATCTTTATAATAGTTGATCGCTATACAAAAATAATTAAGTATATATTTGTAATTATCAAAATTAATATTACAGAATTAGCGATTTTTTTTTAATCAAATTATTTTACGTTTCGAAACGTTAATTAATATAATAAGCAATAAAGAATTTGTCTTTACTAGTGTTTTCTAATTTGTTGTATGCTTTTATGCACAAATCAAAAGACAATTAAGTATTATCTTTTATTCTTAGATAAATAATTTAATTAAGCGACAAAATTAAACTCTTAAGCACTATCTTTGCACTTAAGTTAACTCGAAACAAACGAAATAGATTAATTTATTGTTAATAGCAAAATTTGTTTATAACAATAGTTATTACATCTTAATTGAGACTTCGTCGTTCTATCTAATATACAATTATTATTTGAAGATCTATTATAAAATTGAGAACAACTTTATTAAAGAAAAGATATTATTGACATAAAAACGCGTAAAACAACTTTATAACTTAAGAAAAATTCTAGCGAAACGTCTTGAAAACGTTGTCGCGCAATAAACGAAATACTACAATAAAAGATATAAATCAAAGAGTTTTATTATAGAAAAATTAACTATACTTTTGATTAAAAATTTGAAGCAAAAGAGATTTAGCAAAAAGATATTGCACAAATATATTAAATTGTTTAGAATTAAAAATAAGATTAAAACGCAAGCTTATCGTTTTATCTTATTAAACATCTATCAAATTTATAATACTTTTTATGTTTTACTTCTAAAATTATATTTGCATTGCGTCGACAACAAGTAAACAAAACAAATATTGCAAGTTTCGAAACTTATTAATAATAAAATTCAATAAAAGATCGAAAAAATCTTAGACAAAACTAAGTTAAAAAGATAGATATAATATAAAATTAAACAAATAAATTAGAACAAGAAGTACAATAAATAATTAAGAAAAGAGTTTCTTAATAATGTTAATAAATTGCAAAAAAAGTTTAAAAAGCAAACGCATAGCAAGCGAAAGCCAAAAAAAGTAACGTAACGCGTGTTGCGACAACGACAACTATATTAACAATAATTTGCTCAATAAAGTATTGCGCAATTGTCGTTGCATTGTTGTCGTATTTAATTGTATTTATAATAAAAGATCTCTTTATTTTGTTACACAAAATGCTAGAAATAATAGAATCGCTTCTCTTAATATAAATGTTTAAAAGTATAATTTTGAATTTCGTACATTACATTTTATTAACATTAAACAAAGAAAATCTATACGCAAAAGCACAACGCATTTGCTTTGTTCTCTCTTAATTAACAACGTATTATAGCGACTCAACAAACTCTTAACAATTTGTCGAATTCGCTTTAGACAATTATAGAAAATTATTAAACTTATTTGAAAATAAGTTATTAAACTTTGCAAAATTATTCGTAAACAAGTCTTCGAAATTGCTCGAAATATTTGCGTTCTCTTAATAAAATTAAATTGCAAAAAATTTGTTTTGCTCGATCTTTATTATTTTTGTCGCAAATTTAATTTTGCTATTTATATATATTTTCGCGTTTTTTATTTTTTATAGATATGTAAATAAGCAAAACGCAAACAAAAGTAAAAGAAAAACTTATTATATTATTATTTGACAATCTTGTTAACAATTTAGAGTCGCGAAGAGACTTAGTCGCAAAATTGTAAAATTTTACGAAAAAAAAAATCGAATTTGTTTAATTTAGATTGATAACAAATTTAAAGACGATTTGTCTTAACTTTGTTTTCTTTGTCTTTGTTAACAATTTGTTCTTATTTTTGTTTTTATTTTTCTTCGAATTCTAAATGCATGTTAGTATACTACACAATACGTCAAAACAAATAGAGAAAAAGATAGAAAAATATGTTAAAAAGTAAGCAAAAATATTTACAATTAATACACGCTCTAAAAAGAAATCGATTAGTTGCTTTATCTTAATAACAACGTTATTTCGATTTTTTTTTGTTTTTTTAAGTTTTTGTTCGAGTTCGATTTGATGCTCTAGAACGCGAATTGAATTACGTTTGAATCGACAAATACAAAATTGCGTTCGATTTATTATTGATAAAATAAATTCTTTATCGTATTGTTATCTCTTTATATTAAAAATAATACTCTTTCGCAAACCTTTTATCGATCTAATAATTATATTTTTAATTTCGAACGTTTTACAACATTTGTGGATAAGAACTTTTACTTAATTTCAAAAGCGTTTAACAAACTAGTAAATATTAGTAGTTGTCGCATTGTAAGCGCAAACAAAATATATTATAATATAGTAATTTGATTTATAATAAAGAATTTTGCAATAAGTATAGATACTTTTCTTCTTATAAACGCATATACGTTTGCTTATGCAAGTTATATATAAGAGATTATTATAAATTGTAATATGTTAGTTCTTATAAACAATAAAATGTTAAAATTATTTACTCTTTTAATTTCTTAATTTCTTAAAAGATAAAAATAAAGATATAATAATTTGATATTTACACTATATATATAAGTCTTACGTATTGTTGTTTTTGCGATAATTTATTTACAACAAAAAAGCAATTGCAATTAGAAAGAATATAAAAAAAGAAGAAAAAAGAGAAATAACAATACTTGTGTTTATAGTTTATTTGACGTTTGCGCAACGTTAACTTTACTTTAAATTCTATTTAGAACTTTAATAACAACAATAACAAAGTAATAGCTTACTATAAATTATTATTGTTATTATTATATTGTTTTACAAGTTAAATTAAACTAAAGCATAAATTGATTTCTATTAGATAGAAGACTTTTTTTCTCTTAATTTTCGAAAAGATTTGAAGAGATTTTTAACGAGCTTTTGTAATGTTGACGCTTAATAGACGTTTTTGTCTTGTGTAAGACTAATATAGCTTCTTATATTATTAAGAATCAATGCTTTAAGAGAAGAGATAATTATAATATTATAGCGCTATTAACGTTCTAGCGTCTCAAGATATAATAGAACACGTGATTTCGATTATTTATAAAAGTCTTAAATTGCACGACTTCTCTTTCTAATTAGAAAGCGAAAAGTAGACTTGTACGTTATAACAAATATTAAATAGAGAGAAAGCTTGTTTTTTGTTGTTCTTTGACGATTAGTCTTACTACTACTTATCTTATATAGTTGAAATAGTAATAAAAGTCTATTATATCTTACGTCTTTTATATCTTAGTGCGTCGACAAGTAGCAAACGCACTTACATCTTATATTTTTTTATAAGAATACAAGCTTGCTACTTGTAATCAAATTTCGATTTAATTTTTTATTTGTTATTGAACGTTATTAATGTGTAGTTTAAATATAAATTGCGTAATTACATTGCACAAATCTAAGTATTTGTGTATTTTAATCGACTTCTAGATTGTGTTGCTTTAATTAAGATATTTCTAGAAAAATATTGTAAGTAATTATTTTTACTATATTAAAGATTAGTTTCTTGTAATATTGTTAAATAGTTATCGATAGTAATTTTGTTCTTCTATTTACTTTTTTATTCTTTGCAAGTAATAAGTTTTTATTTACAACTATTAGATTGTAAGTATTAGACTTTTTTTGAATAAAATATTTTTTTCTCTTTACAAGAGTTTTGATTATAAAATTATCTATTGTATTAAAATCGATTATTGTTATAAGTCGACAATTGTTAGTTTTAATTAATGTAACAAAACATTGTGCGTACGTTATTAAATTTAGTTGTTGCTATTATTCGCGTTTTGAAAGATAGATCGAGCTTGATAGATTAAGATTCTCTTAAGATCTTGTAGATCTTACAAATCTAACTATCTTGCGTACTTAAATTAGTATTGTCGAGATAGAATCTATTCGAAGAGCTCGTTTTGTTTTTACTATGTTCGACAAAGTTGCAAAATCTTAATTAAGTTAAACTATGTCTTAACGCGTAAAGTTTTAATATTTGCAATATGCATAAACGTTTGTAGTTGCTTGCTAGTTGTATAATTGCGTCAAATTATTACATTTTTTGCTTTAAATATTAGATTTTGTCGATTTGAGCAAACTTTATATTTGAGACAAATCTAATAAATCAAGAGAACGTGTGCGCATCTTACGTAGACAAACTATAATTGTTATACAAAATAGACGCATTTACGAGCGCAATATTAAGAAATATTAAGATTGTTTTTTGCAAACTTGATTTGAACTTTTAGATTCTCGCAAATAATGCAAGATTTATTAGCTTTAATCTTGATCTCACACAGAGTCTAGATATTAGTAACAAAAAACTACAACTTTTATTATAGCAAATCTAAGTATATCTAGAACTAAAGTTAGAGTTTATTAAATGCGAATAATTAAACTAACATATTGCATTTCTTTAGTATATTCTTTATTTTTAAACTTTTTCTTGCTCTTGTATTATAACTTTTGCTTTAAGCATTTGTCTACGTTAAGCTTTCTTTTGTTACTAAGTTGCTAACTTTAGCTTTTTAGAGAATTACTTAACTTTGTTCTTTTCTTCTAGATAAGTTTAGTATAAGTTGTTATAACAAGTTGTTCAATTAAGATTTGCGTATACTATAAGATTCAATTGTTCTATAATAATGTTGAATATATTCTTTTTTGTAATAATATTGCTTTCTAGTTTCTTTTTGCATTTGTTTACAATCTTCGATAAATTGACTAAAGTCTCAAAATAATTTGTAATATTTTTTATGCATTTGTAAAAATTCTTCTAGTTATACTTTTTGTTTAAGTTAATAATTAAACTATAAGATTTAATAGTTTTCTAAAGTATTTAATTAACTTTTTACATAAATGCAAATATTTTGTTTGATAATATTCTATTTAGAACTTTCTATAATTAATTTAAATTCTTTATTAAATAATAATTATTGTCTAATTTAATTTTAAGAATATTCGTCTTTGTATTAATTTGCTCTTTAATGTTGTTTTAACTATTAAGTATCTCTTTTAATATAATATTGATTTGTCGACAATTTATTAAGTTTTGTAATTTACAATCTTTTGCAAAGTAACTCAATTTATTATATAAATAGCATGTTTTTTAAAATTTGTTATCTTGCTTTCTTTTAGAGTTTTTCTCTTTGTATTGTTAAATAAAATTCAATTTTATAGATGCAAGTTTACAATAATTTAAGTTATTGTACTTCTAATTAGAACAAAATTCTTTCTACTAATATTGTTACGACAAAATGCCGTATAGTAAAGTTAGTAAACCGGGTCGTTGTTAGGACGTTCGGGTTGATCTTTTGGATTAGATTAGATCTAACTTCCTAACAAATAACAGCTTCAACAAGTTCCAATTAGTGCGTCTTAACAAGCGCTACACGTAACTAATTATTACATCTCGTTCCTGTTTGCGAGAACTTCAAGTTCGATTCCTCTTCTATCTATCAGGAGCATTTAGATAGTCGTAGTAGTGCTCAGAATGCGACCGTGCGCTCGGAGACCGCCTATATAGTGTCTCATAAGTTCGTTCTGCACACGAAGACGTGTGCTTTCTTGCTCGTTTGAGACAGATTGTTACGATAGAATGTTGTATAGTAAAGTTAGTAAACCGGATCGCTACCAAGGCGTCCAGGTTGATCTTTTGGGTCAGGTTAGGTCTAACTTTCTAACAAATATTTAATTATTAATTTAAAGAAGATTCTTGCTCTTTTGTAAAATTAATTGTATTGCTTTTTTATAGCTCTTTTATATAATTTGTTGTTAAGATCGATAACTACTTTAATAAGATTAAATACATCGCTAATAAATTTGTTATTGCGCATAATTTTGTTCTTAACATTGTTTTTAAAATCTTGTCGAAATATTGTTATAAATACAATATTGTTTTATTTGATAAAATTAATATACTTTTGAAATTTTGTTGCGTAGTCTATTGCAAAGATTTGTTAAGTTAAGTGCTAAATTACTCTTTTTGCAATTTGTTTTTCGTTAAATGTTTCGAAGATTTTTCGAAGCTCTCTCTTAAAGTTGTTGAAGTTTATAAATATTGTATAAGAGTTTTTGTTATAATTCTTTAAATATTTGCGTAAATTAAGCTTGAATTAATGTTGAGCTTTTTCTTTGAGAAATATTGATGCAAAAATCGTCTTTTAATTTGTTAAAACAAAATAGAAGATAAAATAAATATTTATTTGCATAAGTTAGTTCTTTAGATCGATATAGTGTTTATAATAGATATTAGACTTGTTAATTCTTATCTTGTTGTCTTTATTAAATGTTAATCGACGTAATATTATTAAGCTGGTGCTCCAGATAAAGACGCATTAACCCAATATAAATATTCTTAAAATATTCAAAGTATTACGCTAATACTTTTCTAAAAGATATTAAAAAGAGTTATACTATTAAAGAGATTTGTAGATGTCTTTAAACAATACAAGCAATTACTTAATAACAAGAAAGTGTAGCTTAGTAATTATAATAGTAAGTCAAGACTTAAGATAAGTTGAATACGATTTATAAGAAAATTGCGTTCGAAAGTTATATATCTTTTTATTACTTAAAATTTAAAATGTTCAAGATATTTAAGATCTTGATTATCTTAATTATCTTAATTTTGAATTTAAGATATTTAAGAATCAAGTTATCTTAATTATCTTGATTTTGTTAATAGATCTTCTGTTTTTGATTATCTTGTAAAGAGCAATGCGCGACGAATAGTACTTATTAGCACGCGACTTGTAACACATCTAGATTGCTCTAATTACTAAACTATCAAAATAAATATTTAATATATTACGTAATAATTATTTAGTATTTAAAAAAGATTTTGTTCTAGAAAAGATTCAAATTCTTATTTTTGTTAGAATATATTTCTTTTTAATTCGAATTGCACTTTAAGTAGATATTTTACTCAAAATATAATTTGTAAAGTTTTACTTAATATATTAAGAAAATATCTAGAATATTTTAATTGTTAAACTATTAGAATACATTATAAGAATATTAGCTTTAATATTATTTTATAAGTATTATTTTAACTTAATTACAAACTAAACTATTGTTCGAATTTAGAATTATTTGTAAATTTGAAAATATAACTAAAACAAAAGAAGTTATTGCTAGCAACACTCGCAATTTTCTATTTATCTTTCTATTAATTTTGATAATCTTAATCTTTTAATAAATATTAACAATAGTCTATATTTTCTAGCAAACAATAGCAACAAATTCTTTTAACTTTATTGTTTAACAATTTCTTTGTAACTTGTTTATACAATTTGTAGATAAGTTACAATATATTCTAATACAAATTTGATTTGCAACTAAAATAAGTTTTTTTCTTTAATTTAATTTTTGCTTATGTATGTATTGATATTGTAATACTAGTAATATTTTTTAATTTACTCTTGCACGCATTCGCAATTGTATATTTTGTGTTTCTTTTTTCTTTTTCTTAGTGTAATCGTTGGATCGGGTCGGACACACTTTTTTTGTTCAACCCAAGAATTCGAACAAACTTATTCGTTCAACTCGAAGCTAAATTAATTAATTTGCGCTACGCAAACTAATCCAAATCGAGTAATTCTTTTTTTGTTTGAAAGCACGCTAAATTCTCTACAGACCGAGGTAATTTTGATAAGATACGTATAAAATACGAGAAAGTTATAAATTTTTTAAAATTTAAGATTTTTTAAAGTTAAGCTTCTCGAGCCCAATTACTTAGCGATTCTCTCGCGAAATCGAGCTCGACGATCAAGCTACTTTTTCTTTTCTTTGTTGTTGCTAATATAAATCGACTAAGCTACAATAATTGGAATTGGAATTTTGTATTTTATTTTAAACTTTTTTGAAGAAACTTTGTTCTTAAGATCTAAACATAGATATTAAAATTTGTTTTTTTTTAAAGTTATATTGTTTAACAATTATAATTGTTTATATAGTTGTTAAATCGAATAACTTGTGCAATTTATATATATATATATAAATATTAAAAACAATTGTTTGCAAAAAATAGTAACAAATACAATTGCAAGAATATCTTGCATTAATTGCCATATTATTTATAGTTAAGAATCTAATTATTGTTATTGCACAAGAATATTAATTGTAAATAGAAATTTATATAGTACTAGAAATTTAATATAATTAGTTAATATTTGCAAAATTATAATTTGAACGCAATAAACTTGCAAAATATATAGATATAAAAATAGATAAAAAACGTAAACTTTATATATTATTGTCTTCAAATTATTTAAATTTATCAATTTCGATATTAAGTAGTTTTGCAATCTTTTCGATATCTAGTATATTTTTTAAGATTTAAAATTTACAATTAGATCGAAAAGTTTGCGTATTTATTAATATTTTATTTTTGTAAAATATCTTGTATGCGTTATAGTTTATCTTAAGTGCGTTTCAATATATATATTTCTAAATAAATTAATTGTTGTTACGAGATTTGTGTCTAATGCTCTTGTCAAATAACAAGAGAACGTTTGACGTCTATCGATAACGCTTGCTCTTAAACAATCAAGTATAACTTGATTGTCAACTTAGTTCTTAGAGAATTATCTTTACAATTATTATAAATGTTTGTCTTGTTTACTTACGTATTTTTTTATCTTGTCTAGTTACTTTGTTTGTCTAGCTATTATTCTTTATTTAGCAAATAATAACTTTAACGTACGATTCGAGTCAATTGTTCGTCTAATTTAGACAAACAACATTAATTATTAATTCTCTTATTTAGTCTCGCATTTATTACTAAACACTAAGTTATTATATTAGAGTCAACATTTGTTTGTGTTTCGCAATTATCAAATATTAAGTTATTGTATTAAAGTTAACATTTGTCTATCTTTCGCAATTATTAGACACTAAGTTATTGCATCAAAGTTAACAAGTCTATCTTTCGCAAATATCTATCTAATTGTATTAAAATGTCTTTCTTAGTTAAACTAACTAATCTCGCTCTTTTTGCTCTTACTTATCAAATTTTGCAATTCTATATTATTGAATATCAATATATTTCTTGCATTAATAAGTTAACTAAATTAAGAGTCGAAAAGTTCTTCAAACTTTTGTTTTATTTGTCTTTACTTAAATCAACAAATAGAACTCGTCGTTTTACTTAGTTTGCTTAATCTAGTAAAGATAAACAAATTTGATTAATTAAATAAATAAGTTTGAAAAAATGCAATAGACAACTTTACTTAACATAATTGACAACAAAGTTTTAACAAAAAAATTATTATTTGTTATAACTTACAATTAATCTTCGACAAAAATATTATTGTCTATTGTTCTTAATTATTAGATTTCGAAGATATTACAATGTGTTGCAATTAATGTTGTTACTTTAAAGACATTATTAGAGTCGTTAGCAAAACAATTATTTAAATATCAAAACAAACAATTTGAGCAAAAAAATCTAAACATCTATCTTAATAACATTCTAAATCTAAAATCTTTTAATTCGATTATTATTTATAAGTATTTTGACGAAATTTTTGTTGTTTAACGAAATAGATTTGCGTTTTTAAGTATCTTAAGTCTTGTTTTCTTACTTGTATCTTCTATCTTATTTGCGTTCTTAATTAAACAATCAATAATTAACTCTTTCGACAAACTAAAAAACGACAAAATTGACAAATTAGATAACAATAAATTGCGCAAAAATATATTAGCGAATATTGACAATCTATATTGTCGAAAGCGAGCTTTCTCTCTTGAGAAAGATAATATAAATTGTTGTTGTCGATCTAAAATTAATCGAACAAGTTTCGAAATAAACAATAGATTCAAAATAATAAATTTATGCTCTAACAATTCTTTGCAAAGTAATTAATAACAATTTGATTAATTTAACTTTGTTGCGCAATTGTACAATTTATAGTCTTTTAACTTATTTGACGCTAAGCAACATGCTTAATACGATTAATAACAAAATGTCGAACTCAATGTCTTACAATCGAATGTTTAGTCTACTTATTCTTTGTTAACTTAGTCGAACACAATTACGCTTAATAATACAAACTCGTAATAGCAACAAAAGTTTGTTCGACAATCTCTTAATATTCAAGTCAATTTAGCAACTTTTAAATAGACTTTGTTTTTGCAATTTAACTTTGCAATCTTTAAGCAAACTTCATTTCGCAACTTAACTTCGCGACTTTTGAACAAACTTTACTTTTTGCAATCTTTGATCTAAATCAATTGCAAGCTATGTTGCATAAAAAAGATTAATGTTCTCTTGTAAAACAAACATAATACTTGTCTCAAGATAAATTAATTAATTTTTGTCGCGTTTCTAGATATTTTGATAAGTCTTTATAAAAAGATACAAATATATCTTCTAATTAATTTAAGACGTCTAATTTAGACTTCTTTTATTTAGACGCTTTAAACAATTATAAGTTAGATAATATTATTTTCGCTTATAAGAAAATAATATAGAGAGAAGTTTTTATCTTTATCGAACGTGTAAATAATTACGTATATGTTGTTAACGAAATTGTTGTTCGAGACAATTTTTCTCTTTGTCTTCGTAACTTTGTTATAACGTAATATTACAAAAAAATAAACAACTTTAAACGTCGAATATTTTGAAGCCTATTTTTTTTTGAATTTTATCAATAAATTGCAAAATTACTTTAAGATAAAAATTAGCAAAATGCTTAACAAGTTAATGTCAAAGATCTTTATTATCAAAGATGCTAAAGACACATAAGAAGTTACAAAATATTTGCATAACATTATTCTTTATGCGCAATTGACAAATATCGAAGAAATTTAAAAGCATAAAATTTAAGCATAAAATTAGCTCAAGATAAAATTACGTTCTATTGTTAGCATATTTATTGCTTACATATTATCTTAGAACTTTATTAACAAACTTAATACAAAGTGTAAGATATAAAAGACAATGCTTGCTTATTGCTCTAATTAGCAAAATTCGAATTAATTAAATAGACAATCAAAAGAACAAATTATTTGTCAATCTATATTATATATGTCTTACTTAATTTATTCTTCTTGCATTTTTTTTTATAAGCAATTCGATTACGCGTATTTTTCTCGATAACAATTCGCAAATTATAATTATTTCAAATAATCTATATAGAATTTGCAAGATTTTAACAAGTATTTTTGTCAATTAATACAATAGACGTCGACGAAATTTTAAATATTGAAGTCTTTCGCAAGACTTGTAATTACAATAACAATAAATTCTTTCGCAAATAGTTAAAGCAAGAATTCTTAATTATTAGAATTAGAAAACAAGAAACAAACAAAATAACGCACAACGAAATCAAGACGACTATTAAGATAAATATCGCGAAAATTATTGCAATAACTATTAGAACAATTATAAGCAAATAACAATTTATCAAACTTTTGTCGTAACAACACATTACGCGAATTTTGCAAAATATATAGAATTTGTTTATTATTTTATGTTTTTCGAAGATTTTACGAATTACTATAACAATTCTTGTGCAAATACGATAGCATATTATATTGCTAACAATTAGTCGAAAGAAGCATACTATATCAAAAAGAAAGTATTAACAATTACTTATATAACTAACTTGTTACAAAAAACAACTTATTAGACAAATGCAATGCATGTTAAGTTAACGTTAATGTCTTTTTCTTAATTCTTTAAGTTCAAAAGTTGTGTCTTAAGCTTTTTATCAAGAAACAAGCTTTTTTAGCATATCGAAAACAAACATAACAAGACGTATTATCATAAATTTACTAAGACATTTTAAATTATTTCTATTTCTATTAAAACAAATCTTACAAGCTTAAAGTTAATCAAGTTAGACGCTTTATTATTGCGTCAAAATAAACTAACTTTTAAATATTAATATTATACAACATGTTAAATAACATTTTTATAACTTGAAAATAAATATAACAAAAACAAATTATTAAACTTAGATAAAGTAGATAATTTTGCAACAAATATAAAGATTGTAGCTAAATTAATGCAACAAACTTTTAAAGAAAAATTAAATCTAATCGATTAAAATACAATCGACGAAATAATCTTATTTTACTTATGTCTTGTTTAAATAAATAAAATCTTTAAGAAAAGACTTCTCGAAATATACATTAAATTTATTAAGTAAATAGAAATTCTAATAATAATTCGAAAGTTATTTATGTTTTCTAATATTTAGTTTTTTGAAAAAGACGATTTACTTTACTTTACAAATTATGCAAATCGAAAAAAACTATACTTGATTAAGAAATTTGAGACAAAAATCTTTTAATAAACGTATAATATAAATAGTTATGCTAACTTTACTTGCACTTACAAGATAATAATTATCTAATGTATCTTTGTCTTTACAAGAATTATTTCTTGTTATTTATTAAATTGTTTAAGTTGTCAATTCAACGCATCGAATCTCTTAAGATTCTTAAGCAAAAAAACAATCTAATATACAAATTGAATTTCTCGACAAATTGAAAGATTTACTTAGTTATATTTATTATTTATCTTAAGTTAGCGTTAGATAATAAAGATTTATACAATTGTTTAAAGTTAAATTATTCAAAGACTATTGTTAAATTAAATGTCGAATAATATTCTTATAAAATTAAAATTCTTATCGAATATTGCATTTGTTAATATAAGCAAAATTGTTTTATCTTAAAATATTTTGTTCGATAAAAGAACTACGATGCTAAGTAAAATCAATAATATAACAAGAATCTACTAGACAAATCTGCGAATCTTATCAACAATTATAAAATAAAGCACAAAATATTTATTCTCTCTATTATAAGATATTCTAAAACAATTATTACAATATTTGAAATAATTGTCTTGACATCTCTAGTAAACATTATCGTTTCTATATTATTGTCAAAAAAGCGCGATCGATTATCTAAGACAATAAAAAATGCGCTTATGTCTAAGAAAAGAGATAGATCGTCTAAGATTAAGATTGTTATAAATAGCAAGAAAGATAACAACGTTAAAATATTATCTTAATGTTATTTTTTTTATTTTTTTTTATTTTTTTTTTATACTTGATTCAACATTCTTGAGAATCTATGTAAGAACTATATACTTTTATAATTTTTGAATCTAATTAATTACGAATAGACGAGCAACATTAGCGCCTATTCGTTTAATTATAATTGACTAGAATTTGCGATTGTTATTTCGTTCGTAACAAGTCGTTATAACGACGTTGCGTCTTCGTCTTTTATATCGTGATATTTATAATACAAGAAAATTCTTCAAACGAGAACTTTGTAAATTTAAAAGAGACTTGAGCATCGCTAACTATATCGTTGTTTAGGATTGACACAACAATTTGATAGTCAAAATTATGCGCATCGTCGCGACAACAAGTCTAATCTTATCTAGCAATTGTCGTAGATTCGTAATATTGATTTCTTATTGCATTTGTGCTCTTTTTTGTTGTTATTATTACGCTAGTACTTTCGTAAGAAGTATTAGAAAGAATTATGTTATCGAAGAGATTTGTAGACGTCTTTAAACAATGCAAGCAATTACTTGATAACAAGAATTGCAACTATAGACAATCTTATGTTCAATAAATCTTTATAAATAATTCAATAAATTAGAGTAAAAATAAGTAAAGACTTAAGATAAGTTGAACACAATTTATAAGAAAGTCGCGTTTCTAGTTTCTATATACTAAGAAAATATAGATTGTTCGTCTTGTTTGTTTGTTAAGCACAACGAGCATAATTGTTCGCAATGTTCGCTTATTAAGCATGTCGAACATAATAACAAATGCGTTCGTAACGTATAAAATTAAAATTACTAATATAGTTTAAGTAAACTCGTAATATTATTTCTTTTCTTTAGAGTTTTCGTCTTGAAAATTCAATGCCTCTTTATTATGTCTTCAAGAAAAATTAATACTAGAAATTCTTTTTCTTGTAAGAAAGATCTCTTTAACGCTTTAAATTTTTTGTGTTTAGCAATGCATTCTTGTCGCAATTGTGCAATGTCTAGTAAAACTTATTGTGTAAGCGATAATTTCGAAAAGTGTATAAAATGTATGCGATTAAATCGTGATTATAATTTGACAATTTCGTCTACTTCGATAAAACAAATTTATAAGAAAAAATTACGTTTAAAGAAAAAAGTGCGCAAAGCGTATATTAAACTAAGTTGTTTAAAAAGACAACTAAATGTTCTAAAAAATAAAAAGAAAGAAATAATTGTAATAGAGTAAAAAAACATTGATGATTTAAAGATAAATAAAACGTTCTTTAATAAGCTTGTTGCAAAGACTTCTAAGTTGATATTTAATATATCGTTTAAACAATTTGAACTTTCGATTAACTAGAATTAAGCTATCTTTTTTTTGTCTAATTTTAATAAAACTTTCTTAGAAGATCTCGACAATGATTAAGATTTTTCTTTGACTTTTATATATTCTTTAAGATAAAATATTCTTTTTACTTAATAAGATATTTTTGATCTTCTTATTATAGAATTTTTTCAACTTTATATTGTTTCTTTTCTTGTAAATAAAAATAAAATATGTTTTATAAAGACGTAGTTAAATTCGCTAATTTTAACAATAAGATGTAAAATATTAAAAATACTTTGGCGTTCTTAAGCAAGTCGAGTTTGTAATTGATTAATTTTTTTGTCTTCTTAACAAGAAACGATTTAACTTTGACATAATTTAATTTCTTGCTTAACTTTCTTGTCTTAAGATTTTTTGTAAAAAAATATATTTTATTTCTTTTCTTTAGTTGAGATGTCGTTTTTCGTTTTTTTTGTTCTAATACTTGATCGACTTTTCTTGCATTATTAAGATGTTATTATATATCTTTTTTAATGTCGCTATTCTCTTGATAACTAATTAAGTTAATAGATGCTTTCGCTCTTTCTCGAAGAGATTAAATTCTCTATTATAATTGACAAAGAATAAAGTTATCTTAGTAATATTCGAAATCTTTGCATTTAGTGCTAATTGTATTATAAATAAAAGTGATATTCAATTGTTGTAAGTATTGTTAACGTAATGTCTTAAATATTACTTCAAACTTTAGTATGTTTGCTCTATTTAATTATTTGTAATCGAATAATAGACAATAAACATCTTGAGTCTTGTTTCTAACATTAATAGAAACGTCTTTTAATAATTAGACGTAAAGAGCTTGTCTTTGTTACTAGTTAATTCTTTAAATATATTATAATATCAAATAAGTTAATTTAATACAATATATCTTAATTGTTTTGCTATAAACTTCTCTTTGCATGCAATAATATATAAGTACTTGATAAATTTGTCAATTATTACTAGTATCAAGTTATATTTGTTTTCAATTGTTAAGTTTGTCGATTTGAACAACTTAATAATAAAGTTTATTGTAACTTTATTTTATAACGATTTAAGTAATTTCTAATATTAGATTTCGTTATTGTTCGCATGTATATTATGTTTGTTTTGTTAACAATTAAAATATCGTTTAATATATGTCTTGACAAACTGTCTTATCTAAAAAAATTAATAATGCTAGCGTAAAAGCTAAAGAGTTTTAATTATTTTTTAGTGTCTTTGCAATAATTTATTATAATATTTCTTTATATATTCGTCAATTTTGTTAATAGATATTTGAAGATTTTCTTTCTTTATCAAAAACTCTTTCTCATTGTCTTTGAGTATTTGTAAAATAGCATTTAGCTTATATTTGTTTGCTAATAGCAATTTGTCTTTATTAATTTTAAGTATATTGTAATTAAACGATTTCATTGTTTTTATATAATTATTTCTTTTGTTAAGTGCGTTTGCTTTGTCGTTATTCTTGTCTAATATATACTATATCTTGAACTTTTATTGTTTAAGTTACTCTAATTATCGCATTTGTCTTTTGCTAAGCTATTTAATAATAATAAAGTGCAAAAGATTTTTGTGATTTGTAAAAATTGTAAATTTTAATAATTCTTCAATATATACTTTTTATAATTTTAGAAAGACTACAATAGCAAATAGTTTTTTGTCGTAAATATTGTAATTTTGTTCGATTAACAAAAGTTTTCTTAAAAAATATGTTATTAAGTGTTATATATCTTTATGCTCTTAATTGAAGCATGCATCGATAATTAGATTTAATGCGTCAATTGTAAATTGTACATTTTTAGTATTAATTTCTTTAAACATTTTAATTTAAGATTTTAAGATAATTTCTTTTTTGTTAATTCTTATATTTATAACGTTTTCTTTTTCGTAAAATTCGTTAATAATATTGCGTTAACAAAGTAATTCTTAATAAATTTTTTGTTGTAATTTATAAAATCTAAGAAGAATTAAACTTTCTTAACGTTAATAAATAATTTTTATTTTTTAATTGCTCGTAGTTTTTCAAGATTTATGCGTAATTTATATTGTTCAACAACAAATTTAAGAAAATTAACTTTTTTTTAATAAAACTCGCATTTCTTTGAGTTAAGATGTAGATTTCTTTTATTTAGATATTCTAGTACTTTAAAACATAATTTACATGTTATTTCAAAATATTTAAGTAAATTATAATGTTGTTCAAGTATGTTATAACAAATCGATTCAAATATTATTATTATGTATTATTAATTATTTTTTAACACGTGATCAAAACGTTCGTAAATTCGAGTAACATTATTATATATTCGTATAATTTATATCGTATGCGAAAAGTTGTCTTTTACTTTTTTTTATTTTTATCTTAATCTAGTTGTACGCTTCTTGTAAATTCAATTTAATAAAATACTTTACTTCAAACAATTAATTTTAAAGCTCGCTAATGTTAAGTAATAAGTATTAAGTTTTTATCGTAATATTGTTTAGCTTTCGATAATTAATATATAAACAAAGAGTTTCGTTCTTTTTGAATACAAAGAGAATCAAGTATTCTATTTATAATTGAAATTTTTAATAAATTCTTTTTTTTTTTCGTTTTTTGCTAGATATTCGCGAAGTGTTTTTAGCCTTTTTTTAAATAGAGCATATATAAATTCAAACGTAAATTGCTTGTTTAATTCAAGTTTAATCTTGTAATTTTACAATTAATGTTTAAATAAAATTTTAGTTGTTTTCTCTTTCTAAAATAAATGCTCTTAATTGTTGTATATTCGTAATACGTACTTTAGCAATTTCTTCGCTATATTAAATAGTTTAAAACTCTTAAAAGATTCGCAATTTTCTTTACTTACTTTGACTTTGTAATCTAGTTAATCTTTATCGATATTTATTGAATTAAACTTTATTAAATCGTTCTATTGCGAAAATGTAAACTCGCTACTTGCGATCGAATTTTAATTTAATCTTTTATTTATTATCGAACGTTATTGATGCGTAAATTAAATGTAAATTGCGTAATTACATTGTGCAAATCTAAATACTTGTGTATTTTAATTAACTTCTAGATTGTATTACTTTAATCAAAACATTTCTAAAACAATATTGTAAATAATTATTTTTACTATATTAAAGATTAGTTTCTTGTAATGTTGTTAAATAGCTATTAATAGTAATTTCGTTTCTTTGTTTACTTTTTTATTTTTTACAAGTAACGAGTTTTTATTTATAATTATTAGATTGTAAGCGTTAAACTTCTTTTAAGTAAAATACTCTTTTATCTCTATATAAGCTTTAATTATAAAATTACTTATCGCACTAAAATCGATTATTGCTATAAATTAATAATTGTTAATTTTAATTAATGTAATAAAATATTGTGCGTACGCTATTAAGTTTAGTTGCTATTGTTGAGCTAACATATTGCATTTCTTTGATATACTTTTTATTAAGAAATTCGAACTTTTCTTTGCTTCTATGTTGCGACTTTTACTTTAAACGTTTGTTTACGTTAAGCTTTCTTTTGTTGCTAAATTGCTAATTTTGACTTTTTAAAAAATAAATTAACTTCGTTCTTTTCTTTTAAGTAAGTTTAACATAAGTTATTGTAACAAATTGTTTAACTAAGACTTGCATATATTGTAAGATTCAATTGTTTTATAATAATGTCAAATATGTTCTTTTTTGTAATAACATTGTTTTCTAGTTTCTTCTCGCATTTGTTTACGATCTTTAATAAATTAACGAAAGTCTTAAAATAATTCGTAATGTCTTCTATGCATTCGTGAAAAAAAAATTAATTATATTTTTTATTTAAGTTAATAATTAAGTTATAAGATTTAATAGTTTTCTAAAGTGCTTAATTAACTTCTTGCGTAAATATAAGTGTCTTATTTAATAATATTTTATTTAGAACTTTTTATAATTAATTTAAATTCTTTATCAAATAATAATTGTTCTTCGATTTAATCTTAAGAATGTTTGTCTTTATATTAATTTGTTTTCTAATATTGTTTTAGCTATTAAATATCTCTCTTAATATGACATTGATTTGTTAACAATTTATTAAGTTTTGTGATCAACAATCTCTTGCGAAGTAACTTAATTTGTCACATAAATAACACGTTTTTTAGAATTTGTTATTTTGCTTTTCTTTAAAGTTTTTTTCTTTGCGTCGTTAAATTAAATTTAATTTTATAAATATAGATTTAAGATAATTTAAATTATTGTACTTCTAATTAGAACGAAATTCTTTTTACTAATATTTGATTGTTAACTTAAAGAAGATTTCTATTCTTTTATAAAATTAATTGTATCGCTTTTTTATAATTCTCTCATATAATTTGTTGTTAAAATCGATAACTACTTCGATAAAATTAAACATATCGTTAATAAATTTGTTATCGCGCATAATTTTGTTTTTAAAATTGTTTTTAAAATCTTGTCAAAACATTGTTATAAGTGCGACATTATTTTATTCGATAAAATTGACATATTTTTGAAATCTTGCTACGTAGTTTGTTTCAAAAATTCGTTAAGTTAAATGCTAAATTATTTCTTTTTGCAATTTGTTTCTCGTTAAATGTTTCGAAGATTCTTCGAAGCTCTCTTTTGAAATTATTAAAATTCGTAAACATTGTACAAGAGTTTTCGTTATAATTTTTTAACTACTTGCGTAAGTTTAACTTGAGTCAATGTTAAACTTTTTCTTTAAAAAATATAAATGCGAAAATCGTCTTCTTGTTCGTTAGAACAAAATAAAAAATAAAACAAATATTTATTTGCATAAGTTAATTCTGTAGATCAATTTAATCTTTATAATAAACGTTAGACTTATTAATTCTTATCTTGTCGTTTTTATCAATAAAGAATTGACGTAATGTTATTGAGCTAATGCTTAAGATAAAAGCGCGTTAATTTAATATAAACATTCTTAAAGTGTTCAAAATATTAAATTAATACTTTCGTAAAAAATATTAAAGAGAATTGTATTATTAAAAAGATTTGTAAACGTCTTTAGACAATGCAAGCAATTACTTAATAACAAGAATTACAATTATAAACAATCTTATATTTAATAAATCTTTACAAGTAATTTAATAAATCAAAGTAATAATAAATAAAAATTTAAGATAAATTAAATACAATTTATAAGAAAGTCGCGTTTCTAGTTTCTATATATTAAAAAATATAGATTGCTTATCTTGTTTGTTTGTTAAGCATAACAAGCATAATTGTTCGCAATGTTTGTTTATTAAACATGTTAAATATTATGTTCAAGATGTTCGCTTCTTAAGTACGTCGAACATAATAATAAATGCGTTTATAACGTGTAGAATCTAAATTACTAGTATAACTTAAGTAAGCTCGTAATAGTTATCTAGAACAAGTTAATAGAATATGCTTGATCGTTATGCGTTTTTGATCGCAATCGCAAGTTCTCGTCGTAATTTTAAGTATTTGTCGTTCGCATAAAAATTAATTAAAGTCGATTTTATCTATTTTTAGTTATACTAGAAGTAAATCATGTAATTCGAGACAATCAATGTGTAGTTGCATATATTTATGCATAATTTTAAATACAAACTTGCGATACTTTGCGTCGTTCTTATCTCTTAATTATTTTAATTATTACTTCTTTCGAATTGTTACGAGTCGTATGCTAATAAGTACTATTCGTCGCACATCGCTCTTCACAAGATAATTAAGAAGAGAAGATTTGTCAACAAAATCAAGATAATCAAGATGACTTAATTCTTAAACATCTTGAATTTCGAATCAAGATAATCAAGATAATTAAGGCTTTAAGCATCTTAAACATCTTGAATCTCAAATAACGAAAAGATATATAGCTTTCGAACGCGACTTTCTTATGAATCGTATTCAACTTATCTTAAGTCTTTACTTATTGTTACTTTGATTCATTGAATCACTTGTGAGAGTTTATTAAACATAAGATTGTCTATAATTGCAACTCTTATTATCAAGTGATTGTTTGCATTATCTAAAAACGCCCACAAATCTCTTTAATAACATAATTCTTTTTAATATCTTTTACGAAAGTACTAGAGTAACACTTTGAACATTCTAAGAATGTTTGTATTAGATTAACGCGTCTTTATTTCGAACATTAGTTTAACAATATTACGTCGCTTCTTTATTGATGAAAACGACAAAATAAGAATTAACAAATCTAAGATCTACTATGAAGATTGTATCGATCTAGAGAATTAACTTATGCAAATAAATATTTATTTCATTTTCTATCTTGTGCTAGCGAACAAGAAGACGATTTTCGTATTAACATTTCTTAAAGAAAGAATTTAGCATTGACTTAAATTAAATTTACGCAAATATTTAGAAAATTATGACAAAAATTCTCGTGCAATATTCACGAACTTCGATAATTTCAAAAGAGAGCTTCGAAGAATCTTCGAAACATTTAACGAAAAAGAAATTGCGAAAAAAGTGATTTAACACTTAATTTAACGAATCTTTGCAACAAACTACGCAACAAAATTCTAAAAATATGTTAATTTTATCGAATGAGACGATGTCGCATTTATAACAATGTTTCGACGAAATCTTAAGAACAATCTTAAGAACGAAATTATGCGTAATAGCAAATTTATTAGCGATATGTTCGATCTCATCGAAGTAATTATCAATTTCGACGACAAACTATATGAAAAAGCTATAAAAAAGCGATACGATCAATTTTATAAAAGAGTAAGAATCTTTTTTTAATCGATGATTAAATATTATTAGAAAGAATTTTGTTCTAATTAGAAATACAATAATCTAGATTGTCGTAAGTCTACATTTATGAAATTGAATTTTATTTAACGACGCAAAAAAAAAATTCTAGAGAAAAACAAGATAACAAATTTCAAAAAACGTGTTATTTATGTGATAAATCGAATCACTTCGCAAGAGATTATCGATTACAAAACTTAATAAATCGTCGACAAATCAATGTTATGTTAAGAGAGATATTCGATAGCTAGAACAACATTAAAAAGCAAGTCGACACAAAGACGAACATTCTCGAAATTAAATCGAACGACAATTATTGTTTAATAAAGAACTTAAATCAATTATAGAAAATTCCAAACAAAACATTATTAAGTAAGGCACTCGCATTTACGCAAAAAGTTAATCAAGCACTTTAAAAAATTATTAAATCTTATAGTCTAGTTATCGACTCAAACGAAGAGTATAGCTAAAAAAAAAATTACGAATGCATAGAAAACATTACGAATTATCTCGAAACTTTAATTAACTCATCGAAGATCGTAAACGAATGCGAAAAGAAGCTAAAAAGCAATGTTATTATAGAAAAGAATATACTTGACATTATAATGAAACAATTGAATTTTACAATATAAGCAAGTCTTAGTTAAACAATTTGTTACAATAACTTATGCTAAACTTACTTAAAAGAAAAGAACGAAATTAATTAATTTTTTAGAAAGTCAAAGTTAGCAATTTAGCAACAAAAAAAAGCTTAGCGCAAATAGACGTTTAAAGTAGAAATTACAACACAAGAGCAAGAAAAAGTTCAAATTTCTTAATAAAGAATATATCAAAGAAATGCAATATATTAATTTAACAACAACAATTAAATTTAACAACGCACGTACAATGTTTTATCACATTAATTAAGATCAACGATCGTTGATTTATAGCAATGATTAATTTTGATGCAATAAATAATTTTATAATTAAAGCTCTTGTAAAGAGAGGAAAATATTCTACTTAAAAGAAGCTTAACGCTTACAATCTAATAATTGTAAATGAAAATTTATTTTTCGCAAGAAATGAAAAAGTGAACAAAGAAACGAAATCACTATTGATAGCTATTTAGCAACATCACGAGAAATTAATTTTTAATATAGTGAAAATAATTACTCATAATATTGTTTTAGAAATGTTTTGATTAAAGCAACACAATTTAGAAGTTAACTAAAATATATAAGTACTCAAATTCGCACAATGTGATTACGCAAGTCACATTTGATCTACGCATTAATAGCGTTCGATAATAGATAAAAGATTGAGTCGAAATTCGATCGCAAGTAGCGAGTTTGCATTCTTGCAAAAAAATGATTCAATAAAGTTCGACTTAACAAACATTAGCAAAGATCAATTAAATTACAAAGTTAAAGTAAGTGAAAAAAATTGCGAATCTTTTGAGAGCTTTAAACTATTTAATATAACAAGAAAATCGCTAAAGCACATATTACGAATATAAAATAGTTGAGAACATCTATTTCAAGAAAAGAAAACGATTAAGATTTTATTTAAATATTAATCGTAAAATTACGAGATTAGACTTGAATTAGACAAGCAATTCACGTTTGAACTTATATATGTTTTATTCGAAAAAAGTTAAAAACACTTCGCGAATATCTAGCAAAAAACGAAAAAAAAAGAATTTATTAGAAAATTCCAATCATAGACAAGATATTTAATTCTTTTTGTATTTAAGAAGAACAAAATTCTTCGTCTATGTGTCGATTATTGAAAGCTAAATAATATTACGATAAAAAATTAATATTTATTATTTAACATTAGTGAGCTTCAAGATCGATTGTTTGAAGCAAAGTACTTCATTAAGTTAAATTTACGAGAAGCGTACAATCAAATTAAAATAAAAATGAAGAAAAAGTAAAAAATAGCTTTTTGTATACGATATAAATTATACAAATACACGATAATGTCGTTCGAACTTACGAACGCTTCGACAACGTATTAAGAAATAATTAATAATGCATTACGACAATATTTGAATCGATTTGTCATAATATACTTGAACGACATTATAATTTACTTAAATATTTTAAAAGAACATATAAATTATGTTTTCAAAGTATTGAAATATTTAAATAAAAAAAACTTACATTTTAAATTAAAGAAATGCGAATTTCATTAAGAAGAAATTAATTTTCTTGAATTTGTTGTTGAACGACATGAAGTAAATATAAATTTCAAAAAATTACGAACAATTAAAGAATAAAAATCATCTATTAACGTCAAAAAAGTTTAATTCTTTCTAGATTTCATAAACTACAACAAGAAGTTTATCAAAAATTACTTCATTAGCGCAATATCATGAACAAATCTTACGAAAAAAAAGACGTTATAAATATAAGAATTAATAGAAAAGAAATCATTTTAGAATCTTAAGCTAAAATGCTTAAAGAAATCAATACTAAAAATGTACGATTTACGATTGTTAAATAGAATTAAGATTAACGCATTAAATTTAATTATTAATGCATACTTTAGTCAAAAGCATGAAGACATATAACATCTAATAACATAACTCTTGAGAAAACTTTTATTAATCGAACAAAATTATGATATTTACGACAAGAAGCTATTCGCTATTGTAGTCTCTTTAAAATCATGAAAAATATACATCGAAAAATCATCAAAACTTACGATTCTTACAAATCACAAAAATCTTTTACATTTCACTATTATTAAACAATTAAACAAAAGACAAATGCGATAATTAAAGCGACTCGAATAGTACAATTTTGAGATACAATATACACTAAACAAAGATAATGACAAAGCAAACGCATTTAGCAAAAAAAGTAATTATATAAAAACGAAGAAATCGTTTAGTTACAACATACTTAAGATCAACAAAGACGAATTACTATTAGCAAACAAATACGAACTAAATGTTACACTACGAATACTTAAAGATAATAAGAAAGAATTTCTAATAAAAAAAGAAAACTTCAAATATTTATCGATAAAATCGACGAATGTATAAAGAAACATTATGATAAATCATTGCAAAAGCATTTGAGAGTGATCAAAACTTTTTAACTTTTACGTTAATATTGTTAGTTTTCTCAAATGAGATAAGTTGTTAAGATATACATTAAACGATGTCTTAGTTGTTAGCAAAACAAACATGATACACATGCGAACTATGACAAAATTTAACATCAAGAATTATCTAAATTGTTATAAGATAAAGTTACGATAAATTTTATTATTAAATTGTCTAAATCGACGAATCTAGCAACTAGAGACAAATATAATTCGATACTAGTAATAATTGACAAATTTATTAAGTACTCACATACTATCGCATGCAAAGAGAAATTCACAACGAAACAACTAAAATACATTGTATTAAATTAACTTATACAATATTATAATATACTTAAAGAACTAATTAATGACAAAGATAAACTTTTCACGTCTAACAATTGAAAGACGCTTCTATCAATGTTAGAAACAAGACTTAAGATGTTCATTGCCTATTACTTGATTACAAATAATTAAACAAAGCGAACAAATTAGAGTCTAAAATAATATTTGAGACATTACGTCAATAATACTTATAGCAATTGAGTATCACTCTTATTTATGACTCAATTAGCATTGAATGCAAAGATTTCGAATATTACTAAAGTAACTTTATTTTTCGTCAATTATGATCGAAAATTTAATTTCTTCGAAAAAGAGCGAAAGCATTTGTTAACTCAATTAGTCATCGAAAGAATAGCGACAATAAAAAAGATACACGACAACATCTCGAAGATGCAAGAAAGATCAATCAAGTATTAGAACAAAAAACGAAAAACAACATCTTAACTAAAAAAAAAAGATAAAATATATCTTTTTACAAAAAATCTTAAGACAAGAAAGTTAAACAAAAAATTGAATTATATCAAAGTTGAATCGTTTCTCGTTAAGAAGACAAAAAGATTAATCAATTACGAACTCGACTTATTCAAGAACGCCAAAGTATTTCTAGTATTTTATATTTCATTGTTGAAATTAGCGAACTTAATTACGTCTCTATAGGACACATTTTATTTTCACTCACAAAAAGAGAAACAATATAAGATTGAGAAAATTCTAAAATAGAAAGATTAAAAATATCTTATCAAATGAAAAAAATATTTCATCTTCAAGAACACATGAGAGTCACTCAAGAATTTGAAGAAGTGCCTTGACAAGCTACGATAATTTCGTTAGCGACAAAATTACTCATAAGAGTCGACAAAGCATTAAAAGACAAAAAAGCGAACAACGAAGAATCGATAACAATATCGAATAGAACTTTGAGCGTCTCTTCAATATTCTTGATCTCTTCTTCGTCATTTTCGATCTTCAAGATGTTTTTTGATTTCGCATCACTCATATCTTTTAAACGACGAAGTTAGTGTTTTCTTTGTTTCGTCTTTCGCGCAATTCTTAAGCGCAATTTCGTTATTTCATCATTTAGTTTTTTAGTCTTCTAAATAGCTTTATTCATTTCTTGATAATTAAGAGTCAAATCACATTTTTGATTCTTTCGATAACACTTCTCACACTTGAGATACTCTCTATTTACTTAGCAAGATACGCCAAATAAAACGCAAATTCGACAAGAACGCATTGTGAGAAAAACGTGCTTATAGCGACGATCGACAATCGAATTGCGACGTTGTTCAATGATCAACTTGATTAACATAATAAAAAAGAATAAATAATTTCGAGACGAAAACTCTTGAAGAGAGAAGATAATGTTACGAGTTGCGTGCTAATAAGTACTATTCGTCGCGCATCGCTCTTCACAAGATAATTAGAAAAAAAAGATTTATTAACAAAATCAAAATAATTAAGATAACTTAATTCTTAAACATCTTGAATTTTGAATTAAGATAATTAAGATAATCAAGACTTTAAGCATCTTGAATATCTTAAAATTTAAGTGACGAAAAAGTATATAGTTTTCGAATGCGACTCTTTTATGAATCGTGTTCAATTCATCTTAAGTCTTTACTTATTGTTACTCTAATTCATTGAATCATCTATGAGAATTTATTGAACATAAGATTGTCTATAGTTGCAATTCTTGTTATCAAGTGATTGCTTGCATTGCCTAAAGACGCTTACAAATCTCTTCAATAGCATAACTCTCTCTAATATCTCTTACGAAAGTACTAGCGTAACACGAATCTTGTTCTAAGTAAACGTATTTTTAATAACAAGTTTGTTTAATATTTGATTTGCAAGAAATAAACGTTGTTTGTACGTCTTATTAGCGACTTCGTTTGCAATTTTGTTGTCTTTTATGTTTTTATGTTCTAGAAGTTAATAGAGTTTTAATATAACGTTACGACGTCGCATCGCATTACATGCATTTTGCGTTCTTCTAAAACGTATTTAATTTAACGTCGATCTTATTTCTTTTATATTCTTTAGTAAAGCTTAATTATTAAAACTCATTTTGTAAATTTGTTCTTGCAAATTAGTAAATATCTTGCAATGCTTCGTCAATTTTTCGATCGCTTTTAGAAGTTTTTTGAGTTTGTCGTAATGCGTAAACGTTATCTCGACGTCTTCTAATTGTTTTTTAATACTCTAATTTGCTTTTATCAAGATAACAATAACGTTTTTATTGTAATCGCTTTTGTTAAAGTACGTTCTTCAATATTAAATAAACTTGTTTGCGTTGTGTTTTTTTTTCTTATTACATGCAATAACTATTTTAAGAGAATTTACTTATAAGATAATTGTGTAGAATTGCTATCGCAATGTCGTCGTCAATTTAAGTTTTATTCGCATTTATTTTTTCTTAAATTGCAAAAATATTATTTTAAATCTTAATTTTTGTTTTTTTTAACATTAAGTCGTTGCGTATACATAATATTGTTACGTTTATTATTTTGTTCAACTTTCGTACATTTATAATAGTTATCGATTTCTATATTAGTTTTTCGAGATATACATCGATAAAAAGTACGTTAATCTTAACTTATAAGATTTTTGTAAATATCGTCTTATAAACATTCGTAATACGTCGAAATACGCAATTCTATATTAATCGCAACTTCGAAATAATTTCTTTTTTTAAATTTTTGATATTTTTAGACGTATATTATGCGACAATATTGTAAGCTATTGTTAACTTCTTAATAACATTGTACTTGCGTTTACTTGTCTTTAACAAAGTGTTAAATATCCAATTTTCTATTATTGACGCGTTCTTGTGTCTAATTATTAACTTGATTTTTATTTGACGCAAGTAAATTTTTTATCTTAGCTTTAAATTTAATTGAATTTTCAATATTCTAATATTTGATTTAATAATTATCTCGTGTCTTGCTAGCGTTATATTGACGCTTATATTAAATCTCTTTAAAGTTCGCGAAAAATAAATTAATTTATGTTTCTTTTTCGCGAACTTAAACTCGTAACTTCGTGTTTATTGCTTACATTTATTGCATATTTAACTTAACATTTTGCAATTACGTTCGATCGATTTTTTATACGTTAATATGTTAACGTCGTTTATAAAATTTGTAACGCTAACTCGCAATTTAATGTTATTGCACATCTTTAATAGATTCGCATTGTAAAACAAATATAAGATTTAAAAAAAAATTACGATATATTTACGTTCGCGTTACGCTTTTTTATTGTATAATTGTTTATAATCAAAATAATACAACGTTTCTTTCGAAAATTCTTTATTTATTTGAGCAAACTAGTAGAAACTCGTCTCTTCTTTATATTGTGAAGCAATCGAATGTGCGACACATTGTCGAATGCGTCTAATATATCGAAATTAAGTAAAAATGTTATTTCTTCTTTTGATCGCTTTATATTGTGTAAATCTTTTTCGTAATTAATTGCAATATCGTGTCAATTAAACGTTGTCTTCTAGCTTTTATTTGTATGTTTAATAAAGTATTATATAACTTTACAACGTAATAAAGACGTTTCAATATTATTAACTCTAGTATCTTATTTAATGTATTTAATAACGCAATAATTTTAAAGAATAACAATTTAAAGTAATTCTTTTTTCTTAATTTGCGTAGCATTATTGTAATCGTCTTTTTAAAATAAAACAATTACATTTCTTTTTTAATGCATTTATCGAATAGAAATTTTACTTAAGATAAGACGATGCAAATTAATTATCGCAATGTACGATTAATTATATTGTTAATTTCTAATATCTTGTTAGAAGTTGTCTTGTATTTTGCTCTTATTATTTTGCGCTTCAATATTATCTCGTTATCTTCTATAAAGATTAAATAAAAAAATCGTTCAAGTCGTTTATTAAAATTGTAGACAAAAAAGAAAAAGAAAATCGAAATATCGTTTCAATTTTGTTCTTTGTTGTTGTCGCAATGTTTGTGTCAATTCGTAATAATAATATAATAAACTTAATTAGCGTTTTTGTTATCGCGTTTTTAATTTACTTTATTATTTTAAAGAGATTCTTAATAATATTTTTCGAAGCTTTTATTTGTTTGCGAAACTTGTCTTATTTGTGCTTCTTTAGAATTTTGTTCTTCTTGTCGCATGTTCAAACTTACGTCGCTTATTCGCTAGAGATATAATATTGTCGACGTAGTCTTTTGATTTCTTTAATTTATCTTTATGCATTTCGCTATTTACTTGAATTTGATTTTTTTCGTGTAATCTTGCTTACAAAATAAAGTTTTCAATAATTTTTTTTAGAGCATCAAGTAACTTTGTTGTGTACTTATTGATGTCGTCTCTTTTTATTAGATCGTTCAATATTAATTCGAGTAATAAATTTCTTAATATGTCGTCGAACTTTTTTAAGTTTATAGCTTTTTAGTTTTGTCTAAGACGACGTTAAGACTTCTTTTACATTCGAAGATTTAACATCGTTTTTATTAAAAAATATTTAAATAAGTTTTTTATTTTCTCGTTTATATCGCAATATATTAATCGATTTGTTATCTCTTTTATAACGAATAATAAATTAATTATAATTTGAGTGTCTTGATAATCTCTCATTATAATTTCTTAAAAGAGAACTAGCATTGCGTCAATTGTGTGCATTGTATTTAACAAATTCTTCGAAAGCAAATGCTATCTAAAATAAAAAGAACTCACTTAAAAAAAAATGCAAATTGAAATTTCTTACAATAATATTTTCGTCTTGCATGCGCAAAATTAGCTTTATTGTTAAGAGATTGTTTTTGTCAATTATTTTGTTATAATTATTTGAAGACAAGTTGTAAACGTTATAAACGTTGACAAAATTATATTTTTTGTTATTATTGTCAAGACATAATTATAACGTTATTGTTTCTATATCCTTGAAATATTATGTGCTATGCTAATTATTGTTATCAATGCGTTTGTTAACATAAAAACATGTTCTTTCGTTATTATTTACAGACGTAAAGTTTATGCGTCTTAAATTGTATATCTTCGTCTTAGCGTAATATCGTTACAATTCTTGTATTATTAATATATTGTAATTTTGTATTTTATTCTTTTAAAGCAATGCAATTATTATTTTACTTCTTGATTTATAAACGTTATATTATAATATTTTGAACTCGTTTTGTGTCTTTATTAAAATTGCTTTGTATAATTCTCGATGTTAATATTTATTGAATTTTACATCTTTTGCGTAAAAGACATATTCTATAATAATGTTATTGTTATCTCGTTGTTATCTTGTCTTATTAGAATAAACTAACTATTTAACGATTCGTTAAAGCGTCTTTTCTTAATCAATTGTTAAATTACATTTTTTTTGTCGTTACGAGAATGTTTTGCATGCGACTTGCTTAAGTCGAACGATTAATTATCGTTGTTTTGCATTTTGTTCTCTTCTTCGACGTTTAATTGAACGTCGTTGCGCTTTTAAGAGTTACTAAAATAATTATTGTTTCGTTCGTTCTCGTTACTTTAACGACGTAATACAATAATTTTGTCTTCGTTGTCTCTTTTATTCTTAATTTTTCGTTCTATCTTTTAAAACATTTGAAATCGAATACTTTGTAAGCATTTTTGCAAACGTCGCATTTTTATTTTGATAAATTTAATTAATGCGAGCATTGATTAAAGCGATAATCTTACGCGCAATAAATGCATTGTTGTTCGTTTTTGCATTCGTATATTAAATAATTATACTTTTAATATTTTATGCATTACTTTATTTTGCAACTCGTATTATAGTATTTTGTTATCTTAATATTCGACTTATAAATTACATTAAATTACATTAACTTGTTTGTTATCTTTGCGTAATTTACTTACATTACAATAAAGACGTATTTCTTCTTGTTGCTTTTTCATGTAAGTTAAGTTATTTTATTAATCTTTAATTCTTAATGCATAATCTTGCATAATCTTTTAATTATTTTTGTTCTTTTTTTTTATATCTTTGAACATGTTTTTTACTTTAATGTTGTGCATTATTACTTTTGCGCGTTTACGACGCAAAATCGTCGCAATAAATACGTTCTTAATTCAAAAATTACTCGATTTTAGAATTTTTTTATTGCATTCGTTATTAACTTTAAAGACTATTATTCTTTTGAAACGTCTTATTTTTTATATGTCTTTTCGCGCATTTAGTGTATTAACAATGTTTAAGTCGCACGTTAATGCAATTATTTTTGTTGCACTTATTTTGTGTACTTTTTTCGTCTCTTTCTCTTTTTTAATTTACGCTATTATTTTTATTTTTTTAATTAATCGTTGTTTCGAGAATGCTTGTTTAACGTTTATTTTAATTGTTATTTGTGCAACTAATAACAAGCTCTATACTATGCTTGCTTATGTGTTTGCATCTTGCATGTTTTTCTTAACTCTTTTTACTTTTTCTAGTTGATTTGTCGTTTTCTTTAATTTTTTTAACCTAAAAATTATGTTGATTCGTCTATTCTTCGCAAAGAATTCATTGAACTTGCGCGTAAACTCTTTGACAAAAACACATTACTTAATCAACGTTATTATCGAAATCATTTTGAACGCGTTTTTTTTTTGAGTTTATAGAACTTCTTGATCTTTATTATTTTCGCGATAATCTTTGTTGCGATTTGTAATAAGTCGCGTTAAGACGCATTAAGAACGCTTCAATTACTTATTGACGTTGCGTTAATTACGTTTATTTGACTTTAACGATCGAGATAAATCGTGAGCATTATTGTTAATAAAATCTTCTCTCTCGTCTCTTCTCGTATAATGAGATAGTATAATATCGATTTTCGCAAACTTCAATTTCTTTTTCTTATTAATTCGATTATATTATTTTTAATTAACTTCGATTAAAAATAATAATTAACTTGAAATTCTTAAAAAATTAAATATATTGCAAACGAAAGTAATAAAAACAATCTCTTTAAATAATATATAGAGAATCTCTTTAAAATAAAAAAGTAATACAAAATAATAATACAAGTAACAATTAAATCAAGCAAATTATTATAGAATAAAGTATAGTTGTAATCTCGAAAATATTAAGAGAATCTCTCTAGAATAAAAGAGTAATACAAAATAATAATACAAGAAACAACTAGTTTGAGTAGATTGTTATATAATAATATAAACAAGTCTAATTGTAAGCTCGAAGTATATTAAACTATACTCTAATCAAAATTTCAAAGTTATAATAACTAGACTAATTGTTCGATTCAATTTTTTCTCAAATCTAGGAATCGAATCGAATTTCTAATTGCATTAGACTATATTCTAGTCTAATACAATTAGTATTTGCATAATATTTGTATCGAGAATCGAATTTGCATAAAACTCGATTCTCGATAATTAGTCTAATAATAACATATATCTAAAAATAGTAATTCTTAATATAATAGTATAATTTTCGATTTCTTAACAATTTGATTTGATTTCAACTTTTGAAATTAAAAATTAACTTAATTCGATTTAATTCGATTTTAAAATAGTTAAAATCAAATTAATTTTCGATTTGATTTCTAAAGTTAAATTGTCGATTCAAGTTAATTCTAAAAGTTGAAATCGAAAATTCAATTAACAATTAATCTATTAATATATTTGCAATAACTATTTCTAGATTTATATCAATTTAATCTACTTTGTCGATATAGATTTCTTTGTCTTTGTAAGTTGTTATTTCTAAATATAAGCTTCTTTAAGAGTAAAGAGACTATATTTGCTCCAAAATTTGTTGCTATAAGATAGAAAAAATTAGATAATATAAGATTGCGATATTCTTAATAACAAAAAAGCTTTTTAAATTATTAATAGATAAGCAAATTTTGTAGTTGCTTTGAAGCTTGCGCAAAATTGTTATTGTTGTTTTTAATTACAAATCTTGATTTGATAAATTAGAAATAAATCTTTTTGCTTTTAATATCGAAATTAGAGATATATAGATTGATTGCGTCGAATCGAATTATCGAGTTCGAATCGAATATTCGATTCCAATCTTAACAATTTGTATTAATTTGATTCGAAAGTCTTAACAATTCGATTTCGAAAGTTAGAATTAACAATTCGAATTAATTTCTATACTCGAAATTGAAACTTAATTCGAAAAATCGATTCGAATTGTCAAGACTACTATTTATAGTAAATTTTATTATTTTTAGTAATAGTTAATTGATAATTTAATAGAAATAGTTAATCTATTTAAATTAATTAATAAGTATATTAGACTATTTTTATATTATGCATTACTAATATGCATTATCTAGAAAATAATTAAAAAAAATCTAAATTTAAACTAAATTTATACTATTTTTAGTATTCTTGACATTCTTGACAATTCGATTCAATTTCTAATATTGAAATCCAAAATCGACTCGAATCAAATTGAATCGATTACAAAATAATAGAAATCGAATTGAATTTCGAATCGATTTCTAATGTTGAAATCGACGAGTCGAGTCGATTTCTAAAGTTGAAACCGAAATCTGTTCGCGTCGATCCAATAATTAGTCTAGTTAAGATTGTTCGAAAGTTGCAGGCTGCGACAATTACAAAGTAACAGTAAATTCTCTATCTAGAGTCGACGAGCACCTCTAGATAGATCTTATCTCAATTATTAGATTATCTCAATTATCTAAAAAGCGACAATTTTCTAGCATCTAATATAACTTTACTGCATTATATTCAAATTATATAAATAATACATCAAATTAAAGCGCTAATCAAGCTCTATAGATTGTTTCTTGCAAGTTAATTAATTGAAGTAGAAATAATAAATTTTTTTAATAACAAGAGAGACAATTGTTCAAGATCAAAAAATACTCTTTCGAGAAAGAAATTATTACAAATTAGTAAAACAAATAATTGCGCATTTAAACAATTGATTCTAAGTATCAATAAAATTCTTTAAACATTTGCAAATTACTCTAGAAATACGCTCGCAAAATAGATATAGAGAGCACGCATTTGTAAAATCTTCTCGAATTTCTAGTTTCTATCTCGCTTGAATCTATCGTATAAATTGTAATTCTAAGAATAGCTCTAATAGATTTCTTGCGTGCAAGATCTAAATAATTTAACAAACATCTATTTTCTCTATCTTTATTGCGAGCTGCTTTTCTAGATTTATTACATACGTTTTAAAGATTATTTAAAAGCTTTAAATTTATTGTTTTAATATTTGTTTATTAAGTAGTTGATTTGTAATTATTTTTTTTCTGGAGAGATCTGTTTTCGACTTTAGGAAAGCACTCTTTTTACTATTTATAGACTATTATTTTCTGAATTAATTGATTAACTTTCTATGTATAATTTATAGTGCTTTATTGAGACTTTTAGACATTGTTTTAGTTACTAAATTCGGATGTGATGGGGTGAAGTTATACTAGATACTGCAAAAACGTCGCAATTTAGGCATTTGAGGTGATCTGGTAATTGAGGTGGGGCCCACCTAGTGGCGCAGGCCGACAGTAGGTGGGGTATTCACTTTTACAGAAAGAGAACAGCATGCGACTAAACCTAGAGGGTACCAGATATCCGGACGAATCGGACCGTACCGGACCGCGGCGATCCACAGATAGGTATTGATACCGTAATTTACGCGTGGTATTTAAGATGTCACATGCAGAATGCCGCAGCATCCATTTTTGCATCTCCCTGTGAACCCAAGCACGCACCTAATCCAGGACACCTTAAACTCACTTCTAACATTTTTCCATTCCATAAATTACTTTCCGATAGATCACTATGGGCTCCGTCGTGTTGCCTCATCTGGTAACCGGATGGCATGTTGGTGAGTAAGCGTTCATAGGCAGTTTTGTTACTGGCTGACTCGACGTACAGATCAAGCTATTATGTCTGAAGAGGAGCGCCTTGTGGTGATACGCTTCGGACGAGATTGGGACCCCGATTGTATGCGTCAGGATGAGGTCCTGTACCGTAGGTTATGACTCCGTTCCTTAGCACGGAAACCCGCTGATCCGCTTGCAGGCATCGCTGATCGCGTCAAGAACTTTGCCGTCATCTATGTTTGCGATCTAGACCAGGTCCCGGACTTCAAGCAGATGTACGAACTCTACGATCCTGTCACTCTTATGTTCTTCTTCAGGAACAAGCACATGATGTGCGACTTCGGTACCGGCAACAACAACAAGCTCAATTGGGTGTTGGAGGACAAGCAGGAGTTGATCGACATAATTGAGACGATCTATCGGGGAGCGAAGAAGGGCAGAGGTCTGGTGGTCAGTCCGAAAGGTAAGCCGAGACGAGTGGGTTTTCAGCTCTGCTTTTGCTGACTCGGCGCTAGACTACTCGACTCGCTACAGATACTAGGTGGCGAGGGAATACCGCAGCCGTCAAGCGATGACAAGAGGCTGTCATTTTCCGCATCGCGAAGGCACTACAGCACATTAGAACGACCATCTCCTAAGAAGCTAATCAACCCCAATTTGCGAGTCTTTGAGGCCATAAATTGTGGTAGATGCGGACACATTCCTGCCCACAACGGTTCCATGCGCGACAAGGTTTAGTCGTTCAAGTTCTACATCATGGAACAATGCTTGTCACTTTGCTTGCTTACAATGTGCGTCTCCAAAATCTGTATTGTGTTCCTCAAGGTGATTACCCTATCTTATATCAGTCTAATTCGAAATATCGTGTCAGCGGTGAAGGCCTCTTAATGATGGCCTTCCTGAAGAGGTACTTTACTACGGCCCTTGCTGACCACCTACAGTCTGCGGAAAGCGGCCCTGAGTGGCAATCTGCGGAGTCATTCCAGTCACAAGACCTTGATAGCAACAGCCTCGATAGCCTTCAGTGATTTCGCAAGCTGTTGATAGCTTAGCGGTCACATTGGCCCGGACACAACCAATCCATTGCAGGGTATCACGGCCCGACCAGTCAGCTCACCTCCCCCCGAATGAAATCAACACACATCTGTCTCCTAAGAGATTACGTGCTCTCCGAGGAACACGAAGGTATGCAAGTCTCGACACAAATTATGATCCGGAGCCTCTCTCGAATGCAATGCCTATAGATGGCGATCGTTCGGCAGAGCAATAAGAAATGCTAGCAAGTATTTGATGACCGTAATTCCTGTTCTTCTGGATGAGTCACTTGTGTGATGTGGCGGAAAAGTGCGGCTGAGAGGGGTATCTGCGAGCAAACCGTCGCTAGCTCTAAATCACCTACAGGGCTATATTGAAGAGCACTGCATCGCAATCGTTGCTCCATCTAGTAACATTGGCAACTGGGGGTCTCAGCCGTACCCACCTCGAACCGCACTCATTGATCGGCAGCTTTTCAACCTGAATTTAGAACAACAGTCATTCTAGCGAACACACAATAAAGTAAGGAAAGCCCAACTTTATCGATCTGCCTTGGCCGAGTGCGTGACTGGACAGAAGCCGTCTGGTCACATGGGGTAGCAAGAAATGTGTATCACCATGCCCATTCGAGCCTTATACACGAACCACCAACAGGCTTACGGGCTGCAACCCTGCGCTGCAACTCAGCGACGGTGGATGGGATGAGACGACGAGGCGCCCAAACAACATTCCCTTACGAAGGGCGAACTGGCAGCACGTTGGCGCGGCGGCTATATCTTGCAGGGGCCGCTCAAGAATCCGGAGGGGAGGAATTCGGTGGAACGGGTGGTTCATTGAGATGGGAGGTGGTTTTATGGATCTTTAGGACCAGATTTCAGATCTAGGGTCAGAAGTCGTGTGGTCGAAGTGCGGTGGACTTCGAAGTGGAATAAATATGTTTTGGGTTTCGAGCGTACAATCCCGAGGGGACCGTCGCTTATGACCCGATCCAGTGGAGTCCTTTCAGCGGTCGGTGAACTTATTTCTCAACCGACCATGACGCCTTGAGGGATTCATTGTAGCATCACGCCTTCTCAAAGTGATTCGACGGCATCGAAACTGCATTTTCAGCTCATCGCGTCCACCAATATAATGTATAAACATTTGTTTACTGTAGAGAAATATAGAGCTTGCTGCTTAGAGCATTCCTAATCTAGGTAAAGCCTGTGACTCGCTATCCGTTTACTTGCAAAAGGAGATAATCATCCAGAACAGAGATCGGGTTCTATCCTTGCGTTGGCAAGGAGTGGTGCAGTTACTTATTGTTCCCTGCTGTCAAACAGAATAACAGAATCGTGAAGAATTGGTTGATCGAGGACAAAACTATTTTCAAACTGTCAAAGTGTGTTCTGCTAGGAATTGCAAGAGTTTCGCTAAGAAGTAAAAGGGTAGGATATGTTGTTGATGACCTTCGCAAATGTACTATGAGAGCGTGAGACAGCCCGGAAATAGGCTCAATCACAAGTAAAGTACAGCAGTGACATTAATACTTCGGGAAGAAGTAATCCAAGGGAGCGATCGCGAGGGTGGAATTAATTACCTGTGAAAGCGAACCCTATGAGGAGCTGAGGTGGTATCCCTCAGTGTGACGGAGGCACCCAAGCTTTAGGTACCGACAGCCAGCAAAATTGGGAGGCGGTAGCTAAGGTCTTGGTTACGTGACTGCGGTGATTGCAGCCCACTCTCGGGGTGACACAGGCAAATCCTCCGATAGGGGATCCAGCGATATGCCGGCGATGGGTGTCCCCGGAGTCTGCATGCCCTGATTCACCCCTGACCACTGCTTGCCTGAAACCCGGATGTCCGGAGTGCTTGCATCTGCGTGTAGGGTTGACAGCTAGAGCTTGGAAATTCACTACAGTGAAGATAATGTGACCAGTCGACTCGGGCACACCGCCTGGGAACTGGAAGCAAGGAAGCACATGGTATGTCAAATTGTAAAAGTATCCTCGTGGTGGCATAGGGAGGCCTGGGAGGGTCCGGGGAAGCCTTGGTGGACGACTCATCCACTGGCAGTACTCGTGCTTGCAGCCTGTACCCAGAATGTTGTTACCGAGCGACGATGAAACAACAACCTCTCGTCCCCTAGAAGTAGCCCCCTTAATACTGCATGTAAGGCCGCGGCGTAGGCGGGGACCCATCGGGGTCCCGGTTGAGCCCCTGAGGGGAGCTTACCTGTTGTTGGGAGGGGTCGGGGCCGCCTTAGCTTGGCTAGCGCCTAGAGGTTTTTCCTCATAAGCCAGCCATTCCCCGCTCCCTCCCTAAATCCAGCACCGAACCCGCCCCGTTTCTCACCTGAGCTATCACATTCACCGTAAAACCACCCAGTTGATGCTCGTGCATTTGATCCCAGCATCATTATGGCGCGACCTAAGAAAGAAGACAAACCCGCAGACTCGGCTTCGCTACAAGTCAGCATAGAGGACTTTGTTCGCACCAGGGATTCTGTAAGTGATCAACATTCTTCTTAATCTCTTTGTCGTCGCGACTCCCTATTACCTTCACGCGTCACAATTACACCACCATCAGCCCAGCCCAACAACACCACACCATGCCGACACCACATCATATTATGTCTCGATCGCACCTCATTGTCACGTTGACCCAACGGTCTGCCATGCCGCCCGACCCTGCACAATACATGACGCGTCTCCAGCTTGAGCATGCCCTGCAATCAGTCGCGCTCTTGACCCTTCCTTGCCAGAATGTTATTGAGGTCGTATGCGCACTCGCTCGCGACATCGTGCGCGGCGCTGTTGATCCCGTGCACGGCGAGCTGACAATCATGCCTCAGGTCGTCACTGGCCTCGCGACGCTCCAGTCCGCCGTTCAAGACCTTTCTCGCGCCTATATTGCGCATACCAACACCGTCATCGGCAAGAGTCCAGGCTCTTCGCTCGAGCTTCTGAACCTTGCCGGTCCTCTGGGCGGCGAAAATGTCATCTTCGGCAATCGTGCCGCAACGCCAGCGCCCCCTGCTGAAGGCGGAGAATCCAAGAAACGGAAAAGGGCGCCGCATGACAAGAATGCGCCCAAGCGACCAGTGACGCCTTATTTCCTATACATGCAAACGGCGCGCGCGGAGATCGCGAAGGAGATGGAGCCTGGTCACTCGGCTAAGGAAGTGGCCGACGAAGGTACGAGGCGGTGGCTCTCAATGCCGAAGAAGGAGAAGGAGGTAGGCTTTGACAGTAACTGACATGATCCCCGCAATTCTGTACTGATGATGTGCGAAACAGGACTGGAGCTATAAGTACAATGTGAACTTCGCGCGTTACAAGCAGAAGGTCCAGGCGTATAAAGAAGGTCGACCGATCCCAGAGATCAGCGATGTAGAGGCCAAGAAGCTTTACGACGAGCAGCTCAAAGCTGGCAATGTCAAAACCGAGGTGCCCTTACACCCTAGTCCGGCTGAAATCGAGGAAGAGTCTGGGTCAAGTGACGATTCCGAGTCCTCTGATGACGAATCTCCAGAACCCGCGAAGGAGCCGTCGCCACCAAAGTCACCGCCACGAGCAAGCAAGCGCCGTAAGGGCGCCGCTACCGAGAAGAAGTCGTCACCAATCAAGCAAACCCTGGCTAAGCAAGTAGAGCCAGCTTCGAGTCCCGAAGCTGAGCGTGCCGTCAAGTCACTGGAAGCCGAGAAGAAAAAGAAGGGGGCAAAGAAGAGCACCAAAGCAACCGAAGAGGTCGAACCCAAATCCACACCTACCGCTGCAAGAAGCTCTCCCCCCAAGTCAATCGGTCAAGATAAAGCTAAAAGGAGCCGTAAGAAGCGCAAGAGTGAGGCTGTAGAGGAGTAAAGGACTTTTTGAAACATGGACAATAGGACTGATAGAGAGCACAAGGTCTCTTCGTTGGATGCGTGTGGTGTGCATCATGGGGTGTGGTCATCTAGGTATTGCACATCAGTTTGTGCTCGAGGTGGGATCGATGGGGCATTAGTCGATCTGGGGATTCCGTGGATCCTGTACCATCCGCTTCAGTGTAAATCTAGTGCTTAGGTCTTTCTGTTCTCAGGCGAATCTGGTCTAAGTGCTGTGCACAACCAATTGCTAGATTGTGTAACGCGTCTTTTCTGCCATTGATCACGATAGTGTAAGTGACTGGTCGGAGGCCTATCAACCCCACATCGTACACATCCGCGATGCCATAACTTCGAGATCGCTAGCCAATCGATAGCAATCAGAAGGCTTTCGAGAACTCGGACCATTCTGTCTAAACCACATGCATCCTAATTGACCAGACATTAATTGGTTCTCATCCTGACCCAGATCCCTCACTCACTACAATGCAGCTCGTTGCTAAAGAGGTAACATGCTCTTCTCGACGTTGATACATTTGACTGATAAGCTGGCCAGCTCGACAAGCTCGTGACCTCCCAGCTGGGTCTGCTTGCTCAGCGCCGTCTGGCCCGGGGAGTCAAGCTCAACCATGCAGAGGCGACAGTGAGCATTGCCTTCGTCCTCTGTCGGGTCTAGGATCTTACTAAATGCCGAAACTTAGGCTCTGATAGCCAGCAACCTGCAAGAAGTATGTCCGCGGCTCTGGGAAGCCAGCAATCGCTGAGCCAGAAGGCAGCTCATCCGCGATGGCAATCATTCCGTCGCCGACCTCATGTCCATTGGCAAGACCATGCTTGGCAGACGTCACGTTCTTCCATCTGTCGTCTCTTCACTTGCTGAGCTGATGGTCGAGGGCACTTTCCCAAGCGGTACATACCTTGTGACAGTCCATCATCCAGTCAGCTCAGACGACGGCGATCTGGAAAAGGCACTTTATGGCAGCTTTCTACCAATACCCACACAAGAGCTGTTTCCATTACCTGACCCTGCGGAGTATGAGGCGAACAGACTGCCTGGAGCGGTCATCCCTGCCAAAGCAGCCGACATCACACTTCACGGGGGAAGGAAAAGGATAAAATTGAAGGTCACTAGCAAAGGGGATAGGCCTATACAGGTATTCCTAAGATAATTGGGGCAGATCTGAACTTCGGAGTGGCTAAGATGGTGCGTAGGTCGGCTCTCACTACCACTTAGTCGAAGCAAACCCACAGCTAGAATTTGATCGCATCAAAGCATACGGTCATAAATTAGACATTGCGGCCGGCACATCTGTACGCTTCGAGCCTGGTGACACAAAAACTGTCAGTCTAGTCGAGATTGGAGGCAGCAGAACAATTCAGGGAGGCAATGGAATCGCTTCGGGGAAATACGACGTCTCCAAAGCCGAAGAAATCCGGACGAAATTACAAGAAGGCGGATTCGCTCATACACCCGACTCAGCAGCAGACGACTCCCTCATCGAACCGTTCTCGATGACGAGAGGTGCTTACTGCGGCATGTTTGGTCCTACTGCGGGTGATCGTGTACGGCTGGGTGCTACCAATTTGTGGATTAAAGTCGAGAAGGATCTGACCGTTTACGGAGACGAGTGCAAATTTGGTGGAGGGAAAACATTGAGAGAAGGAATGGGTCAAGCTAGCGGCCGGGCTGACGCAGAGGTTCTTGATTCTGTGGTCATCAACGCGCTCATCATCGACTGGAGTGGCATATACAAGGCAGACATCGGCATCAAGAACGGGGCTATAGTGGGTATCGGAAAGGCTGGTAACCCAGACACCATGGACAGCGTTGATCCGGCTATGGTGGTCGGTTCTTGCACGGATGTCATCGCCAGTGAGAGTTTAATCGTCACAGCAGGTGGCTTGGATACCCATATCCATTTCATATGCCCCCAGCAGGCGTATGAGGCTGCGAGTGCTGGTATTACTACTATGCTTGGAGGCGGGACGGGCCCAAGCGCTGGTACGAGTGCAACGACTTGCACGCCCGGGAAAACTCATCTACGGCAGATGCTACAAGCCTGTGACGAGCTTCCTATCAACTTTGGGATCACCGGCAAAGGGGCCGACTCCGGACAGCGAGGCTTGCAAGAGCAGTGCGTGGCTGGTGCCGCAGGCCTCAAGCTACATGAGGATTGGGGTTGCACACCCGCTGCCATCGATACATGCCTTGACGTGTGTGATCAATACGATGTCCAATGCCTCATCCACACAGACACACTGAATGAGTCTGGATTTGTGGAACAGACTATCAAGGCCTTTAAGGGGCGAACCCTCCACACCTATCACACTGAAGGTGCAGGGGGTGGTCATGCTCCGGATATCATCTCAGTCGTGGAACACAGCAACGTCCTCCCTAGTAGCACCAATCCGACTCGCCCATATACGCGCAATACGCTGGATGAGCATCTCGATATGCTCATGGTCTGTCACCATTTGTCGAAGAACATCCCAGAAGATGTCGCCTTTGCAGAGTCCCGCATCCGTGCTGAAACGATTGCAGCAGAAGATGTCCTCCACGACCTCGGCGCCATCAGCATGATGTCGTCCGACTCACAAGCCATGGGCCGCTGTGGGGAAGTGATTCTTCGCACCTGGAATACAGCCCACAAGAACAAGGTGCAACGGGGTACTCTGAAAGAGGACGAAGGAACCGATGCTGACAATTTCCGGGTAAAAAGGTATATTAGTAAGTACACGATCAATCCCGCCATCGCACAGGGCATGAGCCATGTCCTCGGAAGCGTGGAGGTTGGTAAACTGGCCGATTTGGTACTTTGGACACCAGCGAGTTTTGGCACGAAACCGAAAACAGTTATCAAAGGCGGCATGATAGCCTACGCGCAGATGGTAAACCTCCTTCTACATATCCAGAGAACCATACTCATGACTAGGCAGGGTGATCCCAATGCTTCGATTCCTACCGTAGAGCCGATTATTATGCGTCCAATGTTTGCGGTAATAACATCCGTTCCACACGTTTGACGTACTCCTGATTCAAGTGTGCAGACATTTGTACCCAACACCTCGATCACGTTCGTCTCAAAAGCCTCCATCGAATCTGGAACCATTGCGACGTACAACCTGCGCAAGCGCGTGGAGCCCGTGAAGAACTGCCGTAGTATCGGGAAAAAGGACATGAAGTACAATGATGTGATGCCGAAGATGAAGGTCGACCCCGAAACCTATGTAAGCTACTTCGAACTGCTAAGGCGAAATATCGTCGTAGCTAATCTCTGTCAAACTAGGTCGTGGAAGCAGACGGACAGATTTGCAAAGCAGAGCCGGCCACAGAGCTACCGCTTACGCAGGCATACTACGTGTATTGAGGAGTACTAGGATCATGGATTACACAGCGCGGCGACTCCGGCTGATCTAGAGAGCCATGCTTTGTGGTCTTCGAACACTCAATGTCGCCAACGCGCAACGATGACACGAGATGACCGTATATGACGATTAAGGACTTGCTATGTTTACGACTCCTCTTCAGAGGTTTGTCTTGCTCACTGATTACATATATATACATCCTATGCGAAGGCAGAGACTTTCCTTGCTCTCTGAGTATGCGCAATATCTACTGTCAATATTGCAGATAGCATGCTTCTTAAATCTAGATTCTTCAATAATGCATCGATCCACTTCTCCCAGATCGATCTACCCGCCTCAAAACTCAAGCCAAGCCAGTCAAAGCTCCAACTCCTCTTTGCCGTGCCCATTACTAGAAGAAACCAAACCATCCCAACGGGCACCATTACGCTCTCGAACCGCCTCATAAGCTGCTTTCCTATGCTGCACTCGTGTCGCACCGGCACTCCCATCTGCTTGTTCTTGCCCTTGCTCTTGAGATTCAAATGCTGAATCTGATAGCGTGAGTTGAGTGTCTCGCTCTTCTTGCGCACCGTCGAAACCAGTGATATTCTTTCGATGAGTCTTGATAGGTATTCGCTCATCGTCGGTGGCGGCGTCGGTCGTTTCGTCGGAGTCGGAGTCGGACGAGAGCTCTAGGGGGCGGGATTGTGTGCCGGACGGCTGGTTATTTGCATTGCTTTTCTTAGGTGGCTTCGTTTGGGATGTCGTTGGGGGTTCTCGGTGCGGCCTTCTTACTGTTTCAGCAGATTTCGGATTGGGTGTGATTGAAGAGGCTTGGTATGACCTCCGTTGTTCTCCGAGGGGTTTTGCTGCGAGGGTGGTCGATGGTGTTTGGAATGTCCTCCTTTCCCTATCCGTGGAACTCACTGGGGATGTAACTGAGCTCGTTCGGTGTGGCCCCTTCGGATTTTCTGGAGATCGTACAGTCGATTTTCCTCGAAACATGGCATCTGTCTTCGCGATCGGGGTCGTGGGTGCGGCCGTCTCCTTGATCGGTATTGGAGATGGATCCGACACTGAGTGCGCCAACTTAGGACTCGCTGGTGGCTGGGCTAGGTAGCTCTCGAATGATCGCTGCATGGCATTCAGTCTCCTGTGGCCGGAGAATGTGCTGTTCGACGTGGTATTCGCCGAATGAGAGCTGGCATCCTCAGCTGCGTAGAAGTTGCCGACATCGGTCCGTCGACGTTTTGGAGAAGGTGTAAGCATGTCCGGTCGTCGCAGCTTCGCAACCTTCTCTATATGCGCTCCGTCAACCTTGGCTGTGACGTTCTCTTCTCGGCTTTCTCCCGTTGCTGCGCTCGCCTGACTAGAGGTCCGTGGCTCGTTCTGCGAGCTTGCTTCCTGCAGTGGCTGTTTGCCGATACGCCCTGCCTGACGCTCCTGTTTCATTTGCTCCATTTCCAGATCATGGGAGAAAGTGTCCCCGGAGCACAAGTGCCCGAACAGGCTCCGAATACTTACCTCTTCGCACCAGCTCGTCTCGTCGGTCGTGCAAGGGTAGATATCCCTCGGCTTGAAGACTGAAACAAGATGGCAGAGCTCGTCGTAGGACGAATGTCGAGAGTATGGAAATTGTATTGTTCGACGTGCTTGCTGCCTCCCTGCAGTTCTCTTGCCTGAAGCTGGGGCTACCAGACCTTTCGCGGTGTTCTGTTCCTGGTCTGCAGCACGTCTTAAGAGGTCTGCAAAATCGTCTAGTGAGATTTCATGATCGAGAGGCGGTATGCCAAGGTCTGCAAGCAAAACCTTGCTTCCAGGAGCGTGTACAAGTCTTTTGATTATCTCTATTATCCTCTGTCTTGTAGCGGTACCTTCGACGCCGTGCAAGCACAGGTCAAGAAGCTCCAATACCACATCAGGGTCATCGAGGTCTAGCTCATGGGTCTGTGTAAGGTCTCCACCTCCCCCACCAGTCCCCAACTCGAGAACGTCGGCGCCGTCAGTCGATCTCGTGATGATGGGCGTGATCCAGACGACATCGGCGGATTGGATCCCCTCGCATTCTGTTCCGGCCTCGCAGCTGTGAAGCCTAACCTTTTGGTTACTGGTAAGGCATCCAGGACGGTCGTCGTTGCCGCACTGATGGCCACAAAGAGCAGCAGCTTCACGGGCGAGGAACGATTCAACTTTGGCTTCCTTCATGCTTTTACCATTCTTGTCAACACATTGAAATGTCTGCGTGCGTCTAAGCGACTTGTAGAGCCCCATCTTATGATTATCGACATGGATGCGAGTACCAAGCGCGTTGGAAAGAGCAATCCATACTTCCTCGTAGCCTGGCGTCCACGCATGGAAGTGGAATACAGTGTCCTTGGGATACTTGGACACCTTCTTCAGTAGTTCAGCCAGACCTCCTGCCTTGCTTGGGAATGCTGGCAGAACGTTTCTCTGTGCAGCGAAGGTCGTATCAAGGTAGATTTTGTCGAGCAACCGATGGCCAAGTGTAGTGTAAGGGACAACCACTGGATTGCGAATCAAAGCGTTTACCCACCAAGGTTCAGACCTGATGTCACCAGTATATAGGATAGCTCTCCGCTCGTCCTCGATAAGGAACATCACAGCGCCAGCGCAATGATTGGCATCCAATAGCGTTACCTGGATAGACTTTCCGAGCTTTAGCTCGATCTCTGTCGGAGTTTCCAGCGGAATCGTCTTGAGGATGGCTTTCAAACCCTTGTAATGCTGTTTTCGGCATTCGAGTACACGGTGCTCGAAGTTCATCCGATGGGGGTACTTCTCGAGGCGAAGAAGAAGCTCTCTGGTAGCTGGAGAGCAATAGATGAAAGGAGACTTTAGAGACTCAAGGCCCTGCAAATGATCGCTGTGTATGTGGCTCAGAAAGCATGCTAGAGGTGGTCTTCGATGGGGAATAGTTCGGAAGTAGTCGATTCTGATATCAGGAAATTCGTCAACCACCCCCTTAAAAGTCGACATGTTGGGAACCTTTAGGAAAAAATTTCTCGACTTCGAAATCAATTCCTTCTATGCGATGAACAGAACTTGAACAGCGTTCTCGAGTGACACGGGCCCTCCGTGCTCTTCACTAGAGTCGACAGATGTGATATAACGCATTTCGTGCAACATGCCAGAAAGTGTTGCAGCCTGCAAGTGATCCCTGTGGGAATTCAGAAGAGATGTCAGTTAGTTAGAAGCGATACTTAACGAATTATCAATAATTTCTTATCGCGAGCGTACTCAGAGATTTGTAGAATCTTAGAAAATTATCGATAAAAAGTTGCGTAAAATTAATTATGCAATCAAGTTGTTTCAAGAAGCAGACAAAGATAATCAATTCGATTCTAAGCAGAATTTTGAATTTCGATAAAAATTAATATCGAAGAATTGAAGTTTTAGAGCAAATCTATATTGCTTTCTTCGACAAATACTATTATACAATAGATTAATAATATTAATCTTTAATTTTGAAACTTAAGTTTGTTAAACTTGAAGTTGCAAATATTAGATTTTAGTTTATACAATATATTATTAATTATCGACGCAAATATAGCAATATTTATTATTAATTCGATTATTGTTAAGAGATTAATTGTATATAAATATTAAATATACAAATTATATCTTTAAGATTAAAAAAAGTAAAATTTGTTTAGTCGAAAGAAGAATTACTAAATTTTATTAAAAAATTGCAAACATTAAAAAATTGCTAAATTTTATTTAGTATAACTATTACTTATTTCTTCTTTTTTCTTGTTGTACTTATATTATAATTTTATATAATAGTTGTATCTTTTAATACTATAATATATTATAGTATTTCTTTTGCGATTGTATTGAGATAATTAATATATTTAGTTATTTTTTTATATTTCTAATCTATATTCTTTTATTATCTTATTGTAGTACTTATAACAACTTGTCTCTTTTTAACTTGCTTTTTAATTTCTTTCGCTTCTATTGTCTAGATAAAAGAGAGTAGTTAACTTCGAAGCAATTACAATAACTCTTTGGATAATTTTATGTTAATCGACGATCTTTCTCTTATCTCTATTAGATAACAATAAGATGCTACAAGATTATTTAAACTTCTCTTGTATAGATAGACAATAACTTGTTTGACCTGTTTTGTCTATTTTGTATGCTTTAAGTTTCTAAAGCTATGTATAGCTAAAAGAATTAGATAGATTGCATAGTCTTAATTGTAATATTGTTACAATTGATTTTGCGAAAGCTAGTAAAATCTAGAATTACTAGCTTATCAATACTATATTCGATTAGATAATATACTTCGCATTCTAGTAATTATTGCATTTAATCGATTTTTCTTTTCTACTATTACTTCTTATTTATATCTATCTTTTCTATTATATCTTAATAGATTTAATTAATCGACAACAATTAAGATATATATATAATTATTGTTTTTGCTATTGCTATTGTTGTTATTTTGAGTAATATCTTGTTAACAATTCTTAATATCTATATATTAAATTAATAAAATATATAATATTCGAATTCAATTTAGATTAAATTTTTCTCGAATATCTTTGTTATATGTTACGCTAGTACTTTCGTAAGAAATATTAGAGCAAGTTATGCTATTGAAGAGGTTTGTAGGCGTCTTTAGGCAATGTAAGCAATCACTTGATAACAAGAGTTGCAACTATAGACAATCTTATGTTCAATAAATTTTCACAAATAGTTCAATGAATCAAAGTAACAATAAGTAAAGACTTAAGATAAGTTGAACACAATTCATAAGAGAGTCGCGTTCGAAAGCTATATACTTTTTCATTATTTGAGATTCAAGATGTTCAAGGTGTTCAAGATCTTGATCATCTTAATCACCTTAATTCGAAATTTAAGATGCTTAAGAGTTAAGCCATCTTGATTATTTTGATTTTGTCGACAAATCTTCTCTTTCTAATTACCTTGTGAAGAGCGATGCGCGACGAATAGTATCTATTAGCACGCGACTCGTAACATTATATAATACAATTTAACAAAAAGAAAATTAAATTGTTTGTTAACTATTTTAATTAATATTATTAAATAAAGCAATTGTATTAAATTGTTCTTTAAAGTTGTTTTTTGTTTTCTCTTGTACAAATTATTTAATTTTTGTCAATTATTTCAATTAATAGAACAATTTAAATGTTTTTTTCTTCTATCTTTCTTATATTCTTAACAATCTTCTTAAATATTTCGAAATTTAATATAAAAATATTCTATAATAGCATTTAACACTTATTTATATGCGTATTAAAAGATATACTAAAGCAATAAAAAAAGTAGAGAAAATAAGAAGCAAAAGCATTATATAAAGATTTTTTAATAAGAATTTTTAAAATTCTTGCAAAGTAACTAATATATAGACTAATCGTTGGGTTAGATTATGATATCATCTCTCTAATTCAACCCGACGCCAAGATCGAGTCGTGACAATTTTTTGGAATCGAATCGCTCAAAGTAGTTTAGCGCGAAGCGCGCTAAACTACTTATAGTAATCGACTAAACTACTTTGAGCGATTCGATTCTTCGATTTTTTTTGGACCTAAGTCTTGGCATTTGCACGTGACATTTCCGGGTCAACGCGATCAATCTACTATTATAAAATAGAAATTTTATTACTCTAGCTATAAAAAAGTCTACAAAATAATATAACTAAATATTACTTATTTAAACAATTTAATAGGAAAAATTTACAATTTTTACAAAGACAAGATAAACAATATTACAATACTATAGAAATTAAAATTGCAAAATCTATTTAAAAATCTATTTAAGAGTTGAAAAAAGCTTTAGTTATATAACAACAAAATCTATATATATAATTGTATATTATATCTCTCTATTTAAATTTTAAATTATATAAACAAATAGACTGATCGCGTCGGGTTGGGTCATCGAGTTCGAGCCAAGTTCCCGACCCGCCAAGACTCGAGTCGGGTTAGGATTTTGATATCGAAAAGTCGATTTGGGTCACGATGTTGATATCGAGTATTCGGGTCGAGTCAAAGGGTAGGTATGAAGTACTTAGCGTATAACTTGACTCGACTCGCCAAGACTCGAAAAATTTAGATTATTTTTGAAAAAGTGCATTAATCAACTTAATCAAGTTGATTAATTTAATTAATTTGTTTATAATATTATATAGTAATGCATTTAAATAATGCATTTGTACGTTATTTGTGCGTTATTATTTTTAAACTATTTTTAGTAATTCAAATAATGCGAATTTTTTTAAAAATAGAAAATCTTGGCATTTTGACGTCATTTTCGATTGCTTGGCGAGTCGATCGAGCCAGGTCAAGAAATCGTTGACTTGGGTCGATTTCGAGTCGGGTCACGATGTTGGTATCGAGTATTCGGGCCGGGTTAGAAAGTTGGTATCAAGTATTCGGGCCGGGTCAGAAAGTTGGTATCGATTCCCGGCTCAACGATCAATCTATAAACAAAAGATAAATATTTTTTAACAAGTTAGATTGATTGTTGGTTCGATTTTCGATTCCAACTTCTAGAATTGAATTGAATCGACAATTCAACTCTAGAAATCGAATCAAAAATTGATTTAATTCTAACTATTTTAGAATCGAATTAAATCGAATCGAATTGTCAAGAATGTCAAGAATACTAAAAATAGTATAAACTAAGTTTAAATTTAGATTTTTTATTATTCTTTATTATTTTTTAGATAATGTATAATAGTAATGCATTTATAGAAAGATATTTCTAATATATTTATTAATTAATTTCAATAAATTAACTATTTCTATTAAATTATCAATTAATTGTTACTAAAAATAATAAAATTTACTAAAAATAATAGTCTTGACAATTTGATTTAATTTTTCGGTTTAATTTTCGATTTTAAAGTTGATTTTCGATTTTAACTTTAGAAATTAAATTGTTAAGACTTTTGATTCGATTCGATTTTCTAAATCGAACTCGATTTCTTGAATCGACGCAATTAGTCTATAACAAGCAAATATTCGAAGCTTGCATTATTGTCGAAAACTTCTTTAATTTAATTTAATTTTTGTAAATATTTAATACTTTTAAGACATAAATAAAAATCGATTTATAGTTTGTTAAAAATCTTTGTTTAGCAATAATTTTTCTAATTAATTACTATATATATTTAAAGAATAATTAGATAGAATTTTGTTTTGCAATACAATCTTTTAGTCTTTTAAAATCTTTGCAAGTTAATAAAGTTTTTAATAATTTAAAAAACTTTATATTATAAAAGTATTAGCTTTTTCTCTTTATACTTATATATATATATAGTTTTAATTAAATTTTTTAATATTAATTTTTAAAGCTTGTTGTCTTGAATCTTGTTGTTTAATTATTAAAAAAAAGAAAATAGATTTAAATTAGATTTTTGAAAATAATTTTTGTTCTCTTTCTTTTCTTTTGTTGTTTCTTATTATTATTGTATTAAATCTTTATACTTGTATATATATATATATTTAACAATTAAAAGGTTTCTATTAGTACAATAAAGTATTATAATTGTAAATAATATTGTTAATATAATAACTTTCCGATTTAAAGTTAAATTGTTAATTTCGAGAATTTTTTAGAGATGTTATTAACGCAAATACAATTAAATGTTATTTTTTTAATTTTTTTATTCAAAGATTAAATCTTAAGTTGTTAACAAAATAAATACAATTTATATTAATTTATATTGCAACTTGTATATTATATCTTTAAGATATATATTTAATATTTTCAAAAAAGACAATATTGTATATAGAGATTTTATAACTAAATATATTGTTGTTGCTTTTTTTCTTAAACAAAACTTGTCAAATTTTGAAGAAGAAAACTCTATAATAGTGTCTTTTCTCTTAATATTTGAATAATTTTCGCAAAAATATCTTTTTTTGACATTTAATGCGCTTTCGCATTAGACAACTTAGTTCTCTTTTTAGTTCTTTTTTCATTCTTTCTTTAGTCTTTTTAAATATCTTTTTGGCTACTTATTTCTTATATTTGTATTTATTTTTTGAAAGATAGTTAATTATTGTATATTATATCTAGTAAATCAATAAATTGAAATTAGTATATAGTAACATTATATTTTTATTTATAACTTTTATATCTTTATAAATATATTAAAAGAAAGAAATTAAATGCAAAATATAATATAATTAAAATAAGCTTTGAAAGTAGCCAATTTGTTTCTTTATCTTTTTTAAATATATCTTCTTTATTTTTTTAAAATATCTTGAAGTATACTTTTTATTTTCTTAATTAAAAATTGTTGTCTTAATAAAGTTTTTGTCGATTATATTTAATCTTTAAAGTAGTTGCTAAATATTTATTATAAAATATCTAAAACTAATATTATTTGCAATACTTATATATATTTGTTTAGAATTTTTTAATATTTCTTGATTATTTGCGAACTTTGCAAAAGCAATAAATCTTTTAAAACTACTTTGCAATCTTTCTTCTTTCAAATTTTGTAAACTCTAACAATATCAATTTATCTAAAGAAGATCTAGAAAATATAATAGATAGATTGTTGTTATTTTCTAAAACAAAAACCTTTAATATATAAGCAATATTATTTTCGTTTTTTAAATCTTCTATTATTATTGTATTGTTATTAGAAGAAAGACTTATTTTTGTTAAAAAAATTACAATTTTCAATTTTCTTATATTATTCATTGTATTCTTCTTTGCGTCAAAAAGTATATTATTTAAGTTACTATCTTTTGAATTGCGTTAATTTTTCGAGCTCTTACTATTACTAATAGAGACAACAACAAAGAAGAAAAAGAAAAATAATTCGTAGTTTAATTTATTCTTTAAACGCTAATTAAGATAAATTCTTCTCTTTTTGTACTTTATATTTGTCTTTAGTTTCTTCTTTTGCGAAGAACTTTTCTTGTTTTTGCTCTTTTAATGTGTCTAGATAATTAGTATTTATTTGTTAGTAGTTTAAATATAGTTGTTGTCTTGTATTGTATATTTTAGTTTATACAAAACTTTAATCTATCCTTTTCTCTTAATTATTAAATTATTTATATATTTGTTAATTTTAACGTATTTGCAACTTGTTGTTTTTTCGAATTTTTTTCTTATTTTTTTCTAAAATTGTTATATAGACTTAATATTATATTTTAAGTATCTAGCTATACAACTTCGACAATTCGGGGAAGTGGCTCCTGCGACACAATGACTCCACTGAGTCGACATCGGCCCGAGAGAGTCTCGTGACATCGTGCGCTAGCCTATTAGGGTAATTTAAATTGTTTATCGTAATTTATATTGTTTTGTAATTTATTTGAAATTTTTAGCCTAATCGGGTTAGTATTACGTACAGAAATAATATTTAAAAACGAAAAAGATTTCAAAAAAAATTGTTTTCAAATATTAATTCTGTACGTAATACTAACCCAATTAGGCTAAAAATTTCAAATAAATTACAAAACAATATAAATTACAATAAACAATTTAAATTACCCTAATAGGCTAGCGCACGATGTCACGAGACTCTCTCGGACCGATGTCGACTTAGTAAAGCCATTGTGTCGCAGAGGCCGCTTCCCCGAATTGCCAATAAAATATTAACAAATATAATATCTTTCTTTTTTGTTAATTGTTTATTATAGACTTTTTTCTAATTTAATTAATAATTTTTTTGTTTGCTTAATCTTTTAAGAAGCAAAAAAAATTGTTAAAGAATCTTCTTTTAAAGTTGCAAAATCAATAGAGATAAAAATTTGTTATCTATTAATTAACAAAATATTATAATCAAGATTAGTATTGCTCTTTGCATTTGTTCCTTTTTTTAACAAATTCTTTATATTGTTTGTTTATTGTATATTATTGTTTTTTCTCTTTGTTTTTGCAAGCAATTGCTAAAAAGATTGCAAATTAAATATTAAAAATTTCTTTTATTTATAAGATAATTATTGTATATTTTTTAGTTGTTGCAATAACTACAAAGATAAATATAGTTGTTGTAATAATTGTTGCAACATTTGTTGTTGCAAATAAGATTAGATATTTAGATTAAAAATATACAATTAATTGCTAAATATATTGCAAGAAGATGTTAAGAAGTAAAGAACAACAACAATAAGATGCAATTAAGCTATAGAATCTATATCTAAATAAGCAATTGATGCAATTGAATTAGAAGAGACGTTAATTGTATTATTGTTACAAAATTTGTAACGATGTTATAATTGCATTGTTAAGTCGCTAGATCTGCTTACTTCTTTAGAATGACGCTAACCCGATCGAGTAATGCTCAATTGTAACAGTTGTTACAATTGGAGCTACGCAACCTGTCGATTGAGATGGGTTCCGTGGCCCGTGGAAGAGAGCGTCCAGGGCAGAACTCCGATCAAAACCTGAATCAGGGGATGTAGAATCTTTCTAGCCATGACGGTATGTACTTGCACTTTATTCTGCCCCTATATAGTCAATACACTTATGGATACAAAGGATCAGCTTGAAGAGAAAGGTGGCCACGATGAGCTGGCAACTATTGCCATAGCGTGGGTTATAGAGTTGTACCCATTCCATTCATCACACCGTGTTTTGATAGCTCTGCCTCCATCGAGTCGGGACCAGGTTAGCACAAATCTGGACGAAGAATTCTTGGGTGTCCTGCTATTCAACTGGATTTTACTGTAAGCTAATCGAGGCCTTTTCTCCATCTTTCTCGACTACTCTTCAGAACAGGAGCTCTGTCCTGTGTCGCCTTAGGCCCAAGTACGTTATGTATGTACTCTTCCTTGCAGCCGGTGATGCAAGCAGTAGCAGGAAATTGGCCTCCTACAAATTTGTCGCAATTTCGAGCTGTTGTCCAGGATCGGTGCCTCCTGATGTTACTCAACCTCGCCACCATATCCGTCATTACGCTTGCTTCGTCCGCCGACTCATGAAATTTTCGCGAGTCCATCTGCTCTTCCTTGTTCTCTTTTCAAATCCACTTTCTGGCACGCACTTGACACGCAGAAGTGGCTTCTATCGCCGGTCAATTACAAGCTCGATCATTTTCGGGAGTGTTTGACTTTTACATGCATTCTAATCAATGCGCAACTAATACCTGTTCAGTCCGAGATCTGATAGTTCCTTCTTGGGCAAATTTGCCGCGACTCCTTTCATTCACATCTTACGCCATTATCGAGCCCCTCAATGTTTTCGATCGTCAAGGTTCTTTTTTTCTACAACCTCCTGATCCAGCTTTCGTAACGAGGTCATTAAACTCACTTTGACTTGCCTATCTGAACAGAAGCCCCTTACAGAAATACCCCAATTGGTCTTTGAGAGTGAGTTGATTACATCGTTCACCTTCACTGCATTGAACTCTGGATATTCTGCTGCATCGTCTCACTCCACTAGCATAGTAAGTTTCAAATCTAGGGTTGATATCTTGCTTAATACTTGGACTAGAAACGCTGCCTATCGTCTCACCGTTGGAATAAGAGGATTACCACTTGAGAGCGCATCTGCGCTTACCGAAGCTGTCGTGCTGCCGATCTCCGGGCATCCCCTCTGTTGCGATAACGTCGAATGGCAGAGGAGTTGACAGATTCTCTGCTGCGGCAGCAGGAAAGAGCTGAGACCGCTGTGCTTTGATACCGTCAAAGGGTCTAGGAAGTCAGCACAAATTTTGCTGGGATAGCATTTTCAAGCGCAAGAGCTGAGACCGCGGTGCTCTGATACCGTCAAAAGGCCTAGGATGTCAGCATAATCTCTAATGCGATAGGAAGCCCGCGGAAGACTGGTGATGCGGATGCTCTGATAACGTCAAAGGGCCGAGCTATTGGCACGATCTCTGCTGCGATACCAGGTACAAGCGGGAGAATGATGATGCAGATGCTCTGATACCGTCAAAGAGACAGAGGATCAGTATTGATTGTGCTGCTATAGCAGCAATCAAGGCACGGAACACACTACGATATAGTCAAGCCATGGCTCCTAATAGGATTATTCCAAACCTCGCCGAGAAAGATCCTAGCAAGATCAAGGGAGGGCTAGCAACAGCAGAGTCTAAGAAGAGAAAGCGACGTGAAGATGGGCGGGATGAATCACCAGCGGGCCCCGCCAACATCATCAAGGAATTTGTTCTTATAGGTGAGGATGGGACCACGCATAGCTTGAGCTATGCACAGCCGAACGAAGCGCATACCAAGCAACTTTGGGATACGTTACAGCTTGATGTCAACGGTATTCGAAGAGAGATAATTGACCATTCCTTCGGGTCAACGTTTACATCTGAGGATTTAGCCCAATTGAGTCTCAAGTCGGCATCTTACCTCGTGCCAACTCTGGTTAATCATCACCTAGATCTGAGGTTGAGAGCTCCCAAGGGCCCCATTGCCTACGTTGGCCAAATGATTGAGAAAACGTTGAGAAAGATATCCAAGGCAGCGGATAGAGAGGCTGAATATTATAAAAGCCTCCCAAAGATTCCCGAGGATGAGCAAGAAAACAATGACGAGCTTAAAAAACATGACGAGCTTATGGGGGGCCTCCTAAAGGTAGTCGCACCGATGTCAGTACAAGAAGCCAACGACTACATGAACGGATGGCTAGGGTATCAGATCAAAGTCTCAGAACGATTTAGGCGAGAGTTGAGCATGATGGCGCTGCAGCTTAACAAGTACAGCAATGAGTTGGCAGAGCGAGAGTCAAGACTCGGTGCTGTGGGAAGTTACATTGCCAGCGCGCTCAAGGAGGCGGCGCCTATCAGCTCGGAGCAACCCACGATGCGTCTTTCTCCCATCTTCCTTACTGCAATCAGGCCAGATTTACACCGGTGCACATGCGCAAAATGTGGAGGTTGCTCAATCCAGTCGACAGATGATATCCCCGAGGTTCTGCTTGGTCAAATCCGCACGAGAGCTACTGAGGAAGCGGAAGGCCAACTGTTCGCGAAAGTCAGTGAAATCTTCGAGGCAGAGATTCGTTCTGTTGATGACATATCGTCAAGTCTCACACGCATTCGAGATAAAGCAGATCAAGAAGGGCGAGATGGTGCACTAGCGGAAATCAATACTGCTCGTGCTCAAGCTGAGAAGGATGGAATGGATCGCACTATAGAGGACATCGACCACACCTTCAAGAGTCAGTTCCAATTGATCGAGCATATTCCTTCCCACATTCGTACCAGTATTCAATCTATAGCTATCAAAAAGGTTGAAGACATTCTTTCTGTCCTCCCTTGGTATACAGCAACCATAGCGAATGAACAGCACGTCAATTACATGATGGAAGTGTGGGATTCTGCTATACACAGGTATGACTACAACGATCAAATCGAAGAGTATGAGGAGCAGACGAGAGTATGGATGTGGGAGGCACACTATCTTTGGAAGGATGGGATGGCTGAGCGAAATGCTTTCATTCATCCTGACAGCATTGAAAGAAGGAGAACACAGGCGAGACTAGACTTCATCTTCGCTCCAAAAGAATGCAAGAATATTTGGGAGGAAATGGACGAGAATGACCCTCGTCGTAAGGCAGCGGATGCTGATCGTGCTGAACAAATGGAAGCATGGGATGAACAGCTGAAGGAAAAAGCCCTTAATTACCCTCTAAGGACAGACCAAGAGTGGAGCAGGCTCAGACTTGGGAAGAAGATCATGAGGTATCGAACAGGATTGGACGAACTCGAGACTGAGAACTTGGAGAAGGTCCGCAAGATGCTCCTAGTAGAGAGTCAGCGAAGACAAACGTTGGATCCGCCGCAGGTTGTCGACATTCCCCGGACTTTTATCGAACCTACAGAAGCTCAGCTTGCAGAGTTCGAAGCCGAGTGGGGACCGCCACCCATGGCCGAAACTAGATGGACTCCGCGCCAACGAAGATCCCGCCAGCTGTGTCTTGAAGATCGGAGAAAGGCAGAGGAAGAAGCCCAGGCAAATGGTCTTACCGCCGTAGAAGCATACGTGGAATATGAGAAAACGGAGGGAGCTCGATTGGCTGATGAGACAGCAGCCGAGCAAAATAAAGAGAGGCTTGAATGGGGTGCAACAATGGCTGCCATTGTCTCAAGACAACGCCGCTACTATATCGTCAATGAAGTCAGGAAGCACTATGAGGAGCTGCTCTACCATTATGACCACTCGTGAGGCACGAAGATCAACTTTCCAGCTGCGATCGATACTTTGGTTAACGAGTTCGGTAAGAGCTATCGCGCTGTACATCCCGAGGAGGGAAGCAAAGCTGCCACGAAGCAGCCACTCATGTCTGAGATCAAGGACTGGGTCGCAGCTGAACTCGCTAAGATTCGAAATGAGCTTGAGGACGAATTTCACGCTATACGAAATGGTAACGCCTTGAGATACCATGACCTACCCTCCTGGCATATGGAGTTCACTGCATCCCCTGGAAATTAACCCAGGATCTCATATGGCAGCAGCTGTCGTCGCCTATGCCACCACCAAACTGCTATCAGAGCAGCATTTTGCGATATTGTCAGCACCATCCCTGTTATCGAAGCAGCTAGCCATGGTAAATTGGCTGATTTCCTCGCTATCGAAGCAGGACACTTTACGTTGCGACGGCCTTTCTAGACCTTCCCAACCACGACTTTCTTATGACAGCAGGAGTATATGGGCATCGATCACGATTTTGGGCTAATGATCGAAGGACATTATCGTCAGTTCTGCTATCAGAGCAGAGCAACGCAGTAATTGGGAGTTGTCTTTCTTGCTATCAAAGAGGGACGTATGACTTTGGTCCTGCCTTCCTCAAACTTAAAATTTACGAATCTTTCAGTATTTGGGTATTGGTCATCATTCTGCACAGCAGGCTTTGGCAAGCCTCATGGCATAATCGGCGGGCTTCCGGACTGAGGAGAGACTCAGTCGCTAGGATTGCTCTTCTATTAGCCTCCGCTATCTTCGAATATCAAGCACTGATCGCATCACTTAGTTCCTATCTCTATCATGAATCAAAACTGTTATTTGTGCTACCAAATATAAAGTGATCTCACAGCCACTCGTTCAACGTGCACAATGTCCGAAGCCACATGCGGCAAACAGTTCGACTGGTCTCCTCGCTCTCCATGCAAGGTTGTCCTCCTGGAGTCTCACCGCAATCGCAAAGAAGCGTCCCGTGTTGATGTTTCCCTCGATTGCTATTGCTCTCACGCCTCTTACCTGCACCGCAACTCTTTTCTTCCACAATAGTGATCCGTAAACTGCAAATTCCTGCCTGTAACTCTTTGGCTTGCATCAGCGTTCGTATACCTTTTGGAGTTCCCAGATCTGGCCAAATCCGCTCTAACTTCTGTCGCGCTTGCTGCATGGCTATCATAGCATCAGTGTCGAATTGTGCATAAAGAGTTTGGAAAGCAATAGCTGAACTAAGGGTTGAGGAACACGAGAAATGTAGAGCGAAAGCGAATCTGAGGTTCGAGTGCATTCTTGGACCACAAGTTCTTGCGCTAGATTAGAACAAGTGTAAACGAAGCTACATTGGTGCAATATATACCAGCCATGGTCTTAGTCAGAGTCCTACACCTGCGGTCGTCGAGGATTCCAACCTACGTGAGCACCATCCTTGTATACTTTGACGTGGCTCCCATTGACTATGCACGGCTCTGCGTTCCACTTCTCTCTACAGTCGCAGACTGTTCCGCCATGTTGGTGGGTGACTCGTCGCTTGTTGTCCCGATCGGTTTCAAGCGCAAAGTGCTGCGGATGGCAGCAGGTTGCAGCATGCTGCAGTAAGCAGTAGTGGGATATTTGGAGTCGGTGATCGGGCCTCTTGGGATCTCTCCCAAATATGATATGAATCAATGTTCGAATATCAGGCTTTTCGGAACGTACGCAGTCACTGAGTAGTACTCGCAAATGCCACTTTAGTGAAAGACGATGCTCGTCATGTTTGCGTTCGCAAGTCGCTCCATTCAAGCACACTGGGAATTTCCTTTGGTTGTAACCAGATTGCCACATTATTTGGCAATCCTCGTCATCCCACACTTTTTCTAGCGTGGGAAGGAAGTCATCGACAGACTTGATGAGATCTTCTGGTACATACAGGGCAGCAGCCAGCATTTTTCCTTCGGTAGTAGAGCCGCAGAGATGGGTTGGGAGAATCTCGGCATACGTTGCAGAGGTAGGGAGGAAGAGGTTCCGAAACTGTTCCAGTAGGTCAGGATGTGCTCCTATAATCGGGCTTACGCGTTGATAAAATTCGCCGTATCCGATTAGATTAAGTAATTTATCGTGGAAAGCTATTTTCAGCTTCTTATAGCGGTCTGGGTGCGTGACGGCCTAAAATTAACGTGAGTTCTCAGCAACGTGAGTATCCGTGGTCAACGTACCTTTAAACGTTCCATAAATGTCGTAGAGTCTTCACAATCACATATATCTACGAAGCTAGTTGCTGTGGGAGCATCCTCGTCCGGAAATGCGAGTGTCAGGTGGTGCTCCTTTCTTTTGAGCTTGCGAAGAGCCTTTTCGGAGAACTGGCCTTGCTCCTTTCTTTTGAGCTTGCGAAGAGCCTTTTCGGAGAACTGGCCTTGCAGTATCTGAGGAAAAGCATGGGACATCGACCTTGTAGTTCGACGTTCGCTCGAACGCGGTTCTCGCTGCTTACGATTATGATGGGTATAGAAGTGTGTTGCTGCACCCCCCCAACTTTCCTGCGTCTGTAGACAGAAATGACACCTGTAGAGACGCGCGAACTCCTGGTGCCTGTGAGCGTTCATAATGTGATCCCACATCCTGTTACGCTCGTGGTGCCTCTTGTCGCAATATAAGGGACATTGGCCCTTTTGTGTACAGTGTTCCTGTGTAGTATGAAGATATAGCTGCTCGATTGAAGTCACAGGCCGGTCGCAGACTGCGCATGCATAGTCGTTCGTATCAAGAATTAAACCAGTATCATAGTCGAAATCTCCATCAATACCGTCTTCCCAGATGTCCTCACCATAACGAAGAATGTCATATTGTGATCCTTGACTACTGCAGTAGCCTGAGCTTTCGGAATCCATATTAGTACTTGAGTCGTCAGATTCGTCTACTTCTTTATCAGATAAAAGAGTGCACGAGAAGGGCGTGGCGCCATCCGGATCTTCGATTGAGATTGTTAGATCTGCTGCTTCAAGGAAGAAGAACGACAAACTTTGCTCTGCGTTCTCGCTCTCGCTCTTGCTCTCAACTGATACCGCATCTTCGGAATCATTGTCGACGGACGAGAATTCATATTCATCACCCTCGGATGCCGGCGTGTGAGGGTTGGGGGTGACGTGGGAGAAATCGTCCTCGGAAGCGTCTTCTGGTGCGGTCAGATCTACTACTTCAAGAAAGAAGGGCGACAAACCTTGGTCTTTGCTCTCGCTTGCTGCTGGTGCGAGATTTGAGCTGTCCAAACCAATGTCTTCCGGATCAGTGGCAGCGGGTGACAATCTCTCTGTACCATGCTCTGATGCTGGGGTATGAGAGACGGGCGTGGAATGGTACAAGGCGTTGTCGGAAGCTTCTGCTGATGTGGTCAGATCTTCTACTGCAAGAAGGAAGAGCGACAAACCCTGTTCCTCGTGCTCGCTGCCAGGCGTTGGTTCATCCACAGCGTCTACAATCATGAGGTCTTCTGTATCAGCGGGCTCGCCGTTCTCCGAAGCTTCCTGTGGTGTGGTCAGCACTTGTCTATTCTCAGCAGCGTACGCCTATTATTCTGCTCCATTGTCGGTTCCTCATGTCGCCCGCTATCAGAGCACAATGGCTCGCTATCAGAGCACAATGACTATGCGGTTGCACCTACCATTGACTGGTATGCGTTATCTCCACTCACTCCCTCATCGTCCTCGATCACTGCCTCACCAGCGTCATTATCACAATCGACAAGAATATCTTCTTCGGAAGACCATTTGCGGTAGCTCTCGTGGTCGATCCTATACACAGCCTTCTTCTGGGGCGAATTAGGTGGTAGGAATCCTCGCAAACTACTGAAAGGGTCGCAGGCAACGGGCACCACTTCGCGCTTTGGTCCTGTCTATGAGATGACCAGATGTTGTATGCTCGAGACCGAGAAGGTATGCTTGAGTAAGGGTGGGTTCGAGTGGCTTCTCTAGCCTCCTTGTTCAGTCGTTTCTGCCGCGTGGACGTGCGCGCCATAATTGCATAAACGATTACTTTCTCTGAGCAGTAGACGAAAGCACTCGTACTGTCGCTACGCAGGAGACTGGAGTTGGACTAGTCGATTGCCAAGACATGACTTCACGTCCCCTCTCTGGCATACGATACTTCAGCTGGGTTTACATAGTCTGTCACATGGTGTTATTGAGACTCGAACGTGGTGAACAATGAAATTGGGCTTATGCCGCCTCACTTGGTCGAATACTATGGACGAAAGTGGGTGGCAACCTGTACACTAAAGAGAATTCCAACCCTCCCCTTCTGTATACTTGATCTTGCCTAGGACCAAATCGCATCGACTGACTTGTGAATAGAGATCTCTTCTGGACGCACCACCATAACAAGTCGCTCACCCCAATCGTTGCCGTATGCCCGAGCTACACATGAGTCCAGTCAAGAGAAAGGTTGGTTGCCAAGTGTTTTAGAAAAGAATAGTGAGGCATGATTGCTTGTAGCAAGAAAATCGCTTGCCAGAAGTCAATGGAAACGAGAAAGAGAACGATCGTTTGCAAAAGCAAGATCGATGACGATGAACTAAAGAGAAGCACACGATCCTTTGCAAGTTGCAAGATCAAGTGATGGCACGCCCGTGGATTGTTCGTAACAGCACGGCCGTTTGCTATTGGAGCAAGGCCATCGACAATCACTTCCAAGACGACCGGTTGCTATCAGAGCAAGGTTATCAGGAACAGCAGGATCATTCGTCTGCAGCACGGTCGATTGCTATCAAAACAAGGCCATCGACAATCACCTCCAAGATCGTCAACACGATCGATTGCTATCAGAGCAAGGTTTCGACATAGCAAGATCATTTTCAAGGTCGTCTACAGCACGATCGTTTGCTATCGAAGCAAGGCCATCGACAATCACTTCCAAGACGATCGATTGCTATCAGAGCAAGGTTATCAAGAACAGCAAAATCATTCGTCTGCAGCACGGCCGATTGCTATCAAAACAAGGCCATCGACAATCACCTCCAAGATCGTCAGCACGACCGATTGCTATCAGAGCAAGGTTATTAGGAACAGCAGGATCATTCTCAAGGTCGTCTGCATCAACAGCCGATTGCTATTAGAGCAAGGCTATCGACTATCATCTTTAAGATCGTCTGCATCAACCCCCACCGACCGATTGCTATCAGAGCAAGGTTATCAGGAACAGCAGGATCATTCTCAAGGTCGTCTGCATCAACAGCCGATTGCTATTAGAGCAAGGCTATCGACCATCATCTTTAAGATCGTCTGCATCAACCCCCACCGACCGATTGCTATCAGAGCAAGGTTATCAGGAACAGCAGGATCATTCTCAAGGTCGTCTGCATCAACAGCCGATTGCTATTAGAGCAAGGCTA
>JAABUQ010001033.1_pt1 | contig 62625 bp, 41 predicted proteins | sample 5560001 | NCBI WGS metagenome assembly JAABUQ01 (sample SAMN10711888, study PRJNA513371) | rock metagenome | isolation source: Antarctica rocks | place: Antarctica: Victoria Land, Finger Mt nord | collected 2015-12-18
TGTGGCTGTGTTGGTTGTCGCTGGGGAAGGGGGTGGGAGGGGTGGGGGGGGGTAGGGGCGGTGTGGCGTGGGGTGAGGAGGGGAAGAGGAGAGGAGTGAGGGGTGATGGGGGGAGAGTGAGGAGTGGTAGGCAAGCCTTCCCTAACCAACTCAAGTCGACAAACTTGAGATCCAAGTTGATAAATATCGCTAACACACTACTTAGACCTATTCTTTTTCAGCATCCTTATTCTATCCTTATGCCCCCATATTCTTGACCCCAACCGTGGCCCGGCCTTGCCGTGGCGTTGGGGCTCCGCCCTCGGGCGGCCCAACGGGCCAATCCATGATGTTCTCGAACCAGCAAAGGGAAGGAGAACGAAGAGAGAAGAAAGACGCACAGCCAAGTCGCCTACACTCCTCCAGTCACAACACATTTTCACGCGGCTAGTTTCAACAGCTACCTCCAGCAAACATCGATCAAAGAACGAGGAAAAGAAAAGCGAAGAGAAAAGGAAGACCCACAGATCTCAAGTCGCCTATCCTACACTCCTCCAGTCATAAGATCTCTCCACGCGGCCAGCTTCAACAGCTGCCTCCAGCAAATATCGACGAGGGGGAAGAGTACGAAGAGAAAAGGAAGACGCACAGATATCAAGTCGCCAATCCTACACTCCTGCAGTCACAACATATCTCCACACGGCCCGCGTCAACAGCAGCCTCCAGCAAGCTACCGACACCGAACGCTCTCCTCATCAGCTCATCAGAGCGCCTGTTGTTCCTGATCGACGAAGGCGAAAAAGGACGAAGGGAAGCGGAACCTATATCTGATGCAGAGGTCTCAAGTCGCAACTCCTACAGTCAAAACGTGTTCGTAAACACGGCTAGCGTCGTAAGATCTCTCCAGAAATCATCCAGCAGAACTGCTATTCTCGATCGACGAAAAGGAAAAGAAGTGAGCGGGAGGACATCGAATTCGACGCGCAGCTCTCGGATTGTCCATATTGGACCCTTCAGTCACAACGACCTCGACGTGTCCCATACGCGACCCAACAAACCTGAGCACTACTGATTGGAATGCCACCAAAACAGCCTGTCACGCATTTGACGCAAGACTGATTGACCAGTCAGGCTTTCTAGCTGAGTATGTCTGCTCAGTCGCAATTGTTAGTCTCACGATCCTAGATGAGTGCTGGCTGTACAGCTTCAATTAGATAGATATCTGTGTTAGGTAGACCCTATCGATAGGACTCTCGGGCTATTAAATACCTCTGCCATGGCCTGTTGCTGGTTCTATTTTGATATATAATTTTGTTCCTCAGATCGCAGGAAGGATAATTACCTTAAAGTATTGGAGCCCAGAGCTCGTGACCCGGAGTGGATCGGCCCGAGAACGCCAAGGCGACGTAGAGCCACCGGAGTAGCAACACTTCGGGAGATGAAAGATTTTGTTTGCTTCATTGCATCAGTCTGGCGCATCCGCTTGCGAGTGTCATTACTTTGCGTATCAAGCATGCAATTCCAAGGCCATAATGTTTTAGCGTTGTTTGATTAGGTCACGAATGCCAAGGTTGGTCTATCAGCAAATTCATTGCGAAATCGGTCTACCTTGCACATATACTAGAAATACTTTAAACTAAGAAGCAGCTTAGGCAGTTCCCAAAGTCATTGTTCGCAAGCGCCTGCGAGTTCTACGTGCGAAAATTCAGTTCGAGATCCATCTACCTCGGACATTGATGCTCTTCGGCCCTTGTCGCTCTTTCAAGCATTCGACGGGACTGAGGAGGGAAAAGCGGCGACTGTTGCGTGTATCCACGGGAAATGATGCTCGCCAAAGCTGCCTCATTTCGAAATGAAAAGAATTTTCGGGCCAGATCCTAGGCTCCGTCAGGGGTTTCCGAGGATCTCGAATACCGTTCAAATCCCGGATCCCGAGGTCAGGACCCATTTTTACAAATCTTATGTATGCATACGTCTCCAGTGGTCGCTGCGGTCCGTGTCTTTCCCATCCACGGAGATCTCCAAACCCACAGATCTCGCATTCCTTATCGCAAGTTCGACATGCTAGTTGGCGGTTCTTGTCAAGGTCAAGTCGGTCGCCGCAGTGAAGGCAAACTGGCTCAGACAGCTCTACCCACTTGTCTTTTTTGCATGGACGGCCGCGTTTGTCCAGATTCTCAATCCCTGATGTGTAGTTCAATTCTCTTTGGTAGGTGCCGCCAGCAATAGCGAGAACTTGGCTGACAGGATTTGATCATACCGAGACGTTCGATCCCATAACCAACGTTTCCATTGCGCACTCCGAAGTCTTTCTGTGGATGAGTTTTTTTGCAATACATGCAAGCCAGTTGATCCGGCAGGGCATCGCCTCTTTTTCGTATGTCTTCTTCGAGCCGACAGAGCACCATCCATCTAGTGCATCGCGAGACTTGGGCTTCGTTTATCTTGATGATTTCTCGAAAACGCGTGTTTATATTTTTCAAACAAAGTAGAGATACTTCGTCTAGAAATCCCGAGATCCGCACTATCAGGTCTTCCGGAAGGCGAGGCAATGCTCGATCATCACGACCCTGCACTAAAGCATAATCGTCGTCGTCAGACTCATCATCCGGCAGGTCTTCCTGTTTTTCCAAGGACTGATCTGGTAGCAGGTGCTCCTGCGATGTGCCAAATGCAGACTTTGCATTCACTGCTGTACATTTTCTGATGTTCACAGTAAAAGTGCGCCGAATTGTGTTCTGCACCTTCTGAGTGATGGACTCTGCACGAAGTTCTGTCAACTCTTTTGACTGATATTCGCTAGAGGCATCTATCGACGATAGCCGCGTATACATCGCGGATTTGTTGTGACTAAAGTTAGTTCGAGATTGGCAATTAGAGATCTGTGCGTCAAATCCCTTTCTCTTCGTCTGTGACTCTCTTTATGAATTAAAGAACAGCGGACGTTTGATTAAGTAAATCCTATTGGGTCTCTAAAGATTGATATCAAATAGAGGTATCTATTGGCGCCAGCTGCGTGTACATAAATATTATGGCTGGAAAACTTCGCGGTTTGGCTTCTTTATATTCGTGAGTGCGTTGAGTCGTTTTCTCTATGTTATCAAGAAGAGCAGAGGTTCTGTTGAGAGGAAATAGCTTGTTCATTTTCGCAAGTGCGTCGAGTTAATTTCTCTATGTTTTTCCAGAAAAGCAGGGGTTCTGTTGAGAGAGAAATGGCACATTGAGTCAGCCACCGAGGCCGAGCCCCAACGCCACGGTAAGGCCGGGCCACGGTTGAGATTAATAAGGATGTAAGGACGAGAACCTCACATTACTTTAGAAATGTCGAAGAACGAGTAGGTCTAACTGGGCCAATATGTTTGCTCATCCCTGAACGATCAGCAATAGCCCAACGCCAAAGCGCCAAAACGTTAAAATTTATCCGTGAATGAATCGGAGGTCCCGAAGGGAACAAAAGGAGAAGGGCTCCTAAAAAGTAATAGGGAGTGGTGAGCAAATCTTTGCGCTGGTAATTGGCTTTCGAGCACGCAGTTTTCAACACCCGCTGACTAACCAGTGATCTCTCCATTGCCAAAGCGGCGAAACGTCTAGAGATACCAGTGAATACGTCTTGAAATGTACTTTAGGGTTTTTGCACAAAACAAAGCGCCTTCCTATTCGGTGCTAGACTATAACCCGCCTTCCCAAGAACCTCATGCCAATCTTGGCTGGCCTATCTGCGATCAACGGCCTTGAAAGACGACGATAGAATGTCACTGGTGGAGGACGAAGCTGAAACCGTCGGCGACGTCATCCGATATCGTCTTGCAGGGTTTGCTCATGGCAAATGCCAGATACTCAGACATCCGGGTCAAATACCTATCATCTTATCGCGTGGAGAACTGGGGGAGGACGCGAGACATAATGGGCTTGTATGCCCGCTACCTTAAGAATTCCTGCTATGAAGGCCATCTCGCTGTGGTCACATCAGATATTCCATACAAGAAGTGGTTAGGAACGCCGAAATGACCTCTTCTCTAACACCGCTGCCAGTCGGGGTTGGATATGGCGTTGTTGTGGGAATTGGGTTCTTCTTTGCTCTGGTCATGTGTGGCATGTCGTACATCCAGGTCTGCACCCGGTTCCCTTTTCAGATAAACGGATTCTAAACGCTATGAGATAGAATCGATACACCAGATTTTCCACCAAAACCAGCGAAGAATTCAACACTGCTAGTCGCAGCGTGAAGCCTGGTCTCATTGCAAGCGGTATGATCCATCTCATATACCATGTTCCGATGTCTTACAGGGGTGTATAGGTATCGTGTCTGCCTGGACTTGGGCGGCTACGTAAGTGCTCCGTGCAATTTTATTGTAATACTAAGGACCGTGCTCAAGAACGGCCAGATTACTACAGAGCTCAACTGTTGCCTATGAGTATGGAGTGGCTGGACCATTCTGGGTAGGAGAATTTCCTCCTTTTTAGAAAGTGTAGGTCTGACTTAAAAAAGTATGCAGCTGGGGCTACTGTCCAGATTCTCATGTTCTCGATCCTGGCTTGCAAAGTGAAGCAAAATGCGCCTCGGTGCCACACTTGGCTGGAAATTATCTATGTTCGTCTTCTAATCCATACTGACTATTCTTCTCCCAACTAATTTCACGCCAGGTTCGCTATGGCGTCTTCACACATTCGGTGTTTATCTTCTTTGCATTGCTCACCAACATTCTGGTCGGAAGTCAGCTTCTACTAGGCGGCAGTGCTGTCGTGACTTCTCTAACGGGAATGAACGTCTATGCAGCGATCTTCCTCATTCCGGTCGGTGTCTGCGTCTATGTGGTGTTAGGGGGCTTACGAGCCACATTCCTGTGTAAGCTTTGTGTAGAGCTCTCCGGACTGGAGCTAAGAATTTTGTTAGGCGATTACTCCCATACATTGATCCTCATGATCATCATTCTCTACTTTCTATTCTCAGCCTACACAACAAACGCCCAAATTGGTTCCCCGTCAGAGATGTATGAGCTGCTCAAGGCAGCTGCTATCAAGCGACCAGTTGCGGGAAATCAGGATGGTTCTTACTTGACCTTGAAATCCAACTTCGCCTTGGTTTTCGGGGTGATACAGCTCTGCTCCGGTAGTGGCACAGTCTTTCTTGACCAGGCATATTGGCAAAGAGGCAAGTCTTCAAAATGATCTTGCCAGTGCCGGCATTCGCTTACAACTGGGTCAGCTATCGCAAGTCGGCCCACAACAGCCGTTCGCGCATATATACTTGGAGGTCAGTATCCACCATGTTTGGATAAGCCACCATCGACTCATCTCTTCTGAAGGGCTGGCCTGGTTTGCCATTCCATTTGGTTTTGCAACGACGCTTGGCTTGACGGCGGTCGCTTTGACGGATTCGCCCTCCTTCCCAACGTACCCGAATCCATTATCTCAATCACAAGTGACATCAGGACTGGCTGCATCGACCGCTGCCACCGCACTCCTTGGGAAAGAAGGCGCCGTTGCTCTACTAATCGTGCTTTTCATGGCGGTGACGTCCTGTGCCTCTGCTGAACTTATCGCAGTGTCTTCGATATTGACCTTCGATATTTACAAAACCTACATCAAGAAGACCGCCCAGCCTTCCCAGCTAATATCCGTCTCGCATGTCATGATTTGTGTTTTTGGGCTTACTATGGCTGTGTTTGCGTGCATCTGGAATGGAATTGGTATTGATCTTGGATGGCTGGTAGGAATGAGCTTATCAAATACGACCGCGTCCCTGCTGACCTGGCCCTCTAGTTTCTGGTCATGGGCTTGCTAATCGGCGGTGCTGTCTTTCCTGCCGCTTTCGCCATTACATGGAAAGGGCAGACAAGCGCAGGGGCTGTTTCCGGTGCTCTCTCTGGTCTTGCTGCAGGATTGATTGCTTGGCTTACCACCGCTCATCAATATTTTGGTGCGGTCACTGTCTCGACCACTGGGGAAGAGTACTCGACGTTGGCAGGTAACCTCGCAGCTATTATGACCGGTCTTATCGTCAGCGTCACAGTTTCTCTAGCTCGACCTAAACCTTTCTCTTGGGAGACGACCCGATCCATCAACGCCTCATCCGTCCTGACGTCCCCTTCTTCTCCTTCATCGACACTTGACGAAGCGAATGAGAAAGCCGATCCGGACCTTCCAACAGATCTGGATGAAGAGAGACAAGTCAAAGCCGATTTGTCGGCAGAAGACGAGCCATCGAAATTGAGAAGGGCTTTCAAAGTCGCCTGTATCGCGTCCTTTGTCTTGACAGTCACGATGGACTTCCTGATCCCCATGCCGATGTTCTTCTCGCATTACATATTCTCGAAGGGGTTCTTCACGGCTTGGGTGATCGTTACCTTTATCTGGGTTTCCTGCTCGGCGGCTATCACGACGGTGCTGCCGCTAGTCGAAGCGGGAGGCTTTTTTCTAAGTCTCGCGAAGGAGATTGTGGGGAGGTGATGCGTGTCTGAGAGACTGTTCCAGTTCGATATGCCTCCTTTTAGCTCTGTGGCAAAATTGAGGTCAGCTGTAAACGCGTGCTGTCAGTTAGAATTATAAAACACTCCGCTGACGTGATTTCTGCTGCCACTTGTTTCTAGGGGCGATATATGGTACACTACTAATCTATTCAGATGACCTAGAGGAAACTCTATCTGCATCTATGAGTGACGAGCTTCTGCATCAAGCTACCGAGCTTCCAATCCGCAATTTCGCTGCATTCATTGCTAAGTTATTCAGAGTCAGTGAGTTCGTCTCCGTTTCCATGTCACAGTCCATGACCCTACCTGCGACGGCCATGAAAAGCTAGAGTGATTTGCTGGACGCTCCATTCTTCTAGCTATGGGTTTTCTTCTAGCAATTGGTCTGCACTGGCAAACGGATTCATCGTCATTCCGTCAAGTTGATTTTCCACCACTTTCAAGAAATGAGCCCACCGCTTCTTGCCGGCGAGGAGGATAGACCCTGTGTTACAGAAGAAGGCATGAAGTCAATACTCAAAGCAACTTCAGCTCTCCATTAGTTTTCTACGAAAGTATGAACTTCACTCCTCGACAGATTTCATGACCAAAGGGAGTCACGAAACCAAAAATACACTGGGAAGCACTTTCAAGGCAAATATGATCATCTCTTCCCTTATATTAGACATTATCCATCTCCACCTAGTATTAAATATTATCCAGCTCCACCTCTACCCATCACACACCCTTTCCCAGCCCCCCTTATTCATTCCGCGCAAATCAAAGTCTCAGTCTCCGAATTGCATCCTCCAGATCATCATCAGACATGTTACTAATAGTAGTCCGCCTCGACGCCGACCGGCTAGACGTAGACTGCCCAGAGCGGCTCGAGCTGCCAGTATGCCTATTGGACGATTCGCGTCCAGAGCGATCCCCATGTCCAGGGCGGCTTGAACTGCCAGTGGTGTGCCTACTCGACGATTCACGCACACTGCGCTCCCCATCCCGGCGAGAGGAAGCTCGCCCGATCCAAATCTCGTGACCATGCCTACTTTCTCGACTGAGATATTCCTCGGATGGTTCAAAAGGGTCCTCGCCTCTGGCCTCTCGCGCGTCGGACTGCTCGAGTTGGTCAGAAATGAAGCCGATCTCGTCCTGGTTGCTCCGCGCTATATAATTATCGGAGACGATCTCTAAAAGCCGCTCGCGGGTGAAGGGGGGATAGGCGTGGGGGCGGGTGTTGATGTTGGTGCGGTTGTCGTCCCAAAGGTCGTAGTTGCGTGAGTCCCGGAGTAGGGACGCTAGTGTTGCCAGTGGGCTGGGTTCGGCGCGAGAGGTGTGGCTGCTGCGATGGTGTGAGGAGTGGGTGGATGGCGCATCACGGGTGGTGTGAGAGGTGTGGCTGCTTCGGTGCGAAGAGCGAGTTGATGGCTCCTCACGTGCGGTATGGGAGGTATGGCTGCTGCGATGCGAGGAGCTTAATGGCGGCGCCTCACGAGTGGTGTGGGAGGTGTAGCCGCTGCGGTGCGAAGAGCGTGTTGATGGCTCCTCACGTGCAGTGCGAGAGGTGTGGCCGCTGCGATGCGAGGAGCTTGTTGGCGCTTCACGTGCGGTACGAGAGTCATGGCTACTGCGATGTGCAGAGCCTGTAGGCAGATGCGTCTCGTCCCATTGAGAAGAAGACACCGAGAGACGCGACGGAGCTCCAGCAGTTCTCGAAGCTTCCGTACCAGTTCGTGGGCGTGCAGAGGATTCATTTCTCAGAGTCTCTATTCTCGAAAATTGGGGGCGAGAAGAACGCTCAGAAGCTCTGGAAGCTTCTGTACCCGCCCGTGAGCGTGTAGACGGCTCGTCTCGCCTCGAAGACTGGTGCCGCGAAGGAAGCTCAGAAAATCCGTCGGACACGATGTTGGTGCGGCACATGGGGCAGGTATCGTTGTCGGATAGCCAGGCGGCGAGGCATTTCTGGCCGAAGATGTGATTGCATGGTGTTCGCACGGGGATGTGGCCATGGGCGTAGTCGTCGCAGCAGATGCTACAGCTTTTGTCGCCTCTGCTTTCTTTCAGATCTTTCTGAGTAACGATGGGAAAATGAGGAGCCATTGCAAGAGAGGAAGAAAGTATACCACGATGAGGACCTGTGCTACCGTTGGTAAGAAGCGACGTTGTGCTATGGAGCTTTGGAGTTTGGATACTGTGTGATATGGTTAGATCAGCTTACCGGAAGCCTGTGATAGGAACAGTATGAGACTCGAGTAATAAGACTACATTCACCGTTTTATGTTCATTCATGTTGATTCCTCAACAACCTCAAAGACAAAGAAGTCGTGTGACAAAGCGCACAACGGGATTGTCTGGTTGGGCTTGGGATTCGAGCGTGACAAAGGCTTCTTGTTGACAAATAAGAGCTATTGTAGTCTTCAAGGAAATTCACTATGGTTTCTTTGCCTCGAATCTCGTCCCAGTCGGAAAGATCTTCATCAGGGCTGGGTTCACGTGGTAGGAGGAAATCCACGCGAAAACAGGCTGAGACAATAGCTTCAGCGGCCGACAGTGTTGGTCGAGGCGTAGATTCTCCCAGCAATAATTCGTGACTCGCACTACAAACCTCTGTTCAAACCCTCAATAGTCCAGTGGCCGAATGAACTATACTGTACAAGTGGACTCGCAAATCCGTGCCTCAGCTAGCTCAATATTCCGCGGTCGAGCATGGTTGGATATTTCGCTGTCACCGCCGTGAGGTCCTTGACGATACTTTGCTAGCGGCTCGATTAGTTGTCTATGGTTTCGTTGGCTGGGTCTTCAGTGGTTGTGAAAATACTATGCACTGGCAGATACTGGTGCAATTGTCCCTGACACGGCTCGAAGTGAACGCCAGTGAGAATTAGGTAAAGGGACAACCCGTCAAAGCGTTTGGGTTGACGATTCAGAAACCCTGACCAAGACCCAGAGGCCATTGACAATAGAAGGCAATCGAGGGAGGTGCACCATTCCCACGTATGCGACAGGCGGAGAAATTAGGAAAGAGAGGCTAGTATGATTACTCAAGCGGGGCAAGGGATTAGATGCAATATCAAGATGCAGTTGCGGAAGAATAGAAATATGGAGAAACACCAAGAGCACCACGGACGTACGTAATGCTTTTCGATTTCGACTCTCGTTGCTTTGCATAACATATACGTCATCTAAACATAGCTAGAAAGGAAAGACACTCCCTTGTTGTGATATGGAAAATAAAACTGCTCTGTAAGATGAAATCATCGCTGGTTCGTGGACGTCCTGGGCATCGTATTCGGGCATGGCTCGTATCACCCCTTCCTCCGCTCGCCTCGCGCCGGGTTCCCCTGTGCCTACGCCTTGCGATAACCATGATTGATACGTCCTAATAATGTGATGGAATGATGGAGGGAAACTGATCATGAACACGGTTCCGTCTTGCTAGCAATGCTGGAGAGACTGGCGTGTAGCCTGTAGACGTAGCCAGACCTCCAGAGTCGTGATCGCATGCCCCGCGTTTTACCACCTAAGCAAGAGCAATGAAGTAGAATCCTTTCGGTGGTAATGCTTCAGAAGCGTGGAGTTTGGCTCCGAGCACCCAAAGCCGGTCTCGAAGGCTTCCTCGATGAGAGAATGGGCGCCTTCTGCCCGCCAATCTTTTGAAAGCCTTGCAAGAGATCCAAACCCCCAGAGTCATCTGGCTCATCGTCATCAAAGAGCTCCAAGCCGAACAAGTCTTCTTTATCGGCGTTGGCTGCATCGTCATCAAACGTGACAGACTTCAGCGGAGACTTTTGTCCGATGGGAGAGTCAAGATAGGGAGCTTTCACTAGAACCTTGCTGTTAAGGCTTGCTCCGGTCACATCGGCAAGGATGCTGGAAAATTTGCCCACGCGGTCGGTTCGCGGTTTTCGAATAGATCGCCGAGCAGGCGATGCTGAGATATGACGGGAATATCTGTCTTCCATGTTGTCCGCGAAGATGCTGAAGCCTGGGCTCAACAGGCTATAGTGCTCATCATCGACAATATTGAAGGCCGGGCTGAAAGGGATATCCTCCTGGAGTAAGCTAGAACCTTTGATGGGCGAGCCAACAAGGTCCCTAATCTTGTTGCGATGATTGCGTAGATTGGTGTTCGGAGAGATCGAGGCTGGTGGCTTTGGCGGCATCTTGAAGGTCATGGCTGGCGTCAATGGTGGCAGCATCAATGAGCTTTCGAAATGCCGAAGTGGAGACGATGAAACCAGCTGAGGTGTGGGCTGCCGCATGAGAGACCGGCTCTTGGTCGGGCTTATATCATGGGAAGATGAACGCATACGAGCAATTTCCTCCTCCGCCCGTCCGCGTGCGAGCTTTCGTCGATCTACCTCAAAGTCTGATCCAAGAGCGCTCCCAGGGAGCTGAGGTCTCGTTGCAGATGACTCGAGTGATGACCAATAGCCGCTGTCATCCATAGCAGCGAGCTTGCGTTTGCGTGACACCGATTGGTCTGTAGGTAATGGTATATCTGGCATCGGAGATATCGTGCCCTCATGTCGATACGTCCTGGGAGCAATAGGTGGAGAAGAATGCATGGCCTGGGTAGGTGAAGATAGAGGAAGCCGAGAACAAGGCGGCGGCATATTGATGGCATCTTCATTATCATCCTCTTGCGACGGTGCATCTGAAGCTGGAATGGTGGCGTCTGAGGAAGGCTCGACAACCTCGTATACCTGGGGCATGCCGTATGGCATCGGCTGAATTGGCATCGGATACATGCTAATGTTGGACTCACTCGAAGGCTGAGTGGATGACTTCATGTTGGCGCTGGAAGAAGATGTCGGACGACGCACGGCTTTGTCCTTGAAGAAGTGTTGCTCCTCATTGAGCTTGATAGCCCAGTAACTACCTTTACCAGGGTCGTCCTTCGGTCTCTCCTGCTTGATGAACTTGTTGTTGAGACTCAAGTTATGCCGAATGCTATTCTGCCAGCCAGTGTCTTTGAGGTTGTAGAAAGAGAATGAATCAGATATCCATTTGTAGATCTGTGCAAGTGTCAGACGTCGATTAGGCGCCCGCAGAATAGCCATTCCGATAAGTATAGCGTAGCTATACGGAGGTTTCGCGCCATTGTCAACCACGACTGGCATATTTCCTGGGTCCGGCAGCTGCGGCAATTGTTGTTCATCGACGCAAGGTCTCTTTACATTGGGGTCTTCAAACCGAGCGGAATCGGGTGAATTTGCCTTCGGAAGTGCAGGGTATCCGTAATTAGGCTCTGGGAATTCTGCAAAATTATCACTATGGTAAGGTTGTGTGTTCTCCTTGTCTGCAGCTTTTGCAGTAGGGAAGGTGGTGAAGATCGCTTTAGCGGGTTCGTGTGGTGCAATGGGATGATACACCGATACCGTTGGCTTCTTGACCAGAGAGTCTGTATAGGCTGAGGATTGAGGAAGTGGGATCGAGACATTCTTCCTGTCTCCGAACACAGGCCTGGAGGGAGAAGTCGTAGATGGGCGGTTATACTTGAGCGGCGAGCGACCGTTCAAATTGACTTCTGGAGGGTTGAGGATGATGTCTCTCGCAATAGACATTTCCAGAGCAGAGTTATAGTCAGCTTGGGCCGCATGGACGTGGTGACTACGCTCTAGGGAATCTGTGATGTCGGTAGTGGTGGGAAGATCTTGGAAGATGTGGACTGGTCGCGTCAATGCCATGGCCGGCCGACGGAGATAATCCTTGATATATTTTCGACCGATGCTAGAGAGTTTTTGACGCGTGCATGAGAAACATTGAAGAGTTCAAGGGCTGATGTGGCCTCGTTTGAACGTGGACGAGATACGGCTGAAGGGCGGTTCCTGGGCGCAGCACAACCGGCTTCCGGTAAGAAGGACAGAGTTCTCACGTCAATACGACCCGACGACAGGTGTAGCAGGGGTAATCGAGCAAGCTATTAAGCAAAGGTGTAATCGGAAAGCGAAGTAGCTGGCAGAAAGGGTGCTACAAGTTAAGGGGGAGTGGGATGAGAGCAAGAGGGATGGATAAAGGGACTTCGGACGGTTCCTTGGCACAAGCGAGAGTGGGGCCAACGCCAAGACGCTTATACCAACTACTATCTGGGTGAAGGACGTGCTGGAGGTGATGTATCGAATATTCCAACGCGTAGTCATAGAGTAACCTTGCTTCAGTCAATTCCGCTCTTCTATTTGATGGATTTACAAGTTCTCAGGTCGTTGACACAGCCTCCCACATCGAAGCCTGCTCCTCGCGTTCCTGACACGCTTGCTCCCTATCACCTCTCGCGTCCTAAGCGCCAGCCAAACCTTCTCTTATCCAATCATTCCTCGTTGTAGAGCATGCCTTCTGACTGCCTCAACAGTGTCCGAGTTTTATTACGAACAAGCTTGATACTGTAAGGAAATGCTGTAGGAGAGGCTGAGAGCAACTGTAGGCCCTAAACTTTTCGAAATTCTCGTGGTGCAGTCCCGAATTGACTGTATCTTCCATATCAACACAGTATATTCAGGTTTCTGACTATCTACATGCCACGTGAGAATTTTATCTTCAAATGGCAACGGACTTGCCGGGTATGTCCGTAATGGAACTTTTGACATCTTCTAGATGAAATAGCCACCGAACCTGTGGGAATCCATGCCATGTTGCGCCATCTCCAATGCCCAACCCCGGTATTCTTCATGCTCTCTAGATGCTCCTGTAACGCCAATTATGAGTCTAGGTACGTACAATCCGTTATAAGTATCAATCTAGGAAGGTGAAGAGATTGGTGTGTAGGATATTAAGTGCTCTGTCCGCGTCCTTCGCTTCGATGACGCATGATATATTGATCTCACTCGCTCCTTTGTCTCCTGATCAGCTGGATTCTCGTAGGATGTTGTTGAGGATTCAACGTACCCTGAGAGATCATCTCGATGTTGATGTTGTTCTCTACAAGACGTCAGCATTTCGCAGCTGGACCACAACGCCAGTGACCCACCTCCGAGCGTGGAGAACATTTTCCCCGCGATGCCCACCATATTCTTCATCTGCTTCCCGACCAGGCTTAGAAGAGCCATGCCGTCGATGATGTCCACAGCACCGTAGCCTCTCAATTCATCAATGGCACTTCTCAGCTCGAGATCAACAATCTTCTTGTCATCGTCACTACCACCGGAAATGACTTCTGATTCGGAGTGCAGCGCCATCGAAACATGCACCTCGGAGGTGGATATCAGGTCGACGGAAAGCCTCCACTTGGACAAAGTTGAGAATATCCCTTGGTAGAAGTCGTGGAGTAGCGTGCGTTTATTCGAGTGGACATTGATCACGATAATCTTGTCCTTGATCGTCACCGCTGTGGGCCGTTTCGGCGTAGTATCTTTGAGAATACTGGAACTGCGTGTACGGAACAGCTTCGGATCATGGCCAGGTGTCGACTGACTAACGCTACCTGGTTCATCAAGCGTGATCATGGTGCCACCGCCCCGGGGGTTGGCGATGTTCTTGATGCGTATAGGTATTCTGTAAACACAAATCAGTATGTCGGAGCTGACCAGTTTCTGTCGTGATCCAACCTCGCACGTATAACCTGCTCCATGGTGAACGGATGGATGACTTCGGAGCCGTAAAATCTGAGCAAGTAAGCTAAACTGCTAGTGCTATCATTCCAAAGGGTCGTTACATACGTGAGCTCTGCTGCCTCGGCTGGACTGATACTGTTTAGCAATGTCGCCGTTGGCACCTTGTGTGGATCCTACAACGAGCGTATCAGTTTCTAGAAGTCTTTCATTATGGAGTAGCATTATCTCACAGCAGTGAAAACACCGTCAACCTCTTTCCAGATCTGCAACTCATCTGCACGGAGACCAACAGCGACCAACGCTGCGCAGAGATCGGTATATCCTCGCCCTATCTCATTTAATAGCCCACCAGGTACTGGTCCAAAATAGCCTGTGACGAGGGGAACTTGTTTCCCGCATGAAGCCACCTCTTTCGCAAGAGCATCTGCAAGACAGTGGTAAAAGTTCTGGTCGAGTCCATGAGAGACTCTGAATCTTATGACTTCTGACACGTCCACAAGTTTGGTACCAATACCTCGGTCCTTGAGTACCGCTTGCATAAAGCGCGCGCTCAGGATCTCCCCTCGACTGATGATCCTGTCCGCGAAACCTGGACTTCCCCCGATCCTTTGCGCCGCTGCCAGATCAAGTCTCAATTCCTGGCACTCCTCTTTTATATCTCTTAACAGGACCTCAATAGTGTCCTCACCCTGGATGTAGATCTTGGCCGCTCGAATGTGGTCATCTTCAATGCACGCGACCATGTCCTCGTAGGCTCTTATGTTCGAGTTTGCAGCTTCCCTTGCGGCTCGTAGAAGCCTAGAACAACGTTAGAGCCTTAAAAAGGACACGGTTCAGGGGGAAAATTGCCTGTTTGTTGTGCCTTCGAGCTTCGTGCTTCCACTGCGAGCGGAGCAAACGACGGCGATGCGATTGTCGCGCAGACTGGATCTAAGAAGAACACCAATTTCAGTAAGATACATGCTGATTTCAAAAGTCTGAGCCCACCGAACCACATTTCCGGCAATCTGGTCCGCAAATTTGCCCACGCTGGTACCTCCAAATTTCTGTACTATCCATGGTTTGGAATTGTCATTGTGTATGAGGTCGCCGCGATCGTGATAACCATTGACAAGTGGCCGAGAGTCCATGGTCCATTAGTAGAACCAAGGTCGATTCCTAGCGACCGCTGATTTATGGATTCGTGACTTCAATGATTGTTGGAACGCTTTGAAAGGGCGGAATGACTCTACTGAGCATGACGGCGTTATTTCTAATCGATAAGGGTGTAGCCCTCTTATTGACCCAAATGTGACAGCCGTTGAAACGACTCTGTACTTTCTGGTAATGCGCTAAATCATGGACTTGATCGGTTCGTCAACCACACGAGAGACATACAGGATCTCACACTAAGAACGTAATTTCTCTCTATTTGGATGTCTAGTACGCAAGCCCACGCTCAGGAGCCTCCTAGAACGCAACACGCATGTAGTGAACCCCATAAACCATCAAAGATAATCCCAGATCGAATCGATGATGATGCTCGAGCCTGAAGCATCAACGTCTTTCCAGACAGACTCCGGCTGCGCCCAATGTCCATTTTCTCTTGAAACCCCTAGGACCGATGATTACGGCCCCTCAAATTCACTGGAGACAGCTGAGTACGCGGAAGAACGCCATGGCTAATCGACCTAAGTTAGACAATACGCTGTGAGAATTATCGACGGTACGGTTCTCGATGACGATCTCGGTCCCGGTGCGGATCGGGGCTTCTGCTGCGTCGCCGTCCAGGATCTCGTGCCTCGAAATCTCTTCGATCTACAGGATGCCCGCGGTCGCCTCGTTCACCGTGCCTTGGAGCATCATCTCGATCGCGATAGCGATGATCTCGATTGTCTCGGTTAGCATAGCTCGGAACGTAAGTATCACGATTAGAAGGCCCTCCTCCACCGTTGTTCCTTGAAGTTTGTGGCACTCTGCTGCGTGGCGGAGGATGCACCTCTACTTCAGCTGGCCAGCCCTGGCCCGGCCCACTCCTGCCCATGTCAGCGGGTGGAGGCGGGCGTGGCGGAAGACCATGTGAGTCTCTAGCCCATGCAGGTCGATGCGGAGGTTGGCCATGAGACAGACCGTCCCTGTAGTCACGCTGAGGGGCTGGGTATCTGTGGTCATAATTGTTACGACGAGGTTGATTTTGCGTTTGTCCGTTCTGAAAATAACCAGAACCACCACGAGGTCTCTGGTGGTGTTGATGTGGTGTTGCCAGACCATGGCCAAAATCGCCGTTGGGACCCATACCGACAGTACCACCCGCTGGCGCTGGCGGTGGTGCGGCCTTTTGACCACGGAACTTTCTTCGGTCCAATTCATGGGAATCCTCGAATTGTGGAATCTCGCCGGGTTTCGCGGGCAATGGATGGTTTTTGAAATATGGGTGCTCGATAGCGTCAATAGCATTGATCCGCTTTCGCCAATCAAGCTTTAACAGCTCCGTCAGGAGTGAGATAGCAGCAGAGCCTTGTTCGCGAAAGACCTGATGAATCGCCCCAGGTTTTGATTGGATTGTCATCATACCTTCCATGCCAGGCAGAGAAGTCCATCCAGGCATTGTTTCCTCAGTAGGTGAACCCACTAAGTCGAAGATCATGTATGCTTGGTTGAGATCGGTGCTACCTGCAAGGATCGGCCTGCCCTTGAACATCTCACCGAAAACACACCCAACCCCCCACATGTCTATAGCAGTGGTGTAGCGTCGTAGCTGGAGTAAGAGCTCTGGAGGTCTGTACCAACGAGTGACGACAAGGGTCGTGTAATCCCGCGTCGCCTCACCGCCGCCTTTTCCGGGCTCAGGAGGAGGATCGTCATATGGTCGTGCCAGTCCAAAGTCCGCTATCTGAAGGATACCGTGGTTGTTGATCAGGAGGTTGGCGGCCTTCATGTCTCTATGCAGTATCTGGTTTCCATGCAGGTAGCGCAGACCTTCCAATAGCTGTAGCATGTAGCACTTGATTTGGGGCTCTGTGAAACGGACCGCGGGATTTTCGAGGAGGCCGGAAAGATCGTGGTCCATGTAGGGCGTGACCATGTGCATATATGTCCTTTTTGCGGCTTCGCCCTTTTTGTGTTCGACAGCCATTTCCTCGAGCTTAAGGATGTTCGGATGCGAAAGCATTTTCAAGAGCTTTATCTCTCGGAGAGCCGTGATAGGGAATCCATCCTTCTCATTGTGCAGCAATATCTTCTTCAGAGCCACAATGCCCCCTGTTCGACGGGAGCGAGCTTTGTAAACCTCTCCGAATGTCCCCTCTCCAAGCTTACTTAAAACCTCGTAGGCTTTGAGGCTTGAGCATCCCTGGAATCGAGGACGGCCGTCGGATGTGCGCTCAAGGGATAACCTTGCTGCTTGCTGCTTGCCGTTTGGTGGATGACCATTTGGCTGTTGATTGTTTGCGGTGTACGCTGGAGACTCCATAGCTCGTAAGACCCTAATGTGTATGCATCCGTAGTGAGCTTGACAACAGTGATCGGGCAGAAGTTGTTGTGCTGCGCGGTCATGCAGGTGAGGTTGGCCAGTAACCTGCTGTTGTTCAAGATCTTCTTCCCAAGCTCGATCTCAATCGAAGATTGGTCCTGACCAGGCTGCAGCCACACGCTTCATATATCATGGTGCAAATGCTGTTTGACGAAGAGTATGAAAGGGTCCCTGAGCTTACTTACAGTGAAGAGTTTCACGATTGCGCCGGGATCTACATCACTCCCACTAGCTGTCACTAGTTTCGCGCTAGTATCTAACGCTAACAGCCGGTTGGACGGTAGGAGTTTTGATCCTCGGATGTGATTGATACTTTTCTAATCCACACCCTTTCAAGTCTCTAATCTTTTAGCTGGCATGTATATGCTGAAACTACTTGGCAAAGTTATCAGATGTGCAGCAACGACTCAGCATGAGTGCTTGAACACTTGTGAAGTATAGATTTGGCGAAAAGGCAATTCGTTATAGCATGTCACAATCCCCGTCGACATTCGTAGCTTACACGAGGCTTGCTACGTGCTAATAAATAACCAGACAATTGCCTAGTATCTTCTCGGGGTTGAATCGATGGTGCAAATCCGCTGCGCTCTGCTCGAAGAAGTGTAGGGTCCTTTCGCCAGCTTGGCTTATTTACCGTCGTTTGCAAGGACAGGAACCATTCATTGTTTAGAATGCATGATTTCCGAAATTCCTCTGGTCGCGCCAGCGTCACCATAGTGGGAGCAAAAGCGTAGGTCTTCGAGCAACCGAGCGGGAAAAGGAGCTTTGGGTATGTTTCAATGCTACGAAACGGTAGTCAGCATACATAGCAGTCCAAAAGCGAAAAAGGTCGTTGAACCAGGCTTACATCAACGTCTTCCCACGCCCTGCCATGGACCTCTGCTAACTCGGCCATGTTCATCACCTTACCCGTTGTGACTGAACTCTGAATGAGTACTGACAGTCTCTCGGTTTGGAGATGGTAGGATTGACTCACAGTACCCAGCATGTATTTTAGCATCAATCTCTACACGGCTGTCTTCTGGAATCATGTCGTCGGGTATTGGCACTCGTTCGTGAATTGGTATTCCCTGCTCGACAATGGCATCATGCTTCATGCTATTACTCATCAGTCATGTCAAGTTATACGAGTTAGTGAGGTTGGCACTGGCGACGGCATACTTTGACATGCTGATCATCCGATCTATTTTGGTTATTCCGAGCCAGTGAAGAATCTGGAAGGTAACGGGTTAGTGACGAGTGACGAGGAAAGTGTGACGCTTACATCGGGCATCAGTGCTTGGAATCGCATATCCTAGGATCGTTAGCGTATGTCTTCTTGGTGCTCTCTCCGCGTCGATGTAGCATACCTTGACTCCCGCAATGTTTTCTGTCCGTTTAAAGTACTCGCTAGCGCCTAATTTTCCCAAATATCAGCTTGCATTGCGCGAACTATGTGGATCTTATTCCTACGGTCGGTGCCCCGTTTTCCTAGATAGATCAGTAAGTGATATGCAATATGTTCTTATTTTTGGGAGGGGTCTTACGCGCGTTGTAGACCAAGTACTTTGTGACTTCGCCTAAAGCACGTCCCTCTTTTCGAAAGTATATCACCACCCCACTTCCACCTTGTTGTGCTTCCTTCACTGCTTCTTCCACGCCGAAAATCAAGTATGGACGGCACGTGCAAATGTCTGAGCCGAAGACGTCACTTCCATTGCACTCGTCATGGACTCGAAGTGCGAGCCGAACGTCTGGATTGGACATTTTCGCAGGATCGCCAAAGCAGTAGACCGTCAAGCCCCCAATTGGCGGAAGGAAGAGCTTGATATCGCCTCGCGTGATGAGCTCCGGAAAAGAGCCCCCTGTATTCTCAAAAAGCGATCTCCTCAGCGTACCCTCGTCTACATCCACGTCAATTACGGTCGTGATCATCCTTAAAGCTTCAAGTAACTGGACACATACCAATTCCAAACCTTTCAGCAATACCAGGAAGATACCAGACGGGTTCGACGGCGAACTTGGTCACCGCCAGTTCACCCGTTTCATTAAGGCATATCTTCCCATCAGGTACAAGGCGACCCGCACGAACACTTTGCTCAAGTTCAGGGAGCTTCATGTGAGCCTTGGTGACCGCAATTGTGGGTCTGATATGCACGTTCTGTTCCTGTATGATATCCGAGAACAGCCAGGGAGCCAGATGGCCAAAAGGGTCCATGGAAACAATCTTCTTCACATCGGCCCATTGCCTAAAAGGCCCAATGTTGACAGCGGGCTCGGCACCGGTAAAGTCGGGTTTGTGGTCGAGATCAAGGTCCTTACTGGCCACAGCTAGTGCATGATAAATAGCATATGACCCACCGTGGGCCCCAATTGCTAATTGTGTGCATGATCAGAGAAGATGGTCATGCTGGGTCTAACAATGCGGCAAACGCGAGAAAATAATCATAAGCTTGAATTGTGGAATTTAAATCCCGGGGATACTGAGGAGAAATATAAGAATTCGAGGAATATTTTGAATGAAAAGCTTACCATTACGTCGTCGGATGGTGCTCTGACTGCGTGAGACCACCACGGGCCCTCTTTCCTTAGAGTTTGGATGGCCCCAATTCATAGTAATGGGATCGATACCTGACTGTCCTGGATAGGTAGTAAGGATGATGCGAGAAGATGAGCCGCGGGCAGCCAGCGGAGGCTTTCTTTCAGAGGCATCTTCCGCATTATCTACAGCAGCAGCTCCCACCAAAGACGAAACATGAGGACTGGCATCAGAGACATTCTGTATCGATGTGTCTATAGATAGACTTGCGGTGCCGTTGATAGATTCATGCTGCGCAGCTGTTTCATGAACTTGCCTGACGCCTGCAATGAGATTGACTCTTCCGTCTATAGCTCCAACAGCTGCGGAGAGCTGTTGATATTCCTGCTGTATACTCAGCAAAGTAGCCTGGATCTGCTTAAGAACATTCAACTGATCGTCCGAAGTCGCGCCGTGTAAGGCCATGCTGCAGGGCTACCTATCCCATGGTAATTATCGGTCTTGGAAACCAACCGCTATGATGGATAGCTTTATACAAAGCACAGTCGGAATGAAGACCAATCTGTTGATTATTACCTTAGCATTCAAAGGTGGATGTGATAAAGGCAAACAGAGGAGCCCGCCAAGTGAGACTAAGACATCCTGGTACTTCGGGCCGTCCTCACCTTAGCTCTGTCACTCTTTGATTGCAGTAGCTTAAAGTCAAACCGGCCCCACTACGCCTTGCGAGGACCTCCCTCTACACCATCCAAGTTGAGTCATTATTGATCGGCAAACATGGTATGCGAGTTGCACATCAGCGATCTACAAGACGCAGCTTGCTGACAACTGGACAGGGCAAACGTAAGAAGTCGTCACGTAAGCCGCAAGGTCCGAAGAAGGTACATCATACTTCCGGTAAAGACTCCTAATTGTCTGCTCCATGCTTACCCAGGATACAGAAAGAGCCTCTCGCAACAAACTTCCCTTGCCTATTCTGCAACCACGAGAACTCAATCACGGTGAAGCTCGACAAAAAGGGTGGTATCGGGGAACTATCGTGCAAAGTATGCGGGCAGTCGTTCCAAAGCGGCATCAACTGTGGGTTCGAACCTGAATACATGCTGGCTGCGCTTGTGCGTGCTAGTGAATGTGCTTGTAAAGGCTATGAGTTGACAGCGGGGCAGATCTGTCGGCCGCTGTGGACGTGTACTCGGATTGGGTTGATGCCTGCGAGTCCGTGGCGAAGGACGGGGGAGATCCCGCCGATGGATTGGGTTCTTATGGAGACGTAGGGGACGATGTTGGAGGAGAAAGAGGCTCCGAGACGCGTTATGACCGTCATGCTTTGACAGCTGGAGATGAGAATGCAGCGGACTACGATGACGATGCATAGCTACGAATCTGGGCTTCTACTCCAAGCCCGGTTGAACCGGCGTGGATACATTCAAGTCTGTCCAACTTGATTACGACCTGGTCAAAAGTTCCTGAGTCTGAAGCGAGGTGCATGATATCTGAATGTAAGACAATAATCCCTTTCTTCATCTCCTTCCATGTTTCAAACATCTATCTTGGATAACATAGATCAACCAAAAGAATCCACATCACTTTTTAGTGCTGGCACATGGATAGAGGGTCTAGAAACTGTCTCTTCGATACCAGTCTCAGGGTTTGTAGCATGCGGGCCATCTACAGCGTATAGTAGCGATCTCCAAAATCTCCTAGACCAGGTACGATGTAGCTGAGAGTCTATCAGCACAGACCGGTATATCGGGTTCGTTTACGTACTTCTTCTCATCTAGACCCTGATCAATGAATGCAGTTACGACTCGTAACTTGGGAAAGCGTTCGGCGAATTTGGCGACGCCTTCGGGGCTTGCGATAAGGTTCAGGAATAGGATGTGGCCTTCTGGAACTCCTTTCGATATCAGCACTTCCACCGCCATTGTCGCAGATCCACCTAATTCAGCTCATATCAGCAGTCTAGCGCGCGTGGCGCCGGCACGGAAGCACACCTGTTGCAAACATCGGGTCCAATAGTAGTACCCATCTGTCGGCAATATCCTCTGGCAACTTGTCGTAGAATAATTTGGGCTTGCTCGTGTCTTCATCTCTTTGGATCAGGATTTTTCCAATTCTGACAGAGCGGCAGCAATCCCGAAGGCCCTGTTCCATTGCTTCTCCAGCGCGCATGATCGACACACCGCAGATCTGACCTTCAAATTTGACGCCAGCATAAGGGCGTCCAACAGGGGTCGTGATCTCATGTTGCACCGTTGGAAGATGGTTGAGCCCTTCCTCGACGAGCAAGCGAATGATGCGGTTGGAGTAGAATATGAAATCGGCTCGGGCGGTATTTCGATCTCGTATCATACTAAAAGTATTTCAGCATGCACGGAGGGAGGACCCTCGCATCCCATCATCTCGAAGACAAGCGAACATACGTAAGAAGAGCTATGAGTTGAGGAGTCTGCGATAGAATATGGACATTCTCATATGTGACTTTCGTGGACACCGTTGCCGTGGGCTTCTGAGCCTCTGGTCGGTAATCGGGTCCCACGGCATGTGCTGGCGCAGTGGTTTGGATCTTAGTTTGAGACATTGTAGCGAGTAGATACAAACAAGACTCGTGAGAAAGCAGTCAACTAGAAATCATCGACGAATGCTTGTATGAGGAGTGATCGTGTGCCCAGAAGTAGCATTGTGTACTACGGTTGGAAACAGCGCTCCGAAGAGAGCAATGTTCAACACTGATGGTTTGTACTTCAACACCAATAAGTTCGTTTGAGCAACACCGTCAACATAATCGTCCACGATTGTCTTCGGATAGGATGTATGGTACGGGTCGAAGAGCTCGAGGGGACTTTGCTTCATTGCATCAGGCTTTCTACCGTCAGTATCCTAATACATGCCAAGCATACTATTACTAGTATGCCAAGATTTTAGGCGACCTAGCCCAATATAGCTAGTGAAATAAAAATTTAGGTAATTACTAGCCGCACACCACCCTACTTTTCTCGCACACCACCTCCACTTTGCCCGCACACCATCCCCCCGCACTAAGCCTAATCGAGTAATTCGGCGACCCCGTAAACAAATCAAATCAACAAGTTAAGGGAGCTCATGAGAGATACTTGGTTTTGCGTCTTTCTATTATCAAATTTAATGAATTTTCTTATCGATCTCTCGATGCAAATTCAAACCTAAAACATATCTTTCGCATGCTTAGAATCAACCTCTATTTGCATCTCTAATTACATCTAAAAACTACTCTTATAGAAGATCGAAACATCTAAAATTTGTCTTTTTGTCGTTGTCTTTCTAACATCTTCTTGTTATGCTAGTACTTTCGTAAGAGATATTAGAGAAAGTTATGCTATTGAAGAGATTTATAGGCGTCTTTAGGCAATGCAAGCAATCACTTGATAACAAGAATTGCAACTATAGACAATCTTATGTTCAATAAATCTTCACAAGTGATTCAATGAATTAGAGTAACAATAAGTAAAGACTTAAGATGAGTTGAACACGATTCATAAGAGAGTCGCGTTCGAAAGCTATATACTTTTTCATCATTTAAAATTTAAGATGTTCAAAATGTTCAAGATCTTGATTATCTTAATTATCTTAATTCGAAATTTAAGATGCTCAAAAATCAAGTCATCTTGATTATTTTAATCTTGTTAATAAATTTTTTCTTTCTAATTATCTTGTGAAAAGCGATGCACGACGAATAGTATCTATTAGCATGCGACTCATAACACTATTTTCTCTCTTCAAGAGTTTTCGTTTCAAAATTATTTATTCTTTTTTATTATATTAATCAAACTAATTATTGAACAATCTCACAATTTTGTTGCTAATTGTCGCTATAAGTACGCTCTTTTCACAATGCGTTTTTGTCGAGTCTATGTCGCATTTGACGTATCTTGTCAAATAAATAAAAAATATCTCAAATGTAAAAAGTGTTATCGAAAGAATTAAAAGTGCGATTTGATTTCTAATTATCAAGAAATAAATGAAGTTATTCAAAAGACTAAAAAGTTAAATGATGAAATAACAAAATTGCGTCTAAGAATTGCGCGAAAAACGAAACAAAGAAAACATTAATTTTGTCGTTTAAAAAATATAAATAATGCGAAGTCGAAAAATATTCTAAAAATCGAAGAGAATAAGAGAGAAATCAAATGTATTAAAGAGACGTTCGAAGTCTTGTTCAATACTATTATTGATTTTTCATTATTCGCTTTTTTGTTCTCTAATGCTTTGTCGACTCTTATAAATGATTTTGTCGTTAACGAAATTGTCGTAGTTTGTTAGAACATTTTTTTAGATTCTTGAGTAACTTTTATGTGTTTTCGAAGATAAAATATTCTTTTCACTTAATAAGATATTTTTGTTATTTTTGTTATAAAATTTTCTTAATCTTATATTGTTTCTCTTTTTGTAAATAAAAATAAAATGTATTTTGTAAAGACGTAATTGAATTCGCTAGTTTCAATAATAAGATATAAAATACTAAAAATACTTTGGCGTTCTTAGATAAGTCGAATTCGTAATTAATTAATTTCTTTATCTTCTTAATAAGAAACGATTCGACTTTGATATAATTTAATTTTTTATTTAACTTTCTTGTCTTAAGATTTTTTGTAAAAAAATATATTTTATTTTATTTTTTTAGTTAAGATGTCGTTTTTCGTTTTTTGTTTTAATACTTGATCGATTTCTTTTGCATATTTGAGATGTTGTTGTGTATCTTTTTTAATGTCGCTATTCTTTCGATAACTAATTGTGTTAATAAATGCTTTCGCTCTTTTTCGAAAAGATTAAATTCTTTATTATAATTGACGAAAAATGAAGTTATTTTAGTAATATTCGAAATCTTTGCATTTAATGCTAATTGAGTCATAAATAAAAGTAATACTTAATTATTGTAAATATTGTTAACGTAATGTCTTAAATACTATTTTAGACTTTAATTTGTTCGTTTTATTTAATCATTCGTAATTAAGTAATAGATAATGAACATTTTAAGTCTCGTTTCTAACATCAATAAAAGTATCTTTTAATAGTTAGACGTAAAGAGCTTGTCTTTGTTACTAATTAGTCTTTTAAATATATTGTAATATCGTATAAATCAATTTAATACAATGTATTTTAATTGTTCTATTGTGAATTTCTTTTTGCATGCGATAATATGTGAATACTTAATAAGTTTGTTAATCATTATTAATATTAAGTCATATTTGTTTTTAATTATTAAATTCGTTAATTTGAGCAACTTAATAATAAAGTTTATGATAACTTTATCTTATAACGATTTGAATAATTTCTAATATTGAATCTTGTCATAATTCGCATATGTATTATGTTTGTTTTGCTAATAACTAAGACATCGTTTAATGTATATTTTAATAACTTGTCTTATTTAAGAAAATTAACAATGTTAACGTAAAAATTAAAGAATTTTGATCACTTTTAAGTGCTTTTGCAATGATTTATCATAATGTTTCTTTATATATTTGCCGATTTTGTCGATAGATATCTAGAGTTTTTCTTTCTTTATTAAAAACTCTTCTTTATTGTCTTTAAGTATTCGTAAAATAACATTTAACTCGTATTTGTTCGTTAATAATGATTCGTTTTTGTTAATTTTAAATATATTGTTATTAAACGATTTCTTCGTTTTTATATAATTACTTCTTCTATTAAATGCGTTTATTTTATCGTTATCTTTGTCTAATGTATATTGTATTTTGAACTTGTATTGTTCGAATCGCTCTAATTATCGCATTTGTCTTTTATTAAGTTGTTTAATAATAATGAAATATAAAAGATTTTTGTAATTTATAAGAATCGTAAGTTTTGATAATTTTTCGATATATACTTTTTATGATTTTAGAAAAACTACAATAGCGAATAACTTTTTGTTGTAAATATTATAATTCTATTTAATTAACAAAAGTTTTTTTAAGAGATATGTTATTAAGTGTTATATGTTTTTATGCTTTTAATTAAAGCATACATTAATAATTAAATTTAATGCGTTAATTTCAATTTTATTTAACAATTGTAAATTGTACATTTTTGATATTGATTTCTTTAAGCATTTTAATTTAAGATCTTGAAAGAATTTCTCTTTTATTAATTTTTATATCTATAACGTTTTTTTTTCGTAAAATTCGTTAATAATATTGCATTAACGAAGTAGTTTTTAATAAACTTTTTGTTGTAATTTATAAAATCTAGAAAGAATTAAACTTTTTTGACGTTAATAGATAATTTTTATTTTTTAAATTATTCGTAACTTTTTGAGATTCATGCGTACTTCATATTGTTTAACGACAAATTTAAGAAAATCAACTTCTTTTTAATAAAATTCGCATTTCTTTAATTTAAAATATAGATTTTTTCTATTTAGATATTTTAATATTTTGAAAATATAATTCATATGTTCTTTCAAAATATTTAAGTAAATTATAATGTTATTCAAGTATGCTATGACAAATCGATTCAAATATTGTCATAATATATTATTAATTATTTCTTAATACATTGTCAAGACGTTTATAAGTTCGAATAACATTATCGTATATTTATATAATTTATATTGTATGCGAAAAGCTATTTTTTACTTTTTTCTTGTTTTTATTTTAATTTAATTGTACGCTTCTCGTAAATCTAGTTTAATAAAGTACTTCGCTTCGAACAATCAATTTTGAAGTTCGCTAATGTTAAATAATGAATATTAATTTTTTATCGTAATATTGTTTAGCTTTTAATAATTGACACATAGATAAAGAATTTCGTTTTTTTAAGTACAAAAAGAATCGAATATCTTGCTTGTGATTAAGATTTTTTTATAAATTTTTTTTTTCCGTTTTTTGTCAAGTATTTGCGAAGTGTTTTTAGCTTTTTTTCGAATAAAACATATATAAAATTAAACGTAAATTGTTTGTTTAATTTAAGTTTAATCTCGTAATTTTACGATTAATGTTTAAATAAAATCTTGATCGTTTTCTTTTTTTAAAATAAATGCTTTCAATTGTTGTATATTCGTAATATATACTTTAGCGATTTCTTCGTTGTATCAAATAATGTAAAACTCTTAAAAAATTCACAATTTTTTTTACTTATTTTAACTTTATAATTTAGTTAATCTTTATTAATGCTTGTTGAATCGAACTTTATTAAATTGTTTTTTTGCGAAAATGCAAACTTGTTATTTGCGATCAAATTTTAATTTAATTTTTTATCTATTATTGAACGTTGTTAATGCGTAGACTAAATGTGAATTGCGTAATCACATCGCGAAAATCTAAGTACTTATATATTTTAATTAATTTCTAGATTGTGTTGCTTTAATCAAGACATTTCTAGAACGATATTATAAATAATTATTTTTACTATATTAAAAATTAGTTTTTCGTGATATTGCTAAATAGCTATCGATAGTAACTTTGTTTCTTTATTCACTTTTTCATTTCTTGCGAATAATAAGTTTTCATTTACAATTATTAGATTATAAGCGTTAAGCTTCTTTTAAGTAAAGTATTCTTTTCTCTTTACAAGAGCTTTAGTTATAAAATTATCTATCGCATTAAAATTAATTATTGCTATAAGTTAACGATCATTAATCTTAACTAATGTGATAAAACATTATGTGTGCGCTATTAAGTTTAGTTGCTATTGTTAAGCTAACATATTGCATTTCTTTAATATGCTCTTTACTAAAAAAATTGAACTTTTCTTTACTTCTATGTTGCAACTTTTGCTTTAAACGTCTATTTGCGTTAAGCTTTCTTTTGTTGCTAAATTGCTAACTTTGATTTTCTAAAAAATTAATTAACTTCGTTTTTTTTTAGATAAATTTAACATAAGTCGTTGTAATAGATTATTCAACTAAAACTTGCGTATATTGTAGAATTCAATTGTTTCATTATAATGTTAAGTATGTTCTTTTCTATAATAATATTGTTTTTTAGTTTCTTTTCGCATTCGTTTACGATCTTCGATGAGTTAACTAAAATTTCAAGATAATTCGTAATGTCTTTTATGCATTCGTGAAAGTTTTTCTAGTTATACTTTTCGTTTAAATCGATAATTAAACTATAAAATTTAATAGTTTTCTAAAGTGTTCGATTAATTTTTTGCGTAAATGCGAATGTCTTATTTAATGATGTTTTATCTAGAACTTTTTGTAATTAATTTGAGTTCTTCATTAAATAGTAATCGTCGTTCGATTTAATTTTAAAAGTGTTTATCTTTGTATCGACTTGCTTTCTAATATTGTTTTAATTATCGAATGTCTTTCTTAACATAACATTGATTTGTTAACGATACATTATGTTTCATAATCGACAATCTCTTGCGAAGTGATTCGATTTGTCACATAAATAGCACGTTTTTTAGAATTTGTTATTTTGCTTTTTTCTAAAGTTCTTTTTTTTGCATCGTTGAATAAAATTTAATTTTATAAATGCAAACTTACGATAATCTAAATTATTGTACTTTTAATTAGAACGAAATTCTTCTTGTTAATATTCGATCGTTAATTTAAAAAAGATTTCTATTTTTTTATGAAATTAATTATATTGTTTTTTTATAACTCTTTTATATAGTTTGTTGTTAAAATCGATAACTACTTCGATAAAATCAAACATATCGTTAATGAATTTGTCATCGCACATAATTTCGTTCTTAAGATTGTTTTTAAGATTTCGTCGAAACATTGTTATAAATGCGACATTGTCTCATTTAATAAAATTAACATATTTTTAATATTTTGTTGCGTAGTTTGTTGCAAAAATTTGTTAAATTAAGTGCTAAATCATTTTTTTTGCGATTTGTTTTTCGTTAAATGTTTCAAAGATTCTTTGAAGCTCTCTTTTGAAGTTATCGAAAATCGTGAACATTGTTCGAGAATTTTCGTCATAATTTTTTAAATATTTGCGTAAATTTAACTTGAATTAATGTTGAGCTCTTTCTTTAAGAAATGTTGATGCAAAAATCGTCTTTTTGTTTGCTAAAAAAAATAAAAAATAAAATAAAAAATAAAAAAAATATTTATTTGTATAAGTTAGTTCTTTAAATCAATACGATCTTCATAATAGACGTTAGATTTGTTCATTCTTATTTTGTCGTCTTCTTTAATAAAGAGTTGACGTAATATTGTTGAGCTATTGTTCAAGATAGGAGCGCGTTGATCTAATATAGACATTCTTAGAATGTTCAAAGTGTTACGCTAATACTTTCGTAAAAAATATTAGAGAGAGTTATGTTATTAAAGAGATTTGTAGACGTCTTTAGACAATGCAAGCAATCATTTGATAACAAAGATTGCAACTATAGACAATCTTATGTTCAATAAATTTTCATAAATAATTTAATAAATTAAAATAACAATAAGTAAAGATTTAAAATGAGTTAAATATAATTCATAAAAAATCGCGTTCGAAAGCTATATATTTTTTCATCATTTGAAGTTCAAGATGTTTAAGATGTTTAAGACCTTAATTATCTTAATTATCTTAATTCGAAATTCAAGATGCTTAAGAATCAAGTTATCTTGATTATCTTGATTTTGTTAACAAATCTTCTCTTTTTGATTATCTTGTGAAGAGCGATGCGCGACGAATAATATTTATTAGCACGCGACTCGTAACACTTCTCGCTTATCTCGTCGACAATTTTCTCGTTTATCTCGCTAACTTTGTGTAAACAATTGATTGTTAAGCATCTAACTAAAGAATAGATTCGAAATTAACTCAAAGACGAACAACGTTCGCTAAGTAAAGTTTGCAAAGACTATCTAACGTCGACGTTATAATTGCGAAAACGCAATTTATATCTTGTTTAATAAATCTCGCGAACGATCTTTTGACTTGACGATAGCAAGCTTCTACACACCTAGTATATTATCTAAAAGAGTTTTATTCTTAGACAACGACAACAAAGTTTCTAACGATGTTTCTTGCACTTTCGTTACGTCTTTATTGTTTTTCGCATAACTCTTTTGTTTTGTTGTTGTTTATCTTGTTTGCGATAATTTTGTAAATCTTTAATAAAAATATATATTCTTCAATTTTAATACGTTGTCGTTTGTTCGATCGTATTATCGCTTCTATATTTTGTAAACGCACAATAATTTTATCGTCTTCGTAAACGTGTCGATGCAAGAAACAATAACAATAGACTCGCTCTTAAAATCTTTAAATTGCGCGTTTATTGTAAGACTATATATGAACGTGTAACAAGATGTCGCTACATCGATGCAAACAAGACGAAACTACATAATATGTAGAACTATAGTTTAGAGAGACATTAATTCGTAAAAATTCTAGAAGAAAATTCTTAAGAAGAAAACTTTGCATAACGTCAAGTCGCTACTATAAAGACTTAACACTAACGTGTTTATTAAATTATTAATCGCTAGCATTACAATTGTTCTTTTCTTTAGAATTTTGATCTTTAAAATGTGTATTCGACGTCGCGATTGCGTTGCGACTTCGTCTCTCTATAATGCTAATAACTCTTTAAACGTTACAATAACAATGTTTTGCTTTTCTATTTTTTGTAAACGCATATTTTTGCGAAGTATGCAACAATAATTTGTTTCGATTTATTGTCGTATAAAAGAAGAAGAAAGTTTAAATTATCGGAAAATCTTTTTATAGACTTTTTCTATCTTCTTAATAAATGTTGTCTATCGCGTTGAGTCTACGCATTTACTTTAGTTATTTAGTCGTATCTATAAAAAGACTTCTTGTATTTCTTTTCTTTATCTTTGTTTAACATTTTATGCGAAAGAGATTAAGTAGCAACTTTGACTTCTCTCGTATATTATTGTAAGACGTCTTGTTCTCTTTAATAGAATCTTATTGTAAGTTAATTATATATTAACAAGCAAAAAGATATTTAAGTTCTTAATAGAAGTATTTAATTTTATTTTTGTTGCAATATCGCTACTCTAATATTACAATAACGTAACAATATTTGACGCTATTAATTCTAGAACTTTTTTTAGAGTGTTGTTTATTATTTTGATAAATTGATCAAAATTTCTTTGTTTTACTTAATTCAATTAGCATTGTTGACGCGTTAATAATATTTACTTATAGTTTTCAACTTTTTCTTTTTTTCGCATATTAATTTTTATAACAAAGCGATAAATAATTGCAAACGTCTCTTTTGTTATCTATACTATTAACAACAATAATGCGCGCAATAAGATATATTTAAGTAAGTATTTCTAGACTTTTCTTTGCATTCGTTAATAATTCAAAATAATATTGTTATATCTAATGCTTTGCAAATTGCGACTCAACTAGTATAAGCACTACTATATACGAGTACTTCAATTTCGCTACGTATAAGATTAACAATATAGCATTTTATTACAAATATATCTTTGTTCAAATCTTTTTGTTCGCGTTTTTGCTATTCTTTGTAAGCTCTCTTGTCTTCTCTATCTTTGTTGCCTTTCTTGTTTCGAAAAGAAGCTCAATTATATTGTAAGCATTTGCTCTTAATTTTTTATAATTGCTTACGCTCTTAGTATCGTAAGACAAAGAATTGTTGCTACAATTATTACGCTAAAAAGCGCAAAACTATACGTTTTATTTTTTGATTGCATACTTAATTTACAATTTAGTGTATTGCAATCTCTTAACAATTTGCTAAACAAATTAACACTTTGCTAGTTTTTGCGCATATATTCTTAATAACAAGAATATCGAAGTTAATTAATTCGAGTTCGCTTTGCGAGTTCGACGCTATTTACAATTTATATATGCATAAATCAAACAAAACAACTCGACTTCGCATTTAAATTAAGAAAATTTATTAACTTGTATTAATGCGAATTTACAATATCTCTATAAAGTCTAATAAGAAATGCTAAACGTAATACGTTATTGCGTCAATCTTAATACTCTTTCTTTAAAAGAGTTAAATAAGAACAAAGAGTCTAAGTTTAACTCGATTATTGCAAAAAACAACGTTGCTTTTAATAAGAAGACATTTTAAGTCTTGCGTAACTCGAAAAACTTACTAAGAACAATATTATTTGTTTTGTTTCTAATTTTCGAATCGAGTTTCTATAAAGAAAAGCAACGTAAATGTCTAAACGAGACTCTTCTCGTATACTATAAGCTATTTATATAACTTATATAACTTGAACTTTTATGCAATACAAATTGCATATTAATAAGATCAACAATTAAAATAAGTTGCTCTTAAGATAAGAAATGCAATTGCTAATTCGTAAAGAGTTTAACAAGTCTATTATATTACAAGTCTTATTATATTAAGCTTTCGTCGCATTGCTAGCGCTTAAATTTTTGTCAAACTATCTAACTATTTCAAAAGCTTCAAAGTATGTCGCTTCTTTAATTTATTAAATCGACTTAACAAATTTTCTAGACAACAAATATTAATTTAATTATGCGCTTTATTAACGTTGTATCTTTGTCTCTTTTATAGACAATAACAAAGAAGAAATAGAAATAGAAATAATAAATTATTAAAAAAAGACAAGACAATTAATTAATATAGTTTATTCGCATTATATAGTATACATGCAAAGATCTTTACTAATAAAGTAAAGTAAGAAAAGCAATTAAATAGAGATAAGAGAAATAGTTAAACTTGAGCGCATTTTATACAACTTTCTTATAGCTTCTTGATACTTTAATAGATTTATTAAGAGAGCATCAATTTAATTTACGCGTTACTTGCGTTATTCTTTCGCTTTAATTGCGTAATTTTATATTGTTTATTAACGTTACTTATTTTTGTCGAAGTTTCTTTTACAAACGCGAAGCTTTAACTTTCTTGTCTTTGATATTCTTTTGTTAAGAGATTCTTTCGTCTTGTACTCTTTAAGCATTCGTTGCGCATGCGCTAGATAGCTTCTCGAAATTCAATTGTTCTTATATAATAAAAATTCTTTTTATCGAATAGGACATTATAATTTATAATATTTTTGTTTGTTGTTAAAAATATTCTTGACTTTCTATTTTTAGTTTTTGTTAACAAATATTATATTTTTCGATATAATTATGTTTGCATTTCGATAATACAATTTTAACAATAAAATATAAAAGATAAAGTAAATTTGTTATTTCTTAAGAAGACAAAGACAATACGTTTATTTCTTAATAATATTTCTAACTTCGAACAATCTTATAAATTTGTAAAATAGTTTTTTCTTTAAATAAACGTTCGAGAGATTTTTTGTTAAAAGCATAATCTTATCGCTTATTCGATATTTTTTCGAAGTAATTATTTTATTGCAATTGCGAGCTTGCGTCTATTGTGCAAACTAAAGATAATTTACAAGTTAGTTTTGTTTGTTTTACAAAGATTAAACTCGTTTTCGAACAATTGAAACGTTGAGACAATCTTTGTTATTCTAATTGAATCTATAATTCGCGATAATATTAAATATTGTTTTAAAGAACGACAACTTAATAAACGCATACAAGACGCTATTGTATATATACTAGATTAAAGCTAGAAGCAAATCTTAATTATTTTGTTTATAATTGCAATAGCATTGCAAATAGTATTTTAATATTATCGTTCAATTTAATTATTAATTTAAGAATAAAAAGTTGTACTTAACTTTTATTTAATGCAAATGCAATAATATATCGCAAATTAATAGTTACTAATAAAGAGCAATTCTTGATCGAAAACAATCTTTCGAATTTCAAAATATACAAGCAACATTTTTTTTTGAACAATATATTTACTAAATTTTTCGCAATTTATATAGACTTTGCAAGTATATATAACGACATCTTTAAATATTAATTAACAACTATTAAGATAGCGTTGTAGATATTGTTGTTGCAACAATTAACAAGCAATTTAATAATAAAATCTATAGAGATTTTTGCTTAAAGTCGAGCTAAAACTAGTAGCAACGTCAACTTATCATATAGACGATAGCGCAATATTTTGTTACACTAATATATATTGCATCTTCTAATATATACGTTAATATTTAACATTATCTTAAGTTAATAAAACTTCTTGCTTATTAGAGTTTTTGTTTTCTTAATTTCGAAGTGTTTTGTCAACAAGTTATTGTAATATAATCTAAAAAGCTTCTCTTTAAAAAATACTTTATTTAAGATAAAAACTACGTAAAAAAAGAATAACACTTTCTTGTAAATTAATTACTTTTGTTTAGCGCAAACATTACGCGTGTTATTTAACATTAATTGTTTTCTAATCTTAAGAGTTGTTAAACTCTTATTTTGAAACTGCTTAATCCTAATTAACTATAAGAAGAAAAGACTTTCTAAGTAATTTTTCTCTTTGTACGCTAAGCAAACGTTATATTGACGCAACTATTGTGTCACATCGCTTTAAGCAATTTCTACAATTTCTTTTTTCGTTATCTTAGTGTTCGTAGTCTTCTTATTTGTAGATATATTGTAAAAAAGTTTTTCAAATAATTTATTATTAAGCTTCTTAATTACGAAAGTCTTAATTTTGTTTTAAAAGTACAAAGATTGCGCTCTAGCAACATTTCAAGTTAACATCAAAATCATTTTAATAATTGCAATTGTAATATTTTTTAACTTATTTTAAAAAATAAGCAAGCAAATCTCGTTATTCGCATTTCTCTTATAATTAGATTGTCGAAACAATTTATTTGCAAAATTGATCTTTCTTGTGCAATAGTTAATTTCGAAATTATATTTCGCTAAAGAGAGAGTCTATCGCGTTTAACAACAATTTAGCGTTGTTATCTTTATAAAGTAGCGCAAATTGTTATAATTTGTTAGTACAATAATTAAATAATAGCTCTCTTTAAAATAATATTTTTATTGCTTAAATCTCGTAATAATTACGAGCAACTCTTAATTATAAATTTTGTATTGTGTTTTTGCAAGAATTATTTTTCTTAAATAGAATGCAATTAAGTATTACGTCGTCTATTTAACTTCGCTTACGTAATATATTAATTAAGAGAAAATAGCAACAATAACAAATTCTAAGATATTTATTTTAATACAAATATAATTTTTGAAATTAAAGTACACTAACATAAATATTTGCGTAAAAACAATAATAAGTTTCTTAAATACTACTATAGTGTTCTTGTTAAATACAAAAGACTTATTTTGTTTTTCTTGCTTATTATTTTTTAGCAACTTTGTTAATACTTAAGTAATTTTTGTATAATATTAAATAAATTGTCTATAAAAGTTTGTAAATTCTAGAAATACTTAAAGCTTACAAAAAGTAATTAATTTAAATTACGTTATAATAGAGTTTACACAACGCAAGTTTATCAATATATCGTAATTGCTTATAATATATTTCAAGAATTTAATTAAGATTGTTATAAAGAAGCATTTCGATAGCTTAACATAAAGCTTATATAATCGCAAACGTGTTACGAGTCGCATGCTAATAAGTACTATTCGTTGCGCATCGCTCTTCATAAGACAATTAGAAAAAGAAGATCTATCAAACAAAATTAAGATAATCAAAAAGACTTAACTCTTAAACATCTTAAATTCGAATTAAGATAATTAAGATAATTAAGATTTTAAACATCTTAAATATCTTAAATCTTAAATGATGAAAAGATATATAACTTTCGAACGCGACTTCTTTATAAATCGTATTTAACTTATCTTAAGTCTTTATTTATTGTTACGACTACAAAGTTGCAATCTCTTATTATTAAATAATTGCTTGCATTGCCTAAAGACGTCTACAAATTTCTTCAAAGCACAAATTTCTTTTTAATATTTCTTGTGAAAGTATTAGCGTAACAATTTGAACACTCTAAGAATGTTTGTATTAAATCAACGCGTTTCTATCTTAAACATTAGCTCAACAACATTACGTCGATTCTCTATTAATGAAAACAACAAAATAAGAATTAACAAATCTAACGTCTATTATAAAGATCGTATTAACCTAAAGAATTAACTTATGTAAATAAATATTTATTTCATCTTCTATCTTGTTTTAGCGAACAAAAAAACGATTTTCGCATTAACATTTCTTAAAGAAAGAGCTTAACATTAATTCAAATCAAATTTACGCAAGTATTTAAAAAATTATGACAAAAATTCTCGTACAATGTTTACGAACTTCGATAATTTTAAAAAAGAACTTCAAAGAATTTTCGAAACATTTAACGAGAAACAAATTATAAAAAAAGTAATTTAACACTTAATTTAACGAATCTTTGCAATAGACTACTTAGCAAAATTTCAAAAATATGTTAATTTTATCGAATGAGACGATGTCGCATTTATGATAATGTTTTGACGAAATTTTAAGAACAATCTTAAGAACGAAATTATGCGCGATAACAAATTTATCAACGACATGTTTGATCTCATCGAAGTATTTATCAATTTCGACAACAAGCTATATAAAAGAGCTATAAAAAAGCGATACAATTAATTTCACGAAAGAGTAGAAATCTTCTTTGAGTTAACGATCAAATATTAGTAGAAAGAATTTCGTTTTAATTAGAAATACAATAATCTAAACTATTGTGAATCTACATCTATGAAATTGAATTTTATTTAACAACGCAAAAAAAAAAATTTAGAAGAAAGCAAAATAATAAATCTTAAAAAACGTACTATTTATGTGACAAATCGAATCACTTCGCAAGAGATTATCGATTACGAAACTTAATAAATCGTCGACAAATCAATGTTATGTTAAGAGAAATACTTGATAATCAAGACGACATTAGATTGATCATTGAATCGAGAATCGATATTAACTTTCTAACTTGACTCAAATACTCGATATCAACATTGTAACTCGACTCAAATACTCGATATCAACATCGTAACTCGACTCAAATACTTGATATTAATATCGTAGTTCGACTTAATATCGATTCGATTTCTAACTTGATTCGAGTTATCGACTCGAATCGCCAAGCAATCGAAAACGTTGTCATAATGTCAAAAATTTCTATTTTTGAATTTATTATTTCACGACTTTCGAGAGATTTATGCGCCAAGAATAAAACAATTTTCTTCTTTATTATTTTCTCGTCATCTTTATTATTTTATTGCATTATTTTATTGCATTACTTAATTGCATTACTATGCAACATTTTAAGAAAAAAATTATAAGATTTAATACACAATTCATGTCTACAAATTCTACTACTAAATCGCTTCATGTCTTGGCGAATCGAGTCGAAAATTCGAGTTAATACTTGATATTAATATTATGATTTAACTCGAATACTTGATATTAACATCGTAATTCGAATTGACTTTTCGATATTAAAATTTTAACTCGACTCGAATCTTGACGAACTAAGAATTTGACTCGAACTTAATGACCCAACTCGACGCGATTAGTTTAGACGACATCAAAAAGCAAATCGACACAAAGACAAACATTCTCGAAACTAAATTAAATGACAATTATTATCTAATGAAGAATTTAAATCAATTATAGAAAGTTCTAAATTAAACATCATTAGACAAGACATTCGCATTTACGCAAAAAGTTAATTAAGTACTCTAGAAAACTATTAAATCTTATAGCTTAATTATCGACTTAAACGAAGAGTATAACTAGAAAAATTTTCACGAATGCATAAAAGACATTATAAATCATTTCGAGACTTTAGTTAACTCATCGAAAGTCATAAACGAATGCGAAAAGAAGCTAAAAAGCAATGTCATTATAAAAAAAAAATATTTGACATTATAATGAGACAATTGAATCTTATAGCATACGTAGATCTTAATTGAACAATTTGTTACGACGACTCATGCTAAACTTATCTAAAAGAAAAGAACGAAATTAATTAATTTTCTAGAAAGTTAAAGTTAACAATTTAACAACAAAAGAAAGCTTAGCGCAAATAGACGTTTAAAGCAAAAGTCACAACATAAAAGCAAGAAAAAGTTCAAAAGTTTTAGTAAAAAATAAATCAAAGAAATGCAATATATTAGCTTAATAATAGCAACTAAACTTAACAACGCACGCACAATATTTTATCATATTAATTAAGATCAACGATCGTTAATTCACAACAATAATCGATTTTAATGCAATAAGTAATTTTATAACTAGAGCTCTTGTAAAAAGAAAAGAGTATTTTACTTAAAAAAAGCTTAACGCTTACAATTTAATAATTGTAGATAAAAATTCATTATTCGCAAGAAATGAAAAAGTGAACAAAGAAACGAAATTACTATCAATAGTTATTTAGCAACATCACGAGAAACTAATCTTTAATATAGTAAGAATAATTATTTACGATATTCTTTTAGAAATGTCTTAATTGAAGCAACACAATCTAGAAATTGACTAAAATATACAAATACTTAAATTTGCGCAATGTAATTACGCAATTCACATCTAATCTACGCATCGATAGCGTTTAACAATAGATAAAAGATTAAATCGAAACTTAATCACAAGTAACGAATTTGTATTTTCGCAAAAAAACGATTTAATAAAATTTGACTCGACAAACATTGACAAAAATCAACTAGATTACGAAGTCAAAATAAATGAAAAAAACTACGAATCTTTTAAGAGTTCTAAATTATTTAATATAACGAAGAAATTACTAAAACACATATTTCGAATATACAACAATTGAGAGCATTTATTTCAAAAAAAGAAAACGATCGAGATTTTATCTAAACATTAATTGTAAAATTACGAGATTAAACTTGAACTAAGCAAACAACTCACATTTAAACTTATATATGTTTTATTTGAAAAAAAGTTAGAAATTCTTCGCGAATATCTAGCAAAAAACGAGAAAAAAGAATTTATAAAAAAATTCTAATTATAAACAAGATATTTAATTCTCTTTGTATTTAAGAAGAACGAAACTTTTTATTTATGTGTCGATTATTAAAAGCTAAACAATATTACGATAAAAAATTGATACTCATTACTTAACATTAACGAACTTCAAAATTAATTGTTCGAAATGAAGTACTTTATTAAACTAGATTTACAAGAAATGTACAATTAGATTAAAAAAAATAAAAAATAAATAAAAAATAACTTTTCGTATACGATATAAATTATACAAATATACAATAATGTCGTTCGAATTTACGAACGTCTTAATAACGTATTAAAAAATAATTAATGATGTATTACGACAATATTTGAATCAATTTGTTATAATATACTTGAACGACATCATAATTTACTCAAATATTTTGAAAAAACATATAAATTATATTTTCAAAGTACTAGAATGTTTAAATAAGAAAAATCTACATCTTAAACTAAAAAAATGCGAATTTCATAAAAAAAAAGTTAACTTTCTTGAATTTATTATTAAATAACATGAAGTACGCATAAATCTCAAAAAACTACGAACAATTAAAAAATGAAAATTATCTATTAACGTCAAAAAAGTTTAATTCTTTCTAAATTTTATAAATTACAATAAAAAATTTATCAAAAATTACTTCGCTAATGAAATATTATTAACGAATTTTACGAAAAAAAAAGACGTTATAAGCATAAAATTGACGAAAGAAAAATCATTTTAAAATCTTAAATTAAAATGTTTAAAAAAATTAGAATTAAAAATGTACAATTTACGATTGTTAAACAAAATTAAAATTAACGCATTAAATTTAATTATCGATGCATACTTTAATTAAAAGCATGAAAATATATAACACTTAATAATATATCTCTTGAAAAAATTCTTATTAATTGAATGAAATTATAATATTTACGACAAAAAGTTATTCGCTATTGTAGTTTCTCTAAAATTATGAAAAGTATATATCGAAAAATTATTAGAACTTACGATTTTTACAAATTATAAAAAATTTTACATTTTATTATTATTAAACAATTTAACAAAAGACAAATGCGATAATTAAAGTAACTTGAACAATACAAGTTTAAAATACAATATATATTAAACAAAGATAATAATAAAGCAAACGCATTTAGCAAAAAAAGTAATTATATAAAAACGAAGAAATTGTTTAATTACAACATACTTAAGATTAACAAAAACGAATCATTATTAGCAAACAAACATAAGCTAAATGTTATTTTACGAATACTTAAAGACAATAAAAAAGAGTTTTTAATAAAGAAAGAAAAACTTCAAATATTTATCGACAAAATTGACGAATGTATAAAGAAATATTATGATAAATCATTGCAAAAGCATTTAAAAGTGATCAAAACTCTTTAACTTTTATGTTAACATTATTAGTTTCTTTAAATGAGACAAGTTGTCAAAGTATACATTAAACGATGTCTTAATTATTAGTAAAACAAACATGATACACATGCGAACTATAACGAAATTCAATATTAGAAATTACTTGAATCGTTATGAAATAAAGTTATAATAAACTTTATTATTAAGTTGTTTAAATCGACGAACTTAGCAATTGAAGACAAATATAATTTAATATTAATAATGATTAACAAACTTATTAAGTATTTATATGTTATCGCATGCAAAAAGAAGTTAATAGCAAAACAATTAAAATACATTGTATTAAATCGACTTATACGATATCACAATATACTCAAGAAATTAACTAGTAACAAAGACAAACTTTTTACGTCTAATTATTTAAAAACGCTTTTATCAATGTTAAAAACGAAACTTAAAATGTTCATTATTTATTATTCGATCATAAATAATTAAATAAAGCGAACAAATCAAAGTTTAAAGCAATATCTAAGATATTACGTTAACAATATTTACAACAATTGAGTATCACTTTTATTTATGACTCAATTAACACTAAATGCAAAGATTTCGAATATTACTAAAATAACATTATTCTTTGTTAATTATAACAAAGAATTTAATCTCTTTAAGAAAGAACAAAAGCATCTATTAACACAATTAATCATCGAGAGAATAGCGATATTAAAAAAGATATACGACAATATCTCAAAAATGCAAGAGAAGTTGATCAAGTATTAATACAAAAAACGAAAAACAATATCTTAATTGAAAAAAAAAATATATATATATATATTTTTTTTACGAAAAATTTTAAAATAAGAAAGTTAAACAAGAAATTAAATTATATCAAAGTCGAATCGTTTCTTATTAAGAAGACAAAAAGATTAGTCAATTACAAATTCGATTTATTTAAGAATGTTAAAGTATTTCTAATATTTTGTATCTTATTGTTGAAATTAACGAACTCAACTACGTCTCTACAAGACACGTTTTATTTTTACTCACAAAAAAAAAATATAAAATTAAGAAAATTCTACAACAAAAAGATTAAAAATATCTTATCAAGTGAAAAAAATATTTTATCTTCGAAAACACATAAAAGTCACTCAAGAATCTAAAGAAGTGCCTTAACAAATTGCGACGATTTCGTTAGCGACAAAATCACTCATAAGAGTCGACAAAGCATCAAAGAATAAGAGAGCGAACAATGAAAAATCGATAATAGTATCAAATAGAGCTTTGAGCGTCTCTTTAATACATTTGATTTCTTCTTCGTCATTTTTGATCTTTAAAATATTTTTCGACTTCGCATTACTTATATTTTTTACACGACAAAATTAATGTTTTTTTTGTTTCGTCTTTCGCGCAATTCTTAGGCGCAATTTTGTTATTTTATCATTTAGCTTTTTAGCTTTTGAAATAGCTTTATTCATTTCTTGATAATTAGAAGTCAAATCACATTTTCGATTCTTTTGATAACACTTTTTACACTTGAGATATTTTCTATTTATTTGACAAGATACGTCAAATGAGACGCAAATTCGACAAAGGCGCATTGTAAAAAAGACGTGCTTATAGCGACAATTAACAACGAAATTGCGACGTTGTTTAGTGATTAACTTGATTAACATAATAAGAAAGAATAATGATTTCGAAATAAAAACTCTTAAAGAGAAGAGATGATGTTACGAGTCGCGTGCTAATAAGTATTATTCTTCGCGCATCGCTCTTCACAAGGCAATCAAGAAGAGAAAGTCTATCGATAGAATTAAGATAATCAAGAAGGCTTGACTTCTAAACACCTTAAATTTGAATCAAAATAATTAAGATAATTAAGATTTTAAACATCTTAAACATCTTGAATTTTAAATGATAAAAAGATATATAACTTTCGAACGCGACTCTCTTATGAATCGTGTTCAACTTATCTTAAGTCTTTACTTATTGTTACGACTACAAAGTTGCAATTCCTTGTTATTAAGTAATTGCTTGCATTGTTTGAAGACGTCTACAAATCTCTTCAAAGCACAAATCTCTCTCTAATATCTCTTGTGGAAATACTAGCGTAACAAAGCGTTTAAGAACTTAACAAACGCAATTCTAATGTCTCTTCTATATCTTTAAGTAGATCAAAATATTGTTAAGATATATTACACAAATATAATCAATTAACTCTTGTAGTACTTTATTAATTTAAAATTCAAAGACAGCTAATGCATTTATTAATTTAAATAATATTATTGCGTATTCGAAATAATTATATCGTGTTTAAAAAGCAATCTTTTATTTATTGTCTTAAGAAATACGAATTCGATAATAAGCGTTTTCAAGATTTAGCTTTGTAAAGTAGACAATATTAATTAAACAATTTAGCGTCTTCTTAATTAAAGACAAAGAACATTTGTTTTTAATAGTTATAATATTAAGATTATAATAGTCGATATAATATCTTAAATTGTTATTGCTTTTTAATACGAACAACATTAACATATTAACAAAACTAATAAACTTACAAATTTTATTGAGCGTCAAATTCTTTAAAAGATACTTTTGCAAAATATCTAGTTCTTTCTTGAAAAGAGAATATAGTAGTTTGTAGAAAAACTTTTTATTTAATAGTAGATTAATACTATAATTCTTTTTCTTATAATTAAGAAGAGTAAATGCGTTCTTTAAATCAAAAATATTATTATAGTTTTTGATGTTTTGTATCTTCTTAAGAATATTGCGCAATTAAAGCTTTTTGTTTGCATTAAGATTACAACAAATACAAACAAATACAAAAACAAATTTCTTGAACTTCAAGAAATCTTTTAAGAATTTTAGCACAATTATCTTCTTAATAACTTGATAGCGTTAAGTTAATATATATTAATTGACATATAAGTTTGTCTTTATCATTTAGAGAAAATTAATAATAATATTGTGTGCAATATTGTCAAAGACGTAAAAGATTTGCTTCAAGACATACTTACATTTTTTATTATTACAAATCTTGATTTTTGCAATATAAATTTTTGCAAATCGAGTCTTCTAAGTTGTAAATGCTTTTGCTTTAATAGCAAGATATTAAGTCTTTTCGAAATATTATAACTTTGTTAATTGTTTGCTAATACAATTAACGTAAGCGCCTTTATAAAGAAAATCTCTTTATTTATATTACTTTGTGTTAACAAATATCAATAGCTTTGCGAAGAGCGTTTTTGCTTTGTACTTTTGATTTGCAATTGCAACTACAATTGTTGCAAACCTATCTAATTTCTTAACTTATTAGAGACTTTCTCAAAAATAGATTGCGACAAGAGCGTATTTTAAGCGTTTGTTGCAAAGCTCGATTAAGAGTTTTCTACTATATTTACTTACGTTTTCTTAGAAGATTTAAAACAATTTCTTGCAATGTATTTTTTCTTTTCGCAATTATAGTAAATGCGCTTATCTCGCACAATATTGTTAACTCTTCTTAAGCTACAAAGAGAAAGCTTGTTAATGCTTTCTTAACAATTTTCAATTGCAAAGACGTCGCAAGTTTTATTTGTCAACATAGTTTTTTCTTGTCTTTAACTATAAGAACTCTCTTTGAAATTGCAAGATTTAAAGAATAATTCTCTTTTAAAAAATTTATTTAGTATTTTGAATCTTAAGAATATTGTACTTTTTATGCGTTGCGTTAACGCGACAAACGTATTTCTCATTTCAAGATTTTAAATTATGTTGTTAAATTTTTTTCGAAGATCTTTTCTTATGTTATGCAAGAGATAATTACATTGTTAACGTTTAATATATTTGTTAAAATTTGTTTCGAACGTTTTAAGATATATTACGAAGTTATTAACGTTTTGCGACAATTGTTGCTTTAACATTCTTATATTATTGAGAGAAAACAAAACAACAATTCTTTAAGTTCTCGATAAAATTAACCAAATACTTAGTAAATTGCTTTTAATTTTATTTCTTAATTTTGTTTTTGTTTTTGTTTTTATAATTCTTTTATTGCGATGCAAACGCATCGCGAAGAAATTGTTAAATTTCACAAATCTTTGTAACTTCTTTTAAGAATTACTCTTTATTAACTTCGAAAAAGTTTCTAGTACTTCAAGTTTAATTTTTTTATTTCTTAAAGTTCTTTCTATAATATAAATTTAAATTAATCGATTTTATAAATTGTGCAAAGCGTTACTTTTTAAGCGTTAATTTATCGTTTTTGTTATTAAAGTTGTTTTCGCAAAAGCAACACAAACTAGATACTTTAACTTTGTTTTAACAAAGAAACTCTTCGAAATATTTGTTTCTTACTTAAGCAATACAAAAATTTTGCTTTGTTTAAAGTCTACATTTCTTTGTTTGCTTTTCAACAAATAGCTTTTTATAATTAATATCTTTATTAAATAATAATAACGATACAATATTGTTGTTTTGCAAAGACTTTTTTTGTAATATAATCTCGAGACTCGTAGTTAACGCAAGTTAAATTCTCGTATTGTTCTCGTTCTTTAATTGCTAAGATGTTGTAGCATTGTCGTTATTATCTAGATTTTGTTTGGTATTGCGTATTGTATTAATTATTTTGTCGAACAATCGATCTTATAGATTGAGACAAATTAATACTATAAGATTGTGTACGAACGTATAACAAGATATTGCTATATTGGCGCAAACAAGATAAGATTATATAATATATAAAACTATAGTTTAGAGAGACATTAATTCGTAAGAATTCTAGAAGAAAATTCTTAAAAAGAAAACTTTGCATAACGTCAAATCGCTACTACAAGAACTTAACATTAACGTATTTATTAGATTATTGATTGCTAGCATTACATTTATTGTCTTCAATGCAAACAACGTTACTTAGACGATAAGATCGCGAAATATAAATACGTTACGAAGCTTTATCAATAGACGTATCTTTGTCTTCTTAAATTTCTATTTGTAATTGTAATATTAATTAATAAGAAACTTGTCTAGCTTAACGTTTACAATTATATATAGATTGTCTACGCAAGTAACGTTAATAATATAAAGACAACTTGCAATCGTTATCTATTAATAAAAAATTAAAGCTTCTATTTAACTTGATAATAAGCGTTTTCGTTACGCAATAAGAAGATATTATAGAAGTGCAACATCTTGTCAATAAAGCACTTAGTTTACTTTCTACGTCTAAATTACAAATATTTCTCGAAATAGTCAAATATATTTAGTTTGTGTCTAGATATGTTATGTACGTTGTAAAGGGATTGAATTTTAGCTATGAAGAAAGTCTACCTAATATATAGGACGCGCTAAGACGCGCCTTTCTAATTAGGATTGTCGATCAAGAAAGCCATGCCAATAAGAAAATATCATAACAACATGTTAGCAAAAGAGAAAAAGACTAGCGTTCTCGCTAATACTATCGCCTTTCATGTTAGATATGTCTTGTCATGTACTTCATAAGAGTTCTATCGCGTCGAGATAAATCGTAATCGTTTACTACGACAAAAAGAAAGAAAAAACGTTCGACGTAATAAACGATAAAGAAAGCGTAAATTGTAATCGAACAAAAACAACAATTATAGAATTTCTAAGAATTGTAAGATCAAAATTTTGCTACGCTTATTTTTCAATTGCAAACAATGTTGTTAATTTAAAATCTTGTTTTGTCTTCTTCGTAAATAATATACGATCGCGACGATAATAATTTGTTTTAATATCAATATTTTTACTTTCGTAGTTCTTTACTAGATCAATGCAATTATCTAACTTAATAATGCTTCTTTATTTATTTTATTTCGATCTATATCTCTTTTATTGAAATAAATATTGTGCGATCTTCTTGCTATTATAGATACGCATGCGTTTGTTTACGATTCGTTCTATCTCGTAGAACTTCTATCGAGAAATGTCGTCTTTTGTCTCTATAATATCAAAATAATTCGAACAAGAACAATCGTAGAAGTTCGAGAATAACAAACAAAACTTTAGTTGAGCAACGAAAATAATCGAATAAATTCTTTAGTGCGACAACAATTCGAGAAGATATGCAAGACAATCGATTCTTTTCGCAATTAGAAAAGAATTATATCGTTTAAATAATATTTTCTTGCTAGATTTGTCGAATAGATAATAATTATAATTGAGACGCAAATAGACATAATTATTTGATTTAAGCATCAACGACGTATGTCGTACATCGTAATAGATCTTTGCTTTAGCGTTAGCAAATATCGTAACGTCTATTGCTTTAACACGATATTTAAGACGCTTATTAACGATATTATTGCGTACTAGATTGTCGTCATAAAGAAGTGAAAGTGCTTTCTTAATCTTAAAGTCGTAGATTATCTCATTTGACGCTATTTTGAAAAATTAATAACAACGTTAAGATTGTTATTTAATTGTGCTTGCAAGATAAGCAAGATTTGTCATTAATCAATATTCGAATACTTGATAATCAAATATTTAATAACAATCTTTATTGTCTAATTAAATCGTTTAGAAGACTCGTTCGTTTAGAGATAATAAGCAATGCTAGTAAATAGAGAAGTCTCAAGTTGACGAAATATCTCTTTTTAGAAGTCGAAGATAAATTTTGAATCTTTGTCGAAAATAATTGCTTAAAACATCTCTCAATTTGCGATTTATAAACGTTCTAAAACTCTTTTTGCTTAGATTGCGACAAAATTCGTAACGTACTTAACAAGCAATTGTAGACGACGATTAAACTTGTCGATAATAATAAGTAGATAATCGAACTTATTTGAAAGATTAATTACGAAATTTATAACGACAATGTAAAAGAAGTGCGATATCGTGAAAATTAACATCAATTCTTTATAAGAGCGATGACGTTTGATTTAATTAATTTGACAAGTCGAACAATGTTCTACATAAATGCGAATTTTTCGCAATAAGCGAGAAATAAATAGCGTCTCGAATACTCTACTAAAGTATCAATAAATATTAGCGTAATAATTGTAATTATAAACGACTTAAAAAATCTCTTTCTTTAGAATTCGAAAAATGCATAGACAAAATTAATTATCTACGATATAATAAATAAGATTATCGCGAATTTGAAAGTCAATGTTAATAAGAAATTTTCGCGACACTACTTTATTATCAAAATTAACATTACTATTTTTTTGTTTTTTTTGAGAAACGACTTTTTAGATCGTAAAGCATAATAAGAAGATTGCGCTATAATTTCTTCTTGATGTACTTATCAAGAATCTTGTTCTTGAATTTTGAAATTATAACAATTAGAGTGTCTTAATAGACATATATCTTCAATAATTCTAAATTTATGCATTTATTGTAATACGTGTTTAAATCGAGTGTTTCAAAATCGTTAGAATTTATTTTTATAGAAAATTTCGTCAATAATCGTAATAATGCATTAGAAATAACGTGTAATTTATCAAGACAATATTTTATATTTAGACGAAATTGTAACAAATATATAAATGCTTTGATCAAACGAAGATTAAGCTTGTTCGTACTACTTGAGCTTAGTGTAATCTAACGTACTATAAAGAAATTGACAACGTAATTCGTAAATATTACGATACTTTCTAAGAACGTCTCGATTATATAGCGAATTCTCTTTATTACTTATATTAAATTAGTTATTTCTAACTTCGTAAATCAATATCTTGACTCTATCGAATTAAACAATCAATTGAAAAAAAGAATAAATTCAATATTAATACGACGAGATTTCGCGAAATCGACATCTATCTTTAGATAATAAATTATTGCATCAAATTCTCGTTGCTTTGACGCGTCAATGTCGATATATAAGATGCGAATTTTGTCAAAATAAATTAGAAAGCTTGCGTGCGAGAAGAATTTCTATAACTAACAATAGAAATTTAATTTATTATTAGTAGAAAATTCTAGAATTGTTCTTTGACTATAGATCTTGCAAATTCTATTCTTATTTAAAAAGAATAAGTAAAGTAGTATTATTTTACAACATTGCAAGATCTTTGTCTTTTGAGCATAGTAAAAAATATATTCGCGAAGTTATTTAGTTAATTCTAGATAAAGTTCTAGATTCGTCAACTTATAAAAAAAATAAAAGTCTTGATAGCAACAATCTTGTTCGCGACGACAATAAAATCGAAAACGTCAACTTTTTGATTTAGAAGTATTACAATAGAATATTCTAGATAAGATTTCTTCGTCGATAAGATAACTTCTTTGCTATCAAGTAAGTCAAATATCGTATAAAGATGTTCGACATATTTATTAAGCATTTTGCTAAAGATAACAATGTTATTTACGTAAGCACGCGCGAACAATCGATAAAATCGAAGCATGTTGTCAATTTGTCTCTATACATAAGAAGAGAAATTCTTGAATTTTATAATTGTTACATTGAATTGTTTCTAATTGCGATATAAAACGACAATAAATTTATTGCGATTCGAAATTCGAATCAATTATTAATAAAAAAAAATCGCAACATCTATTACGATAATTTATAAACAATCGAAAATCAAAGTCGTAATGTTTGATTGCAACAATAAGAAATATACGTTAGTAATAGTAATTTTGTTCAAGTCTTGTATGTCGATTATTATTCGTTCTTTTCTTATTAATATCTTATTAGAATGTTTAATAATTCGTTATATTACGAAAATCGATTATTTAAATTGTGTCGATTAAGTAATATGTTGCGTGCGTTCTTAATTATAAAGTGTGTTAAACTTCTTGTTCACAAATTCGCGATTTGCAGAATTTAATAAATAAATCTTTGCAACGTCGATTTTGATAACATTAGACTTAAGTATAATAGACATTTAGTTTTTCTCGAGAATGTTTATTGTTCTCTCGATATTCTATTATAGTAAAGAATAGTTGTCGACGATCGTAACAATTTGATTTCTTATCATTTTAATAATTTCATAACGATATATCTCATTAAGATAGTAGTTTTGTTTCTTAAGATAACTGTAAGGTGCGAGTGCGCCTGCTGCTCGCCGGCGCACTAAGGTGTGAAAGACGTGAGGTATGATAGGCTTTCATTACTATGCCCCAACTATATGGGGTAGATAGTAGTAAGACTAATCGTTCAAGAACAACGAGGGACGAGCTTCCTCCCTATCTAATACTCGCCATGACGTGCGAGCCTGCTCCTCGCTTTCTAACCAGAAAAGGGGAGCCGTGCGATCCGGGGCTTCCATAGACAGCCGGGATCACGTGCCCTGCCATACCCTGAGGCGCTAGCGCGCGGGTGGCGCTATGGCATTACAATAACGAACAATGTTGTTATAGACGCAAGCAATGCTTTCATAGTTAATAGCAATAACGTAAATTGTTTTGCTAACACAATAATAAAGCACGCGATATAGATTGCGAATGTTGCGACATTAAGATTTAGAACTTTCTTAAATTATAAATTAAATTTCGAAGAAAATTCAATTGCAAGATAATTATACTTTAACGAAACAACGTAACAATTCTCTTCTTTATACTTATAAACAAAGTTAAGACAAAAATTCTTAAATATAGTAATCGCTTTAAAAGAAACATTATTGACATAAATCGCACAAAGATTAACGTCGATAATATAAAATAAAATTTTATTATTAATATCGAATCTATTAAAGTCTTTCGTCGAAATAAATATTAAATTACGTCTCTTAGAAAGCTTCTTATTACGAAGTCGGAATAAAAATTATAGTGTTAAAATCTACAAAAACAACGATCTTGCTAAAGACTCTTACTATTCTCTTTATCTTATTTTTGATAAAGATAATTATTATAAGAATTTGCATTTTGCGACAATTGTCAATATAAAGCATTTCTCGTTTGTAATCAATAATTATTTATTCAAAATCTAAAATGTCTAATTCGATAAAAAAATTTGCTTTAAGATTATCGACAACGTAAATGTGACAACGAATTTTCTCAATTACGATTTTCTCTAAAGTATTTTACTTTTCTAGTAAGAAAATTTTCAAAAAAGTATATTCTAATAAAAACATTATAACATTTTTAATATTGCAAACGCGAATTAATTGCGCGATGCGATTAATAATATAATAAGAGATCTTGTTAGCAAAAAAGTCACAATTTATTATTGACATAATGTATTCGAAGTCGAATGTAAAATTATCGTCGTTTTTTTTACTTAGCGAGAGCACTATTTATGTTCTTTATGTTGTCAATCGTATTATTGTTCTTAATTGCTCTAATAAAATTCTTGACGATAATATAGTGTTAGAAGCAAAAGTTTAATTCTTGCAATTCTTTAAATAGAACGACAAAATATATTATCTTCGCGTTATCAAAATGTAATTCGATAACAATAGTATTGTCTTTTATTTTAATTAGAATAACAATAATTTTAATTTACAAAAACGCAAGTGCTTATATAGTTTATTGCGAAAAAGAAATTTCTTATTATATTGCTAACAATAAATATTACGAACACGAAATTTCAAGATTCGCAAAAAATATTTTTCTACGTCGTAATTATTTTGATCGTAATATTTATAGTCGAAGTTCTTTGCAAATTGCTCTTCAATGTTATGCTTTTCTTGTTTCGAAAATTTCGAAACATCGTCGTTTTCGTAATTACTATAATTAGAATTAAGATTCTTGTTTTCGTCTACTTTATTATAATAAGTATGTTGATCTTATTATTGACGTTATAATTGTGTCTAATTGTTGTAATTATTAAATAAACAAAAAGATAAACGTTGTTGTTGCTAAAAATTTAACGCGTTTAAAGAATTTGCTTGCATAGATTGTTCATTGTTTTCTAATAACTAATCGCAATCAACTTGTTTTTGCGTCGATATTAAGATGAAATTTTGTCTACTTTAATAGTTAAAGTATTTATTAGATTGCAATAACTAATCTTGTAAGATCGACTATAAAGATTAATAAGTACGATTTTATAAAACAAGTTAATAAGAAGTCTAATATTGAAAGAAAGTTCAAAACTAATAAGAGATAGAAAATTGAATTCGTAAAAAATTGAAATTGTTAAATTGCATTTCGCTATTGTTACGATATTCTTTGTATTGATCTTAATCTTAAAATCGAAATAAATTGTTATTAAGACAATTAAAATTACTTAGCTAACAATTTTCTATCGAAGCAAAATATTCTTTATCGCGATATTTAGCATCTAGATTCTATTAGATCTTCTTGTTATTTTTCAATTTCTATAGAAAAACGTTCATAATAATTTGTTCTAATAGTTTGATAAAATTACGACGAAATTCTAGTTTTAGATTATTGTAAATAAGATAAATCTAAATAAACATAATTATGTTTGCAAATTTCGCTACTCTAATAATAATTTGAGCAAATTCGAAAGACTCTCGTTTGCGACGAACGTCTTTTATAATATAGCGCTCTTTTGTCATTGTTGTTATAGCGATTAACGAAGATTCCTTAAATCTCTTAAGTAATGCAAAAGATTACTTATTAACGTCGTTTTCTAACTTTATCAATTTCTTTTGCTCTTTAGTAAGCACTTTAGTATATCAAGCAAGAGCATTGTCGCGTAAGCAAGTGTACAAATTATTGCTAATATCCGCTTCTTGTCGCACACATACTTCACTACTTGTTTCAGAAACGATCTAATGATTTCAGTTCCAATGTTGCCAAATTACTCTTAAGGTGGAATGCTTACACTTTCATTTATAGTACAAAATTCGTTCTTAATTCGTTCGATAAAAAGATAAACATTTTAAAAATAAATATTTTTATCGATATGTTCTATAAGATTATCGATAACGACGAATTTATTGTTATACATAAAATCAAAGAAATCGACTTTAGAGAAATTTCATCAATAATTATTCTTGTCGTTCTTGATAAAATCTTAAGAATCGACAAAATTAACAAAATTAGCAAAATTAGAAATAGTAGTTCGTGTTGTTCTTATAAGAGTCTACAAGACATTTTATTGTTGTTCGAAGAAGTTGATTTCTTCTTAGTCTAACATAATAATAAATAATAAAGTAAATGTAAACTTCTAAGAGATGTTTTCGAAATTAATTGTTTAACTAGTTGAATTGCTAGAAATCGTCGATAAGTTAGACTTTTCGATCGATAATATTAGTAGACGATTAACGAAGCCTAAATTTATAACTAAATAATAACGTTCTTCTCGTAAAGTAAAAGACGTACTAATCGAAATATTATCGATAAAGTAAGACTTTTTTCGTCTAGATAACGTTATTGTATCTAGTCTCTTAACATCGATTTGTTTCTTTTAAATATAATATTTTGCAACAAAAGTTTTAATGTTTGCGATAAGTTAAATTTAATGGATAGCTTATTTAACAAAATATTATTGCAATTCGAAAGATTGTGTTTGTTATATAATTCAACTAATAGACTTGCGAATAATAACAAAACAAAAACGTTCGTTCATAAGACTAGTAACAATAACTTTTGTCTCAATATTAAGATAAAGTAAGTTTGCTATTTTTAGATAATCGTAAATTTGAAAGATTCGAGTAAGCAAATAGAAAAAGAATGCTACGATAGAGATAGTTATTTTTTTGTCGTAGTTTAGAAGATTGTTGCGATAGATACTTCGATACTTTCGTAGAGCTTCGTAGAAGAACTACGAAATAAAGAATTTCTAATAATAAGAAATTTTTGACGAAATAAAAAGATTGTAACAAGAGTTTTGATAAACTTAATTATTTGAATGTTACGAAAGTAAGTTATCAAATAATAGAATTGCTAACATGAAACATCGCGACAATACTATAGTTGATTTGATAATTGTTAGAAGATTAACTAATAAAGAATAGAAATCTTAATAGATAAGTGTAAGATGCGAATGCGTTTATTGCTCGTCGACGCACTAAGATATGAAAGACGTGAGATATAATAAACTTTCATTACTATGCTCCAACTATATAAGATAGATAGTAGTAAGACTAATCGTTGAAGAACAACGAGAGACGAGCTTTCTTTCTATTTAATATTCGCCATGACGTGCGAGTCTACTTCTCGCTTTCTAACCAAAAAGAGAAGTCGTACAATTTGAGACTTTCATAGATAGTTGAAATTACGTGCTCTGCCATATCTTGAGACGCTAGCGCGTCGATGACGCTATAACATTACAATTATCTTCTCTCTTAGAGCACTAGTTTCTAGTGATGTAAGAAACTATATTAGTCTTATACAAAGCGAAGACGCCTATTAAGCGCTAGCGTTACAAGAGCTTATTAAAAATCTTCTCAAATCTCTTTGAGAATTGGAAGAAAAAAAGTCTCTTGTCTAATAGAAATTAGTTCATGCTTTAGTTCAACTTAATCTATAAAATAACGTAATGACAACAATGATAATTCTTGATAAGTTATTGCTTCGTCATCGTTGTTGTTAGAATTCTTAATAGAATTCAAAGTGAAGTCAACGTTGCGCAAACGTTGGATAAATCATAAACATAAATGTTGTTGTTTCTTTTTTCTTTTTTTTTCTTTTTTTTCACATTTTTCTTAATTGCAATTGCTTTTTTGTCGTAAATAAATTGTCGCAAAGACGACAATGCGTAAGACTTATATATATAGTGCAAATATTAAATTAACATGTTTTCATCTTTATTTTCTAAGAAATTAAAAGATTGAAAGAATAAGTAATTTTAACATCTTATTGTTTACGAGAACTAATATGTTATAGTTTGTAATAATCTCTTATGTATGACTTGCGTAAGCAAACGTGCATACGTTCGCGAGAAAAAAAATGTTTGCACTCATTGCAAAATTCTTTATCGTAAATCAAATCGCTACATTGTGATAAGTTTTGTTTGCGTTTACGATACAATAATTGCTAATGTTTATTAATTCGTTAAACGCTTTCGAGATCGAATAAAAGTTCTTATTATCAATTATCGTAAAACGTTCGAAATGAGAAATACAATTTTCAAATCGATAAAACGTTTACGAAAGAGTGTTATTCTTGAAATGAAAAGTTGACGACGCAATAAAGAGTTTATTTTATCGACGACGAATTGAACGCAATCTTGTATTCGTTGATTCGAACGCAATTTAATTTGTACTCTAGAGCGTCAAGTCAAATTCGAACAAAAGCTCGAAAAGACAAAAATAAATTGAAATAAAATTCTTATTAAGATGAAGCAATTAATCAATCTTTTTTTTGAGCGAATGTTAAAGATAAGCATTTTCGTTTGCTTTTTAACACATTTTTTTATTTATTTTAATGTGTTGTACAATGCATTGACATGCATTTAAAATTCGAAAAAGAATAAGAACGAAAACGAAAACGAATTGTCAATAAAAATGAAAAAGACAAAGTCGAAACAAGTTGTCTTCAAACTTGTCGCTAATTTAAATAAAATAAATTTGAAAAATTCTTTCGCAAAGTTTTACGATTTTGCGATTAAGTTTTTTCGTAACTCTAAGTTGTCGACGAGATTATCAAGTGATAATGTGATAAATTTTCATTTCATTTTCGTTTACGTTTCGTTCACTTACATATTTTTGAAAAATGAAGAACGCGAAGATGCGTATAAGCAACAAGAACGAATTTATGACGAAAATGAAGAAGATTGTACGAGTCAAATTTTTTACAATGTGACTTTCTTGAAAGAACTTAAGTGCTTCGAACAATTTCAAAGATTTATCTACGAATAACTCTAAGAAGTTCAACGACTCATTTTCGAATAAATTCAAGAATTTTCTTTAGTCTTCTAGGGCGAGTTTAATAAGTTGTTGAAAACTTGCTAAGTCGTTGCAATACATTATCGACTAATAAAAAACAATTAAATAGTTGTGTTTACGAATTATGTTTTAAGCATTTATGTTAAAAGAAACGATCTTATTATTTTTAGCATTTTGTGTAACGAAATGAAGAGATCTTTCTTCGTAAATCTAATTAAATACGATAGCAATGCGACGACGATTGCGCGATATTTTATCAAGTAAATCATTGTTAACATAGTCGTCGTTGTCGCAATATGCGTTGCGTTATCTTTTTTAACTTCGTTTGCTATGCGTTCGTTCTTCGAATTTTTTTCGCAATTTATTAATCTTATCAAGAAACTTTTTTTTTAATTATTAATTGTACTTCTTGTTCTAGTTTATTCACTTAATTTTATATTATATTTGTCTCTTCGACTTAATCTTGTCTAAAATCTCTTCGATCTCTTATTCGACTTCGTCATTAATAAGTTTCGAAACTTGCAACATTTATTTTGTTTATTCGTCGTCGACGCGATGCAAATATAACTTCAAGAGTGAAACATAAAAAGTATTATAAATTTAATAGATGTTAAATAAGATAAGGCGATAAATTTGCGTTTTACTCTTATTTTTAATTCTAAACGATTCGACATATTTGTGCGACATCTTCTTGCTAAATCTCTTTTGCTTTAGATTTTTAGTCAAGAGCATAATTAATTCTTTTATAGCAAAGCTCTTTAATTTATGTCTTTCATTGTAGTACTTCGCCTATTGCGCGATAGCGTTTTCAAGACGCTTCGTTAGAATTTTTTTTAAATCATAAAGTTGTTTTACGCGTTTCTATGTCAATAATATCTTCTTTTTGATAAAGTTGTTCTTAACTTCATAATAAATCTTTAAGTAGTAATTGTACATTAAATAGAACGACGAAGCCTTAATTAAGACGTAATAACTATTGTTATAGACAAATTTTGTCATTGGCAATAGATTAATTCATTTCGTCTATTTCGAGTTAACGTAAGTGCGAAGATAATGCTTAAGAATTTAATTTTGTCGTTCGATTAAATTATTTATCTAAGAATGAAAGACAATACTTAATCGTCTTTTAATTCGTGCATAAAAGCATATAACGAATTAGAAAACACTAGTGAAGACAAATTCTTTGTCGCTCACTATGTTAATTAACGTTTTAAAGCGTAAAACGATTTTATCGAAAAACATTTTCGTTAGCTTTGCGACATCGATCTTAATAATTACAAATATATATTTGATCATTTTTGTATAACGATCGACTATTACGAAGATTAAGTTATATACGATTTCACGACGTTTGTTTAACAACAAGCTTATTACAAAGTTTATAATAATTTTCTTTTATAACTTCTTTGCAACAAATAAGAATCAAAGCTCATTATACAACTTATGACGAGAAACTTTGATGCGTTGACAAATATCACATGTTTTAATATATGCTTTTATCTACTTCGCGTAAACGAATTAGAAATACTTTTTTTAAAATAAATTTAAAGTTTTCTTGATTTCAAAGTGTTTTGTCAAAGAGTTGTTATAATTTTTGCGAATTAACTTCTCTTTAACGATTGCATTCTTTAGAACATAGAGCAATTCATTATGTTTAACGAAATTCTCTTAATTTAAAGCTTATGTCTTTCGTTAACGACAAAACGATTTTTTGATTTCAATACAAATTTTTTTGATTTAAGTGTTTTTAGCTTGAAGATTTTTAATCAAGAATTTTTAAGATTTTTAAGATTTTTTATACGATTTCTTTGACATATTTTTAATCACTTTTCTTGAGATAACAATTTGTACATCAATTAGTTAAAATAGAAATGCTAATTCATTAAGAACTTTCTTTCTACTTCATGATTGCGAGATTTTCGCGTCACTAGTAAATATTCTTACTAATTGTAATACAAGAACTAAATCACTTGATGTTTCTCGTTCGCTTTGCGCTAGCGATTTTTCGTCAAACAATAACGTTAGCTTATTTTAAGATACAAGAGCTAAATTAATTGATGTCTTTCGCTTGCTTTGCGCTAGCGAATTTTCGTTAGACGATAGCGTCAATTTGTTTTGCAACGTCGATAGCAATCTTGTGTTCAATGACGAAATCTCTTTATAATTGAAATGTTTCAACAATTTATTCGTTAAATTTTTTTTATTTAAGCGATGAAAAATTTCAAAGTTATAGACGACTAATTTGAGCGTCTAGCGAGTTTGTCTTAAGTTTAGCTTCTTTTGATTTATAAATTCTTTAAGATTATTGTGATTCGATCACATCTCAATAGAATAAATATTGCTCTTTAGATAGTGTCTTCATTGCTTAAAAGCGACTACAATAGCTAGCAACTTCTAATTATACGTCTTATAATTTTGTTTCGTCGAAATCATTTTTCGCGATTAGAACGTTATTGAACGCTAATTTTCGTTGTTATCTTATTAATTTAGAATGCTCGCGATTGCAAAGTTAGACGCGTTAGTTTTTACTCTAATCTTCTTGCTTAAATTGTAGTGACAAAGTAGTAAAATTAACATAAAAATATCGCAAAGTAACGAAACGTTTGCTTTGCTTCATTCGATTAAACGAAAAAATTAAATTTCTTGTTATTCTTACTTTCTTTTAATAGATTAGTAAGAAAAATAACTTTTTTCGAATAATAATATATAAAGCGTCTATAAAAGTTTACGAAACTTAAAAACATTTAAAGCTCATAATAAGTTTTTGATTTAAATTACTTCTTAATTGTTTTAATTCTTTTTAAATTTAATTATACATCTTCTAGAAATACGATAAAGCTTAGAAATTCAATTTTTGTAATGTTAAATTTACACTTCTTTAGATTGATGTACAACGAATATTCGCGAAGACGTTCTAGCATTTATTTAACATAACGCTAGTGCTTCGTCGAATTATTGCTATACACTAGTATGTCATTCATATAAATTACCCAAATTATATTAATTAGCTCTCGTAATGTTTTATTGATGTAAATCTAGAAAGTTGCGAATGCGTTTGCTAGTTCAAATAACATAACTTAATATTCGAAATACTTATAACGCATGCGAAACGTCGTCTTCTATTTATTATCGCATTTAATGCGAATGCAATAATAGACGTTCTTTAGATTTAAGACGATAAAGCGCTTTGCTTCGCATAGACGATCTAACGTTTTCGTAATTAGAAACAATGAATAATAATTCTTAATAATAATTGCATTTAAATTTCTATAATTGACGCATAAATGTAATTTATCGTTCGATTTTAATACAAATAGAATAAAAGCGTTTACAAACGAAATTGAATGTTTAATTTAATCTTTAATTAACGCATCATTAAGATATTGTCGAAGTATTGCTAGCTCGTTTTGTGAAAAATTATAAAGAAACATAAAAGATAACTCTTTGTCGTTCTAAAACTTAATAATATAATTTTTTTTTCTTAATTCTAATAGAATTTTAATCAATTTATTATCATAGACATCTTTTAGATCTCTTAACTTCTTAGAGATCTTAGACTTCGCTAATTTTTTACTTAACGTCTTCGTAACTATTACGAGTCTAGCTTGGAACAACGTAGTATATAGTTTACGATGCAACATGTAGCACGAAGTACAACTATCTACAAGTTCGACGACTTGATAGACGAGCAATGTTCGACATATTCGTTAGCGAGTTAAGCGAACAATGTTCGACATGTTCGTCAACGAGTTGAGCGAGTAGTGTTTGACATGTTCGATAGCGAACTAAGCGAACAAACGAGAATCTCTTTAATATATAAATTCTCGAATACGACTCTCTTATAAATCGTATTCAATTTATCTTAAGTTTTGACTTATTGTTACGACTACTTAGTTGCAAATTCTTGTTATCAAGTGATTGCTTGCGTTGTTTAAAAACATCTACAAATCTCTTTAATAGCATAATTCTTTTTAATATTTTCGTGAGAAGTATTAGCGTAACATTTTGAACACTCTAAGAATGTCTATATTAGGTTAACGCGCTTCTATTTCGAACACTAGCTTATTAGTATCACGTCGACTATCGAACATAGAAGACGACAAGATTAAAATTAACAAGTCTAATATCTATCATAAAGATCGTATTAACTTGAAGAATTAACTTATGTAAGTAAATATCTATTTTATCTTCTATTTTATTCTAGCGAACAAAAAGACAATTTTTGCATTTATATTTTTTAGAGAAAGAGTTTAGCATTGACTTAAATTAAACTTACGCAAGTATTTAGAAAAATATTACGAAAATTCTTGTGCGATGTTCACGAATTTCGATAACTTCAAAAGAGAGTTTCGAAAAATCTTTAAAACATTTAACGAGAAACAAATTGCAAAAAAAGTAATTTAATATCTAATTTAACGAATTTCTACAACAAAATACGCAACAAGATTTTAAAAGTATGTCAATTTTATCAAATGAAACGATGTCGCATTTATAACAATGTTTCGACGAAATCTTAAGAACAATCTTAAGAACGAAATTATGCGTAATAACAAATTTATTAGCGATATATTTGATTTTATCGAAGTAGTTATCGATTTTAACGACAAACTATATAAGAGAGTTATGAAAAAACAATACGATCAATTTCACGAAAAAGCAAGAATCTTCTTTGAATTAACGATCGAATATTATTTGAGAGAATTTTGTTTTAATCAAAAGTACAATAATTTAAATTATCGTAAATTTGCATTTATAAAACTAAATTTTACTTAACGACGCAAAGAGAAAAACTCTAGAAGAAAGCAAGATAACAAAATTTAAAAAACGTGTTATTCATGTGACAAATCGAATTACTTCGCAAAAGATTATCGATTGCGAAACTTAATAAATTGTCAACAAATAAATGCTATATTAAGAGAAATACTTAACAATTAAAACGACATTAGAAAGCAAATTAACACAAAAGCGAACACTTTTAAAACTAAATCGAACGACAACTATTATTTGATAAAAAATTCAAATTAGTTATAGAAAGTTTTAGATAAAATATTATTAAACAAGACATTCGCATTTACGCCAAAAGTTAATTAAACATTTAAGAAAAGTATTAAATCTTACAACTTAATTATCGACTTAAACGAAAAGTATAACTAAAAGAATTTTTACGATTATATAAAAGACATTACGAAATATCTTAACGCTTTAGCTAGCTTATTAAAGAAAGAATAAATTAATCAAATCATAAACAAATGCGAGAAAGCGCTAGAAAGCGATGTCACTAAAGAAAAAGATATTCTTGACGAAATCGAACAACAATTAAACAATGTTAGTCTATTTAAATAAAAGATAGAGCAATTAAGAAAATATGCGACACTTAATTAAACAACTTGTTACGACGACTTATGCTAAACTTATCTAGAAGAAAAGAAAAAAATTAATTAATTTTCTAGAAAGTTAAAGTTAGCAATCTAACAACAAAAGAAAGCTTAGCGTAGATAAACGTTTGCAACAAAAGTCGCAACACAAAAGTAAAAAAAAGTTTAAATTTTTTAGTAAAGAGCATATTAAAGAAATGCAATATGTTAGTTTAACAATAGCAACTAAACTTAACAACATACGTACAATATTTTATCACATTAATTAAGATTAACGATTGTCGACTTATAGCAATGATCGATTTTGATACAATAGATAATTTTATAACTAAAGCTCTTGTAAAAAGAGAAGAATATTTTATTTAAAAGAAGTTTAACGCTTACAATTTAGTAATTGTAGATAAAAATCTATTACTTGACAAAAATAAAAAAGTAAACAAAGAAACAAAATTATTATCGATAGCTATTTAGCAACATTACGAGAAACTAATTTTTAATATAGTGAAAATAATTACTTATAATATTGTTTTAGAAATGCCTTAATTAAAACAACACAATTTAGAAATTAACTAAAATATATAAATACTTAGATTCGAACGATGTGATTACGCAATTCATATTTAATCTACGCATTAATAGCGTTCAATAATAGATAAAAGATAGAATTGAAATTCGATCGCAAGATGCGAATTTATATTTTCGAAAAAAAACAATCTAATTAAGTTCGACTTAATAAGCATCGACAAAGATTAGCTAAATCATAAAGTCAAAATAAGTGAAAAAAATTGCGAATCTTCTAAGAGTCTTAAATTATTTGATATAACGAAGAAATCGCTAAAGTATGTATCACGAATATATAACAATTGAGAGCATTTATTTTAAGAAAAGAAAACAATAAAGATTCTTTCTAAACATTAATCGTAAGATTATGAAATTAGACTTGAATTAAACAAGTAGCTCACGTTTGAACTTATATATGCTTTATTCGAAAAAAAGCTCAAAGTACTTCGCGAATACTTGGCAAAAAATGAAAAAAAAAGAATTTATTAAAAAATTCTAATCATAGATAGAATACTTGATTCTTTTTGTACTTAAAAAAAACGAAACTTTTCATCTATGTGTCAATTATCGAAAGCTAAATTATATTATGATCAAAAATTAATATTTATTATTCAATATTAGCGAGCTTCAAAATCGACTATTCGAAGCAAAGTATTTCACTAAACTAAATCTACAAGAAGCGTATAACTAGATTAGAATAAAGACAAGAAAGAAATGAAAGACAACTTTTTGCACACAATTGTTACGCTAGTACTTCCCACGAAGATATTAGAGAGAATTATGCTATTAGAGAGATTTGTAGACGTCTTTAGGCAATGTAAGCAATCACTTGATAACAAGGGATTGCAACTTAGTAGTCGTAACAATAAGTCAAAACTTAAGATAAATTGAACACGATTTATAAGGGAGTCGTATTTAGGAGATCTATATACTAAGAAGATTCTTCTTGCTCGCTACATTCGCTATCGAACATGTCGAACATTGCTCGTTTAACTCGTTGTCGAACATGTCGAACGCGAACATTGCTCGCTCTACTCGTTGTCGAACATGTCGAGCATTGTTCGCTTGTCAAGTCGTCGAACATGTAGACAATCGTGCTTCGTACTACATGTTGCGTTGTAATTAATATATCACGTTGTTTTCAAGCTAGGCTCGTAACACTATTTTTTTTCTCAAAGATTTTCGTCTTGAAAGCTAATCGTTTCTTACTATGTCTTGTTAGCAACAAAGTCGCCTTCGTGTCGCATTCGAAATCGAACGCTACGATACACTAGTAGATATTGCTTGTGAACGTTGCTCTCTCTTTGATTATCTCTATATTGTCATGAAAGACTTCTTGTCTCGTTTGAAGTGTTTGAAATGTGTTTGTGCGAACAAATCGTACGTGAACATGTCTTGATCTTCTCTTAACTACAATAGAGAAGATCTTTTTGTTAAGATCGCTAAAGATGAAGCTTTGCTAGTAATCGTCATAATTTGATTGCTACGAAATAAAAAGATCTTAAAAAAGATTGATGCGAAGGCGAAACGAAAGACACAATGCCTATTGTTAAGAATGAAGAAGTTGAATGCTCTTAAGTTCTTCAATTGTCTTGTTGCGAATGCTCTTGTTAGATCATCTTTTATCTTTTGATCATTTTTCGCTATGTTGAATGATTTTTCGAACGTCGATGAAATCTCTAGATAAAATCATAGTAATCATCAAGATTTTTCTTGGGTTTTCATGTGTTCTTTAAGATAAAATATTCTTTTCACTTGATTAGATAGTTTTGACCTTGATGCTTTAGAATTTTTTTCACTTCGTATCGACTTTCTTCTTGAGCTTTGTAATGAAATG